>Ga0073934_10002092_pt1 | contig 43532 bp, 34 predicted proteins | sample LarsenN4metaG_FD_76834 | JGI IMG/M metagenome (GOLD analysis project Ga0073934, IMG submission 76834) | Hot spring sediment bacterial and archeal communities from British Columbia, Canada, to study Microbial Dark Matter (Phase II) - Larsen... ...
TCGACAAGCCTAGCAGCGGAAGACCTTCATGGCGCCGTTGTAGCCGGCGGCGCGTTATGCCGTCGTTTACCGGCCGGTGCCCGCGGCCCGACCGCGGCGATCGCCGCGATCGTCCATTGCGGCCTCAGGTCGGCCGCACGTCGGTCTCCAGGCCGATCCAGTCGGTGGGCCGGTCGGGCTCGGGCAGGCGCTTGAGCGCGCGGATCAGCGGCAGCCGCCAGGCCACGATCACCAGCAGCAGCGACACGCCGCCCGCGAAGCCGAGCGCGGCACGCAGCCCGATCACCTCGCCCAGCCAGCCGCCGAGCAGCGCGCCGGGGCCGGCGGCGAGCAGGGTCAGCCAGCGCATCGTGCTCGTCATGCGGCCGAGCAGCGGCTCGGGCGTCACGGCCTGGCGCAGCGCCAGGAAGTTGATGAAGATGAACACCGCGCCGCCGGCGAACAGCACCATCATCAGCGCGAAAGCGGCCACGCCGATCGGCCCCGCCGGCGCCAGCGCGGCGGCCAGCCAGCCGGCGCCGACGACCGCGTAGCCCACCACCAGGCAGGGCCCGGGCCCGATGCGGTGGCTGATGCGCCGCCCGTACACGCTGCCCAGGATGGTGCCGACGCCGACGCCCATGTAGGCCAGGCCGACCTGGTGCTCCGACAGGCCGAGCGTGCGCGTGGCGAACAGGATCTGCACCGTCACCGCGGCGTAGTGCGCCATCTGCCACAGGCCCATCAGCACCGCCAGCGTGACGAGCAGGCGGTGGCCGGTGACGAAGGCCAGGCCCTCCTTCAGATCGCGCCAGAAGTCGCCCGGCCGGTGGCGCGCGGCGCCGCTCTCCTCGACGCGGATGCCCTTGAGGATGCCGGCCGAGCCGATCAGCAGCAGCGCGTTGACGAGCAGCGCCAGCGGCGCGCCGAACACCTTGATGAGCAGGCCGGCGAAGCCCGGCCCCAGCACCTCGGCGCCCGACGAGGCGAGCGCGTTCTTGGCATGCGCCTCGACCAGCCGCTCGCGCGGCACCACCTGCGTGAGCACGATCTGCGCCGCGCTGCCCGACACCGTGTGCACGGTGCCGAGGACGAAGCCGACGAAGTACAGCCAGCCCATCGACAGCCAGCCCATCCACCAGGCCAGCGGCACGCTCACGGCGCCGACCGCCACCAGCAGCTCGCCCACCACGTAGACCGGCAGCTTGCGCACGCGGTCCAGCCAGACGCCCGAGGGCAGCGACAGCAGCAGGAAGGGCAGCAGCTCGATCGCCGTGAGCAGCCCCATCTGGGTGGGCGAGGCCTGCAGCAGCACCGCCGCGGTGAGCGGCAGCGCCAGCATCATCACCTGGTTGCCGAAGCTGGCGGTGAGGATCGAGCTCCACAGGCGCAGGTAGCTCGGGTCGCGCCACAGATCGCCCTCGGGCAGGCGCAGCACGCGCGCCAGCGCGCTCGTGCGGGTGCCGTGTCGGGGAGGCGAAGGCAGCAAGGGGGTCGGGTACGGCGCGGGTACGGCGGGGCCGCCGGCACGGGGCGGCGTGGAGCCGGCAAGTGTAGGAGGGCGGCGGGCCACGCCGATGTCACCGGCGACACCCCGCGGGCCGGGGAGCGCGGCGCCGCGCCACGGGAAACACCGGACGACTCAGGCCGCCGCGGCGCGACAACATCGCCGTTCACGAGCGCTCGGCGCCGTCGAGGCCGAGATTGTCCAACGCGAATTTGAAGGAAGTTTCCGCGATAAGAAGCAAGCTCACGACCCTGGCCGCGGCAGTGGCCGCCCTGTTGACCCCGCTGGCGCTGCACGCCCAGGACAGCGTGCCCATCGAGGCGGCCGAAGGCGGCCGCCTGTGGTTCGTCGAGCTGTCCGGCTCGCCCACCGCCGACGGCACCGCGCTGGCCACCGTGCAGGCCGAGAAGGCGGCGTTCCGCCGCAACGCGCGCGCCGCCGGCGTGCGCTTCACCGAGCGGCGCGCCTTCGACACGCTGTTCAACGGTTTCTCGATCGAGATCGACCCGGCCGAGCGCGCCAAGCTGCTGAGCATTCCCGGCGTCAAGGCGCTGTACCCGGTGGAGGTGGTGCAGGCCCCGACGCCGGAGCAGGTGGCGGGCACGGCGCCCGACCTCGCGGCGGCCATCACGCTCACCGGCGCTAGCACGGCGCAGGACACGCTCGGCCTGAGCGGCCGCGGCGTCAAGGTGGGCATCATCGACTCGGGCATCGACATCGACCACCCGGCCTTCGGCGGCACCGGCACGCGCGGCACCACGCCGTTCCCGAACACGCGCCTGGTCGCCGGCTGGGACTTCGTCGGCGACAACTACAACGCCGCCGGCACCACCCCGGGCGAGCTGAACCCGGTGCCCGATCCGGTGCCGCTGGACTGCCCGTCCACCGGCGTGAGCCCGATCACCCCCACCTCGCCCGCGGCGGGCGGCCACGGCACGCACGTGGCCGGCATCGTCGGCGGCAACGGCGGCGGCATCCGCGGCGTGGCGCCCAACGTCTCGCTCGGCGTGTACCGCGTGTTCGGCTGCTACGGCAGCTCGTCGTCCGACGTGATCGTGGCGGCGATGGAGCGCGCGCTGGCCGACGGCATGCAGGTCGTCAACCAGAGCCTGGGCGCGGCGCGCCAGTGGCCGCAGTACCCCACCGCGCAAGCCGCCGACCGCCTGGTGCGCAAGGGCGTGGTGATGGTCGCCTCGATCGGCAACAACGGCCCCGGCGGCTCGTCGCCCGACGCGCTGTTCGCCGCCGGCGCCCCCGGCGTCGGCTCCAAGGTGATCGGCGTGGCCTCGTTCGACAACGCGCAGCGCAGCTTCGTCGTCGGCGGCACGCCGTACGGCTTCAACCAAGCCACGGGCTCGCCGCTCGCCCCGAGCACCGGCAGCCTGCCGCTGGGCAAGACCTGGGCCGGCGCGGCGCCGAACCCGGCCACCTCCACCACGGCCGCCCCCACCGCCGACGGCTGCACCGCCCTGCCCGCCGGCAGCCTGGCCGGCCAGGCCGTGCTCGTCCGCCGCGGCACCTGCAGCTTCTACCAGAAGGCCTTCAACGCCCAGCAGGCCGGCGCCGCGGCGGTGATCCTCTACAACAACCAGCCGGGCGCGGTGAACCCCACGGTGGCCGGCACGCCGGCCATCACGATCCCGGTGGTGGCGATCACGGCCGCGCAGGGCGTGGCGCTGCACAACCTGATCGCCGCCGGGCCGACCACGCTGAACTGGAGCGCCGACTACGTCGGCTTCCCGTTCGGCACCGGCGGCCTGATCTCGGGCTTCAGCTCGTTCGGCCTGGCCGCCGACCTGAGCTTCAAGCCCAACATCGGCGCGCCCGGCGGCGGCATCTTCTCGAGCTACCCGCTCGAGCTGGGCGGCGCGGCCACGCTGTCGGGCACCTCGATGTCGGCGCCGCACGTCGCCGGCGGCGTGGCGCTGGTGCTCGAGGCCAACCCGCGCATCAACGCCAACGCGATGCTGGCGCGGCTGCAGAACTCGGCCGACCCGAAGAACTGGTCGGGCAACGCCGGTCTCGGCTTCCTGGACCACAGCTTCCGCCAGGGCGCGGGCATGCTCGACCTGATGGGCACGATCAACGCCACCACGGTGATCGAGCCCAGCCAGCTCGCGCTCGGCGAGAGCGAGGCGGGCCCGAAGACGGTGACGCTGACGCTGAAGAACGAGGGCAGCACCGCCGTGACCTACGACCTCGGCCACGTGGCCGGCCTGGCGACCGGCCCGAACACGACGGCCGGGCCGACCACGCCCAGCGGCTCGCCGTTCGTGCTCAGCGGTGTCTTCAGCGCGCCGGCGGCGGTGAGCTTCAGCGCGCCGAGCGTGTCGGTGCCGGCCAACGGCAGCGCCACCGTCGACGTGACGATCGCCGCCGACGCCTCGCTGCCGGAGCGCAGCCTGTACGGCGGCTACGTCACCTTCACGCCGCAGGGCGGCGGCGCCGTCTACCGCGTGCCCTACGCCGGCCTGAAGGGCGACTACCAGTCGACGCGCGTGCTCACGCCGGGCATCAACGGCTTCCCCTGGCTGGCCAAGCGCGTGGGCACCAACCTCGTGAACCAGCCCGCCGGCGCGAGCTACACGATGGTGGGCGCCGACACGCCGCTGTTCCTGGTGCACCTGGACCACCACGCGCGGCTGGTGCGGCTGGAGGCCTTCGACGCCGACACCGGCAAGGCCTGGCACCGCATCAGCAACGACGAGTACTTCGGCCGCAACTCGAACATGACGACCTTCTTCACCTTCGGCTGGGACGGCAACACGTTCACCGGCAAGGGCAAGAACCCGTCGCAGCGCTACACGGTGCCCAACGGGCGCTACGTGGTGAAGCTGTCGGTGCTCAAGCCGCTGGGCGACGAGGACAACCCGGCGCACTGGGAGACCTGGACCTCGCCGGTGGTGACGATCGCGCGGCCCTGACGCGCGGCCCTGACGCGCGGCCCCGAAGCGCGACCCTGAAGCGAGGCCCTGCGGCGCGAGCCGCAGGGCCTTTTCTTTTCTCAGGAGCGGTAGTCGGCGTTGATGCTGACGTAGTCGTGCGAGAGGTCGCAGGTCCAGACCAGCGCCTCCTCGGCCCCGCGGTGCAGGTGCACGCGGATCGTGATCTCGCTGTGCTTCATCACGCGCTGCCCCATCTCCTCGCGGTACTCGGGGTGGCGGCCGCCGGCGCGCACCACGTGCACGTCGTCGAGGAAGAGGTCGATCAGGCCCTGGTCGAGGTCGGTGATGCCGGCGTAGCCCACCGCGGCGAGGATGCGCCCGAGGTTGGGGTCGCTGGCAAAGAAGGCCGTCTTGACGAGCGGCGAGTGCGCGATGGCGTAGGCCGCGAGCCGGCACTCCGCCTCGCTGCGCCCGCCCTGCACCTTCACGGTGATGAACTTGGTGGCGCCTTCGCCGTCGCGCACGATGGCCTGGGCGAGCTGCTCGGCCAGGCCGCACACCGCCTCGCGCAGCGCGCGGCCGTCGGCCGAGTCGAGCGAATCGATGCGCGCGTGGCCGGCGCGCTGCGTGGCGGCGAGCACGAAGGAATCGTTGGTCGAGGTGTCGCCGTCGATGGTGATGCGGTTGAAGCTGCGGTCGGCGGCCTCGCGCAGCAGCGGCGGCAGCAGCGCGGGCGCGATGACCGCGTCGGTGGCCATGAAGCCGAGCATCGTGGCCATGTTCGGCCGGATCATGCCGGCGCCCTTGCTGATGCCGGTGAGCGTGACCGGGCGGCCGCCGATGGTGATGCGGCGCGAGGCGGCCTTGGGCAGCGTGTCGGTGGTCATGATGCCCTCGGCGGCCTCGGCCCAGGCATCGGGGCGCGCCGCGGCGAGCGCGGCGGGCAAGCCGGCCTCGATGCGCTCGACCGGCAGCACCTCCATGATGACGCCGGTGGAGAACGGCAGCACCTGCTCGGGCCGCACGCCCAGCTGCGCGGCCAGCGCGGCGCAACAGCGGCGGGCGCGCGCCAGGCCGTCGGCGCCGGTGCCGGCGTTGGCGTTGCCGGTGTTGACGAGCAGCGCGCGCACCGCGGCGCCCTGCCCGAGGTGGGCGCGGCACAGCTGCACCGGCGCGGCGCAGAAGCGGTTCTCGGTGAACACGCCGGCCACCGCGGCGCCCTCGTCGAGCAGGAACACCACCAGGTCGCGCCGGTTGGCCTTGCGCACGCCGGCCATCGTGGTGCCGATGCGCACGCCGGGCACGGCATGCAGGCTGGCGGGGTCGGGGGCGCGGAGGTTGACGGGCATGGTGCGGGGTGGCGGCGGCGCGCAGGCGGTGGCGTCAGTGTAGGCAAATACACTGCGCGCCATGAACGCCACCCCTTCTGAGCGCGCGCCGACGGCCTGGGTGCGCTTGGTGCACTGGGTGCACCTCGTGCACCTCGTGCGCCTCGGCCCGCTCGGCGTGTGCGGCCTCGTGGCCGTGGCCGCCTGTGCCAGCCCGGGCCAGCCCGCGGGGCCGGTGGCACCGCCCCCGGCGGGCGGACCACCCGCCGCAGCCGCGCCGCGCGGCGCCGCCGGCGAGGCGCAGCTGCAGCGCGTGCAGGCGCTGATCGGCAGCGCGCGCTGCACGGCCGACGCGCAGTGCCGCGTCATCGGCATCGGCGACCGGCCTTGCGGCGGGCCGGAGTCCTATCTCGCCTGGTCGACGACGCAGACCGACGCCCAGGCCCTGGAGGCCGCGGCGCGCGCCCACGCCGACGAACGCCGGCGCTGGCACGAGAAGGCCGGCCTGATGTCGACCTGCGAGTTCCGCCCGCCGCCCGCCGCGCGCTGCGATCGGCGCGCCGAGGGCGACGGCCGCTGCGTGACGGTGCCGCAGCGCGAAGCGCAGCGCTGAGGGGCCGAAGGGCCGAAGGGGCGAAGGGCGAAAGGGCGCCCATGAAAAAGCCGGGCCCGCAGGCCCGGCTCGTGACGACACAGCGAGCGCTCAGCGCGCGCGTGCGGTCTTGTCGCGCACCACCACCGCGCCGGCCGAGGCGCCGGCCACGGCGGCGGAGGCGGAACCGTCGATGAAGACGTCGGTGCGTGCCATCACCGGGCTGGTGGTCGTGCGGCGGTACTCCACCACGCCGAGGTAGCGCGAACCGGCGGGCACGTTCCACGACAGGCCGATCGAGCCGACGCCGCCGGTCACCACGTTGCGCGGACCGAAGGCGCGCAGCGTGCCGGGGTTGGTCGGGCCGAGCGTCCACACGGACAGCACATAGTTCGCGCCCGCGGTCGGGGTGGCGAAGCCGTCGACGCAGACCTGATAGGTGTCGGCCGCCGGGTTGGCCAGCGAGACGAGCTCGTTGGAGTCGGCGCCCGCGCTGGCCCCGGCCTGCGCGCCGTTGCTGCGGAAGACGAACAGGTCGAGGTCGGTCGACGCACCACCTTCGGTGTCGGCGTTGAAGAGCTGGGCACGCAGCGTCTTGGCGCCCGCCGCCACGGGGACGGCGACGCACTGCTCCTGGCCGGTCAGGATGCGGTTGGCGAAGGTGGCCGCCGGCTGCAGGCCGGTGGGCAGGGTGGCCAGCGTGCCGTCGTAGCCGAAGCCCACCGTGTAGATCTTGGTGGCCGTGGTGCGCGTGTCGCTCACGCTCGCCAGGGCGACGATCTCCGAGGCCTTCAGCGTGAGCGGGCTGTACAGCGTGGGCTGGCCGGACGCGCTCCAGCGCAGGTCGCCGAACACCCATTGCTCGATCGGCGCCGTGGTGCGGCGCATCGTCACCGTGTACTGCGCCGAGCCGCCGGCAGGGATCGTCAGCGTGGCCGGCTCCACCGTCACCGTGTAGCCCGCGGCCGTGGCGCTGGCGCTGTAGGTGACCTCGCTGCTGCCCTTGTTGAACAGCGTGCGCGTGAGCGACCCCACGCCCACCACGTTGGCGTGCGTCAGCGAGGCCATGTTCATCGAACGGCCGTCGATGTCGCCGAAGTAGTAGGCGATGTGGTCACCGATCGACTGGTCGTACACGACCTTGGTGTCGAGTGCGCCGTTCGGGTTGAGGTGGCCCGCGCCGTAGCCCCAGCGGTTCAGGTCGGGCGCACCGTTGGCGAGCTTCACGGTCTGCTGCGCGCTCGTCATGATGGCCGACTTGATGGCGTACGGCGACCAGCCCGGGTTGGCCTGCCTGAGCAGCGCCGCGGTGCCGGCCACGTGCGGCGAGGCCATCGAGGTGCCGCCGATCATGTTGGCGCCCGGACCGGGGATCAGGGTGCCGTCGATGATCTGCAGGCGCTGCGCCGGCGTGATGCTGGTGTTGGTGTAGGCGGCGATGATGTCGGTGCCCGGCGCCGTGATCTCGGGCTTGAGCAGGTGCGGGTCGCGCCGGTTCGGGCCGCGCGACGAGGTGCCGGCCATCACCGGGGCCACCACGCCGGCCACCTGGGTGCTCGGGCCGAACGACGCCGTGCCGGTGCCACCGGCGACATGCGCGGCGATCGCCGCGTAGGCCGAGGACGTGAGGTGCACCGCGGGCACGTCGAACGGGATCAGGAAGGTCGTGTTGGCCGAGGCGCCGCTGGCCGGCGCCGGCAGCACGCCCGCCGGGATATTCAGGATGATGCCGCCCGCCGCGCCGAGCTCGTCGAGCTGGTTCATCTTGTTGACCAGCACGTTGCCGCCGCGGTAGCAGACGACGATCTTGCCGGCCACCTTGGCCGGGTCGAGCGCGGCCGCGGCGCTCGGCAGGCCGGCCGGGTTGAGGGCCGGATCGATGCGGTCGGCGCCGTTGTAGCAGCGCGCGAGCGCGAGCTGGTCGGCCACCGACAGGCTGGCGTAGGGGACCGTGCCGGCGTCGGCCGCCAGGATCAGCGGCTTGCTCGCCAGGCCGCCGGTCTGGAACGACGGGCCGACGAAGGACTGGCCGGTGCCGAGCGTGACGTTGGCCACCGTGAAGCGGTCGTGCGACGAGTTGCCGACCGTGATGACCCACGGGTTGATGTGCGCCACCGTCGACGCGCCGGTGGTGTTGCCGTTGCCGGCGGAGGTGGCCACGAACACGCCGGCGAAGGTGGCGTTGGCGAACGCCGTGTCCACCGCACCGGTGACCGAGGTGCCGCTGCCGCCGACGGAGAAGTTGATGACGTCGACGCCGTCGGCCACCGCCTGATCGGCCGCCGCCGCGCTGTCGCCCTGGAAGCAGCTGCCCTGCTGCGGGTTGCCGGCCGCGTCGGCCCCCGTGTAGCAGACCTTGTAGGCCGCCACGCGGGCGCGCGGCGCGATGCCCGAGATGGTGAAGTTGGCGCCCGCGACGCTGACGTCGACGTTCTCGTTGCCGCCCGAGGTGGACAGGGTGTGCGTGCCGTGGCCCTCGGGATCGCGCGGCGAGTCGAGGTACTCGCCCGACCAGGTGCGCACGATGCCGAGCGACTCGGCGAGCTTCCAGGTCGAGTTGTAGAAGCGCGCGCCGACGAGCTTGTTGTTGCACATCGACGGCCTGAAGCTCTGCCCGCTCGGGCCCGTGCTGGGCTGGCAGATGCCGTTCCAGCGGCCGGCGGGCAGCGGGTCGTAGACCACGGTGCCGGGCAGGTGCGACGCGATCGGCTTGCCGGTCAACGGATCGACCTTGTCGGAGAACGACGGGTTCTCAGGCCAGACGCCGCCGTCGAGGTGGCCGATGATGACGCCTTCGCCCTTGATGGTGCGGCCGGCCGCGTCGCTGCGGCTCCAGGCCCCGCCGGGCTGGTTGATGCCGAGGAAGGTCGGCGTGGTCGCCGTGTTCAGCGGCATCGGCACGTCTTCGGTGATCGACTTGACGCCGGGGTCGGCGGCCAGCTTGCGCACCTCGGCGTCGGTGAGGAAGGCCGCGAAGCCGTTGAGCAGGTTCTTGTAGCGGTAGGTGACGGGGGCGCCCGCGACCTGCGCGATCACGTTGGACTGCTTGCGGTCCAGGTAGGCCGTGTAGGCCTGCACGTGCGAGGCGTTGACGTTGAGCTTGCCGCCCGCGGCCGGCCGCGTGGCGGCGTAGCCCGAGACTCCGCCGTCGTAGGCGACGGCGGGCGCGTCGGCGAGTTGCACGATGTACGGCTTGCGCGCGCCTTGCTGCGCCCCGGCCGAGAAGGCCAGGGCCACCAGCGCGGCGCCGACGACGAACGATGTCTTCCTCATGGCTTCGCTATCCTTTTCAGTCCTCGTGGGAGCGGACGATCAGACGGTCCGACGGCGACGGGTGGCCGCGGCCAGGCCGAGGGCGAGCAGCGCCAGGGCCGCGGCGCTGGGTTCGGGGATCTTGATGTTGTCGATGGCGAACTGGGCGGGGAGGTCCAGCGCGCTGAACGAGCAGGACGTTCCGGTGTAGATGCAGCCGAAGAAACCGACGGCGGTCACGGCCTGGCCGAACAGGCTGCCGAGGTTCGTCGAGGCGAAGCCGAAGTCGCCATTGGCGTCGGCGGCCGGGAAGTCGATGATCTCGAGGCCGACTTGGCCACCCACCAGATCGGCCAGCACGTACAGCTGGCCGGCCGACTGACCGGGCAGGCCCAGGCCGGGAACCGGGGCGAGGAACGCGTAGTCGAGGCCGACGAGCCTGAAGGCGGCGCCGTCGGTGCGCGACATCACCATGCCGTCGTTGTTGAGCATCGCCAGGAACTGCCCCTGGGCATTGGTGGGTGCGTTGCCGAATACGAACGAGGGCGCGTCGATGACGGCCGAGAAGCCGAAACCGTCCGACTCGAACCGGAAGTCGCCCACCGTGATGGCGCTGGCGGAGAAGAGGTCCGGCGTCACGCCTTCGAAGTCGATCACCCCCGCCTGCGCCGGCGCGAGCGCGGCGGCGGCCAGTGTCAGCGCGGCGACGCCGCGCACCAGAGACTTGAGCATCATGAGAGGATCCCTTCGGAACATTGCTGTAGCGGCGGCCCGCGGGCCGTTGCCGACGTTGATGGGCTGTGCCGGAAAGCCCGGCGACGAGTATCGAACTGTGGCGCCAGAGTTCCTGCGTGGCGCGCCGACACCCCACGAGTTGGCGGTATGGCAAACCCCTACTTGGGCGGCCGTTGGACGCTCAAGTAACAACGCCACACCCGCGTTGGCAGGTGTGGCGTCGGCAGCGGTCGTGAAGCGGCGTCGCGCCCGTCAGCTCAGCTTGCCGTGGCAGAGCTTGTACTTCTTGCCGCTGCCGCACGGGCAGGGGTCGTTGCGCCCCACCTTGGGCACCGCGGTGGCCACGCTGGCGGGGTCGGCCTCCTGCGAGATGGAGCCGTCCTCGTTGGGGTGCGTGTAGGTCACGTTGGCCAGCTGGGCGGCCTGTTCCTCGAGGGCGCGTGCCGCCTCGGCGGCCTGGTCTTCGGTCTGGATGCGCACCGTCATGAGGATGCGCGTGACCTCGGTGCGCACCATGTCGATGAGCTGCGAGAACAGCTCGAAGGCCTCGCGCTTGTACTCCTGCTTGGGGTTCTTCTGCGCGTAGCCGCGCAGGTGGATGCCCTGGCGCAGGTAGTCCAGCGCCGCGAGGTGCTCGCGCCAGCGGCTGTCCATGGTCTGCAGCAGCACCATGCGCATGAAGGGCGTGAACTGCTCGCTGCCGACGAGGTCGACCTTGCTCTTGAAGTGCTGGTCGCCGGCGGCGATCACGCGCTCGAGGATGTCCTCGTCGGTGATCGACTCGCTCTTCTCGACGAGCTCGCGCAACTGCACCTCGACGTGCCACTCCTCCTTGAGCACCTTCTCCAGGCCCGCGAGGTCCCACTGCTCCTCCAGGCTCTCGGCCGGCACGTGGGCGCGCACGACGTCGGTCAGGGTGCCGCGGCGCAGGCTGGCGATGCGGTCGTCGAGGTTGGCCGCCTCGAGGATCTCGTTGCGCTCCTTGTAGATGACCTTGCGCTGGTCGTTGGCGACGTCGTCGTACTCGAGCAGCTGCTTGCGGATGTCGAAGTTGCGCGCCTCGACCTTGCGCTGCGCGCCCTCGATGCTGCGGTTGACGATGCCGGCCTCGATGGCCTCGCCCTCGGGCATCTTCAGGCGGTCCATGATCGCGCGCACGCGCTCGCCGGCGAAGATGCGCATCAGCGAATCGTCCAGCGAGAGGTAGAAGCGCGAGGCCCCCGGGTCGCCCTGGCGGCCGCTGCGGCCGCGCAGCTGGTTGTCGATGCGCCGGCTCTCGTGGCGCTCGGTGGCCACGATGCGCAGCCCGCCCTGCGCCTTGACCTGCTCGTGCAGGCTCTGCCACTCGTCGCGCAGCTTCTGCGCGCGCGCGCGCTTGTCGTCTTCGGACAGCGTCTCGTCGTTCTCGAGGAACTGGATCTGCTTGTCGACGTTGCCGCCGAGCACGATGTCGGTGCCGCGGCCGGCCATGTTGGTGGCGATCGTGATCATCTTCGGCCGCCCGGCCTGGGCCACGATCTCGGCCTCCTTGGCGTGCTGCTTGGCGTTGAGCACCTGGTGCGGCAGCCCGGCCTGCGTGAGCAGCTTGCTGACGATCTCGGAGTTCTCGATCGACGTCGTGCCCACCAGCACCGGCTGGCCGCGCTCGTAGCAGTCGCGGATGTCGCGCACCACGGCGTCGAACTTCTCCTTGGTCGTCTTGTAGATGAGGTCGTTGTCGTCCTTGCGCTGGGTCGGCCGGTTGGGCGGGATCACCACCGTCTCCAGGCCGTAGATCTCCTGGAACTCGTAGGCCTCGGTGTCGGCGGTGCCGGTCATGCCCGAGAGCTTGTTGTACAGGCGGAAGTAGTTCTGGAAGGTCACCGAAGCGAGCGTCTGGTTCTCGCTCTGGATGGCCACGCCTTCCTTGGCCTCGACGGCCTGGTGCAGGCCGTCGCTCCAGCGCCGGCCCGTCATCAGGCGGCCGGTGAATTCGTCGACGATGATGACCTCGCCGTTCTGCACCACGTAGTGCTGGTCGCGGTGGTACAGCTGGTGCGCGCGCAGCGCCGCGTACACGTGGTGCATCAGCGTGATGTTGGCCGGGTCGTACAGGCTGGCGCCCTCGGGCAGCAGGCCGGCCTCGCTGAGCAGCTGCTCGGCCTTCTCGTGGCCGGCCTCGGTCAGGTAGACCTGGTGCGTCTTCTCGTCGACCGTGAAGTCGCCCGGCTTGATCACGCCCTCGCCGGTGCGCGGGTCGGCCTCGCCGATCTGCTTGACCAGCCTGGGCACGACGAGGTTGATCTTGACGTACAGGTCGGTGTGGTCCTCGGCCTGGCCGCTGATGATGAGCGGCGTGCGCGCCTCGTCGATGAGGATCGAGTCCACTTCGTCGACGATGGCGAAGTTGAGCCCGCGCGCGACGCGCTCGCGCACGTCGAGCACCATGTTGTCGCGCAGGTAGTCGAAGCCGAACTCGTTGTTGGTGCCGTAGGTCACGTCGGCGGCGAACGCGGCCTGCTTCTCCTCGCGGCCCATGCCGGGCACGTTGACGCCCACCGTCAGGCCGAGGAAGTTGTACAGGCGCCCCATCCAGTCGGCATCGCGCCGCGCCAGGTAGTCGTTCACCGTGACCAGGTGCACGCCCTTGCCGGTGAGCGCATTCAGGTAGATCGGCAGCGTGGCGGTCAGGGTCTTGCCCTCGCCGGTGCCCATCTCGGCGATCTTGCCCTGGTGCAGCGCGATGCCGCCCATCAGCTGCACGTCGAAGTGGCGCATCTTCATCGTGCGCTTGCTCGCCTCGCGCACCACCGCGAAGGCCTCGGGCAGCAGATCGTCGAGCGCGGCGCCCTCGGCGTGGCGCTTCCTGAACTCGTCGGTCTTGGCGCGCAGCGCGGTGTCGTCCAGCTTCTCGAACTGCGGCTCGAGCGCGTTGATGCGCTCCACGATCTTGCGGTAGCCCTTGAGCAGCCGCTCGTTGCGGCTGCCGAAGATCGTGGTCAGGAACTTGGGGAGCATGGCGGTGGGTGTGGTGGCGGGCCGCAGCGGGCGGGAGGCGCGTCGGTTCGGAGGAACTGCCTCGCAACGTGGTGGCGCGCGGCGCCGGCGCAAGCCGCGCCCGGCGGCCGCGCCGTGAATGGCGCGCGGAAAACGCGCGAGTTTATCACCGGGGCCCGGCGCGGCACCGGGTTTCCCCGGAGGCGGCAAGGAGGGCGGCGGCCGCGCTCAGCGCCGCGCCTGCGGCCGCCTGGCGAACTCGCCCACGCGGGCCGGCGCGCCGGCGAGGAAACGCGCCGGATCCTGCGGCACGCCGTCGACCAGCACCTCGAAGTGCAGGTGCGGCCCGGTCGAGCGGCCGGTGTTGCCCAGGGACGCGATCTTCTGCCCGCGCCGCACCAGCGCGCCGAGCTCGACGTCGATCGAATGGCAATGCGCGTAGCGCGTGACGAGGCCGTTGCCGTGGTCGATCTCGACCACGTTGCCGTAGGCCGGGTGCCAGGCCTTGACGATGACGATGCCGCCGGCCGCGGCGTGGATCGGCGTGCCGGTGTCGCCCGGGAAGTCGAGCCCGGTGTGCAGCGCGGGGCGGCCGGTGAAGGGGTCGGTGCGGAATCCGAAACCCGAGCCGGCCGCCACCGTCACGGGCGCCGAGCTGGGCACCATCAGCGCCGCCAGGCGCGACTGCAGCAGGCGCGACTCCATCAGCGTGAAGACGTCGGTGTTCTCGTCGGCGGCCTGGTCGAAGCCTTCGACCACCTGCCGCAGCTGCTCGAGCGAGGGCTGCACCAGCGGCACGTAGGGGCCGCCGCGCCCGCCGCCCTCGGCTCGCTGCAGCGGCTTGAGTTCCTCGGGCTTGACGCCGGCCAGGCCGATCACGCGCTCGCCCATCGCCTCGAGCTTGACGAGCTTGGCCTGCATCTCGCCGACGCGCTGCGCAATGGCGTCGAGGTTCTCGCGCATGAAGCGGTCGCGCTGCGCGATCTCGTCGCGCACCACCAGGCGCACGACCTGGCTGACCACCGGCCAGCCTTCGCGTGCCGCCTTGAGGAAGACGAAGTGGTACACGGCGCCCGACAGCAGCATCAGCAGCGCCGCGAGCAGCGCCCCGCCGGCAACCACCTGCCAGCGCGACAGATGCAGCACGCGCGTGCGCGCCATGCTGCCGTGGGTGATCATGATCTGCATGGCTAGACTCCCGGCATGGCGGCCCCGAAGCCGACTCTGCCGACGCTTCCGAGCAAGGACTCGCTGAGCGTGTCGCGCGCCCTCGGCGCCAGCGCCGCGCTGGCCTCGCTGCTCGCGCGCGTTCGCGAGTCGGAGGCGCGGCTGGCCGCGGTGCGCGGGCTGATCGCGCCCGAACTCGCCGCGACGGTACGCGCCGGGCCGCTCGACGACAAGCGCTGGCTGCTGCTGGTGGAACACGCGGCCGCCGCGGCCAAGCTGCGCCAATGCGTGCCGCAGATCGAGGCGGCCTTGCTCGCACGGGGCTTCACGGGGCCCGAGGTCAGGATCAAGGTGCGGCCTCGCAGTCGGTGACGGGCGGCGCGGGTGGACGCGCGGCGGGTGGTGCCGGCTGTCCGAATCGAACGGACGACCTTCCGCTTACAAGGCGGGTGCTCTACCAACTGAGCTAAGCCGGCTGGGGCCGCGAATTCTAGGAGCCGGCTTTTCGCAACAACGTCGCCGCTTGTTAGCAAGCGCGACTCGCGGTGTTACTTGGCGCTCACTTTACGCGTTTGAGCGACGGCCGCCCGCCCGGGCCGCCGGCGGGGTCGGGCGGCTCGTCGTCGGCGGGGCCGGGCGGCGGCTCGCTGCCGGGGGTGCTGGCGGCGCCGCTGGCGGCTTCGTTGCCGGTCTCGCCGCCGGTGTCGCTGCTGGCCAGGCGCAAGCCGCGCAGCGCCGCGGGGGCGGGGCGCGGCGCGCCCTCGGCCGGCTCGGTGGGCATCGGGAAGGCCATGCCCTGCCCGTTCTCGCGCGCGTAGATCGCCACGACATGGTCCACCGGCACCACGATGTCGCGCGCCACGCCGCCGAAGCGCGCCTTGAACTCGACGAAGTCGTTGCCCAGCTTGAGCCCCGAGGTGGCCTCGAAGCCGACGTTGAGCACGATCTCGTTGTTCTTCACGTACTCGGCCGGCACCTGGACGCTGGCGTCGACGTGCACCGCGATGTAGGGCGTGAAGCCGTTGTCCGTGCACCAGTCGTGCAGGGCGCGCAACAGATACGGCCGCGTCGAGGTGCCCTGGTTGTCGGGGCCCTTGGCCATCGCGTCTACTTTCGCATCACCTTTTCCGAGGGCGTCAGCGCCTCGATGTAGGCCGGGCGCGAGAAGATGCGCTCGGCGTACTTGAGCAGCGGCACCGCGTTCTTGCTCAGGTCGATGCCGTAGTAGTCCAGCCGCCACAGCAGCGGCGCGATGGCCACGTCGAGCATGCTGAAGTCGTCGCCCAGCATGTACTTGTTCTTCAGGAAGATGGGCGCCAGCTGGGTCAGGCGGTCGCGGATCTGGTCGCGCGCCTTCTCGAGCTGCTTCTCGGTGGCCTTGACGCCGCGGCCCTCGAGCAGGTTGACGTTGGCGAACAGTTCCTTCTCGAAGTTGAAGAGGAACAGCCGCACGCGCGCGCGCGCCACCGGGTCGCCGGGCATCAGCTGCGGGTGCGGGAAGCGCTCGTCGATGTACTCGTTGATGATGTGGCTCTCGTACAGGATGAGGTCGCGCTCCACCAGGATGGGCACCTCGTTGTACGGGTTCATCAGCGCGATGTCCTCCGGCTTGGCGAAGATGTCGACATCGCGGATCTCGAAGTCCATGCCCTTCTCGAAGAGCACGAAGCGGCAGCGGTGCGAGTAGGGGTCGGTGGTTCCGGAGTAAAGCACCATCATGGCGGCATGCCCTCGAACGGGTCGGCTTCAAAAACAAACCGCAGCGGGCGCATGCGCCGGCTGCGGGAGGAGCACCGCCCGGCACCCGGGCGGCGCCATTGTCGGCTACTTGACGTCTTTCCAGTACGCGGCGTTGAGGCGCCAGGCGATCACGGTGAACACGGCCAGGAACAGCAGCACCCACACGCCGATCTGCACGCGGCTGGCGCGGTTGGGCTCGCTCATCCAGTGCAGGAAGGCCACCAAGTCGGCCACCGCGAGGTTGTATTCGGCCTGGCTCAGCTGGCCCGGCGTGATCGGCTCGAAGGACTTGAACACCGAGGTGACCTTGTTCGGGTCGTGCGCGTCCTTGACCTCGGCGAACACGGCGCGCTGCTGGCCCTGCAACTCCCACAGCACGTGCGGCATGCCCACGTTGGGGAAGGCGGCGTTGTTCCAGCCGGTGGCCTTGGTCTCGTCGCGGTAGTAGCTGCGCAGGAAGGTGTACAGGTAGTCGGCCCCGCTGCCCTTGCCCGGCACGGCACGCGAACGCGCGATCAGCGTCAGGTCGGGCGGCGTGCCGCCGAACCAGTCCTTGGACTCCTTCGGGCTGGCCGCCACCAGCATGGTCTCGCCGACCTTGGCGCCGGTGAAGATCAGGTTGTCCTTGATCTGCTGCTCGGTCAGGCCGATGTCGCGCAGCCGGTTGTAGCGCATGTACCCCGCGGAGTGGCAGTTCAGGCAGTAATTGACGAACAGCTTGGCGCCGTTCTGCAGCGCGGCCAGGTCGGTCACGCGCTCCTTGGGGAACTGGTCCCAGGCGATGCCGTCGCCGGCGGCGCGGACCGGGCCGGCCACCATCGACAGCGTGGCGAGGAAGGCGAGCAGGAGCTTCTTCATGGTTCTTGTGGTTCAGTGCGCCTGGAAGACCACGCGGTCGGGGACGGGGCGGAACTCGCCCATGCGGCTCCACCACGGCATCAGCAGGAAGAAGCCGAAGTAGAACAGCGTGCCGATCTGCGACACCAGCGTGCCGGCGTCCGACGGCGGCTTGATGCCGAGGTAGCCGAGCACGAAGAAGAAGACCACGAACAGGCCGTACAGCCAGAGGTTCCAGCGCGGACGGAAGCGGATCGACCGCACCGGGCTGCGGTCGAGCCAGGGCAGCGCGAACAGGATCAGCACCGCCGCGCCCATCACGACCACGCCCCAGAACTTGGCGTCGAAGGCCTTGAGCAGGAACGCGAAGACCACCGCCGCGACCGCGATGGCCGCCTTGCCCTTGCCCGAGAAGCCGCCGAACAGGATGCCGAGCACGCCGCCGGCCAGTGTCAGGCCGACCAGCACGTTGACCATCGGGTCGGTGGTCGCGCGCAGCATCGAGTAGTAGGGCGTGAAGTACCAGACCGGGGCGATGTGCGCCGGCGTCTTCAGCGGGTCGGCCGGGATGAAGTTGTTGTACTCGAGGAAGTAGCCGCCCATCTCCGGCGCCAGGAAGACGATGGCCGAGAAGATCATCAGGAACACGCCGACGCCGATCAGGTCGTGCACCGTGTAGTAAGGGTGGAAGGGGATGCCGTCCAGCGGGATGCCCGTCTTCGGATCCTTCTTGGCCTTGATCTCCACGCCGTCGGGGTTGTTCGAGCCGACGTCGTGCAGCGCCAGCAGGTGCGCCACGACGAGGCCGATCAGCACCAGCGGCACCGCGATCACGTGCAGGCTGAAGAAGCGGTTGAGCGTGGCGTCGCCGACCACGTAGTCGCCGCGGATCAGGATCGCCAGGTCCGGCCCGATGAAGGGGATGGCGGCGAACAGGTTGATGATGACCTGGGCGCCCCAGTAGCTCATCTGGCCCCAGGGCAGCAGGTAGCCCATGAAGGCCTCGGCCATCAGGCACAGGAAGATCGCGCAGCCGAAGATCCAGACCAGCTCGCGCGGCTTCTTGTAGCTGCCGTAGATCATGCCGCGCCACATGTGCAGGTAGACGACGACGAAGAACGCGCTCGCGCCGGTGCTGTGCATGTAGCGGATCAGCCAGCCGCCGGGCACGTCGCGCATGATGTACTCGACCGAGGCGAACGCGAGGTTGGCGTCGGGCTTGTAGTGCATCACCAGGAAGATGCCGGTGACGATCTGGATCACCAGCACCAGCAGCGCCAGCGAGCCGAAGAAGTACATCCAGTTGAAGTTCTTCGGCGCGTAGTACTCGGACAGGTGCTTCTTGTACTCGGCGAACAGCGTCGGGAAGCGGTTCTCCAGCCACACCGTGCCCTGCTGCAGCATCGACGCGCCGGGCGGCGCTTCCTTGAATTCAGCCATCTGGTCCTCGTGTGCTCGTGTTCTGGCGCCCGCGGGCTCCGGCGCGCGCCGCGCGGCCGCGCCCAGGGCCGCCGGGGCGGCGGCGTCAGGCCTGCTTGTCCTCGCCGATCAGCAGCCGGGTCTCCGACAGGTACATGTGCGGCGGCACTTCCAGGTTGTCGGGCGCGGGCTTGTTCTTGAACACGCGGCCGGCGATGTCGAAGGTGCTGCCGTGGCAGGGGCAGAAGAAACCGCCCGCCCAGTCGTCGGGCAGCGAGGGCTGCGCGCCGGGCTGGAACTTGGCCGTCGGCGAGCAGCCCAGGTGCGAGCAGATGCCCACGCCGACGAACAGCTCGGGCTTGATCGAGCGGTGCGCGTTCTTGGCGTAGGGCGGCGTCGGGTACTGGTTGCGCTGGGAAGTCGGGTCGGCCACCAGGGCCTCGGTCTTCTTCAGGCTCTCGAGCTGCTCGGGCGTGCGGCGCACGATCCACACCGGCTTGCCGCGCCACTCCACGGTCAGCATCTCGCCCGGCTTGATGGTGCTGACGTCCACCTCCACCGGGGCGCCGGCGGCGCGCGCGCGTTCGCTCGGCGCGAAGCTGGCCACGAAGGGCACCGCCACCGCCACGCCGCCCACCGCGCCGGCGCCACAGGTGATGGCGATCCAGGTGCGGCGGCTCGGGTCGACGGGGGCCGCGGGGTCGATGCTTCCAGCGCTATCCATCGAGGCGCTCGCGGCCTGGCTCATGCTCATCCTTCGGAACAGTTGGTTTCGGGGGCTCGGGGCAACGAGAATTCTAGCCCAGCGATGCGAGGCCCCTCGGGCGCGTAGCATGCGCCGGCCGCCGGGCAGCGGGTCCGCCCGGGCGGGTATCCCCACAACAAGCAGGAGTGACGATGAGCTTCGTGTCCGAGTTCAAGGAATTTGCCGTCAAGGGCAACGTGATGGACCTGGCCGTCGGCGTCATCATCGGCGGCGCCTTCGGCAAGATCGTCGACTCGATCGTCGGCGACCTGATCATGCCCGTCGTCGGCAGGGTGGTCGGCGGGCTGGACTTCAACAACTACTTCATCCCGCTGGCCGGCCAGACCGCCACCACGCTGGTCGAGGCCAAGAAGGCCGGCGCGGTGTTCGCGTACGGCAGCTTCCTGACGATCCTGCTCAACTTCGTCATCCTGGCCTTCATCATCTTCCTGATGGTCAAGCAGATGAACAAGCTCAAGCGCGAGGCGCCGCCGGCGCCGCCGGCGCCGACGCCCGAGGACGTGCTGCTGCTGCGGGAGATCAGGGACTCTTTGAAGAAGTAACAACCCCCTCCGGGGGTTGCCGCATACTTGGTGGCTGCCCCCGATGAAGCCCAACCCGTTCCACCGTCTGCCCGCCGCGCTCGAAGTGGCGGTGCAGACCATCAAGCTGGCGGCACGCCAGGCGGTGGAACGCACCATCGAGAGCCTCGGCCTGTCGGCCCTGGCCGCCACCAGCGCCTACCAGCGCGACGGCCTGCTGGGCGCGCAGTTCGAGCTCAACCGCAAGAGCGCCGTCTTCGCGCTCACCTTCAACGACGCCTTCGACGAGCGCGTGCTGCGCGAAGTGGCGCCGCGCGCCGCCGCCGCGGCCGAGCCGCGCAAGACCAGCTGGGACGCACTGACCCTGGTGGAGGACCACGACGTCGAGGTCAAGATCTCGGCCGAGCGCTTCGGCCTGGAGGTGGCGCAGTCGGTGGAGTGGGAGCTGCGCGAGCTCGACGCCTACGTCGGCTCGCTGCTCGGCGGCAAGTTCGAGGAGCACGACCGCAACCCGCTGCGGCCCGAGATCGTCGGCGAGGCGATGATCCGCGCCATCGAGTCCGTCAGCGACCGCGAGGACGTGCGCAAGGTGCTGTCCACCGAGATCACGCGCTCGCTGGGCGGCATGATGAGCAAGGTCTACGCCGAGATCGTGGCCGCCATGCGCACCAGCGGCGTGCAGCCGCTGTCGCTGGCGGTGCGCCACCGCAGCACGCGCGCCGACGGCTCGCACGTGGCCACCGACTTCGACACCCTCGGCCGCCCGCTGCCGCGCGAGGGCCCGAACTCGCGCTCCGGCGCGCCCACCGTGCAATCGGCCGGCGGCTTCGACAGCGGCTTCTCCACCCACGCCGGCGGCTCGCGCAGCGGCTTCGAGCCGACCACCGCCAACGCGCGCATCTCGCGCCCGTCGATGTACGGCGGCGGGCCGATGGGCCAGGTCGACCCGGCCCTGATGACGCTGATGCGGCGCCTGGCGGCGATCGACCACTTCGGCGGCGCCGGCTACCCCAGCGGCGGCGGCGCGGCGGGCGGCCCGGGCGGGCCCGGCGGCAGCCTGAGCGGCGCGCTGCACGCCGCCGCCCACGCCGAGTACGACACGGTGCCCGGCGGCATGGCGCTGCCCAACATCATCGTCGCCCACCGCGAGGAGCTGCGCAGCGCCGCGCACGGCGCGCTCGATCACATGGTGATCGACGTCATCGGCACGCTGTTCGACCAGATCCTGTCCGACCCCAAGGTGCCGCCGCAGATGGCGCGCCAGATCGCGCGGCTGCAGCTGCCGGTGCTGCGCACCGCGCTCGGCGACCCGAGCTTCTTCGCCTCGCGCCGCCACCCGGTGCGGCGCTTCGTCAACCGCATCGCCTCGCTGGGCACCGCGATCGACGACTGGAGCACCGACGCCGCCAAGGCCTTCCTGGTGCGCGTGCGCGAGCTGGTGCAGCAGATCGTCGAGGGCGACTTCGACCAGATCGACACCTACGAGAGCAAGCTCGTCCAGCTCGAGGCCATCACCAACGAGTTGGCGCGCCAGGAGGTGGCCGCGCAGGACGCCAAGGCCGCCGAGCTGCTGTCGGAGAAGGAGGACGAGCTGCGCCTGCGCGCGCTGTACGCCGAGCGCCTGGCCGGCGACCTCAAGGCGATGAGCGCGCCGGAGTTCGTGCGCGACTTCCTGAGCAAGGTGTGGAGCCAGGTGCTGCTGCGCGCCGCCGAGTTCGAAGGCCCGGTGGCCGAGCGCGTGCAGTACCTGAAGAAGGTCGGCCGCGAGCTCTTCCTCAGCGTGCAGCCCAAGGTCAGCCCGGCGCACCGCAAGCAGTTCCTGGCCGAGCTGCCCAAGCTGATGCAGGACCTGACCGAGGGCATGAACCTCATCGCCTGGCCCGACGCCGAGCGGCGCGCCTTCTTCGGCCGCCTGATGCCGGCGCACGCCGAGGCGCTGAAGAGCGCGCCGATCCGCCAGCTCGACATCAACCTGCTGTCGCGCCAGGTCGAAGCCGCGCTCGAGAAGCCGCTGCCCTCGCGCGAGGACCTGCGGCTCGCCGCCGCCGTGCTGCCCGTGCTCACCGAGGAGATCGCGCCGCGCTTCACGCCCGAGGAGGCGGCGCGCGTCGGCCTGCTCGACGAGACCCAGGTCGACTGGCAGGCCCCGGTGGCCGCCGACGCCGAGCGCCAGGCCGAGGAGGCCGAGCTCGAGCAGGCCGCCGACCTGCCGGTGACCACCGGCAAGGGCAACGCCACGCTCGACGCGCTGCCCGTCGTCAGCGACCTGGCCGAGCCGATGCAGGGCAAGGCCCTGGCGCACGAGGTGCAGATCGGCTTCGCCTACCAGATGGAGATCGACGGCGAGTGGCAGAAGGTGCGCCTCACGCACGTCAGCCCGGGGCGCAGCTTCTTCGTCTTCAGCCACGGCCACCGCCACAAGCGCACCGTCTCGCTGACCCAGCGCATGCTCGTCAAGCTGTGCGAGACCGGGCGCTTCCGGGCCTTCGAGAGCGCCTACCTGCTGGAGCGCGCCACGGCGCGCGCGCGCCGCCAGCTGGCCAAGCTCGGCGGCGGCGCGGCAGCCGGCGGGCCGACCACGAGCCGGCCCGGTACGCTGCATTGAGCGGCGCTCAGTCGGCGCTCAACCGACGCGCCAGCGCCGCCGCCGCGATCAGGCTGGACGGGTCGGCCAGGCCGCGGCCGGCGATGTCGAACGCCGTGCCGTGGTCGGGGCTGGTGCGCACGAAGGGCAGGCCGAGCGTCACGTTCACGCCGTGCTCGACGCCGAGGTACTTCACCGGGATCAGGCCGTGGTCGTGCAGCATCGCCACCACCACGTCGAAGGCGCCGCGCCGGGCGCGCATGAACACCGTGTCGGGCGCGTAAGGGCCGCTCGCGTCCACGCCCTCGGCACGCGCCACGGCGATGGCCGGGGCGATGACCGCGGCCTCCTCGTCGCCGAACAGGCCGCCCTCGCCGGCATGCGGGTTGAGGCCGGCCACCGCGATGCGCGGCGCGTGGCCGAGCGTGCGTGCGAGCGAGCGGTGCGCGATGCGCAGCGTGTCGAGCACGGCCTCCGGCGTGATCGCGTCGAGCGCACGCCGCACCGAGAGGTGGATCGTCACCAGCACCACGCGCAGCTCGTCGTTGGCGAGCATCATGCGCACCGGCGGCGGCGCGGCACCGGGGGGCGTGGCCAGCGCCTGCAGCATCTCGGTGTGGCCCGGGTAGGGCACGCCGGCGGCGGCCAGCGCCTCCTTGTGCACCGGCGCGGTGACCACGGCCGCGGCCTCGCCGCGCTGCACGCAGCGCACGGCGTGCTCGATGCAGAGCGCCGCCGCGGCCCCCGCCTCGGCGCGCACCACGCCCCAGGGCAGCGCCGCCAGGCCGGCCGGCAGGGCCGGCGGCACGATGACCGGCAGGCAGCCTGGCGGCACCTGCGGCAGGTCGGCCGGCGCGTCGATGCGCGCGATGAGCGGCGCGCCGGCGCGGCGCAGCACCTCGACGTCGCCCACCACCACCGCGCCGTCCAGCTCACCGCGCGCGAACGCGGCGACGATGATTTCGGGCCCGATGCCGAGCGCGTCGCCCATCGTCACCACGAGCGGCTTCATGCCGGGTTCTCGATCTCGATGAACTCGTGCGCGATGCCCAGGCGCCCGGCGAGGTGCGCGCCGAGTGCCGGCGCGCCGTAGCGCTCGGTGGCGTGGTGGCCGCAGGCGAGGAAGGCCACGCCGGTCTCGCGCGCCAGGTGGGCCTGCGGCTCGGAGATCTCGCCGGTGAGGAAGGCGTCGGCGCCGGCCGCGATGGCGGCCTCGAAGTAGCCCTGCGCGCCGCCGGTGCACCAGGCGATGCGCGCGAGCGGCCGCCCGTCGCCCGGCACGAGCACCGGCTGGCGGCCGAGCGCGCCCTCGGTCCGCGCGGCAAGCGCCGCCTCGTCGGCCAGCACGCCGGCATCGCCGATGAAGCCGAGCTCCTGCTCGCCGAAGCGCGCATCGGCCACCAGCCCGAGCTGCGCCCCGAAGCGCGCGTTGTTGCCGAACTGCGGCTCGGCATCCAGCGGCAGGTGGTAGGCGAACAGGTTCACGTCGTGCGCCAAGAGCCGCGCCACGCGCTGGCGCAACCAGCCGGTGAGTCGCCCGTCCTGGCCGCGCCAGAACAGCCCGTGGTGCACGAGCAGCGCATCGGCACCGGCGGCGATGGCGGCGTCGATGAAGGCCAGGCTCGCGGTGACGCCGGAGACCAGCTTGCGCACCTCGCGCCGGCCTTCGACCTGCAGGCCGTTCGGCCCATAATCCTTGAAAGCCTCGGGCCGCAGCATCATGTTCAACGCGGCTTCGATCTCTGCTCTGTCGGCCATGCGGCATCGTACCCGGCCGATCCCGTCGATCTCCCATGTGGCGTAGAACCTGGCTCCTGTTCGCGCAGGCCGTCACCGTGGCGGTGGCGGCGCTGTTCGTCGTGGCGACGCTCAAGCCCGAGTGGCTGGGCGGCGCGGGCGCGCGCAGCGTGCTGCCGATGCCCACGCTGACGCAGGCGTTGCCGGCGCCGGCCGCCCCCGCGGCCTCGGGCGCCGCCCCGATCGGCTTTGCCGCCGCCGCGCGCCGCGCCGCGCCCGCAGTGGTGGCCGTCACCGCCACCAAGCTCGCGCGCAGCCCGCACAGCGACGACCCGCGCTTCCGCTTCTTCTTCGGCGACGACGCGCCGCGCCGCCAGCAGCAGATCGGCCTCGGCTCGGGCGTGATCGTCTCGCCCGAGGGCTACCTGCTGACCAACCACCACGTCGTGGCCGACGCCACCGAGATCGAGGTGCAGCTCGCCGACGGCCGCCAGACCCAGGCGCGCCTGGTGGGCAGCGACGCCGAGACCGACATCGCGGTGCTCAAGATCGACCTCGCGCCGCTGCCCGCGGTGGCGCTGGCCGACCGCCGCGGCCTGCAGGTGGGCGACGCGGTGCTCGCCATCGGCAACCCGTTCAACATCGGCCAGACCGTCACCGCCGGCATCGTCAGCGCGCTCGACCGCACGCAGCGCGGCAGCTCGCCCTTCCAGAGCTTCATCCAGACCGACGCCGCCATCAACCCCGGCAACTCGGGCGGCGCGCTGGTCGACGCGGAAGGCAACCTGGTCGGCATCAACACCGCCATCTTCAGCCGCACCGGCGGCAACATGGGCATCGGCTTCGCGGTGCCGGTGGACACCGCACGCCAGGTGATGGAGGCGCTGGTGCGCGGCGGCAAGGTGCAGCGCGGCTGGATCGGCGTGGACGTGCGCGACCTCACCGCCGAGCTGGCCGAGAGCCTGGCGCTGCCGGTGAAGAGCGGCGTGCTCGTCACCGGCGTGCTCAACGAGGGCCCGGCGGCACGCGGCGGCATGAAGCCGGGCGACGTGGTCACCCTGGTGGCCGGCAAGCCGGTGGCCAACGTGACCGAGCTGTTGACCGCGGTGGCCGCGCTGCCGCCGGCCAGCCGCGCTCAGATCGGCGTGCAGCGCGGCGCCGAGAAGATCGATCTGGACGTGACGGTGGGCGAGCGGCCGCCGCTGCGCCAGCGTTGAAACGCTGAAGCGCTGAAGCATTGAAGAACTCAGGCGCGGCCATCGCCGCGCGCGCCCGGGTTCAACCGGCGAGCGGCACCCGGCGCGGCCCGCGGCCGCCGGCCTCCCACTGCCACAGCTCGCCGCCGCGCGTGAGCGCGAGCGTGGCGGTGTCGCCGGCCGCGACCTCGGCCACGCCGTCGAAGATCTTGCGCGGGGCGATCTCGAAGCCCTCGCCCCAGGCCCACAGGCTGCCGTCGGCGCGCACCGCCACCGAGTGGCGCCGGTGGCGATGGCCACCGCGCCGTCGAAGATCGGCCCCCAGCGGTCGGCCTTGTCGCCCAGGCCGTGCGAGGACAGCGGGCCATAGCGGTTGCCGCCGGTGCCGAGCACGGTGCCGTCGCGGCGCAGGTGGATGGCGTGGCCGGTGTGCGCCTTCACCGCCAGCACCTCGCTCGCGGTGGCCACGTAGTGCGGCGTGGCGGCGAGCTTGCCGTCGCCGTACTGGCCGCGGTGCGCCAGGCCCTTGACGAAGAGCGTGCCGTCGCGCGTGACGTAGTAGTCGGCGCTGTCGCCGATGCAGGCCGCGAGCACGCCCTCGGCTACGCGCTGCGGCGCGGAGCCGGCGGCGGCGGCCTGCCAGAGCACGCCGGCGCCGTCGATCGCGAACCAGCCCGACTGCCCGGCGGCGAAGCCCGCCACGCCGCGCATCAGCACCGCGGGCGCAGCCGGCGCGGGCAGGCCCGCCGTCGCGCTCCAGCGCAGCAGGTCGCCGTCGCTGCGCAGCGCGAACAGCGCGTCCTGGCTCACGCCGACCTGGCGCACGCCGGCCAGCTGGCGCCGCGGCGTGCCGGCGTCGCGCCAGGCCCAGGCCTGGCCGCCGGCCAGCACCTGGTGCAGCGCGTAGTACGAGGCCAGCGCGGGGCCGGAGGCGTCGGCCAGCGAGACGGGGGTGGTCATCAGCGCGGGGGCGGCGAGCAGCAGGTCACGGCGGCGCATGATGTCGCATAGGGGCGGCTGCCGAAGGGCGCGCGGCCTGCCGGCCCAAAGGGCTACAGCAGCCGCGCCACCCGCTCGAGGATCAGCACGGCGAAGAAGCCGAGCGCCGCGAGCACCGTCCACTTGAGGATCACGATGCCGCGCTGGCGCCAGACGATCTGGTTGGTGCCGATGTACATCGCGAAGCACAGCACCGAGGCCACCAGCAGCAGCCCGAACACGATGCGGAAGGCCACCATCATGCGCTACCAGGCCGGCGCCAGCTCGCCGAAGCCGCTCGGCGCCTCGGCCTCGCGCTCGAAGCTCACCACCTCGAAGGCCGCGGGGTCGGCGAGCAGCTTGCGCAGCAGGCGGTTGTTCAGCGCGTGCCCGCCCTTGAACGCGGTGTAGCTGGCGAGCAGCGGCTTGCCCAGCACCATCATGTCGCCGATGGCGTCGAGAATCTTGTGCTTGACGAACTCGTCGTCGTAGCGCAGCCCGTCGGCGTTGAGCACGCGGCTGTCGTCGACGACGATCACGTTGTCCATGCTGCCGCCCAGCCCGAGGCCGCGCGCGCGCATCTGGTCCACGTCCTTGCTGAAGCCGAAGGTGCGGGCACGCGCGATGTCGCGCTTGTACTGGCCGAAGCTGAAGTCGAAGCTGACGCGCTGGCCGGTGGCGTCGAGCGCCGGGTGGTTGAACTCGATCTCGAAGCTCAGGCGGTAGCCGTGGTAGGGCTCCAGGCGCGCCCACTTCAGTGCCGCGCCCTCGCCTTCGCTCAGCTCCACCGCCTTCTTCACGCGCAGGTAGCGCTTGGGCGCGTCCTGCAGCACGATGCCGGCGCTCTGCAGCAGGAACACGAAGCTGGCGGCGCTGCCGTCGAGGATCGGCACCTCCTCGCCGGAGATGTCGATGGCCAGGTTGTCGATGCCGAGGCCGGCGATCGCCGACAGCAGGTGCTCGATGGTCTGCACCTTGGGTCCGCCGGGGTCGCCGCCGGGGCTGATGGTGGTGGCCATGCGCGTGTCGCACACCGTGTGCACCGACACCGGGATCGTCACCGGCGCCGGCAGGTCGGTGCGGCAGAAGCTGATGCCGGCATCGGGCGACGCCGGTTTGAGCGTCAACTCGACCTTCTGGCCGCCGTGCACGCCCAGGCCCACGGCGCGCGTCAGGCTCTTGATGGTGCGTTGACGGAGCATGGCGCGATTGTCCCGCAACGGCGCGCGCGCCGCTGCCCTCGACCTGCTCGGCGCGCTCAGCGCGGAGCGAGGTTCCAGCGCACCGTGGTCTGGATGCGGTGGCGCAGCCCGAACTTGGTGAAGTCCGACTCGGCCGACACGAACTCGAAGACGCGCGCGCCGCTGCTCGCGCCGTCCACCGGCGTCGAGACGAGGGCGCTGGTGCGCAGGTAGGTCGTGAAGTCGGTGATCGGAAGGGTCTCGATCGACGCCGTGCCCACCGCGTTCTCGCAGCCGCTGCCGGCGCCCTCCAGCGGCGGACGCGGCCGGCGCTCGGTGCGCTGCTCGCCGCTGCCGCTGACGAGGCGGTCCTCGAGGTCGAAGTCGATCGTGTACTGCCCCTGCGCATCGACCGTCACGCGGCCGAAGTGGGGTCGGCCCGCGACATGCGAGCGCGTCAGCAGCGGCACGCGGCGCGTGCTCAGCGTGTCGAACTCGACCAGGCAGTCGCGGTCGCCGAAGCGCTCGAGCGCGCGCGTGCGGCTGTCGACCGTCTGCAGCACGCTGCCCTCCACGGCCTGACCGCGCAGCTCGAAGGCGGCCGCCTCGCCGGGGCGCGGCACCGTGAGCTGCACGCTGAGCGTGACGCGCGACGTGGCCTCGCGCCGCGCGCTGGCTCGCGCGGGGCTGTTGCGCGAGAGCAGGCCGAGCGCGTCGTCGCGCTGCATCGTCTCCAGCACGCTCAACATGACCTCGCCCTGCAGCACGAGCGGCGCCACCTCGAGATCACGCTGCACGCGCACGCTCTGCCCGTCGGCGTCGCTGACGGTCACCGCGAGCGTGTGGCGGCCGAGCGCGTCGTGCGTGGGCGTGCCGGCGATGAGGCCGCTGGCCGCGTCCAGCGTCAGCCCGGCGGGCAGGCGCTCCACCGACCAGCTCAGCGGCGCCGTGCCGCCGCGCGCGCGCAGCACCGCCTCGTAGCGGCGGCCCACCGTCGCACCCGGCAGCGCGAGGGTCTCCGGGCGCAGCGTGCCGAAGTCGAGCTCCAGCGTGTACAGCTTGAGCTCGTCGGCCGCCACGACCATGGGCGCGCCGCTCGCGTCGCTGCAGGCCAGCGGCGCCACGCCGCGGCGCCAGATCGCCAGCTCGATCGGGTCCATCGCGTCCGGCGCGCGGCCCAGCACCTCGAGCAGGTGGCGCACGCTGAACTGGATCTCGCGCGACTCGCGATGTTCGGGCCTGAACTGCGAGTTCAGCTCGATCTCGCCGAGCTGCGTGCTGCCGGCGCGCACGCTGACCGTTTCCACTGCCTGCGGCGTGCCGAGCACGCGCGAGCAGCGCGTGGAGTCGCCGCCGACCGCGATGGCGACGAAACCGTCGTGCACCACGCTGACGCTGCGCGTGAGCGTGCGGCCGCCACCGTCGAACGAGCCGGGCGCGAAGGGGCGCGGCTCGCCGCGCTGCTCGCTGCCGTCGGCGGCGCGGCGCAGCGCCGCGGCCGAGGCGCCGATGCCGCAGTAGGCCATGGCGCGCTGCACGGCCGCGAAGTCGCGCCGGCTGAATCCGCCCTGCTCGACGTAGACGCGCCACTCGTGCAGCTCGCCATGGCTGCACAGGGCGTAGGCGCGGTCCATCAGGCGGTCGGCGATCGCGGCGAGCGCCTGGCGCAGGTCCTGCGCGCCCTGCTCGAGGCCGAAGGCGGCCGCCTCGCCCGCCAGCGGCAGCAGCCGCTCGAACATCAGGCGCAGCCCGCCCTGGTGCTGGCGCTCGCCGGAGGCGGCGGCAAAGCCGTTGCCGAGTTCGCTGTATTCGGGCGCGTAGTCGCTGGCCAGCGGGCAGGTGAGCGGCGCGCCGATCTCGCCGGCCGCCGCGCACAGCGCGAGCAGGCGGCGCACGCCGCGCTGGAAGGGCTCGAGCTGCACCTCGACGAAGCCAAAGTCGATCGCCTTCCACGCCGCCAGCGCGTCGGCGTACAGGCGCGGCAGGCGCGCGGCGAGGTCCTGCAGCGCCAGGTTCACGCGCAGCAGCGAGGCCTCGTCGAGCAGGCCGGGCTGCACGCAGCGGTCGGCCAGCAGGCCGAGCGTGGCCAGCGCGGAGAACACCGCGCTCGCGCTCGAGGCGTTGTCGATCACGCGCAGCGCGTCGCGCAGCACGGCATCGGGCGCCTGGCAGGAGGCGAGGAAGGCGGCGCCGGCCACCGTGGTGGCCTCGCCGGCGTCGCCGCCACTGCCGCCGTCGGCCAGCCGGCGCGGCGCGGCCAGCGCCTGCAGGCGTGCCGCGCCGCCCGACCCGGCCGCGCGCACGAGGCCGGCGGGCGCACCGAACACCGGCAGCCGGGCCTCGAACTCGCCGCCAGCCACGGCGCGCGTGCGCAGCAGCATCGGCCCTTCGGCGGTGAGGACCTGCAGCACCGGCACCTGCCCGGCCGCCAGCTGCGCCGGCGGCCTGATGCGCAGCGTGAGGCCGGACTCGCGCACGCGCGGTGGGGCGCTGATCACGAGGCGGGTCCACTCGCCGGCCTGCGGTGCCGCGGGCGTGAGGGTGACGGTGGAGGACGGGGCACTGGCAGCGCCGGCCACCGGCGCCACCTCGAGCGTGGCCTGCGCGCCGCCGGCCAGCGCGGCCTGCACGCGCCCGCCGCCGGCGCCGAGCGTCTGCGACACCGCGGCGGGAACGGCTGCGGCAGGTGCGGCCGACGGAGCGCCCGACGGACCGCCCGACGAGCTGCCCGATGCGCCGGCCGCCCCCGGCGCGCCGTCGTCGCCGCCGCCGCCACAGGCGCCGAGCAGCAGTGCGGTGAACATCGCCGTGAGCCAGGCCGCCGCGCTGCGGCGCAGCGGCCCGGCGGGACCGATCGATCGGGCTTGTTCGACGTGCATGGAACCCTCGCTGCGGCTGCACGCCCGCGCCGCGAGGTGCGGCCGGCGTGGGCGCGATTTCGCCCGTTCGCGTTCACGCTGGCGAGGATCCCGAAGGATCATCGCCGCGGCTGCGTCGGCGGGACCGGGGTGGCGTGTCCGTGAAGGCCGGACGTCAGTCTTCGCGCGCCTGCTGGTGCAGCCAGGCGAGCAGCGCGCGCACCGCCGGCTTGCTGGCCGCGCCCGGCGCCACGACCAGGAAGTAGCCGCGCGCCGACGCCACCTGGCCCTTGAACGGCGCCACCAGCTTCTTCTGCGCCACCAGCCGGTCGACGAGCGGGCGCCGGCCGAGCACCAGGCCCTGGCCTTCGAGGGCCGCGGCCACCGCGGTGTCGTAGTTGGTGAAGGTGAGCGTGGCCGCCGGCTCCACGCTGGCCGCGCCCACCGCCTGCAGCCAGGCCTGCCAGTCCAGCGGGATACCGCCGGCGCCGACCTGCGGCGAGGCCACCTGCAGCAGCGTGTGGTGGCGCAGATCGCCCAGCGTGCGCAACGGATGGCGCGCGCGCAGCAGTTGCGGCGCGCACACCGGGTGCACCGATTCCTCGAACAGCGGCTCGCCCTCGCTGCCCAGCGCGGCATAGCGGATGGCCAGGTCGAAGCCGTCGCTCACCAGGTTGCGCTTGTCGTGCGTGGCGTCGATGCGCACGTCGATGCCCGGGTGGGCCGCGACCAGCCGCGCCAGGCGCGGGATCAGCCAGAGCGACGCGAGCCCCGGCGTGGTGGTCAGCGCGAGCACCTCGCGCTGGCGCGGCGCGCGGATCGCCACCACCGCCTCGCGCACGTGCCCGAGCGCGGCCGTCACCGCCTGGGCCAGGCGCTGCCCGTCGTCGGTGAGCTCGAGCGCGCGGTGGCGGCGGCGGAACAGCGGCGCGCCGAGCTCCTCTTCGAGCGCGGCGATCTGCCGGCTCACCGCCGACTGCGTGAGGAAGCGCTCGGCCGCCGCCTTGGTGAACGAGAGGTGGCGCGCGGCGGCGTCGAAGACCACGAGGCGGTCCAGCGCGGGCAGGCGGCGGGGGTCGTTTTGCATGCGCTACGGGAATGCGAAGCCTTCCGAAAGATCGTTTGAAGGCTTCGCCGTACGAGAGGATTATCCGCGTAAACCCGATCGGCATGGCACGACGAATGAACGGAATGCATGCCAACCGGCCCGCCCCTCGCAGGAGATGCCGATGAACGCCGCCCCCGCCACGCTGCGCCTCGCGCGCCACGAAGTGCGCCGCTTCGACCACGCCGTGCTGGTGCGCGCCGAAGCCGGCACGCTGTGGCTCACCGTCGACGGCGAGCCCGACGACATCGTGCTCGAAGCCGGCGACAGCCGCGCCTTCGACGGCCACGCGCCGGTGCTGGCCACGCCGCTGGGCGGCGAGGCGCTGTTCAGCGTGGTGCCCGCCACGCAGGCCGGACTGAGCTGGACGGCGCGCTGGCGCCGCGCCGCGGGCGGCTCGCTGCGGGGAGCGCTGGCGTGAGCGCGCCGGGAGCCGCGGCCGCGGTTGCGGCGGCCGACATGGCCGATGCGACCTCGGCGGCCACTGTGGCCCATACGGCCACGGCGACCGAGCCGCCCTACCGGCTGCACCGCTACCCGTCGCAGCTGATCGACCGCGTGACGCTGCGCGACGGCCGCTCGGTCATCGTGCGTCCGGTGCTGCCGCAGGACGATGAGGCCGAGGCCGGGCTCGTGCAGGCGCTGTCGCCGCGCTCGCGCCGCCTGCGCTTCCACGGCGCCGTGCGCAGCCTGCCGCCGGACACGCTGCGCGCGATGACCTGGGTGGACTACCGGCGCCACGTGGCGCTGGTGGCCGAGCTGCGCTGCGACGACTGCCCGCCCACGCTGGTGGCCGACGCGCGCTACGTGCGCGACGAGGCCGACGAGGCGAGCGCCGAGTTCGCGGTGGCGGTGGCCGACGACTGGCAGGGCCACGGCCTCGGCCGCGTGATGCTGGAGCGGCTGGCGCGCCACGCCCGGCAGCAGGGCGTGACCCGCCTCACCGCGAGCGTGCTGGCCGACAACGAACCGATGCTCGCGCTGCTGCAGCGCTTCGGCTTCATGCTGCGCGGCGACCGGCACGACGCCTCGCTGCTGCACGCGCGCCTGGAGCTGCCCGCGCCGGGCGAGCGGAGTCAGCGCGCCCAGCCCTCGAGCACCGCGACGGCGTTGCGCCCGACCTCGTCGGTGGCGTAGCCGCCCTCGAACACGAAGAGCAGCGGGCGCTTCAGACGCTTCAGTCGCCGCCCGGTCTCGGGGTAGTCGGCCATCGTCAGCGCGAAGCGCGAGATCGGGTCGCGCTCGAAGGTGTCCACGCCGAGCGAGACCACCACCGCCTCGCTGCCGTGTGCGAGCACCGCGTCGATCGCCACCTCCAGCGCCGAGAGCCACTCGCGCGCCGCGGTGCCGTGCGGCAGCGGCAGGTTCAGCGTGTGGCCGAGGCCCGCGCCCTCGCCGCGCTCGGCGGCGTGGCCGCTGAGGTAGGGGTAGTCGTCGTGCGGGTCGGCGTGCAGGCTCGTGAAGAACACGTCGTCGCGGCGCCAGAAGATGGCCTGCGTGCCGTTGCCGTGGTGGTAGTCGATGTCGAGCACGGCCACGCGGGCGAAGCGCGCGCGCAGCGCCTCGGCCGCGATGGCGGCGTTGTTGAGGTAGCAGTAGCCGCCCATCGCGCGCGCCGTGGCGTGGTGGCCGGGCGGGCGGCAGATCGCGAAGGCGGCCGGCGCTCCTTCGACCAGCGCACGCGCGGCGGCCAGCGCCGTCTGCGCGCTCCAGTACGCCGCCTCCCAGGTACCTTCGACGAGGGCCGAGCCGGCGTCGATCGAGTAGTAGCCGAGCCGCCCCTCGACGTGGCGCGGCGGCACGGTGGGCAGGCCGAGCCCGGCATGCCACACCATCGGCAGCGCCGGGTGCGTGCGGCCGAGCGCGCGCCACTCGCTCCAGGCCGACCGCAGGAACTGCACGTACTCGGCGTCGTGCACGGCAAGGATCGGCGCGAGGCCCGCATCGGCCGGCGCGTGCACGCGGCCGAGGCCGCTTGCGACGAAGGCCTCGCGCACGCGCTCGGCGCGCACCGGCAGCTCGAAGCCGTCGAGCAGCCGACCGCCCATGAACTCGTCCTGCCCGTGGTGGGCACGGTGGTGTTCGCTGAACCAGGCGTCCATCAGCGCGCCTCCTCGCGTGCAGCGCGCGCCGCGCGGCCCTCGCGCCGCGCCACCCACAGCGTGGCCGCCGCGATCACCGCGCCGCCGGCGAGCGCATTCTGCGTCGGCACGTCGCCGAAGATGATCCAGCCGAGCAGCGCCGCCCACACCAGGTCGAGGAACTTGGCCGACTGCGTGGCCGAGATGTCCGCGGCGGCGAACGAGCGCGTCAGGCAGTAGTGCCCGAGGCTGCCGAGCACGCCGGTGACGAGGAAGGCGCCCCACAGCGCGGGCGCCAGCGGCTGCCAGCCCGGCAGCGCGAGCGGCAGGCTGAACAGCGTGACGCTGATCGACTGCCACAGCAGGATGGTGAGCGCGCTCTCGTCGCGCGTGAGCGACTTCGTGAGCAGGAACGAGGCCGCGAACACCGGCGCCGAGGCCAGCATCACCAGGTGCCACCAGAAGCCGCTGCCGCCCGCGCCGCCGCCGCCGAGCTTGGGGCCGACGACGATGAGCACGCCGGCGAAGCCGAGCACGACGGCGAACCAGCGCTCCCAGCGCATCGGCTCGCCGAAGAACAGCGCGGCGCCGATCATGATGAAGATCGGCGTCGTGAAGCCGATCGCCGTCATGTCCGCCAGCGGGATGCGCGGCAGGGCCAGGAACCACAGGCACAGCCCCACCGTGTGCAGCGCGCCGCGCGCGAACTGGCCGCCCACGCGCTGCGGGCGCCAGGCCGGGTGCGCGAGCCGCCACACGAAGGGCAGCACGGCCACGAGACCGAACAGGTAGCGCAGGAACTGGGCCTGGAACGGGTCGACCTGCAGTGCGAGCGAGCGGGCGAGCGCGTTGAGCACGCTGAACGACAGGCCGGCGGCGCTCGCCCACAGCAGCGCGCGCGCCACCGGGCTGCGCGGCCGCAGCCCGCGCAGGCCGCGCGGACCGGGCGGGGGCGGAAGTTCAGTGTCCGAAGGCAAAGTCGCGGCCCGGGGCCGCGGCGAACAGCGCCCGGGTGTAGGCATGTTGCGGCGCGCCGAAGACCTCGTGCGCCGGCCCGTATTCGACCACACGGCCCTGGCTCATCACGGCGAGCAGGTCGCACACCTGCGAGGCCACGCGCAGGTCGTGCGTGATGAACAGCATCGCCACCTGCAGGCGCTTGCGGATCTCCTCGAGCACCTCGAGAACCTGGGCCTGCACCGAGACGTCGAGCGCGCTCACCGCCTCGTCGGCCACCAGCACCTCGGGCTCGACCATCAGCGCGCGCGCGATGCAGATGCGCTGGCGCTGGCCGCCGCTGAACTGGTGCGGGTAGCGCTGCATGCTGGCCGGCGGCATGCGCACCAGGCGCAGCAGGTCCTCGGCACGCGTGAGAGCCGCCTCGCGGGCCATGCCGAAGTTCATCGGCCCCTCGATCATCGCCTCGCCCACCGTGCGGCGCGGGTTGAGCGAGCGGTACGGGTCCTGGAAGACGATCTGCACGCGGCGCCGCAGCGGCCGCAGGTGGCCGCGCGGCAGTTCGGCGATCTCGTCGCTGCCGAGCCGGATGCTGCCCGCGCTCGGGTCGATCAGGCGCACCACGCAGCGCGCCACCGTGCTCTTGCCCGAGCCCGACTCGCCGACGATGCCCAGCGTCTGCCCGCGCCGGATCTCGAAGCTCACGTCGGCCGCCGCCGGCACGACGCGGCGCTTGCCGAACCAGCTGCGCTCGTCGTAGGTCTTGGCCAGGTTCTGCACGCGCAGCGCCACCGGCGCCGCGTGGTCGACCGGGCGCTGGTCGGTGCGCAGCGTCGGCACGGCGCCGATCAGCATGCGCGTGTAGTCGTGCCGCGGCCGGCGCAGCACCTCGTCGCGCGCGCCGATCTCGACCAGGTCGCCCAGGCGCAGCACGGCCACGCGGTGCGCGATCTCGGCCACCACGCCGAAGTCGTGCGTGATGAAGAGCACGCCGGTGCCGTGGCGCCTCTGCAGCTCGAGCACGAGCTTCAGGATCTGCGCCTGCGTGGTGACGTCGAGCGCGGTGGTCGGCTCGTCGGCGATCAGCAGCACCGGGTCGAGCACGAGCGCCATCGCGATCATGATGCGCTGGCGCTGGCCGCCGGAGAGCTGGTGCGGGTAGCTCGCGACCATGCGCTCGGGCTCGGGCAGCAGCACCTCGCGCACGATGTCGAGCACCTTGGCGCGGCGCTCGGCGGCACCCAGGCCGGTGTGCTGGCGCAGCACCTCGTCGATCTGGTCGCCGCAGGTCATGACCGGGTTGAGCGCGGTCATCGGCTCCTGGAAGATCATGCTCATGCGCGTGGCGCGCAGCTCACGCAGGCGCGCCGGCGAGGCGGCCGTGATGTCCTCGCCCTGCAGCACGATGCGCCCGCCGGTGAGCGGCAGGCTCTTCGGCAGCAGGCCCATCACGCCCTGCGCGATGACCGACTTGCCCGATCCCGACTCGCCCACCAGGCACAGGATCTCGCCGCGGCCGACGCTGAACGAGACGTGCTGCACGGCCGTGGCCCGGTCGCCGCCGCTCGGCAGCGCGATCGTCAGGTCCTGCACCTCGAGGATGGGCAGATCGGGCGGGTTCATCACGTGCGCCGCGCCATCTTCGGGTCGAGCGTGTCGCGCAGCCCGTCGCCGAGGATGTTCACCGCCAGCACCGTCACGGCGAGGAAGATGCCGGGGAAGAAGATGTTGTGCGGGTGGTCGTTGAACTGCGCGCGCCCCTCGGCCATCACGTTGCCCCAGGTCGGAATGTCCGGCGGCAGGCCCACGCCGAGGAAGGACAGAATGGCCTCGGTCAGGATGCCCGAGGCGCAGATGAAGGTGCCCTGCACGATGAGCGGCGCCACCGTGTTGGGCAGCACGTGGCGCCACAGGATCAGCGCCTGCGGCGTGCCGAGCGACACCGCCGCCTCGACGTAGGGCTCCTCGCGGATCGTCAGCACCATCGAGCGCACGAGGCGCGTGACGCGCGGGATCTCGGGGATCGCGATGGCCACGATCACGGTGAGCAGGCTGCCCTTCCACATCGCCACCAGCGCGATGGCGATGAGGATCGCGGGGATCGCCATCAGCCCGTCCATCACGCGCATCAGCACCGCGTCGACCTTGCGCAGGAAGCCCGAGACGAGGCCGAAGAGCACGCCGATCGAGAGCGCGACGAGCGCCGTGCACACGCCCACCAGCAGCGACACGCGGGTGCCGTAGATCACGCGACTGTAGATGTCGCGGCCGAAGCTGTCGCTGCCCATCAGGAAGCGGTGCGCCAGCGTCTCGCCCTCGAGCGTGGTGATCTCGCCGCTGGCGAGCGGCTTCAGGTCGCGGCTGGCGGGGTCGAACAGCGACGGGTCGACCGTGCCGAGCCAGGGCGCGGCGAGCGCGATGGCCACCAGCACCGCGAGCACCGCCGCGCCGATGCGCACCGAGGTGTTGTCGCGCACGCGCTGCCAGGCACTCGCCTGGCGCTGCACCGACGCGGCCTCGACCGACAGGGCCTCGAAGTTGGTGGGCAGCATCGCGCGAGCCGGCCGCCTCAATAGCGGATGCGCGGGTCGAAGAACACGTAGCTCATGTCGACCAGCAGGTTGACGAGCACGTAGACGAGCGAGAAGAACAGGATCACGCCCTGGATGGTCGGGAAGTCGCGCGCCAGCACCGCGTCCACCGTCAGCCGGCCGAGGCCCGGGATGGCGTAGACCGACTCGGTGACGACCACGCCGCCGATCAGCAGCGCGATGCCGATGCCGATGACGGTGACGATCGGCACCGCCGCGTTGGCCAGCGCGTGGCGCAGCAGCACCTTGGGCTCGGGCAGGCCCTTGGCGCGCGCGGTGCGGATGTAGTCCTCGCCGAGCGTGTCCAGCACCGAGGCGCGCGTGACGCGCGCGATCAGCGCCACGTAGATGATCGACAGCGTGATCGCGGGCAGCAGCAGGTGGCGCAGCCACGGCCCCAGCCCCTCGGCGATGCGCTTGTAGCCCTGCACCGGCAGCCAGCCCAGCTCGAGCGAGACGAACCAGATCAGCAGGTAGGCCAGCACGAACACCGGGATCGAGAAGCCGAGCACCGAGAAGGCCATCAGCGTGCGATCGAGCCAGCCGCCGTGGCGCCAGGCCGCGATCACGCCCAGCGGCACCGCCAGCGCCACCGCGATGACGAGCGTGAGCGCGGCCAGCGACAGCGTGGGCTCCAGGCGCTGGCCGATCAGCGTGGTGACCTCGGTCTTGTAGTAGTAGCTCTGGCCGAGGTCGCCGCTGAGCAGGTGGCCGAGCCAGACCACGTACTGCACCGGCACCGGCCGGTTCAGGCCGAGCTGCTCGCGGATCTGCTCGATGTGCTCCGTGCTCGCCGCGTCGCCCGCCAGCACGGCCGCCGGGTCGCCCGGCGTCAGCCGCAGCATCAGGAAGACGATGACCGAGACGACCAGCAGGACCGGCAGCGTCGCGAGCAGGCGGCGGGCGAGGAAGGCGAGCATCGATGGGACGCCGAGACGCGTGCGGCGCGCCGCCCGGCTGCAGGAGCTTTCAGTTCTTCTTCAGGTTCCAGTAGATGTTCAGGTTGTGCACGAAGAAGCCGCTGATGTTCTTGCGCGCCGCCACCGGCTGGTCGTACTCGCCCAGCGGCACGTGGGTGCCGATCTCGTAGGCGCGCGCGTGGATCTGGTCGGCCAGCTTCTTCTTGGCCGGCTCCTCGGTGGCGCGCATGAACTGGTTGCGCAGCTCGGCGAGCTTGTCGTCGGTGGCCCAGCCGAACCAGATGCTCTTCTCGCCACGCGAGTCCATCATCTGGTTGGCGATCGGGTTGCTCACGTCGTAGGCCTGCCAGGCGGTGAGGAAGAGGTGCCAGCCGCCCTTGTCCGGCGGATCCTTCTTGGCGCGCCGCGCCAGCACCGAGTTCCAGTCCATCGCCATCAGGTCGACCTTGAAGCCAGCCTGGCGCAGCAGCTGCGCGGCCACGTCGGGCAGCTTCTGGATCGCGGCCAGGTCGGTCGGCTTCATCACCACGATGGGCGTGCCGTCGTAGCCGGCGGCCTTGAGCATCTCCTGCGCCTTCTTCATGTTGCCCTTGGCCTGCACCTCGCTGCCGGCGGTGCTGCCGTAGGGCGTGTTGCAGTAGAACATCGAGTAGCAGTTGCGGTACAGCTCCTTGACGCCGACCTGCGCGCGCAGGAAGGGTTCCTGCGTGAAGGCGGCCAGCACGGCGGCGCGCACCTTCGGGTTGTCGAAGGGCTTGTGCAGGTGGTTGAAGCGCGCGATGTACTGCAGCCCCAGGTTGGACCACTTCACGAGCTGCAGGTTGGGGTCCTTCTTGACGGTGTCGTAGTGGTCGAAGCCGAGCGCCTCGATGATGTCGACCTCGCCCTTCTGCAGCGCGTTGACCTGGGCCTGCGCGTCGCGCAGCGCGAGGTTCCACTCCACGCGGTCGACGTGCACCACCTTGCCGCCGGTGGTGCCCGAGGGCGGCTCGCTGCGCGGCACGTACTTCGTGAACTTGGTGTAGACGGCCTTGTCGCCGGGCTTGAACTCGTCGCGCTTGAAGACGAAGGGGCCGGAGCCGATGTGCTCCTCGATCTGCTTGAACGGATCGGTCTCGGCGATGCGCTTGGGCATGATGAAGGGCACGTTGCTCGACGGCTTGCCCAGCGCCTCGAGCATGAAGCCGCAGGCCTCGCCCAGGAAGATGCGGAAGGTGGCCGCATCGGGCGTGTCCATGCGCTGCACGAACTGCATCAGCGCCGAGCCCATGCCGTCGCGCTTGCCCCAGCGCTGCAGGCTGGCCACCACGTCCTCGCTGGTCACCGGCTTGCCGTCGTGGAACTCCAGGCCCTTGCGCAGCCTGAAGGTCCAGAGGCGGTTGTCGGGGCTGACGGTCCAGCTCTCCACCATCTGCGGCTTAACCTTGCCGTTCTCGTCGGTGCCGAAGAGGGTGTCGTAGATCATGTAGCCGTGGTTGCGGCTCATGTAGGCGGTCGTCCAGATCGGGTCGAGGATCGCCAGGTTGCTGTGCGGCACGACGCGCAGCACGTTGTTCTGAGACAGGGCGGCCGGCGCGGCCAGTGCACCGGCGGCGAGCACGACGAGCGAGTTCAGCGTGCGGCGGGAGAGCTTCATCGGGTGATCCTCACGATGGTGGGTGCGGCGCAAGCATTCTGCGTGCCCGCGCCGGGCCGCTCATCAGGGCAAATACGCGCTGCCCCGGGGCAGGCCCTATTCGTCGAGGTAGGCGGCAGCCAGCTGGCGCAGGTGCGCGCGCGAGGTCTCGTCCAGGTGCGGCAGCAGCAGCGCCATGGCGTGGTAGGCGCCGCGGCCGAGCGAGCGCGCTGCGCTCTCCGGCTCGAGGGCGTGGCGCGGGTCGCGCACGTACTCGTAGCTCAGCCAGTAGGTCAGCACCACCACCATCGCGGTGGCCGCCGGCGCGGCCTCCTCGCCGGTGATGCGCATCGCGCCGCCGCGCGCCAGGCCGTCGAGCAGGGCGCGCACGGCGCGGCCCTTGTTCTTCAGCACCATCTGGAAGTGCGTCTCCAGGCGCCGGTTCTTCGACAGCAGGTCGTTCAGGTCGCGGTACAGGAAGCGGTACTTCCACACCAGCTCGAACAGCAGGTGGAAGAACAGCCAGGCGTCCTCGACGTTCTCGACGCCGTCGGCCCCTTCGAGGATGTGCGCCAGCTCACGCTCGTAGCGGTCGAACAGCGAGTTGATCAGCTCGTCCTTGGCCGGGTAGTGGTAGTACAGGTTGCCCGGGCTGATGTTCAGCTCGGCCGAGATCAGCGTGGTGCTGACGTTGGGCTCGCCGAAGCGGTTGAACAGGTCCAGCGTCACCTCGAGGATGCGCTCGGCGGTGCGGCGGGGCTTCTTGGGCGGCTGCGGCATGGCGGCGGGCATTCTCGTACGGAAAGCGGCGTCGGCCCCGAGGCGATCAACGACCTGACGGTGGGCAACCGCATTCCACCGAGTCGAGGTGATGAGCCGCGGCGCCGACCTCTCGACCACGCAGCGCACCGGCTCCCGCATGGGCGACGTGAAGATGCTCGACTCGATCGTCGCCGCGCTGACCGACCCCTTCGTTGCGTCGGCCACATGGGCATCACTGCCGGGAACCCGGCCGCCCAGTGAAACATCAGCCGCGAGGATCAGGACGCGCTGGCCGTAGGGTCGCACCGGCACGCCACGGCGGCGATGCGCCGCGCCTGAAGGTTTCTTAAACCCACCCCGCGACCGCATCGGCCCCTTGCGCCGCGGACACCAGGCTTTGAACAATCGTGGCCATGCCCGCCTGCGCCTTCGCCGACTTCGAACTGCGCCCCGAGCAGCGCCTGCTGCTGCGCGCCGGCGAGCCGCAGCGCCTGGGTGGCCGCGCGTTCGACCTGCTGGTGGCGCTCGTCGAGCGCCGCGACCGGCTGGTGCCGAAGGCGGAGCTGATGGACGTGGTGTGGCCGCGCCTGGTGGTCGAGGAGAACAACCTGCAGGTGCAGGTGCTCGCGCTGCGCAAGCTCCTGGGGCCGAGGGCGATCGCCACCGTTCCGGGGCGCGGCTACCGCTTCCTGCTGCCGCTGCTCGACGAGCCGGCGCGTGCGTCGAGCCCGCCGCCGGCGGGCGCGATGCCGCGCGGCGACGATCAGCCTGCCGATGTGGCGCAAGGCCGCGGTGCAGCGGCGCCGCACGGCGCGGCGCTGATCGGGCGCACCGCGGACGAGGCGGCGCTGGCCGCGTCGGTCTCGGCACACCGCCTCGTCACGCTGCTCGGCGCCGGCGGCGTGGGCAAGTCGTCGCTGGCGCGGGTGGTGGTCGAGCGGCTGGCGCCGCGGTTCGGCGACGGCATGGCTTGGGTCGACCTCACCGCGGTGGGCGAGGCGCAGGGCGTCGTCGACGCCATCGCGGCGGCGACGCGGGCGGCGCTGGCGCGTGGCGACCGCGCCCGGGCGCTGGCCGCAGCGATGGCACCGATGCGGCTTCTGCTTGTGCTCGACAACGCCGAACACCTGCTGGACGCCGTGCTCGCCACGGCCAACGCCGTGCACGACGCGGCCCCGGCGGTTCACGTGCTCGTCACGAGCCAGGCACCGCTGCGCCTGGGCGTGGAGCAGCTGTACCGGCTGGAGCCGCTGGCGCTGCCCGACCCCGACGCGCCGCTGGACGAGGCGCAGGCCAGCGCCGCCGTGCAGCTCTTCGTGGCCCGCGTGCGGGCGAGCGACCGCCACTTCGTGCTCGACGCCCACAACGCGCCCGCGGTGGTGAGCCTCACGCGCCGGCTCGACGGCCTGCCGCTGGCCATCGAGATGGCGGCGGCGCGCGTGCCCGCGCTCTCGCCTGCACAGCTCGACAGCGCCTTGCGCGAGCGCTTTCGCGTGCTGACCACCGGCGACCGCGGCGCCCCTGGGCGCCAGCACACGCTGCAGGCGGCCATGGAGTGGACCCACGCGCTGCTGGGCGCTGCCGAGCGCGCGGTGTTCCGCCGCCTCGCGGTGTTCGTCGGCAGCTTCTCGCTGCAGGCCGCGCAGGCGGTGTGTGCCGACGCCGTGCCGGCCGACGCCGGCAGCGTCCACCCCGCGCTGGTGCTCGACGAGTGGCAGGTCCTCGATGCGCTGGCCGTGCTGGTGGACCGTTCGCTGGTGGCGCCGCCCGTGGGCGAGCCGCCGCGCTACCGCTTGCTGGAGACGCCGCGTGCGTTTGCGCTGCGGCTGCTGGGCGACGATGCGGCCGAGGCGCAGCGCGTGCGCTGCCGCCACCTGGCGGTCTACCGGGCCTTCTTCGAGCAGGCCTACGACGACCATCTGTGGGTGCGCCAGCCGGTGGCCGAGCAGGTGCGCGTCACCGCCCCCGAGGCCGACAACGGGCTGGCCGCGCTCGCCTTCGCGCTCGAGCACGACCCCGAGGCCGCCATCGCGCTGGCGCCCGGCTTGGCGCAGGCGCTGGTGCGGCGGCATGCCGAACGCTTCGGCGTGTGGCAGCGCACCGAGCGCGTGGCGACCTCGGAGCCCATCACGCCGCCCGTGCGGGCGCGCTGGCAGCTGGGCTATGCGCGCTTCTGGGGGTCCAACAGCGTGCAGCGCAGCCACCCGCACGCGCGGGCCGCCGCGGCGCAGCTGCGCGCCGAGGGCCACGCTGCCGGCGAGTACCGGGCGCTGGCGGTGCTGGCCGGTGCGCTGACGGCCGAGACGATGCACTCACCGGCGCTGGCCGAAGAAGCGCGGGCGCGGCTGGCGCGCATGCTCGAGCTCGAGAACCCGGCCTGGCCGGCCGACCTGCGCTTCCTGCGGCTGTGGTCCGAGTCGAACCAGCACAGCGCCGCCGGCCGCCACGAGGAAGCGCTGCGCGTCAGCCTCGAGGGCATGGCGCTGATCCAGGCCTCGGGTCGCCAGGGGCGACTCATTCACGAGACGGCCACCGTGTACCACGAACTGATGGCCGGCCATGTCGACGCCGCCATCGAGCGCGCCGGTGCCGCGGTGCAGCGGCTGCGCGAGCGGCAGCGTCACGGGCTGGCCAGCGGGCTCGAGGTGCTGCTCGTGGTCGGCTGGCTGCGTCGGGGCGACGCGGCCAGCACGGCCCAGGCGCGGGCGCTGGCGCCGGCGGTGTGGACTGCGGCCTGTGCCTTCAACCAGCAGGGCGGCGTGGCCGATTCGCTGGCCCTGCTCGCCGCCCGCGAAGGCCGCGCCCGCGCGGCCTTGTTGCTGGCCGGTTATGCCGAGGCGGCCCACCGGCGCGGCGCGACGCACCAGCTGCCGGTCTTTCGCCAGTGCGCGGACGAGGCGGTGCGGCTGGCCGCCGCGCAGCTGCCGGGCGCCGACGGTCCGGGCCGCCAGGCGCAGGCGGACGCGCTGCGCGCGCGGGGCGCTGAGGTGGGCGACGACGCCGTCCCGGTGCTCGCGTTCGGCTACGCGGACGTCGACTGAAGCCACCGGCCGCGACGCGGCAGGGAGGCCCGGCGCCCCCCGCTCAGGCCTTGAGCTCGTAGAACGCGTGCACCGGGCTCTTGATCGGCAGCACGTTGAACGAGCCGAAGCCCGCTTCGTGCGCGGCCAGCCGCGCGCGCGTCTCGCCCCAGCAGGCGCCGAGGCCCGGCCCGCCCTGGGCCAGGCTGGTGGGCACGCAGTGCAGGCAGCTGAGGCCGTACA
>Ga0073934_10002095_pt1 | contig 43521 bp, 34 predicted proteins | sample LarsenN4metaG_FD_76834 | JGI IMG/M metagenome (GOLD analysis project Ga0073934, IMG submission 76834) | Hot spring sediment bacterial and archeal communities from British Columbia, Canada, to study Microbial Dark Matter (Phase II) - Larsen... ...
CGCGGCGGCTGCGGGCGCAGGCGGGCCGGCTCGACGCGGTGATCGCCGAACTCCTGCACATCCCTCGCGCCGAGGCGCAGCGAGCGATCGAGCGCGGCGACGTCCTCGTGGACGGCCGTGCCAGGCCCAAGTCGTTCCGGCTGGGTGGCGGGGAGCGCCTCGAGGTCGATCTCGCCGGCGCTCGCGCCATCGAGCCCGAGGGCCCGCCGGTCCCGGTCCGACACCGGGACGAGCACCTGGCGGTCGTGAGCAAGCCCGCGGGGATGCCGACCCATCCGACCGAGAACCGTCGTTCGGGCACCTTGGTCAACCGGCTGCTCGGGATGGGGATGCCCCTGGCCGAGGGGTCGGATCCGCTCCGGCCGGGGATCGTGCACCGCCTCGACGCCGGTACGTCAGGCCTGCTGGTCATCGCCTGCGACGCCGCGGCCGCCGAGGCGCTGCGCGCGCTCTTCCGCCGTCACGAGGTGGAGCGCAGGTACCTGGCCCTCGTGCGGGGCGCGGTGGCCCACGAACGGTTCGTCGTCGACGCGCCGCTCGGCCGTCGGGGCGCCACGATCAGGCTCGACGCGGTGGGGGGCCGCCCGGCGGAGACGGCGTTCGAGGTCGCGGAGCGGTTCGCGCGGGCGACGCTGTTGGAGGCGGCACCACGCACCGGGCGGACGCACCAGATCCGGGTGCACCTCGCGGCGGTCGGGCACCCGATCCTGGGGGATCGTCGCTACGGCGGGGGAGGCGACGATGCGCGAGCCCTGGGCCTGGATCGGCCCTTCCTGCACGCGTGGAGGATCGCGTTCGACCATCCCGCGACCGGCGAGCGGATCGACCTGCGGGAGCCGCTCCCGGCGGAGCTGGCGGAGGCCCTGCGACGGGTCAGGGGGGAGGGCTGACCCGTCCGGTGCCTACCGCGGGGCCCTGCTCGGATCCTTCAGGTACAGGGCGTACTGCGTGCGGACCTCCTCCCGGGAGGCCATCAGCGCGTCCTCGACGTCGGGCGGCAGCGTCCGTGACTCGATGAGCTCGGACAGGCGCCGGGGGTCCACCGCCCGCACGATCTCCCACAGCCCGAGCGGCTCGAGGATCTCCCTGACCCGGTCCTCCACGGGCGCCGTGACGTGCTGCGGTCGCCGGTCGATCGCCGCGCCGTCCGATCCGAACAGCCGCCGGTACCCGTGCTCCTCGCAGAAGGCGTTGATCAGCCCACCGAGCTCGTCCAGGCGACGGTAGATCGCGCGGGTCTGGCGCTTGAGCGCGATCCACTCGTCGACGACCTCGGTCATCCTGGGCGCCGGATCGCCCTGCTCCCGCTCGTGCCGGTGGCGGAACAGGGGGCACAAGGCCTGGAACTCGCACCAGTCGCACAGGGGGTTCTGGCGCGGCTCGAACCGACCCGCCTCGATCCGTTCCGCCACCGTGACGATGCGGCGACGCAGCTCGTCCAGGTCGGCCGCCGTGCGGGTCGTGGACATCCGCTGGCCGGGGAGCAGGTAATAAAGCGTGAGGCGTTCGGGGTCGATGCCCCACACCTCCCTGGCGGCCATGTGGTAGATCGACAGCTGGAGGTCGCGTTCGACCGAGGACCTGGGGGGGAGCCGGCGGTTGGTCTTGTAGTCGATGATCTCGTACCCGCCGCCGGGGATCCGGTCCATGCGGTCGATCACGCCGGAGACCTGGACCCCGTCGACATCGATCGTGAACCGGAACTCCATGGCGGCGGGGATCCGGTAATCGGCCGCGTTGTCCCGGTGGTACTGGGCGAGCACCTGACGCCCGTGGTCCAGGTACGTCCGCTCCTCCGATACGTCTGCGAAGCCCTCGCCGACCCAGACGGCGTCCAAGATCTCGTGGAGCTCCTCGAGCGATGGGGCGACCGGGACGGGGCGGGCGTGGAACCGGTGCAGCGCGCGGTGCAGCGAGTCGCCGAACGACAGGGCGGGGGACGGTGCGGTGGGCAGGCGATCCTCGTACTGGAAGCCATACTTGGCCGGACAGGTCTCGTAGGTGTTGATGCTGGAGTACGAGAGCCGCATGCAGATCCTGACCTGGTCGGTTGCCCCGGTGACCGACCCAGTCTATCCTCGGGTGCGGCAGAATCACAAGCCTGTAACTTATCCACAGGTTTCCCACATCCGGGGCGGGGGGAGCCTGGCGGGTCGTGCCGGAGGGTGCCCGAGCAGTGGGTGAGAGCTTCGTCCACCTCCACGTCCATACCGAGTACTCGCTGCTCGACGGCGCCGCTCGGATCGATGCCCTGTTCGGGCGGGCGCGAGCCCTCGACATGCCGGCCCTCGCCATCACCGACCACGGGGTGATGTTCGGCGCCCTCGAGTTCTACGAGGCGGGTCGCGCGGCCGGTGTCAAGCCGATCCTGGGCGTCGAGGCCTACGTCGCGCCGTCCTCCCGCTTCGAGCGGACGCCCGGGGTGAGCGAGGAGAAGTACCGGCACCTGACGGTCCTCGCCCGCGACGAGCGGGGGTACCGCGACCTGCTCCGGCTGGTCACGGACGCCCACCTGGAGGGCTTCTACCATCGCCCCCGGATCGACAAGGAGCTGCTCGCCGAGAACGCAGAGGGGCTGATCGGCCTGTCGGGGTGCCTGGCCTCCGAGATCCCCCAGCTGCTCCTCGCCGGCCAGGAGGCCAAGGCAGCCGATGTCGCGGCGACCTACCGGGACATCTTCGGAGAGGGCAACTTCTACCTCGAGCTCCAGGATCACGGCCTGCCCGACCAGCGGGCGATCCTCCCCAAGCTGGTGGAGCTCGGCCGTCGGACCGGTATCCCGCTCGTGGCCACCAACGACCTGCACTACACGGAGCGGCAGGCGGCCAAGCCGCACGACGTGCTGCTCTGCATCCAGCAGCAGAAGGTGCAGACGGACACCAACCGGCTCCGCTTCGAGACCGAGGAGTTCTACCTGAAGAGCGCCGAGGAGATGCGCGCGCTCTTCCGCGAGGTGCCCGAGGCGTGCGACGCGACGCTCGACATCGCGGAGATGTGCGACCTCACGCTCGTGTACGGCGACGCGGCGCCGCCGCAGGACCGGTTCCACGTTCCCCGGTTCGAGCCCCCCGACGGCAAGGATCGTGACGCCTACCTGCGCGAGCTCGTGGACCGAGGGGCCCGCGAGCGCTACGGCGAGCTCACGCCCGAGATCCGCGACCGGATCGACCACGAGCTCGAGGTCATCACCTCGATGGGGTTCTCCGGCTACTTCCTGATCGTGTGGGACCTCATCCGGTTCGCGCGCGAGAACGGCATCCGCGTCGGCCCCGGGCGGGGCTCCGCCGCGGGGTCGGTGGTGTCCTACGCCCTGCGGATCACCGACCTGGACCCGCTCCGGTACGGGCTCATCTTCGAGCGGTTCCTGAACCCCGGCCGGATCCAGATGCCCGACATCGACATGGACTTCGACGAACGACGCCGTGACGAGGTGATCCGCTACGTGGCCGAGCGGTACGGACACGACCACGTGGCGCAGATCATCACGTTCCAGACGATCAAGGGGAAGCAGGGGATCCGCGATGCCGCGCGGGTGCTCGGCTTCCCCGCCAGCGTGGGCGATCGCCTGTGCAAGATGTACCCACCCGCGGTGATGGGTCGCGACGAGCCCATCGAGAAGGCCCTGCAGATCTCGCCCGAGCTCCGCGAGGCCTACGAGAAGGAGCCGGAAGCCAGGGAGATCGTCGACACGGCACGCGCCCTCGAAGGTCTGCGGCGCGAGGACTCCGTGCACGCGGCGGGGGTGGTGATCGGCGACGCGCCGCTCGTCAACTACCTCCCGCTCAAGCTCTCCAAGGACTCCCGGGACGACTCGCGGCGCATCGTGACCCAGTTCGACATGCACGGGGTCGAGAAGCTCGGGCTCCTCAAGATGGACTTCCTGGGCCTGCGGAACCTCTCGGTGATCGAGGACACCCTCGGACACCTGCGGCGCGAGGGCATCGAGCTGGACATCGACCACGTGCCGCTCGACGACCCGGACGTCTACGCGATGCTCCGTCGCGCCGACACGACGGGCGTGTTCCAGATGGAGTCGCCCGGGATGCGCCAGCTGATCCAGACGCTCGCCCCCGACCGGTTCGAGGATCTGATGGCGCTGGTCGCCCTGTACCGCCCTGGGCTCCTGTCGATGAACCAGCACGTCGAGTACGCGGAGCGCAAGCACGGGCGGAAGCCGGTGACGTACCCGCACCCGGATCTGGAGGACGTGCTGCGCGACACGTACGGCATCATCGTCTACCAGGAGCAGGTGATGCAGGTCGCGGTCCGCGTCGCCGGCTACACCATGAGCGAGGCTGACAACCTGCGCAAGGTCGTCGGCAAGAAGATCCGCGCGAAGGTCGCGGCCCAGCGCGCGCAGTTCGTGAAGGGCGCGGTGGCGCGGGGGCACGACGAGAAGGGGGCCGGCGAGATCTTCGACCTGATCGAGCCGTTCGCCGACTACGGGTTCAACGCCTCGCACGCGTGCGCCTACGCGTACATCGCGTACCAGACCGCCTACCTGAAGGCACACCACCCCGTGGAGTACATGTCTGCGGTCCTGACGAGCGTGAAGGACGACAAGGACCGCAAGCCCTTCTACCTGAACGCCTGCCGCCTCATGGGCATCCAGGTGCTTCCACCCGACGTCAACGAGTCGGAGCTCGACTTCTCACCCGCACCGGGGGAGGAGCCCCGGATCCGGTACGGACTGTCGGCGGTCCGTAACGTGGGCGCGGGCGCGGTGGCCCAGATCATCGAGGCTCGCCGCTCCCGGGGTGCCTTCTCCTCGTTCTCCGACTTCTGCCGCAAGGTCGAGCCGGGTGTGCTCACGAAGAAGGTGTTGGAGAGCCTCGTCCTGGCCGGGGCGTTCGACTCCCTCGGCTATGCGCGGAAGGCCCTCCACGAGAACCAGGAGAGGATCTCCGGCCCGATCGCGGCCGAGCGCAAGGCCGAGGCCATGGGCCAGTTCTCGCTGTTCGGCGGCGGCGACCAGGTGGCGAGCGAGATCGACGAGTCGGTGCTGACCGGGGGCGAGTTCGACAAGCGCACCCTCCTGCGGCTGGAGAAGGAGATGCTCGGGCAGTTCGTGACCGACCACCCGCTGCTCGAGGTCCGGGAGGCCCTCGCCGCCCAGACCGACATGGAGATCTCGGAGCTGGCCGACCTGGGCGACGGCGACCTGGTGACCGTCGGAGGGATCGTGGCGTCGGTGGCGCGGCGCTACACGAAGCGAGGAGAGCCGTACGCCCTGTTCCGGCTCGAGGACCTGGCCGGTGGTGTGGGGGTCGTCGCGTTCCCGAACGTCTACGACCAGGTGGCGCACCTGGTCGAGCCCGATGAGATCGTCCTGGCCAAGGGACGGGTGGACCTGCGAGGCCGGGAGCTCCAGCTGCGGGCGGTGGAGATCCTCGCGCCGGACCTGGGAGCCGGCTCGGCACCCGCCGTCCCGGTCGGCGTGCTCGTGGTCGACCTGCCCGCCGCGAGCTGCACCGGGACCGTGATCTCCAAGCTCCGCGAGCTGCTCGGCACCCACCCGGGACGGACGCCCGTGCGGGTCAGGTACCGCTCGTCGCAGGGGGTGACGCCGCTCGACGTCGGCAGCTTCAAGGTGGACCCGTCGGCTGCCCTGCTGTCGGAGCTGCGTCTGCTCCTGGGAGCCGGTGCCGCGCGCGTCGAGGACGCGTCGGCGCCCAGGGGCCGGGGCCCCGTGGTCGAGCTGCCGGACGTGCCCGCCGAGCCGGCGGGCGCCCGACCTCCCGCCGCGACGCCAGGGTGAGCCGTCCCGATCCCGCTCGGGGCGACCGGGGGGGCCCGTGACGTTCGAGGTCATCCCCGCGATCGACGTGGCGGGCGGTCGCCTGGCCCGGCTCAGCGGAGCGGGGCACGCCACGGTGGATGCGTTCGGCGGGGACCCGCGCGCGGCCGCGGAGCGGTACGCGAGCGAGGGAGCACGGTGGATCCACGTGGTGGACCTCGATCTCGCCGGCACCGGAGAGCCGGGGAACCTGGACGTGGTGCGCTCGGTCGCCGAGCTGGGACCGCGTGTCCAGGCGAGCGGTGGCGTCACGACGGCCGCCCAGGTCGACGCGCTGCTGGCGGCCGGGGCCGCTCGGGTGGTGGTGGGCTCGGCCACCCTCGCCGACCGCGACGCGACCGAGCGCCTGCTCGAGGGCCTCGGCGAGGCCCTCGCCGTGGGCATCGAGGCCGACGGCCCCCGGATCGTCCCGCGCGGCTCGGGCGGTCGCGAGCTCCCGCTGTGGGAGACGATCGAGTGGCTCCGGGGCCTCGGCGTGCCCCGCTTCGTGTTCACGGGGGTCGGGCGCGTCGGCTCACTCGAAGGTCCGGATCTCGACGGGATCCGGGCGCTGGCCACGCGCACGGGCAGGCCCGTGATCGCCTCGGGCGGCATCCGGGGGCTGGAGGACCTGCGGGCGATCGCGGGGGTGGGGGGGTCCGTGGAGGGCGCCATCGTCGGGCGCGCGCTCCTGGACGGAGGCATGGACCTCCGCTCGGCGATCGCGGCGTTCGCCTGAGCCCGGGCTCCGGGTCGCTACGCCGCTACACTCGCGCCCCATGGGGTTCCTGACGGACACGATCGAGGATGTGCGCCGGCGTCTCGAGCGCGAGCCGATCGACGAATCGCGACTGATGGCGCTCGCGGAGCGGCTCCCGCCGACCCGAGGCTTCGTGGGGGCGCTCTGGTCCGCCCGACCTCCGGCGATCATCGCGGAGGTCAAGCGGGCGTCCCCCTCGGCGGGCAAGATCGCCGAGGCCGACCCGGCGGCCCTGGCGCGTGCCTACCAGGACGCGGGCGCTGCGGCGGTGTCCGTGCTCACCGAGCCGGGACACTTCGACGGCTCGCTCGCAGATCTCCGGGCCGTGCACCTGGCGACGTCGATCCCGGTGCTGCGGAAGGACTTCCTGATCCACCCGGCGCAGCTGATGGAGGCTCGCGCCGAGGGGGCAGACGCGGTGCTGCTCATCGCGGCGGCGCTCTCGCGGCCGGAGCTGTCCGCGATGGTCGCGGCCGCGGATGACCTGGGACTCGGGGTGCTCGTCGAGACGCACTCCGAACGGGACCTGGACGCCGCGCTCTCGACCGATGCGAAGGTCATCGGCGTGAACGCCCGCGACCTCGAGACGCTGCAGGTCGATCTCGGACGGGCGATCTCGCTCGCGGCACAGGTGCCCGCGGACCGCGTCGCGGTCGTCGAAAGCGGCATCGGCACGTGCGAGGACGTGGACCGGGCGGTCTCCGTCGGAGCGCGCGCGGTGCTCGTCGGCGAGGCGCTGATGCGCGCGGCGGACCCTCGCGCCAAGCTCCGTGAGCTCCGAGGGGAGGCATGATGCGCTCGGTCGAACGTCCACCCGCTCGGGGACGCTTCGGCGTCTACGGCGGCCGCTACGTCCCCGAGGTGCTGATCCCGGCGCTCGAGGAGCTCGACGCCGCGTGGAGCGAGCTGCGGGAGGACCGGGGGTTCCGCGGGGAGCTCGACGCCCTACTCCGAGACTACGTGGGCAGGCCGTCGGCGCTCACCTTCGCTCCGCGCCTGTCCGCCGAGACCGGGTACCGGATCTACCTCAAGCGCGAGGATCTCAACTACACGGGCGCCCACAAGATCAACAACACCGTCGGCCAGGTCCTGCTCGCGCGGCGTCTGGGGAAGTCCCGCGTGATCGCGGAGACGGGCGCCGGTCAGCACGGCGTGGCCACGGCCACGGCCGCCGCCCTGTTCGGCCTGCCCTGCGTGGTCTACATGGGCGAGGAGGACACCGAGCGTCAGGCGCCGAACGTCGCGCGGATGGGCCTGCTGGGCGCGGAGGTGGTTGCCGTGGGGGCCGGACAGCGCACGCTGAAGGAGGCGATCAACGAGGCCATGCGGGACTGGGCGGCCTCCGTGCGCGACACGCACTACGTGTTCGGCACCGCGGCAGGGCCCCACCCGTTCCCGTCGCTCGTGCGGGACCTGCAGCGGGTGATCGGCGACGAGGCCCGGGAGCAGTTCGTCCAGGCCGAGGGGCGCGATCCCGACGCCGTCGTCGCGTGCGTGGGGGGCGGCTCGAACGCGATCGGCATCTTCACGGCGTTCGTCGGCGCCCCGGGGGTCACCCTCTACGGCATCGAGGCCGGTGGTCGGGGGGACGGGGTGGGGGAGCACTGCAGCTCGTTGACCAAGGGCGAGCCGGGCGTGCTGCACGGCGCGCTGTCGTACCTGCTCCAGGACCGCGACGGGCAGGTGGTCGCGACGCATTCGATCTCGGCCGGCCTCGACTACCCGGGCGTGGGCCCCGAGCACAGCTACCTCCGCGACGCGGGGCTCGCGCTCTACGACTCGGCGACCGACGCGGAGGCCCTCGCGGGTTTCCGCGCCCTGGCCACGCTCGAGGGCATCCTGCCGGCGCTCGAGCCCGCCCACGCGATCGGTTGGCTCCTGCGGCGCCCGCTGCCGGAGGGCTCGACGGTGCTGGTGAACCTGTCCGGTCGGGGTGACAAGGATCTCGATACCGTTCGCGCTGCGCTCGGCGCGGGGGCGACACCCGGTGCCTGAGCTCGAGCCCGCGCTGCGGGCGCTCCGAGCGGCCGGCGGGCGCGCGTTCGTTCCCTACGTCACCGGTGGGCTCCCGGGCGTGGACGCCGGACTGCTCCGCGGGCTCGAGACCGCCGGCGCGGACGCGATCGAGGTGGGGATCCCGTTCTCCGACCCGGTGATGGACGGCGGCGTGATCCAGGAGGCCTCCCGCCGAGCCCTGGCGGCCGGCGCTCGACCGCGCGCCGTGTTGGAGACGATCCGCGAGGCCGGGCTGGGGGTCCCTGCGGTCGTCATGACCTACTACAACCCGGTGCTCCGCCAGGGAGAGGACGCGTTCCTGGAAGCGGCCGCCTCGAGCGGCGTGGGTGGCATCATCGTCCCGGACCTCCCCGTGGACGAGGCGGATGGGTGGGTCAGCCGCTGTCGCGAGCACCGGGTCGACCCGGTCCTCCTCGCGGCGCCGGGCGCCACCGCTGAGCGCTTCGAGGCGATCGCGGCGGCCGCCAGGGGGTTCGTGTACTGCGTCGCGACGTACGGCGTCACCGGTGAGCGCGACCGGCTCGCCGCGACCGCCGAGGAGGTGGTCGCGGCGCTCCGCCCGCTCACGGACGTCCCGCTGCTCGTCGGGGTCGGCATCGGCTCCCCCGCCCAGGCCGCCGAGGCCTGCGCGTTCGCCGATGGCGTGATCGTGGGCAGCGTCCTGGTCCGCCGGCTCCTGGAAGGTGATGCGGCGGGTGCGCTCGACCTCGCCCGCGCCTTCCGAGCGGCCGTCCGCCCATCCTGAGCCCTATCGTCCCGCGGGGCCTCGGGGCCGCACGCGGCCCGTCCGTGGGCGCGGTGGGTGGCCTGATCGGGCCAGATGTGCTATCAACACGCGCTATCGGACGGGGCGGTGGGGGGACCACCCGCCAGGGAGAGGACCGTTCCGATCGAGCGGTGGGAGTCTCTGCCCACCAGAAGGGGGGGTACATGAGGAAGCGCAACCGGCTTGCGCTGTTCGCCCTTCTCGGGGCCCTCACCCTCGTGGCGGCGGCCTGCGCCGACGAGGACGAGGGCGGGGCCGAGACCGGGGCGACCGGCGGCACGGGCACGACGGGCGCTGCCGTCGACTGCGAGGCCGATCCCTTCGGCTGCGTGGAGGTCGGAGCGGGCGAGCCGATCACGGTGGGCACCCTGCTCGCGATCTCCGGCGACGTGGCCTTCCTGGGCCTCGACAGCCAGTACGGCGTCGAGCTCGCGGTGGACTATCTCGACGGAGCCTTCGACGGAACGCCCGGCCAGATCGCTGGGCACGACGTCTCCCTCGTGAACGAGGACGACGGCTGCTCGGCCGAGGGTGGCCAGGCGGGGGCGACGAAGCTCGCGGCGAACACGCAGATGGTGGCGGTGATCGGGACGAGCTGCTCGAGTGCCGCGCTGGGCGTCGCGGACAAGATCCTCGCCGATCAGGGCATCATGCTCATCTCGCCGTCGAACACCAACCCGAACCTCACGGCGGAGGGCGTCACGACCGGGTTCTACGCGCGCACCGCGCACAACGACAAGATCCAGGGCGCGATCGTGGCCGACTTCGCCTACGACGAGCTCGGCGCGACGAGCGCGGCGACGATCAACGACGAGAGCCCGTACGCGGACGCGCTCGCCGCCGTCTTCCGCTCGGTGTTCGAGTCCAAGGGCGGGACGATCACAACGTTCGAGGCGATCCAGAGCTCCGACACGGACTTCAAGCCGCTGCTCACTTCGATCGCCGAGCAGTCGCCGGACGTCCTGTACTTCCCGGACTTCAACCCGGCCTGCGCGTTGATCACCAGCCAGGCGGCGGACATCCCGGGTCTGGCGGACACGGCGTTGATCGGTTCCGATGGCTGCGCCGACCCCTCGTTCACCGAAACGGCGGGAGCCGCGGCCGACGGGGCCTACATCTCACAGCCGGACACCTCGGCGTTCACGCAGGGCGACTTCTACCAGAACGACTTCCTGCCGGCGTACGAGGAGCTCGTGGGTGACACGCCGACGGCCGCCTTCCACGCGCACTCGTTCGACGCGATGAACATCCTGGCGGACGCGATCGAGGCCGTGGCGGTCCAGAACGACGACGGGTCGCTCACGATCCCTCGGACCGCGCTCAAGGACGCCGTGCTCGCGACGAGCGGGTACGAGGGCATCACCGGCACGATCACGTGTGATGCGCTCGGTGACTGCGCCACGCTGGTGACGATCGGCGTGTACCAGGTGCCGGACGTCCCGTTCGACGACCCCCAGGCGAAGCCGGTGTTCAGCGAGACGAAGAGCCTCGCTGACGTCGCCGCCTAGGTCGAACGGACCCTGCCCGCGGGGTGGACGGATCGCCGTCCACCCCGCGGCTCGGTCGTGGGTGATGGTCTAAGCTCCGCGCATGTCCGCGACCGGGTCACGGGCCGTCGGGGGCGGGGCGCTCGGTCGCCTCGAGCGCCTGCCGCTGCGTCGCATCGTGCTCACCGCGCTGTCCATCGGCGTGCTCGTGGCGGTCGTCTACGGTTCGTACCGGACGCTCACGCTGCCGGCCGGCCAGCGCTACTCCGCCTCCGCGTGGCGGGACTTCATCGTCCTGGGCATCGCGCAGGGTGCCGTGTACGCCCTGATCGCGCTCGGGTACACGCTCGTGTACGGGATCCTGCGGATGATCAACTTCGCCCACGGCGAGGTCTTCATGGCGGGTGCCTTCAGCTCGTACTTCTTCGCCGATGCCTGGAAGGACAGCGGGTTCATGGACGATCGCACGTGGCTGTCGCTCGTCCTGCTCGTGCTGATCGCGATGGGCGTGTCGGTGCTCGTCGCTGTGCTGCTCGAGCGGATCGCGTACCGGCCGCTCCGCGGCGCTCCGCGACTCGTCCCCCTCATCACGGCGATCGGCGCCTCCCTGTTCCTGCAGAACACGTTCCGCGGTCTGTTCGGCTCGCAGACCAAGGGGTACCCGAAGCCGACGGCGCTGGAGGGCACCTGGACGATCCTCGGGATCCCCATCCAGAAGGTGCAGGTCATCGTCCTCGTGGTCGCGACGGTGTCGATGATCGCGCTGACCCTGTTCGTCGCGCGGACCAAGACCGGCAAGTCGATGCGCGCGGCCGCCGAGGACCAGGAGATCGCGAGCCTGATGGGGATCGACGTGGATCGCGTGATCGTGACCACGTTCATCATCGGGGGGATGCTCGCCGGCATCGCGGGCGTGCTGTTCGCGCTCACCTTCGGCAACATCAGCTACTTCATGGGCTTCGCGCCCGGCATCACGGCGTTCACGGCGGCGGTCCTCGGCGGCATCGGCAGCATCTCGGGCGCCGCGATCGGCGGTCTCACGATCGGACTGCTGCAGTCCGTCGGGCCGGCGCTCCTGCTCACGGGGGCCAACGTGCCCTCACCGTTCCAGCTGAAGGACGTCGTGACCTTCGCGATCCTCATCCTGGTGTTGGTCTTCCGGCCCGGCGGGATCCTCGGGACGGGCGAGGCGGAGAAGGTCTGAGGTGACCGTCGGCACGCGCACCGGGGTGCGAGCCGGTCTGATCGGTGGGGTCGTCCTCGTGTACCTGGCGATGGTCGGGATGATCGCGGCCTTCGACGACCTCAACCTGATCGGCGAGCAGGTGACGCTGGGCCTCGTGCTGCTCGCAGCCCCGCCGTTCGGCGCCGCGCTGCTGGCGGTCCGTCCGCGGGTCGTCGGTGGGCGCGTGGAGCGCCCGGAGCCGCGCGCCGCGCTGGTCACCGGGATGCTGGCCGGGGGCCTGAGCGGCGCGGTCCTGGGCGCCTGGGCGCTCGTGGTGGACGCGATCGGGATCGAGCGCGTGCGACAGGTCTTCGTGGCCGTGTCCCCGAAGCTCATGGACATCATCACGTTCGGCCGAGGACTGCCCGTCGGGGCCGTGATCCTGCTCGTGGGCGGTGTGGTCCTGGGCGCGGTCGGTGGCGTCTGGCGGACGATCCGCTACGACCTGCGTCGCCCCCTGTCGGTCGGTGCCGGCGTCGTGCTGCTGATGGGGCTGCTCCAGCGGATCGTCCCGACGATCCTGGACGAGCTGAGCATCGAGCGCGACTGGCTGTACAGCAAGGTGACGCTGGGCCTCACGTGGCTCGGCGCGATCGTGGTCTTCGTCGTCGCGGCCGGGGTGACGGCGTTCGTGATGGATCGCCGGGAGCGCGCAGGGGCAGCGGCGCCCGGAGCGGGGACGGTCGAGGGGCGGAGGGCGTTCCGGGGCGTGCTCCTGCTCGCCGTGGCGTTCGGCCTGATCGTGCTCCCCCAGCTGGCTGGCACGATCGTGTCCGAGATCCTCGGCTCGGTGGGCGTGTACGTGCTGCTCGCTCTCGGGCTCAACATCGTGACCGGCTACGCGGGGATGCTGCACCTGGGCTTCGGGGCCTTCTTCCTGATCGGGGCCTACTCCACCGCCCTCCTCACCGGCGCGAACCTCGTCACGGCATTCGGCCTGGTCGCACCCCAGTTCTCCGCGAACCTGGACTTCTACGTGGCGCTGCCGCTCGTCATCGCGCTGGGGGCTGGCGTCGGTGCGCTCCTCGCCGCGCCGGTGCTGAGGCTCCGGGGCGACTACCTGGCCATCGTCACGCTCGCGTTCGGGCAGATCGCCGTCATCCTGGTCACCTCCAACTGGCTGCAGCCGATCACCGGTGGGCCCCAGGGCCTGCGGGACGTCACCGACGCCGAGCTGCTCGGCGTGTCGTTCCGGACGCCCCAGAGCTTCTACTACCTGGTGGTCGCCTTCTGCGTCATCGCCGTCTACGTCTCGTGGCGGCTCGCGAGCTCGAGGACCGGGCGCGCCTGGAACGCCATGCGCGAGGACGAACAGGTCGCCGACGCCATGGGCGTGAACACCCCGCGGTACAAGCTCCTTGGCTTCGCGATCGGGGGCGCGATCGGAGCGGTCGGAGGGGCGCTGTTCGCCGTGAAGGTCGGGACGGTCCAGCCGGGGAGCTTCGAGATCCTCGTGTCGATCACGACGCTCGCCATCGTGATCCTCGGGGGTCTCGGGAGCGTGCCGGGGGTCGTCGTGGGCGCCCTGGTCCTGATCGGGCTGCCCGGTCTCCTGTCACAGTTCGAGGAGTACCGCCTGCTGATCTACGGGGCGGTGCTCGTGGCGATCATGATCCTGCGACCGCAGGGCCTGATCCCCAACGTCCGTCGATCTCGCGAGCTGCAGGAGGAGGAGCGGACCCAGGACGCGTGGCAGCAGATCTTCGGCGAGCCGGAGTCCGAGCAGGAGCCCGCGGCGGAGGATGCGAGGTGAGCCGCCTCCTCGAGGTCTCCGGCATCACGAAGCACTTCGGTGGCCTGTACGCCCTCGCGGGTCTCGATCTGCACGTGGACGAGGGTGAGATCGTCAGCGTGATCGGGCCCAACGGCGCCGGCAAGAGCACGCTGTTCAACGTCACGACGGGCCTGTATCCCCCCGACGAGGGTGACATCACGTTCCGGGGGGAGAGCATCGTCGGGCGCCGGCCCAACCAGATCACGAAGCTGGGCATCGCCCGGACCTTCCAGAACGTGCACCTGTTCCCGAACATGACCGTGCTCGAGAACGCCATGGTGGGGCAGCACTGCCGGACGCGCTCGGGGGTGTTCGGGACGATCCTCCAGACGCCGCGGACCCGACGCGAGGAACGAGAGATCCGTGAGCGAGCGTCGAGGGCCCTGGGGTTCTTCGGGCCCAGGCTCGCGGGCTACCGGCAGGACCAACCCGCGTTCGTGCTCTCCTACGCGAACCGGCGCCGACTCGAGATGGCCAGGGCGCTCGCGACGGACCCGACCCTGATCCTGCTCGACGAGCCCACGGCCGGGATGAACCCGCGCGAGACCCTGGAGCTCCGGGATCACATCGTGCGGATGCGGGACGAGCTGGGGCTGACGGTGCTCGTCATCGAGCACGACATGCGCGTGGTCAAGGGGGTCTCGGATCGGGTGATCGCGTGCGACTACGGGCGCAAGATCGCCGAGGGAACCTACGAGGAGGTCGCACACGACCCGCAGGTGATCGAGGCCTATCTCGGCACGAAGGCGGCAGGATGAGCGGGCACGTGCGGCCGGTGGGCGCATCCGACGGCCAGCGTCCGGTCCTGGAGATGCGCAACGTCCACACGCACTACGGGCTGGTGTCGGTGCTGCGCGACGTCACCGTCGAGATCTACCCGGGCGAGATGGTCTGCCTGCTCGGCGGGAACGCCAGCGGCAAGACCACGACGCTGAAGACGATCCTCGGGTACGTGAAGCCCTCCGAAGGCGACGTGCTCTTGGACGGCGAGGTCGTGAGCGGGATGAAGACCCGGGACATCGTTCGCCGCGGCGTGTCGATGGTCCCGGAGAACCGCCGGCTGTTCGGGGACATGACGGTCGCCGAGAACCTCGAGATGGGAGCCTACCTGCGCACGGATCGCCAGGCGGTCGCGGAGCAGCGGGAGCAGATCCTGGAGGTCTTCCCTCGGGTCCGCGAACGCTTGAAGCAGAAGGCCGGGACCCTCTCGGGCGGGGAGCAGCAGATGGTCGCGATGGGCCGCGCCCTGATGGCCGACCCGAAGGTCCTGCTGATGGACGAGCCGTCGATGGGGCTCGCGCCGGTGCTCGTCGAGCAGGTCTTCGGGATCATCGAGACGATCCGGAGCCTGGGCAAGACCGTGTTCGTCGTGGAGCAGAACGCGAACATGGCCCTGTCCATCGCCGACCGGGGGTACGTGATCCAGACGGGCCAGGTGGTGCTCGCCGACACGGCGGCCAACCTGCTCGCCAACCCCTTGATGCGGGAGGCGTACCTCGGGGAGCTGTAGATGCCCATCCCCGTGATCGACGGCGATGAGCTCCGCCGCCTGTTGCCGGTGGAAGCGGCGATCGACGCGCTCGAGGCCGCCTTCCGCGAGCGCGACGCGACCGCGGATCCGCTGCGGACCCGACTCGACACGTCCGCGGGCCAGCTGCTGCTCATGCCCGCGTCGGGCCCGCAGGGGGTCGGCGTGAAGCTCGTCACGCTGACCGAGGCCAATCCCGCCCGAGGCCTGCCCTTCGTGAACGCCGTCTACGTGCTCTTCGATGGGCGGACGCAGTCGCCGAGCGCGATGATGGACGGCGCCGCCCTGACCGCCCTGCGCACCGCCGCCGTCTCCGGACTCGCGACGAGGTTCCTCGCGCGGGAGGACGCGCACCGTTTGGTGGTCTTCGGCGCCGGCGTGCAGGCCCGGGCCCACGTCGATGCGATGCGGGCGGTCCGGCCGATCCGTGAGCTGGTCGTGGTCTCGCGGACGCACGGGCGGGCGCAGGCGCTGGCCGACGAGGCGGGGCAGGCCGGGCTGGAGGCACGGACCGGTCCCGCCGAGGACGTCGCCGAGGCCGACATCGTGTGCACGTGCACCACCGCGGGTGAGCCGCTGTTCGACGGCGCGCTGGTCCGGCCGGGCACCCACCTGAACGCGGTCGGCGCGTACGAGGCGCACCGGCGCGAGCTGGACTCCGGGCTCGTGCGACGATCCCAGGTGGTCGTCGAGACCCGTGAGGTGGCCCTCGCGGAAGCCGGCGAGATCGCGATCGCGATCCGCGAGGGGGTGATCGAGGACTCGCACATCGCGGCGGACCTCGGCGAACTCGTCCGGGGCGTGCAGGTCCGGGGCGGGCCGCGGGACGTCACCCTGTTCAAGTCCGTCGGGATGGCCTTCGAGGACCTGGTGGTCGCCCGGGCCGTCGTCGATCGGGCGGGGGCGTGAACCCGACCGCCGACGTCGTGGTGGTCGGGGGCGGTGTCGTCGGCGCGAGCGCCGCCTACCACCTCGCCGCCGCGGGTGTCGGTCGCGTGGTCCTCCTGGAGCGGGCCCCGACGCTCGGGGCGGGGTCGACCGGCGCGTGCGCCGGCGGGTTCCGGCATCAGTTCTCCTCCGAGGTCAACATCCGGCTCTCGCAGGCGAGCATCCCGATGATCGTGGGCTTCCAGGAGCAGCACGGGCTCCCCCTCGACGTCTGGCGCGACGGCTACCTGTTCGTGGTGCGCGGTGAGGAGCTCTGGAGCGGGTTCGTCCGCTCCGCGGAGCTCCAGCGCTCGCTGGGGGTGGACGTGCGGCTGGTCACGGCGGCCGAGGCGGCGGAGATCGTCCCGGGCCTTGCCACCCGGGACGTCCGGGGAGCGACCTTCTGTCCCGACGACGGGATCGCCGACCCGTCCGGGCTCACGCACGGGTACGCGACGTCGGCCCGACGTGCGGGCGCCGAGATCCGCACCGGGGTCGCGGTCCGGGCCGTGCGGGTCGGGAGGGGCCGCGTGCTGGGTGTGACGACCCCCGAGGGAGCCATCGACGCGCCCGTCGTGGTGAACGCCGCGGGTCCCTGGGCGGGGGTGCTCGCAGGGACGGCCGGGGTCGAGCTGCCGCTCGAGCCGGTGCCCAGGAACGTGGTGGTGACCGGTCCGTTCCCCGGCCGTCCCGAGCGCCGGACCCTCGTGATCGACGCGGCGACGAGCTTCTACCTCCACCGCGAGGGCGCGGGCGCGCTCATGGGGATGGGCGACGAGGAGGAGCGATCGTCCTTCGACGCGGTGCCCGACGAGCGGTTCATCGCCGAGCGGATCGTGCCGACGGCGCTCGGGGTCTTCCCCCCGCTCGCCGAGGCCGGGATCGAGCGCACGTGGGCCGGCCTCTACGAGATGACCCCGGACCGCCATCCGATCATCGGCGAGGCTCCCGGGGTCGTCGGGTTCGTCCTCGCGAACGGGTTCAGCGGACACGGCTTCCAGCACGCCCCGGTGGTCGGCAGGCTGGTCGCCGAGATCGTCACCGAGGGCCGCGCGCGCTCGGTCGACGTGTCCAGCCTGGGTCTCGAGCGGTTCTCCACGGGAGAGCTGGTGCGCGAGGCCAACGTCGTCTGATCCGTGCCGGGGGCGGGATTCGAACCCGCACGCGCTCGCGCGCAATGGTGTTTGAGACCATCGAGTCTACCGTTCCTCCACCCCGGCCTCGGCCACAGTCTAGGAGCCTCGATCGGCCCGTGCGCGGGTGCACCCGGCGTACACTGCCGGTCCGCTCGAGCGCTCTGGAGGTGAGGGTGACAGCCATGCGACCCGTCGTCTCCCTCGCGCTCGCCCTCGCGGCGGCGACGAGCGGGTGTCAGGCAGACGCGGACCCGGGGCCGCCGCGGGTCGCGCCCACGACGCGCCCGGCGTCCCCTTCCACGCCCGCCGGTGAGCCCGTCCCGGTCCGGGTCGTCTTCCTCCAGGCGCCCGACGGCGCCGAGGGTGCGAACCGGGCAGCGTCCGCCTTCCAGGCGGCCGCGCTGGCCTTCTCGAACGCCGCCTTCGTCGGGGACCTCCCGGTGGCGATCGACCTGGTCGCCGGTGACGTCGCTGGTGACGCTGCGACCGTGACGGCGGCCGTCGCGGAGGTCACCGCGGATCCATCGGTCGTCGCGGCGATCGGCGCCCCCGGGCTCGGACAGCAGGCGGTCGTGGGCGACGCGCTGGATGCAGCCGGGGTGCCGTGGGTGTCGCTCTCCGGGCTCGGACGGCGTCTCGCGGACCGGGGCTGGGCGGGTTGGAGGCGCATGGTGGCCCCCCAGGAGGCCGAGGGACGCGTGCTGGCCGACGCGGCCGACGCGCTCGCCGAGGAGGCCGACCGGGCCGGGGCGTGCCTCCTCGGGGACGGCACGGCGGCGTCCCGTTCGCTCCTGCACGCCGTGACCAGGTCGCTCGAGGCGGCGGTCGTCCTCCGCTCGCTGGTGTCCGGGAGCCAGGTGGGCATCACGGAGGCGGTGCAGGCGACCGAGGCCGCGGGGTGCGGCGTGGTGGTCTGGGGGGGAGGGGGCAGCGTGGCCGCCGCGGTGCGGCGGCAGCTGGTCGAAGATGGGCTCCGCCGGGTGGGGTTCATCGGCGACGACGGGATGCGAGACCAGGGATACCTCGATGCTGTCGGTCCGGCGGGGGAGGGCACGCAGGCGACGTGCCCGTGCGTCGATCTGTCGACCTCGACGGACCTGGCGGCGCAACGGTTCATCCAGGACTACCAGGCCGAGTACGGCCTTCCCCCGGGCCCGTACGCGGTCGAGGCCTGGGACGCCGCCCGCCTGCTGCTGACCGCGTTCCGGGCGGGGGCGAGCTCCAGGGCGGAGGTCCTCGCGGCGATCGACGGGACGGGCTCGTACGACGGGCTCGCGGGAACCTACGGGTTCGAGCCGTCCGGGGAGCTCCTGGTGCCGGAGAGCCACGTCACGGTGGCCGAGGTGGCCGGCGGGCGGTGGCTGGTCCTGACGTCCTCCGCGTGAGACGCATTGCGTTGCCCGGGAACGGCGGGTGGTCTAAAGTCCGCCACGGGGGGACACCGGAGGGAGCCGAGAGGCAAGGAGGGGGCATGCGCAGCAGATGGTTCAGGCCCGCGCTGGTGCTCGTGTTCGCCATGGCCCTGGTTGCGGCGGCATGCGGTGAGGACGAAGAGGGCGGTGGCGCGACCGGAGAGACCGCGGCGACCGGCGCGACCGGAGAGACCGCGGCAGGCGGGGACGACCTCCTCGCCAGGATCCAGGAGCAGGGGGTCATCCGGGTATCCACCGACCCCGCCTACCCGCCCCAGTCCTACCTGAACGAGGAGACGGGCGAGTACGAGGGCTTCGACATCGACGTCGCGACGGAGATCGCGACGCGCCTCGGGGTCGACGTGCAGTGGGAGGCCCCGTCCTGGGACCTGATCATCGCCGGGAGCTGGAACGACCGGTGGGACATGAGCGTCGGCTCGATGACCGTGACCCCGGAGCGCGCCGAGGTGCTCTGGTTCACGCCGGCCTACTACTACACGCCGGCCTCGGTCGCGGTCCACGAGGACAACACGTCGGTCCAGGACCTGGAGACGGACCTCGATGGGAAGAAGATCGGCGTCTGCGGTGGATGCACGTACGACTACTTCCTGCAGAAGACGCTCGAGATCCCGGGCTACACGTTCGACTTCATCATCGATGACGCCGAGATCGTGACCTACGACACGGACTCCACCGCCGTCCAGGACCTGACGCTCGGCGACGGCGTGCGGCTGGACGCGGTGATCTCCTCGATCACGGTCCTCCAGGGCGCGATCGACAAGGGCAAGCCGATCAAGATCGTCGGCGACCCGGTCTTCTACGAGCCGCTGGCGGTCGCGTTCGACAAGAGCTCGCAGCTCGATCCGACCAGCCTGCTCGAGGCGGTCAGCGGGATCGTCGAGGAGATGCACGCCGACGGGACGCTGTCCGAGCTGTCGATGAAGTGGTTCGGAACGGACTACACGACCACGACCTGACGATCCCGACGGAGGGGACGAGGCATGGCGACGGGGGTGGGGACGACCGGGACGACCCCGCCCCCGGTCCGTCGTGGTAGGGGTGAGTCGCTCGAGCTCGTCAGCGCGAGGATCCCGTTCTGGGTCAAGCTGACCGGGGTCTGGATCGTCATCTTCCTGGTCCTCGGGTTCCTCTTCTCGGCGGCCGAGTTCGACTCGGCCTGGATGCGCGATCAGTTCGCGTTCATCGCCCGAGGGCTCACGTGGACGGTCATCATCTCCGCGATGGCGATCGTGCTCGCCTGCTTCCTGGCCCTGCTGGGCGCCCTCGGCCGGCTTTCGAAGAACGCGATCGCCTACGGCGTCACCGGCTTCTACACGTCGTTCTTCCGGGGCACGCCGCTGATCGTCCAGATGTTCCTGATCTACCTCGGCCTCCCGCAGATCGGCCTCGCGTTCGGTGAGCCGTGGCTCGGGTGGCTGACCCTGGACCCGATCCCCGCGGGCGTGATCGCCCTGGGTCTGAACTACGGCGCCTACATGACCGAGATCTTCCGTGCCGGCATCGTGTCGGTGGGCCACGGCCAGGCCGAAGCCGCGGACGCGCTCGGGATGACCTACCGGCAGAAGATGCGCCGTGTCGTCCTGCCGCAGGCGTTCCGGGTGATCATCCCCCCGACGGGCAACGAGTTCATCGCGATGATGAAGGACTCGGCGCTGGTGAGCTTCCTGGGGACCCAGGTGGCCCAGATGGAGATCTTCCGGCGGGCCCAGCTGGTGGGCAAGTCGAGCTTCCGGAACCTCGAGGCGCTGGTCGTGGCTGCGCTGATCTACTGGCTCCTCACCACCGTGTTCCAGTACTTCCAGACCCGCCTTGAGAAGCGGCTCTCGAAGGGCTACGTGCGCGGGGCGGCCACCCCCGCGGCCAAGCCGAAGGCCGCCGCCGCACCCAGCTTCGTGGCCGGCAGCGGTGGCGGCTTCGGTGGCGGTGCCGGGATGATCGAGATCCCGGCGCCGCTGGAGGGGGCGGGCCCGTCTCCGCCCGAGGACGAGGGAGCGTCGTGATGCAGACCAACGGCGAAGCCGTGGTGAAGGTGCACGACCTCCACAAGACCTTCGGGCACCTGGAGGTGCTCCGGGGCATCGACATGGAGGTCCACCGCGGCGAGGTGGTGGTGATCTTCGGTCGATCGGGCTCGGGCAAGAGCACGCTGCTGCGATGCATCAACTTCCTCGAGGACCCGACGCAGGGCACGATCGAGGTCGCCGGGATCAAGCTGGAGGTGGGGCACCGCACCCGCAACAAGCGGGAGCAGATCCGTCAGCTCCGCATCAAGGCCGGCATGGTGTTCCAGGACTTCCTGCTCTTCCCGCACATGTCGACCCTCCGCAACGTCATGGAGGGGCCCGTCACGGTGAAGGGCAAGTCCGAGGACGAGGCCCGCGGGCTCGCGATGTACTTCCTCGAGCGGGTCGGCATGGCGGACAAGGCCGATGAGTACCCGATCCGGCTGTCGGGCGGCCAGAAGCAACGGGTCGCGATCGCCAGGGCGCTCGCGATGGAGCCCGAGGTCATGCTGTTCGACGAGCCGACCTCGGCGCTGGACCCCGAGCTGATCGGCGAGGTCCTGGAGGTCATGAAGTCGCTCGCGACCGAGCTCCACATGACGATGATCGTCGTCACGCACGAGATGGGGTTCGCGCGTGAGGTGGCCAACCGCGTGGCCTTCTTCCACGAGGGGATCATCCTGGAGGAGGGCCCGCCGTCCGAGGTGCTGCTCAACCCCCAGAACCCCGAGACCAAGCGCTTCATCCAGGCGGTCCTGTAGCGGCCCGAACGGCGCATCCGCGGTTCGACCGACGGCTCTGGGGAAGAGTGACGGACCGAGGAGCCTTTGGAGCCGCCCACGCCTTCCCCATACGCGGGCGTTGTCTACTCGGTTCCTCGGTCCGTCAAAAGGTGGCCCCAAGCGACCCGGACTCCCGGTCGGCCATCGCGATCCCCGCTTCGCTGTCGCACCCTCGGGGGCTCTCGCCCTCCAGGTCGCCTCGCTCCACGGAGCTCGACTCCGGCCTCCCGGTCCCTGCGGCCGCTCGGGACCGCAGCGAACAGTATCGGCGTGCCATCACCATGTCAACGTCGCGTGAAGACCTGCAGGGCAACGTTGAAGGGGAAGCATCGCAGGTAGCGCGCGCCGCGCTGGGGGGGAAGAAAGAGTGACAAACGGAGCCCCAGATCGCGCGAACGGGTCGACCCGCGCTCAGCGGTCGGAGGCGGTCGCGGGCTGCGACACGAGTGCTGGGATGGGTCGGAAGTACAGGGTTCCCACGACCGCGAGGTATCCGATCCAGGCGACCACCTCGAGCATGGTGGGGTCCGCGTTGTACCCGAGCAGGCCCCTCAGGACGGCGCCGATACCGCTGTCGTCGGGCAGCGTGGCGGACAGGTCGAACGCGGTGGCCGTCAGGAACGGGAACCAGCCGGCCTCCTGCAGCTCGTGGATGGAGTAGGCGAACAGCCCGGCGGCCACCACGATGAGGATGGCGCCGGTCACGCGGAAGAAGGTCCGAAGGTCCATCCGGATGCCTCCCCGGTACAGCAGCACCCCGAGCACGACCGCGAGCGCGAGACCGAGGATGGCCCCCACGAGCTGTGCCCCAACCGCGCCGGTCTCGACGGCGGTGCCCTGCGCGGCGGCGAAGAGGAACAGTGCGGTCTCGACCCCCTCACGCAGGACCGCGGTGAACGCCAAGATCGAGAGGGCCAGGCCGCCCGCGACGAGCGCGGTGTCCACCTTCTCCTGCAGCTGGGACCTGATGCGGGCGCCCTGGCGGCGCATCCAGAAGATCATCCAGGTCAGCACGACGACCGCTGTGAGGGTCACCAGCCCCTCGAAGACCTGCTCGGCCGTGCCCTCGAAGCTCGCGCCGACGGTGAAGATGATCGTCCCGAGGAGGACCGAGAGGGCGATGGCGAGACCCGTTCCCCACCAGATCAGCATCGCGCGGTCCGATCGACCGATCTGCTGAAGGTAGGCGAGCAGGATCGAGACGATCAAGGCGGCCTCGATGCCCTCGCGGAGCGCGATGACGAACGCTGCACCCATGACGCGATCCCCTCCCCCTCCCCGCTCGAAGGCTGCGGGCTGTCGGCGCGAATCCTATCTACGAGGTCGGATTCACGTCAAGGTCATTCGCGCCCGAACGAGCATGCGATGGCCCGGTGGTGTCCGACTCCCGAGGGACGGTCTGCCGCGTCGGCCGACTGCGCTAGCATCGCCCTCGGTGGCGACTCCCGCGGGTGAACCCCCGAAGCGTCTGTTCCTGCTCGACGGACACAGCCTGTCCTACCGGGCCTTCTTCGCCCTGCCGACGACCCTGGCCACGAGCAGCGGGCAGGTCACGAACGCCGTCTACGGGTTCACGTCGATGCTGATCAAGCTCCTCGCGGAGGAGCGCCCCGACCTGATCGCCGTCGCCTTCGACGTGGGCGCGCCGACCGTGCGCCTGGAGAAGTACGCCGAGTACAAGGCGGGCCGACCCGAGGCGCCGGACGAGTTCCGCCAGCAGCTCGGGCTGATCGTGGAGGTGCTCGAGACGCTCCGCGTCCCCGTGATCGGGATCGAGGGGCACGAGGCGGACGACGCGATCGCGACGCTCGCGCTCCGAGCGGTCGAGCGCGGCATCGACACCACCATCGTCACGGCGGACCGCGACTTCTTCCAGCTCGTCCGGCCCGGGATCACGGTGATGTTCAACGTGAAGGGCATCTCGGACATCCGACGGTACGACGAGGCGGCCGTGACCGAGCGGTTCGGGCTGCCGCCGGATCGGTACCTGGACTACGTGGCCCTCAAGGGCGATCCCTCGGACAACATCCCGGGCGTGCCGGGGGTGGGTGAGAAGACGGCTTCCAAGCTCGTGCAGGACTTCGGGTCGGTGGAGGAGCTGCTGGAGCGGACGGGGGAGCTGAAGGGCAAGCTGCGGGACGCGATCGCCGAGGCCGGAGAGCAGCTGGCGCTGAACAAGGACCTCGCCCGCCTGAACACCTCGCTCGACCTGGACCTCGGGCCCGAGGACTGCGTGATGGGCGAGTGGGACATGGAGGCGATCCGGAGCCTGTTCACGTCGCTCGAGTTCCGGACGCTGTTCGAGCGCCTGGAGGAGGTCGGACGCTCGGCCAAGCCGGCGGCCCAGCTCGCGGAGCTCGACCTGCGAGAGGTGTCCACCGGCGAGATCGCCGCCCTGCTCGCATCCGACGCCCCCAAGGCGGTCCGGCTGCACCTCGACGGCAGAGCGGTGCGCGGCGTCGCGGTGTCCGTCGGCGGGGGGCAGGCCGCGTACGCGTCGCTGCGCTCGATCGACGAGGTCGCGGGCGCCCTGGGCGACGCCTCGGCACCCAAGTGGCTCCACGACGCGAAGGACGCCGAGACGGCCACGATCGCGGGGAGGCACGCGCTCCGCGGGGTGCTCTTCGACACGATGCTCGGCGCCTACCTGCTCGACCCGGCGACGCCGAGCTACGAGCTCGGACCCCTGTGCGAGCGGTACCTGGGGGCCGACGTGGTGGGCTCGGTCGACGAGGTGGCGGAGGGACAGCTCTTCGGGGCCTCGTGGCGGGTGCCGGCCGCCGAGGCCGCCGCGGTCGCGCTGCTCGCCCCGGCGATGGCCGAGCGGATCGACAGGGCGGGGCTGCGCCGGCTGCTCGACGAGGTCGAGCTCCCGCTGTCCTCGGTCCTGGCGCGGATGCAGGCGCGCGGCGTGGCGCTCGACGTCGATTACCTGAACTCGATGGCCGAGGGGGTCCGCGCCCAGATGGCCACCCTCCGCGACGAGATCTACCGGCAGGCCGGCGAGGAGTTCAACCTGAACTCGCCGCCGCAGCTGCGGACGGTCCTGTACGAGAAGCTGCGCCTGTCACCCGGCAAGCGCACGCCGAAGGGACAGCTCTCGACCGACGCGAGCGTGCTCGAGAAGCTCCGCGACCAGCACCCGATCGTCGACGCGCTCCTGTCCTGGCGCGAGCTCGACAGGCTGAACTCGACGTACCTCGAGGCGCTGCCGCGGCAGGTGGACCCCTCGGATGGCCGCGTGCACACCACGTTCAACCAGACAGGCGCGGCCACGGGTCGGCTGTCCTCCTCCAACCCCAACCTGCAGAACATCCCCGCGCGAGGCGAGCTCGGCCGCCAGATCCGTCGGGCGTTCGTGCCAGGCGATCCCGACCAGGTGCTGCTCGTGGCCGATTACTCGCAGATCGAGCTGCGGATCCTCGCGCACCTGGCCCAGGACGAGGGGCTCCGCGCCGCCTTCGCCTCGGGCGCCGACATCCACGCGGCGACGGCGGCCAAGGTGTACGGGCTGTCCGAGGACATGGTCGACGCCGCGCTCCGTGGTCGAGCCAAGGCCGTGAACTACGGCCTCGCGTACGGGATGAACGCCTACGGCCTGGCCACGCGCCTCGAGATCACCCCGGACGAGGCGCAGGAGTTCATCGACGCGTACTTCGCGAGCTTCCCGCAGATCAAGGACTACCTGGACCGGCAGGTCAGCAGGGCGACGGCGGACGGGTTCACGGAGACGCTGCTCGGCCGCCGCCGCTACATCCCCGAGCTCCAGGCCTCCAACCCCCGGGTCCGCGACATGGGCCGCCGGATGGCGCTCAACGCTCCGATCCAGGGGAGCGCGGCCGACGTGTTCAAGCTCGGGATGCTGCGGGTGGACGCCGCTCTCCGCACGTCGGACATGGGTTGCCACATGCTGCTCACCGTTCACGACGAGCTCGTGTTCGAGGTCGCGGAGGCCCGGGTCGAGGAGGCCGCCTCCCTCGTGAGGTCCGAGATGGAGTCGGCCTACGAACTCTCGGTGCCGCTCCAGGCAGACATCGGCTGGGGCCCGAACTGGGCCGAGGCCGCCCCGGCGGGCCACTGACGCCAGCGTTGACGGCGTTTCCGCAGGACAACTACCATCCCTGGGCCGCGAGGCACCTCTCGCTGCGGCAACTCCCAACGGCCGCGGTGCGTGCCTCGCGCGCGGAAGGAGATGGTCGAGATCGACGAGCAGAGCGTCACGACGAAGGTCGCGCCGGAGCGCGACCTGACACCGGAGGAGCTGGTCGAGGCCGTGGAGGCCTCGCTCCGCGACTTCAAGGACGGGGACATCCTCGAGGGCGAGGTCGTGAAGATCGACCGCGACGAGGTGCTCCTCGACATCGGGTACAAGTCCGAGGGGGTCATCCCCACCAAGGAGCTGTCGATCCGCCACGACGTGGACCCCAACGAGGTCGTCAAGGTCGGCGACCGCGTCGAGGCCCTCGTGCTCCAGAAGGAGGACAAGGAGGGCCGGCTGATCCTGTCCAAGAAGCGCGCGCAGTACGAGCGCGCATGGGGGCGGATCGAGGAGGTCATGCAGTCGGGCTCCACGATCAAGGGCCCGGTGATCGAGGTCGTCAAGGGCGGCTTGATCCTGGACATCGGCCTGCGGGGGTTCCTGCCTGCCTCGCTGGTGGATCTGCGCCGCGTCCGGGACCTCCACCCGTTCGTGGGCACCGAGCTCGAGTGCAAGATCATCGAGCTCGACCGTAACCGGAACAACGTCGTGCTCTCGCGCCGCGCGTTCCTGGAGGAGTCGCAGAGCGAGGGCCGCAAGAAGTTCCTCGAGTCGCTGCAGAAGGGCGAGCGCCGGAAGGGCACGGTCAGCTCGATCGTGAACTTCGGGGCGTTCGTCGATCTCGGCGGCGTCGACGGTCTGGTGCACGTCTCCGAGCTGTCGTGGAAGCACGTCGACCACCCGAGCGAGGTCGTCCAGGTGGGCCAGGAGGTCGAGGTCGAGGTCCTGGACGTGGACCTCGAGCGCGAGCGCGTCTCGCTCTCGCTCAAGGCGACCCAGGAGGATCCCTGGAAGGAGTTCGAGCGCAAGTACGCCGCCGGCGAGATCATCGACGGCCAGGTGACCAAGCTCGTCCCCTTCGGCGCGTTCGTGCGCGTGGCGCAGGGGATCGAGGGGCTCGTGCACATCTCGGAGCTGTCGGATCAGCACGTGGACACGCCGGAGTCGGTCCTGACCGTCGGCGACCAGGTCCGGGTCAAGGTCATCGAGGTCGACGTCCCCAGGCGCCGCATCAGCCTGTCGATGCGCCAGGTGGGCGCCGCGATGCCGGCGCCGGCCGCCACGGAGATCGAGGAGGAGCGGGTCGAGCCCCCGGCTCCGGCCCCGGAGGTGGTCGTCGAGCCGGTGCCCGCCGAGGCGCCCGCGGCGGCGGAGGCCGCTCCGGCGGAGGCCGCTCCGGCGGAGGCCGCTCCCGAGGAGGCCGTCCCGATCGTCGAGGAGGCTCCGGCGGTCCTCGAGGAGCCGGTCGCCGTCCAGCCCGAGGCCGAGCCGGAGGAGGAGGTCTCCCTGGAGTCGATCCTCGAAGACCTGAAGCGGCGCGAGGGCCGGTCGGAGTAGCCCATGCTCCTCGTCGGCGTCACCGGCGGGATCGGAGCGGGGAAGTCGGTGGTCGCCCGGATGCTCGAGGAGCGCGGGGCGATCGTGTTCGACGCCGACCTGCTCGCCCGACGAGCGATCGCACCGGGGACGCCGGGTCACGAAGCGGTCGTCGAGCGGTTCGGCTCTGCGGTCCTCGCCCCCGGGGGCGATGTCGACCGGGACGCGCTCGCCAGCCTGGTCTTCGCCGATCCGGCCGCCCGCCGCGACCTCGAGGCGATCGTCCATCCCGAGGTGCGCCGGCTCTTCGCCGAGGGCGCCGAAGCGTACCGCGACACGGATGCGGTGGTCGTGATGGGCGCGCCGCTCCTGGTCGAGACCGGGATGCACACGGCGTTCGACGTGCTCATCGTGGTGACGGCCTCCGCGCAGACGCAGATCGACCGCCTGATGCGCGAGCGGGGGATGTCCGAGGCCGCGATCCGAGCTCGGATGGAGGCGCAGCTCCCGGTGGAGGCGAAGGCCGAGGTCGCGGACATCCTGATCGACAACGACGGGACGCTGGAAGAGCTGGCGGTCCAGGTGGATCGCGCGTGGGAGGAGCTCCGGGAGCGCGCCGCCGCCACGACGGTCGGGTGAGCCCTGGACCCGGCTATCCTGTGACGCCGTGACCTACACGGCGGTCTTCTTCGACGCCGGGGAGACGCTCGTCCACCCGCACCCGACGTTCCCGGACCTGTTCGCGGCTACCCTGCGGCGAGAGGGGTTCGACGTGGGTGCCGACACGATCCGCGAGCGGATCCACGTGGTGTTCGACCGCTTCAAGCAGGCGGCGGACACGAACGAGCTGTGGACGACGACCCCGGCCAGGTCCCGACGCTTCTGGCACGACGTGTACGGCCTCTTCCTGCGCGACCTGGGGATCGACCACGATGCCGGCCTGATCGATCGCGTGTACGCGGAGTTCACGGACCTCACGAACTACGCGCTGTTCGAGGACGTGCCCCCGACCCTGGAGAAGCTCCGGAGCGCCGGTCTCACGCTCGGGGTCGTGTCCAACTTCGAGGAGTGGCTGGAGCAGCTGCTCGAGGAGCTCGGGGTGATCGGCTACTTCGAGGTCCGGGTGATCTCGGGGATCGAGGGCATGGAGAAGCCCGATCCGCGCATCTTCCGGCTCGCGATGGACCGCGCCGGGGTCCGGCCCGAGGTCTCGGTGTACGTGGGCGACGACCCGGAGCTCGACGTCGGGCCGGCGGCGGCCGTGGGGATGCTGCCCGTGCTGATCGATCGGCGGGGCCGGTTCCCCGAGGCCGGTGGGATCCGGATCACGTCGCTCGACGAGCTGCCGGGAGCGGTCGGCCTGTGAGCGACGAGCGCGTGTTCACGGTCGAGGAAGCCAACGCGCTCCTCGATGACCTCCGCCCTCGCCTCGCCCGCATCCGCGAGGCGCGCGAGGTCGTGATCCGGACCTCGGAGCGCGTGCGGGACCGTGTGGTCACGGACGGCGGGGGCGTGGCGGCCGACCAGGCGTACTGGTCCGCGTCCCAGATCCTGAAGGCCGAGGTGGAGCACCTGGCGTCGCAAGGTGTGGTCCTGCGGGATCCGCAGACCGGTCTGGTCGACTTCCCGGGCGAGGTGGAGGGCCGCCGCGTGTGGTTCTGCTGGCGGCTGGGTGAGGATGGTGTGACGCACTACCACGAGCTGGGCTCCGGGTTCACCGGCAGGAAGCCGCTGTGAGCGACCGGTCCCGCGTGGTCGTGGTGGGCGCCAGCGCCGAGGAGCCACCCCCCGGTCTGCACGTGGTCGAGGGCGTCGTGGACGTCGCGTACGCGGCGAGCGTCGAGGAGCTCATCCGCGCGCTCGAGGGTGCCGACGTCGTCTTCGCCTGGCGCCCGAACGCCAGCGGCGCGATGCTCCCGCCGGCATGGACGCACGCCGGGGACCTGAAGTGGATTCAGGCCGCCTCCGCGGGCGTCGACGGCCTGCTCTTCCCGGAGCTGGTGGAGAGCCACGTGGTCCTGACCAACGCCCGGGGGGTGTTCGACGCGGCGATCGCCGAGTACGTGGTCGGCCTGATGCTCCTGTTCGCGAAGGACTTCCCCGGCGTGCTGGAGGGCCAGCGCCGACGCGAGTGGCGGGTGGGGGACACGGAGACCCTGGAGGGCAAGCACCTGCTGGTCGTGGGGATCGGTCCCATCGGACGGAGGATCGGCAAGGCGGGCCGGAACCTGGGGATGCAGGTGCGAGGGCTCGGTCGATCCGGGCGGGCCGGCGATGCCGTGTTCGGAACCATCCACGGCGCCGAGGACCTGCTCGAGGCCGTGGGCTGGGCGGACTACGTGGTCGACGCGCTGCCCGCGACGAGCCAGACCCTCCGCCGGTTCGACGCGGAGGTGTTCGCGGCCATGAGCCCGTGGGTCCGCTTCATCAACGTCGGGCGGGGCAGCACGGTGGACGAGGCAGCCCTCGTCGAGGCGCTCCGGGACGGGACCATCGCCGGCGCGGCCCTGGATGTGTTCGCCGAGGAACCCCTGCCCGGGGACAGCCCGCTGTGGACCCTGCCCAACGTGGTGATCTCGCCCCACCGGGCTGGTGACTTCGCTGGCTGGCGCGAGGCGCTGGTCGAGCTGTTCGTCGAGAACCTCGAGCGGTACCTGACCGGCAACCCGCTGCGCAACGTGGTCGACAAGCGTCTGGGGTTCGTCCCCTAGCGGGAGGCATCCGGCCGAGAGGGCTGTGCTACGCTCGCCCACCGGGGGCACGGCGTGCCCGTCCGTGACCGAACCGAGGGGGGAAGCGACCATGCGTAGGTTCCTGGCAGCCATCGCCGTGGTGGGGCTCCTGCTTGCGGCGTGTGCGGAGGAGGAGCCCACGGTCGGCGAGACCGGGGTCACCGGAGCGACCGGCGAGACCGCGGCCACGGGGGCGACGGGCCCGACGGCTGCCCTCACCGCGGCCGACTGCGCGGCGACCGCAACGTTCGTGAGCCCGGGCACGCTCACGATCGGGACCGACAACCCCGCCTACCCGCCGTACTTCCAGGGCGGCACGACGAAGGACTCGGAGTGGAAGTTCAACGACCCCAACAACGGGGAGGGGTTCGAGTCGGCCGTCGGCTACGCGATCGCCGAGCGCCTGGGCTTCTCCGCCGACCAGGTCACGTGGATCGTGGTGCCCTTCAAGGAGGCGTACGCGCCGGGACCGAAGTCCTTCGACCTCGACCTCAACCAGGTCTCCTTCTCGACCAAGCGCGCCGAGGCGGTCGACTTCAGCGAGAGCTACTACGACGTGAATCAGGCCCTCGTCGTGGTCGAGGGCACGCCGATCACCGAGGCGACCTCGATCGCGGATCTGCAGCAGTACACGCTGGCGACACAGCTCGGCACGACGAGCGCCGACCTGATCAGCGACTACATCGGTACCGAGCCGGCCGTCTACCAGAAGCTCGCCGACGCCGTCGCCGCCATCAACGCGGGTCAGGTCGACGGGCTCGTCGTGGACTATCCGACGGCGCTGTACATCGCCGACCCGTTCGTCCAGCAGGTGAAGGACAGCATCGTGCTCGCGCAGTTCCCGAACGAGGCGGTCGAGGGCGGGGAGTACTTCGGAGCCGTCCTCGCCAAGGGGAGCTCGCTCACGGAGTGCGTGAACCTCGCCCTCCAGGAGATGAAGGCGGACGGAACGCTCGACGCCATCACCACCGAATGGCTGTCCGAGAAGACGAACGTCGGCGAGGTCCCCGTCTTCGAGAGCTGAGACCCGCGCACCGGAGGCGCGGTGTCGCCGATCGAGCAGCCGGGCGCCGGCCCCCCGGATGAGGGGAGCCGGCGCCCGCGTCTCGTGGGCGACCTGTGGCGACAGGAGGGCGCCAAGGGGGTCGCGATCGCGGTGCTCAGCACGGTCGTCGTGCTGGGCGGCATCGTGTACGTCGTCCTGCACTCGACCTACTGGCCGGAGTTCCGGGAGGCGTTCTTCAGTCGGGAGGCGTTCGCCGAGTCGTTCCCCGACGTCCTGGAGGCGTTCCGGCGCAACGTCGTGTACTTCCTGGTGGCCGAGCCGATCATCCTCGTCTGGGCGCTCGTGCTGGCGGTGCTGCGCTCGTTGCGAGGCCCGGTCTTCTTCCCGCTCCGGCTCCTCGCGACCGTGTACGTCGACCTGTTCCGAGGGATCCCGACCCTGCTCATCGTGTACCTGCTCGGCTTCGGCATCCCGACGCTGGGGATCCCGGGTCTGCCCACCGGGGGGTGGTTCTGGGGGCTCGTGGGCCTGATCCTCAGCTACTCCGCGTACGTGGCCGAGGTCTACCGCGCCGGGATCGAGTCGGTCCACCCGAGCCAGACCGCGGCGGCCCGAGCGCTCGGCCTCTCGCGCTGGCAGACGCTCCGCCACGTCGTGATCCCCCAGGCCGTCCGCCGGGTCGTCCCACCCCTCATGAACGATTTCATCGCCCTCCAGAAGGACACGGCGCTCATCGCCACCGTGTCCGGGATGTTCCCCGAGGCGTTCCTGATGTCGCAGATCTATCAGTCGAGCCTGTTCAACTTCACCCCGATCCTCGGGGCGGCGCTCTGCTTCCTCGTCATCACGATCCCGATGACGCGCTTCACCGACTGGCTGCTCGAGCGCCAGCGTCGACGGCGACAGGCGGCCGTGGCATGAACGGCGCCGACGCCGCCACGGTCGTCCGGATCGAGGGGCTGCACAAGTCCTTCGACCACCTCGAGGTCCTGAAGGGGATCGACCTCAGCGTGGCCGAGCATGAGGTGATCTGCCTCATCGGCGCGTCGGGCTCGGGGAAGTCGACCCTGCTGCGCTGCGTGAACCTGCTCGAGCCCGTGGACGCCGGCCGTGTGTTCGTCCACGGCGAGGAGATCACGGCCCCCGGGGTGGACGTGAACCGTATCCGCCGGAGCATGGGCATCGTCTTCCAGTCCTTCAACCTGTTCCCGCACATGACGGTGCTCAAGAACATCACCCTCGCGCCGCGGAAGGCCCTGAGACTGTCGCAGGCGGAGGCCGAGGCTCGCGCCATGGAGCTGCTCGAGCGCTTCGGGCTCGAGGACAAGCGGGACGAGTACCCGGACCGCCTCTCTGGGGGGCAGCAGCAACGGGTCGCGATCGTCCGGGCGCTCGCGATGCAGCCGGACATCATGCTGCTGGATGAGATCACAAGCGCGCTCGACCCGGAGCTCGTCGCCGAGGTGCTGAACGTCGTCCGTGAGCTGGCCGCGGGCGGGATGACGATGCTCATCGCCACGCACGAGATGGGGTTCGCGAGGGACATCGCGAACAGGGTCTGCTTGCTCGACGACGGAGTGATCCTCGAACAGGGGCCGCCGCAGCAGATCTTCACCGCCCCCCGCGAGGCGCGCACCCAACGCTTCCTCCAACGGATCGTCGAGGCGGGCAGGATGTGATGGCCGGAGCGTCCCACCCCACGCGCAAGCAGGCGATCCGCACGCTGGAGGAAGGGCGTGCCCGGATCGAGGAGCTCCTCGACCGGCTCCCGAGGTCGGCGATGACCACGCCGGGCCTCGGGGGCGGGACCTGGTCGCCGAAGGACCTCATCGGGCACCTGGCGTCGTGGGAGGAGTACGCGCTCGACGCGCTGGCAGCCTGGGAGCGCGACGAGCCCGCGCCGATCGACGACCTCCTCCGCACGCTGTCGACCACCCGGATCAACGATCAGGCGGTGGCGCGCATGGCAGGGTTGTCGCTCGCGAGGGTTCGACGGGAAGCCGACCGCACGCACGAGGAGCTCCTCTCCGCCATCCGTGGGATCTCCGACGCCCGCTGGGGCTCGCCGGCGACGTCGAGGGGGCGCAGGGCGCTCGGCGCCAGGTTGGGATCGCTCCTGACCGGGGCCGGTCCCTTCGGACACGACGCGGCCCACGTGCGCAGCCTCGCGAGCTTCGTCGAGCGGCACGCGGGCACGTGAGACCGGCGGCGCAGCAGGGCACGGCGGGGTAGGCTCGCGTCGACGGGTCGTCGAAGGAGGTGTTCCATGGTCGGAGCCGCGCGTCGTCATGCCCGCGTCACCCTGGTCCTGGCCGTCGCGATGGCCACGATCGCCGGCTTCTCGATCGGGCAGCTCTGGCGGGGGGAGGCCCGCGCCCAGGGAACGGCCCCGTTCGGGTTCTCCGACGTCGTCTTCCTCTCGCACGTGGTGGCGGAGGACATCCCGATCTTCCCCGGAGACCCGCACCCGAGGGTCAAGACGCTGTTCACCGTGGAGGAGGACGGCTTCCGGCTGAACCTGATGCGGATCGGGGAGCACTCCTCGACCCACTGGGGCGCCCCCTGCCACTTCAACGCCGGCGAGCTGTGCGCCGACGAGCTCGAGGCGGAGGACTTCTTCCACCCCGCCGTGGTGATCGACGTGCGAGCGGCGACGAAGGCCGACGTCGACTTCCGTCTCACGGTCGCCGACGTCCAGGCGTTCGAGGCCGAGCACGGGGAGATCCCCGACGGCGCGGTGGTCATCATGTGGACGGGGTTCCAGGAGCGGTGGGACCGTCCCAAGGCCTTCCAGAACTTCGGGCCCGACGGGCTCATGCACTACCCGGGCTTCAGCGGCGCCGTCACGAAGTGGCTGATCGCCGAGCGGAACATCGGTGGCCTGGGGATCGACACGCTCGGCGTGGATCCCGGGACCGACGAGCGCTACCGGGCGAACACGCTCCTGCTGGCCGAGCACCGCATCCACCTCGAGTGCCTGACCGGGCTCGAGCAGATGCCACCCACGGGCGGCTGGGTCGTCGTGGGCGGGACGCAGAACGAAGGGGGGTCGGGGTCGCCCGCGACGGTGTTCGGCCTCGTGCCGTGACCGACGCGCCCGCGCCGGGAAGGCAGGTCGGCGCGGCACCCTAGGATATGGGCGTGCCGCCGTTCAAGGTCCACGCCGACTTCGAGCCCTCGGGCGATCAACCCGAGGCCGTCGAGCAGCTCGCCGAGGGCATCCTCGCGGGCGAAGACCGCCTCACGCTGCTCGGCGCGACGGGCACGGGCAAGACCTTCACGATCGCGCAGGTGGTCGAGCGGGTCCAGAAGCCGACGCTCGTGATGGCCCCCAACAAGTCCCTCGCCGCGCAGCTCGCCAACGAGTTCCGCGGGTTCTTCCCGGAGAACGCGGTCGAGTACTTCGTCTCCTACTACGACTACTACCAGCCCGAGGCGTACGTCCCGCAGACCGACACCTACATCGAGAAGGACTCATCGATCAACGATGAGATCGAACGCCTGCGTCACTCGGCCACGGCAGCGCTCCTCACCCGCCGGGACGTCCTGATCGTGGCCAGCGTCTCGTGCATCTACGGGCTCGGCTCGCCCGAGGAGTACGAGGGGCAGATCCTGCGCGTCCACCGGGGCGTTCCGACCGACATGGAGTGGGCCAAGCAGCGGCTCGTCGACATCCAGTACGAGCGCAACCAGGTCAACCTCGCGCGCGGTCGGTTCCGCGTGCAGGGCGACGTGATGGAGATCCACCCGTCGTACGAGGAGACGTGCATCCGGATCGAGTGGTGGGGCGACACGATCGAGCGGATCAGCCGCTTCGACCCCATCACGGGAGAGGTGCTCGGCGAGCTGCCCGAGGTCACCGTCTTCGCCGCGACCCACTACGTGGCGTCCGAGGAACGCATGAAACGCGCCATCGTCACGATCGAAGACGAGCTACGGGAGCGCCTCGCGTGGCTCGAGGGGCAGGGCAAGCTCCTGGAGGCGGAGCGCCTTCGGATGCGCACCACCTACGACCTGGAGATGCTCCGCGAGGTCGGGTTCTGCTCGGGGATCGAGAACTACTCCAGGCACATCGACGGCCGCGCGCCCGGCGAGGCACCCTACACGCTCCTGGACTACTTCCCCGACGACTGGCTCTGCGTGATCGACGAGTCGCACGTCACCGTCCCGCAGATCCACGGCATGTTCGAGGGGGACAAGACCCGCAAGGAGACCCTGGTGGAGTTCGGCTTCCGGCTGCCGAGCGCCCTGGACAACCGACCGCTGCGGTTCGATGAGTTCGTGGAGAAGGTGAACCAGGTCGTGTTCATGTCCGCCACGCCCGGCGCCTACGAGCTGCGGGTCAGCCGGCGCGTGGCCGAGCAGATCGTCCGGCCGACGGGGCTCATCGACCCCGAGGTGGAGATCCGGCCCACGCGGGGTCAGGTCGACGACCTGATCGAGGAGATCCGCAAGCGCGCGGAGGCCGACCAGCGCGTCCTCGTGACCACCCTGACCAAGAAGATGGCCGAGGATCTCACGGACTACCTGCTCGAGATGGGCGTGCGCGTCCGATACCTCCACTCGGAGGTCGACACCATCCAGCGGATCGAGATCATCCGCGCGCTCCGCCTGGGTGAGTTCGACGTCCTCGTCGGCATCAACCTCCTCCGCGAGGGCCTGGACCTGCCCGAGGTGTCGCTCGTCGCGATCCTGGACGCCGACAAGGAGGGGTTCCTGCGCTCGGAGACATCGCTCATCCAGACGATCGGGCGGGCCGCCCGCAACGTCGACGGCACGGTCCTGATGTATGCGGACGACGTCACCGACTCGATGCGTGCGGCGATCAGCGAGACCCAGCGCCGGCGGAAGATCCAGATGCGCTACAACCGCGAGCACGGGATCGACCCGCAGTCGATCCGCAAGAAGGTCTCCGACATCCTGCTCACGATGGCCGTGGACACGGGGAAGGCCCCCGAGCGGAGACGGCGCCGACGCGAGCGGCCCGAGATGCCGACGGAGGAGCTCGAGCGCCTCATCCAGAGCCTGGAGGAGGAGATGCACGAGGCCGCCCGGGACCTGCGGTTCGAGTACGCCGCGCGCCTGCGCGATGAGGTCGCGGACCTGCGCAAGGAGCTCAAGGCGATGCGCGAGGCGGGGGTGGGCGCATGAGCGGAGGCCTGGTCATCCGAGGGCCGCTCGCCTGGCTCGGCCCCGGCTCCCTGGTGCGCGACGCCGCGGTCGTGGTGGAGCGCGGCCTCGTGGGGTTCGCGGGCCCGGCGGCCGAGGCACCGGCCCTCTCGGGGCATCGGGTGCTCGAGGTCGACGGCTTCCTCATGCCGGCCATCGCCGATCGGCACGTGCACATCGGCCTCGCAGATCCCGCGGCGGTGCTGCTGGGCGGCGTCACCGCCGTCCGGGACTGCGGCTGGCCTCCCGACGTGATCTTCCCCCTCGCCGACGCCTCGGAGCTCCCCACGTACAACGGCCCGCTGATCCGCGCGGTCGGACCGATGCTCACGGCCCCCGGCGGGTACCCGACCCGGGACCGATGGGCGCCGCCCGGCACCGCGCTGGAGGTGCACGAACCGGGCGAGGCCGAGCGGGCCGTGCGGATGCTGGCCGGCCGAGGGGCCGTCGCGCTGAAGATCTCGCTCAACGCGGATGCCGGGCCGACGATCTCCGACGCCGAGCTTGCCGCGATCTGCTCGGCGGCTGCCGAGCATCGCCTGCCCGTCCTCGCGCACGTCGAGGGACGGGGGCAGGTCGAACGGGCGCTCGGGGCCGGCGTCAGGGAGATCGCCCACACCCCCTGGACCGAGCCCCTGTCGGATGCGGTGATCGAGGCGCTCGCCAAGCGGACCCGGATCGTGTCGACCCTCGACATCCAGGGGTTCGGGGGCGACACACCCGAGGTGCGGACGGCCGTGGACAACCTGCGCCGGTTCCACGCGGCCGGCGGGGTCGTGCTCTACGGGACCGACCTGGGCAACGGTCCTATCCCGCCGGGCATCGACATCCGGGAGGTGCTGCTGCTGCGGGAGGCCGGGCTCGACGCGGAGGCGATCCTCCAAGCGATGGCGCGTGGACCGTTGGCGCGCAACGCGCCAGGCGACCTGATCGCCCTGGGCAGCGACCCGTTCGACGATCTGGACGCGTTCGAGGACGTCCGCCTGGTGGTGCGCGCAGGACAGGTCGTCACGGCCGACTAGCGGAGAGGATCGCGCCGAGCTCATCGAAGCACCGGTCGATGTCCTCCTCGGTGTTGAAGAAGTGCGGGCTGATGCGCAGGCCGTCACCCCTGGAGTCGGTGCACACGTCGCGCTCGAGCAGCGCGCGGCAGATCCGATCGGCGTCGGGCCCAACACCCACGTTCACCACGCCCCCCCGCGCGTGTCGGTCGCGGGGCGTGCGGACGGGCAGCTCCAGCTCGTCGGCGCGCGCGATCACGTGGTCGGTGAGCTCCCCCTGGCGGCCGCGGATGCGCTCGGGCGTCACCTCCGAGATCACGTCGAGACCCCCTTGAGCCAGGAACACGACCGGGGCGGGAGGGGTGCCGTGCTCGAGCCGACGGGCGGTCGGGTGGTAGGCGAGGTGCTCGAGCTCGAACGCGAACGGCTCCCGCGTCGCGAACCACCCGGTCACCGCGGGCTCCAGCTGCGGGAGGAGATCCCGGCGCGCGTAGAGGAACGCGAGCCCGGGGCCGCCGCACATCCACTTGAGCACCCCCGCCGTGTAGAGATCGCACCCGAGGTCGTGCAGGTCCAGGGGCACGATCCCGAGGCCGTGGTAATCGTCCACGAACGACAGGGCGCCGCGCTCCCGGGCGATCCGGCAGATCTCCTTCGTGTCCACGAGGGCGCTGGAGCGGTACAGCACCCGGTTCACCATCACGACCGCCGTGCGGTCGTCGATCGCCCGGTCGTACGCCTCGATCGGGATCGTGAGCCCGTCGGGTGACCGGAGCCACTCGACCTCGACACCTCGGGCGCGCTGGGCGAGCCACACGTGGCCGTCGGTGGGGAAGTCGAGCTCGGACAGGACGACCTTGCGCCGCTCCGATAGGTCGAGCGCAGACGCGATGGTCGAGATCGCGATCGAGATGTTGGTCGTGATGGCGACCTCGTCGGCCCCACACCCCGTGAGCGCCGCGAACGAGCGCTTCAGCTCGCCCATCGCCGGGAAGACGTGCTCCATCCAGACGTGATCGGGCGCGCCCTCGGTCGCCCAGGCCTGCAGGTACCCCTCGAGCCGCGCCCTGGCCCGGGTCCCGATGGGACCGAGCGAGGCGCTGATCAGGTAGGCCTTGCGCCGAAGGACGGGGAACTCCGCACGGTAGGAGGCGAGGTCGCGCTCAGCCGTCGTCCGACCCATCGCCCGAGGCGCTCTCCGGCGGGAGCTGGTCGGGCTCCTCACCACCCGATCCGACGTCGTCGGCCTGCTCGTGCTCCGCGAGGTAGTCCAGGTAGAAGGGCCGCAGCGCCTCCGCCAGCTCACCTTGGTCCGCGTCCACGAGATCGTTCAGGAGCGCGAGCGGCCGGATGATGTCGGTCTCGCTGCGCGCCTCATCACCGATCGCCGCCCTGGCTTCGGGGATCGTCTTCAACAGGTCCCACAGGAACGAGACGTCCAGACGGCGCCAGGCCAGACGCGTGGCGCGGTCGTGGAGCTCGGCTGACGAGAGGCGCTCCAGCTCGGCTCGATCCGTCATGCCGACACCATAGCCGCTGCCCGGGGCCGTGTGGTTCCCGGCGAGAGTTGTCGGGGACGCCCGTACAATCGCCCCCGTGGGCACCGAGTCCCTCATCATCCACGGCGCCCGGGAGCACAACCTCCGGAACGTGACCCTGGAGCTCCCGCGCGACCGCCTGATCGTGTTCACGGGCCTTTCGGGCTCGGGGAAGAGCTCCCTCGCGTTCGACACGATCTACGCGGAGGGGCAGCGCCGCTACGTGGAGTCGCTGTCCGCCTACGCCAGGCAGTTCCTCGGCCAGATGGAGAAGCCGGACGTCGACTTCATCGAGGGGCTCTCGCCGGCGATCTCGATCGATCAGAAGTCCACATCGCGCAACCCGCGGTCCACGGTCGGCACGATCACGGAGGTCTACGACTACCTGCGGGTGCTCTTCGCCCGGGTGGGGCACCCGCACTGCCCGAACTGCGACCGCCCGATCGGGCGGCAGACACCCGAGCAGATCGTGGACCAGGTCATGGAGCTGCCCGAGGGGACCCGGTTCCAGGTCCTGGCTCCGGTCGTCCGCGGACGCAAGGGTGAGTACGAGAAGCTCCTCGGGGACCTGGCCAGGAAGGGGTTCGTCCGGGCGCGCGTGGACGGTGAGGTCCGTGACCTCTCCGAGCAGATCCGCCTGCCGCGCCACTACAAGCACACGATCGAGGTCGTCGTGGACCGCCTCGTCGCCCGCCCCGACATCCGACGGCGGGTCGCCGACTCGATCGAGACCGCGCTCCAGCTCACCGAGGGCATCGCCGCGATCGCGGTCCAGACCCACGACGGCGAGGACGTCCAGACCTTCAGCCAGTCCCTGGCCTGCACGCACTGCGGCCTGTCGTTCGAGGAGCTCCAGCCCCGCAACTTCTCGTTCAACTCGCCGTACGGCGCCTGCGGGACCTGCGACGGGCTGGGCACGCGGCTGGAGGTCGACCCCGAGCTCGTGATCCCCGACCCGGAGCTCTCGATCCAGGAGGGCGCGATCGCGCCGTGGGCGGGGTCGCGCCTCGAGTACTGGGACCGCGTGCTCGAGGCGGTCGCGCAGACGCACGGGTTCACCACCACGACCCCCTGGAAGCGGCTCCCGAAGAAGGCGCGGGACGTCGTGCTGTACGGGTCGAGCGAGGAGATCTACGTCCGGTACAAGAACCGATACGGACGGGTGCGCTCGTACTACACGACCTTCGAGGGCGTGATGCCCGTCGTGGAGCGCCGGCACGCGGAGACGGACTCGGACAGCCAACGCGACAAGCTCGAGCAGTTCATGCGCGAGATCCCCTGCCGGGCGTGCGGCGGCGCGCGCCTGAAGCCGGAGAGCCTGGCGGTCAGGATCGGGGGCATCAACATCGCCCAGCTCACGGCGCGCTCGATCCGCGACACGCTGCGGTTCTTCGACGAGGTCGAGCTGTCCGAGCGCGAGCAGATGATCGCCGAGCGCCTCGTCAAGGAGATCAGGGCTCGCCTGGGCTTCCTGGTGGACGTCGGGCTCGACTACCTCACGCTCGACCGCGCCTCGGGGACCCTCGCCGGCGGCGAGGCGCAGCGCATCCGCCTGGCCACCCAGATCGGCAGCGGGCTCGTGGGGGTCCTGTACATCCTGGACGAGCCATCGATCGGTCTGCACCAGCGCGACAATCGCCGGCTGATCGACACGCTGATCAGGCTCCGCGATCTCGGGAACACGCTCATCGTGGTCGAGCACGACGAGGCGACGATCCACGCGGCGGACCACATCGTGGACATCGGCCCGGGCGCCGGGGAGCACGGCGGCGAGATCGTGTACTCGGGTCCGCTCGAGGGGCTCCTGGAGTGCGACGGCTCGATCACCGGCGCGTTCCTGTCCGGTCGCCGGGTGATCCCCACGCCCGAGGTGCGCCGGGTGCCGTCGGGACGATGGCTGAAGGTCGTCGGCGCGCGCGAGCACAACCTGAAGGACGTGACCCTCGAGGTGCCCCTCGGGCTGTTCGTGTGCGTGACGGGCGTGAGCGGCTCCGGGAAGTCGACCCTGATCCAGGAGGTGCTCCTGCGCGCCCTCATGCAGCGCGTGTACCGCTCGAGGGTGCTCCCCGGCAAGCACCGCAAGCTCGTCGGCTGGGAGGCGATCGACAAGGTCATCGACATCGATCAGTCGCCGATCGGGCGGACGCCCCGGTCCAACCCGGCGACGTACACCGGCGTGTTCGATCACGTACGGACGCTCTTCAGCCAGGTGCCGGAGGCGCGGGTCCGCGGCTACAAGCCCGGGCGGTTCTCGTTCAACGTCCGCGGCGGGCGGTGCGAGAACTGCGCGGGCGACGGCCAGATCAAGATCGAGATGCACTTCCTCCCCGACGTGTACGTGACCTGCGAGGTCTGCAAGGGTCACCGCTACAACCGGGAGACGCTGGAGGTCCGCTACAAGGGCCGGTCGATCGCGGACGTCCTGGAGATGAGCGTGGACGAGGCGCTCGGGTTCTTCCAGAACATCCCGGTGATCAAGCGGCACCTCCAGACGCTGTCCGACGTCGGGCTCGGGTACGTGAAGCTCGGTCAGCCCGCTCCCACCCTGTCCGGCGGCGAGGCCCAGCGGATCAAGCTGGCGGGCGAGCTCCAGAAGCGGGCCACCGGCAACACGCTCTACGTGCTCGACGAGCCGACGACCGGTCTGCACTTCGAGGACATCCGCAAGCTGCTCGCCGTGCTGCAGCGCCTCGTGTCGGCCGGCAACACCGTCCTCGTCATCGAGCACAACCTGGACGTCGTGAAGACCGCCGACTGGATCGTGGACCTGGGGCCCGAGGGCGGGGACGCCGGTGGCGAGATCGTCGTCGCCGGGCCACCGGAGGAGGTTGCGGCGCATCCCGGGTCCCACACGGGACGGTTCCTGTCCGAGGTGCTCGGCACCCTGCCGCTCGAGCCCGTGGGGGTCCCCTCGCCCGCGGAGGCGTAGGGGAGGCGGGCGCGCACGGCTGCGGGGCCGACCTTGCTATAGTGCGCGCGCCCATGTCCAGGAAGCTGCTGTTCCTCGCGTTCGTGCTGGCCGCCGTGGGAGCCGCCTGCGCCCAGGCGCCCGTCGAGCCCCAGCTGGACGCGGGCGGGTCGTTCGTCGCGGCGGTCGTGGATCCGCTGAACGACGCGGGCCACATGCCATCCGTGGCGGTCGTGGACGGGCGGCCCTACGTCGCCTACTTCTCGTTCGAGGAGGAGGTCCCGGAGGGGTCGTTCCCGCAGACCCGGCCGATCGGCTCACCGTCGGTCCCGGGCGTGATGCTGGCGACGGTCCAGGACGGGGTCTGGACGCGGGGAGCGATCGCGATCGAGGATCAGATCAACAACGTCCAGGTGGCCTTCAACCCGGCGTTCGAGGCGTCCGTCGGCAAGCTCACGCCGCAGAGCGTGACCGGGCTCCAGCTCGTGGCCGACGCCGACGGCGGGCTGCACGCCGTCTGGGGGAGTGCGGACGGGGTCTTCTACGCCTCCGGGAGCGGCGATCCGGCCTCGACCGCGCAGTGGACCGTGGAGCGGATCGCCCGGACCCCGCCGTTCGGCCCGTCCCTCACGCTCGACGGGACCGGCAAGCCCTGGGTCGCCTACATGACCGCGGCCTCGACCGCCGACGTGGTCGTGGCAACCTCGTATGGCTCGTCGTGGAGCACGGAGACGATCGCGACGGGCGCGGGATGCGAGGGCTGCCGCACGGCCATCGCCGTGACGAGCGCAGGCGACCCGGTCGTCGCGTACGGCGACGGTGCCGACGTCTCCTCGGTCGTCGGTTCGGGTGACGCCTGGACCTCGGGCACCGTCGAGCGGGGTGGTGCGGGCGTGGGCCTGGCGGCCGCGGTGACGCCGGACGGCTCGGTCGCGCTCTCGTACGCGACCGGGCAGCAGGTGCACGTGGCGAGCGGCGACGGGGGTGGTCCCTGGACGATCTCCCCGGTCGCGGACACGGGCGAGGGGAGCGCGCCCGGCGAGGCGCGCACCACCGGCGTCGCCGTCGACGAGCAGGGGGCCTGGACGGTCGGCTGGTACGACCCGGGCGCCGACGCGGTCGCGGTCGCGACGTCGGCGGACGGGAGGACCTTCGAGCCGCTGGACGTCGGTCTCAGCACGGGGGCGTGGAGTCCCGCGGTCGCGACCACCGTGGACGGGTCCACGGGGTTCGTGGCCTGGTATGCGTCGGAGCCGCAGGATCTGATCCTGGGCGCCTGGGGGGAGATCGGCGAGCTCGCGATCGCGGTTCCGAGCCCCACACCGACCGAGGTCGTGCAGCCGTCCGGGGCGGCGCCGCCGACCGAGGAGTGCACCCCGGTCGTGGACGGCACCGTCACGGTGGTCGCCGAGGGCATCGCGTTCACCGACGGGCAGTGCATCGAGGCGCCGGCGGGTGAGCCGTTCACGATCGTGCTCGACAACCGCGACGCCGGGGTCCAGCACAACATCCAGGTCTTCGAGGGACCCGAGGTCGCGGGCTCGCCCACCTTCAGCGGCGAGCTCATCACGGGTCCGTCGCAGATCGAGTACCAGATCCCGGCCCTCGAGGTCGGCGAGTACGCGTACAACTGCCTCGTCCACCCGAACATGGTCGGTTCGATCAAGGTCGTCGAGCCCGGAGGCGCCGCCACCGGCCCGACGGGGGCAACGGGCGCCACCGGGGCGACGGGGGGCGGCGGTGGCGGCGCCGGGGTCTCGCTGACCGTGGTGGCCCAGAACATCGCGTTCGACACCTCCACCATCACCCTGACGGCCGACGTCGAGAACACGATCACGCTCGACAACCGTGACGCGGGGGTGCCGCACAACATCGCGATCTACACGGACCCGAACATGAGCGAGGAGCTCTTCAACGGCGAGCTCATCACCGGTCCGTCGACCGTCGAGTACACGATCCCGCCGCTGCCCGCCGGCGAG
>Ga0073934_10002096_pt1 | contig 43518 bp, 44 predicted proteins | sample LarsenN4metaG_FD_76834 | JGI IMG/M metagenome (GOLD analysis project Ga0073934, IMG submission 76834) | Hot spring sediment bacterial and archeal communities from British Columbia, Canada, to study Microbial Dark Matter (Phase II) - Larsen... ...
CCCGGAGAAGCCGGGCGAATTCCGCTTGACCATGAGCACGTTTATTTGTACGCTTGCAAGTACAGGAGAGAAAATATGACAAGAATACTGCCAATCATGGAGGCCAGGAAACAGCTTACCTCTCTGCCGGAAACCCTCATGCATGACGGCGAGATCGACGTGGTGGAGGTCACCCGGCGCGGCAAGCCGGTGCTGGCTGTCATGCCGTGGGAGCTGTACGAGGCTGTTACCGAGACCCTGGAAGTCATGGAGGACCGGGAGCTTTTGGCGCAGCTGCGGCAGAGCATCCGCGAAATGGAAGGTGACGGTCTCGTCCCTTGGGAAGAGGCGAAGAAAGAACTCGGCCTGTGAGCTGGCGGATTGTCCTCACCCCGACTGCCATCAGGATGCTGGCCTGCATTGCCGATCGCCGCGTCAGGGCAAAACTGGCGGCGGTCATCGACCGGCTGACGGAAGAACCGGAAAAACAGGGGAAGGCACTCCTGGGAGAGCTGTCGGGCCTGCGCAGCATCAGGGCCGTCGGCCAGCGATACCGCATCGTCTACCGGGTCAGAGGCTCGGACATCATCGTCGTTGTCGTCGCCGTCGGCATCCGCCGGGATGGTGGCAAGGACGATATCTACAACCTGGCGAAGAAGCTCTTCCGGCTCGGACTGCTGGGGGAGTGATTCTCAGTTAAGCGGAATTCCACAGTAGAGACGCTCTTCCTGTCAAGTCAAGAATCTGGGAAGTGTCTCCATCATGGCCTCCCGGCTTAATTAGCGCTCATTCCGACCGTGAAGCTTTCCGCGAGGCGATCATCAACGCCTTCTGCCACCGGGATTACCGGGAATACGATTCGGTCAACATCGCCATCTTCAAGGACCGGGTGGAGATCAGGAGCCCCGGATTACTGTATGGCGGACTTACGGTGGCCGACATCCGGCGCAAGATGCTTTCGGAGAGGCGCAATGAACGTCTTGCCGAGCTGTTTCACCGGGTTCATTTTATTGAAAAGTGGGGCCGCGGGATAAGGATGATCCTGGAGCGTGAGCCGGAAACCGAGTTTGAGGAGCTTGGCACCCACTTTATTGCTACGTTCAAACGGAATAGTTACGAACTGACCAAGCCGGAGATTGCAGGAGAAAGTTCCCAGAAAAGTTCGGTGAAAACGCCGGTGAAAACGCCGGTGAAAACGCCGGATCTGATACTCGCTCACCTTGCAGAGAATCCGCATCTGTCGCTGGCAGACATTGCCGCCCTGATCGGAAAATCACTCAGTGCCGTTGAACGTGCCGGCGCAAAACTGGTGAAGTCTGGCAGATTGCGGTTTGTTGGCCCCAGAAAAGGCGGGTATTGGGAGATTGCCGAGTAGGGTGGGTAACAGGGTTTACGCAGGTTCCTCTCCTGAACTGAAGAGGCGGAAGGTTGGTTTCAAGAAAATGCGAGAGATAAGTGATTTGTCACGTGTCAGGGGCTGACCCCGTTGCTCTCCGATGGCAACCAGACTGGAAGCAGAGCGGCTGATCTCCGCTGGTTGTCGTTGTTTGGCGATATGATCGGGAACACGGATCAGCACTTCGGCAATATTTCGCTCATCCCGGCCGGGGTGCGCCACGGGCGCTTCACCCTCGCCCCGGCATACGACATGTTGCCCATGCTCTATCGTCCGAAGGAGGGGCGGAGCACTAAACCGGAGTTTGCCCCGAGGCGAACACCGGCGGCACGGGAATGGAGTTCGGCATTGGATGCCGCGGTACGGTTCTGGGATCGGGTGGCAAGCGACGGCAGAATATCGGAAGAGTTCCGCAGCACCTGCAGCGGCAACATCGACATAGTTCAGGCACTCCGGGGCGAGCCTCGACTTATCGGGTCATGATGCCGTCACGCCCCCGCATCATGGGCACGCATTAATTTGCCGGCTTTACAGAAAGCCGGTTTGTGCGTATAGTCCGGACCTCGTAATCATTAATCATTGCGGAGAGTTGTCCACTATAGTGAGCAGCGGCTCACCGCGATACCAGCGCGTATCAGTCACATTGCAGAGAAATCAATTGGTACAATGGGACTTCCAATGGTGGGTGTTAGCCGACAAGTTCGGAATATTGGCCAGCATGGTTTTACTTGATTAATCAGCATGTTGCGTACACATTGCCGGTAGTGATGATTGGCGTGGCTGGATATGACGGATGGATAGCCAGATCTGACTAGGTTGAACTTACCCGAATAGTAGGAGGGCACTCAATGAAGTTCATAACTATAATCCAATTAATTACCATTGCTGCATTATTTTCAGGTTGCAGTCAGCCAATTCAGGTTATGACCACATACAAAAACAGCGCATCAGATTTTGACAAATTCAAGCGCATTAGCTATGAATGTGAGAATACAGCAGCAGTTATGGCTCAAATCAGAAGTAACTCTTCAGGTAAGGCTATAACTGGAGACGTCTTAGCCCGCATAGATCCTGTTTTGTACGTCCTTGCGTTGCCATTCCTGCTCGTAGACTATGGTGGACCCTCTGATTTTGAAGTTGAACGTGTAAGGTGCTTGTCTTCAAATGGCTACGATCCACTCATTCAGTTTGTGGGCTCAAAAGACAAGACCTTTTCCGATTTCGAAAAATCTGTCGAAGCATGTAATTCACGGCTAAATGACAGTAAGCTGCTAGATCGACTCCTAAGCGATCATAATTTGGTCAACAATCTTTTGGACGATGATCCTAAGGTAGATGTTTCGCTACGCGAAAATGTTGATAAGTTCGTATGGTGTCTTGCGCAAAACGGCTGGCTGATAGTTATGCAACCGCCATGGTTCGTTGACGGACAGAAGGTTTCAAAACCACCAAGATTCATTCCACGTGGTGACTGGAAGTATGTCGCAGACAATCTTGATGATGTCTATTTTATCAACGTCAAGTGGCAACATAAGATTGATGAAAATATCATGAGGACGAAGCTGATGGCAACAAAGAAAGATGAAATGAACCCAACTACATCTGGATTCTATGTAGACATCAGTTGCTCTGACAACAATTATAGAGAATCAAAACACAGAAATGTGGAGAAGGAACCTTGGAAAGCAATACTGCCGAATACTGTTGTTTTTCACATGAAGAACAAGATATGTGGCAGCGGGGCCACTTTGACTCAGCGATGAATAGAAGAGTCAAAGCTCCAAGTTTCAAACATATGAAACAAAATTATCTCCCAACTCGCGGCTAGACCGGCCTGAAAACCGGGCCGGTCAGCCTTATGATGTTAGACCTCAAGGAGATCGCGATGGCCGCTGACTTCTTCTTCGACAAGCCCACGTTCGAAATCCAGCCGCTAAAAACTGTAGCTGTGTTCAAATGGCAACACCTGAAGAATCCCGAAGTCCAATACGCCATCGCAGCCGAAGAGCAGTATCTGAACTTCCATTTGTACATGCTTGCCAATCTCCGGCACACAGAGGTTGGCAAGCTCGCACACCCTCCGTACAAGTACGAACTCGGACTCTCCGTCCGCGCTGGCGCAGTGAAAGCGGCGATCTTGGTGGCGGCATCCATCGTTGAGGCGGCGCTTCGCACTCTAGCTGAGCTACGTGGATACCCTCTAAACAAGGAGCCCCGCCGAAGGTCATTTGGCAATGTCATCGGGGCATGGGAGGAGGCTGGGGCCGCTCGTCCCGACGTTGCAGCGATTTGGCCAAGCGTAAAGGCAATGCATGAGGTCCGAAACTTCGTACATCTTCATAAGGCAGCAGGCGATGTGGACGCCGCCTGGGAGAATGTCCTGAAGGAGGAAGATGCATTGCTCCAAGGCGCTCTCACCGCTATAGATTATGTTGCAAGGATTAAGGTCTAACCCCTTCGTCAAAACCCGTAAAGGGTCGCATCTCAACTCCCTACAGCCTCTCCTATAGCGAAAGGCTAGCTTAAAACCTGCTCCATCGTCTAAACTTAACCCAACAATTCCACTACTGTAACACTCCCGCAACAGAACGGGTCTATCCTTTTCGTAACAAACCATACGAAAAGGAGAACGCCATGAAACTCATTCCCATGGGGGAATACTACGTCTGGCACTGCGACTGGTGCGACAGCACCAACCATACCCTCTGGAGCCGCCTTGGCGGTGACGGCCTCGCCTGTGCCGCCTGCCACCACCACCTTGTCCCCCCCGGAGCCCCATCAGTCGTCAACCGCCTCCTGCAGAACCGGAGCAAGACCGTTTCTGCCGGTTTCGCCTGCTGACGGTTACTTCCAAGGAGATCGGATGTTCCAGACCGAAGCAGTCGACCTGAAAATTACCCGTTTCTTCGAGGCGTTTGCCCGCCTGCTCCTCTCCCTGCTCATCGTCGCCATCTTCATCGCCATCCTGGCGGGTATCGCCTACACCTTCCACGACCTGCGCCTGGTCCTCAGGCTCGAATTTCACGAGTTTTTCAAGACGGTGCTGGTGGACACCCTGACGGTGCTCGCCATGGTGGAGGTGCTGCGTACCGCCCTTGCCTATTTCACCGAGGGACGGGTCAAGGTAACCTATATCATCGACACGGTCATCGTTACCGTTCTGACCGAAGTCATGGCCTTCTGGTACCGGGAGATGGAGTGGCAGCAGATCGCCATGGTCATCGCTCTGGTACTCTCCCTGGCAGGGGTCAGGATTGTTGCGGTGCGGTATTCTCCGCGAAAGGTTCGCGAGGAACTGTGAAGTGTTGGCAGAACTTTAGCAGAGTCGTAACAGAGTTGTAACATCACACTGGTAGCCTGTCATTCAAAGGTAACGGAAAAATACGAGGAGAAACAATCATGCTCAAGAAAATAGTGGCCCTCACCGCAGCAGCTCTTCTGTCCCTCGCCAGCCTGGCAAGTGCCGAGACCCTCATCAACGGCGCCGGCGCCACCTTCCCCTACCCGCTCTACTCGAAATGGTTCAGCGAGTACGCCAAGATCGACAAGTCGGTCAAGTTCAACTACCAGTCCATCGGCTCCGGCGGGGGGATCAAGCAGATCACCGCCCAGACCGTTGATTTCGGTGCCTCGGACAAGTTCCTCTCCGATGCCGAACTGGCTGCCGCACCGGGCAAGCTGCTCCATATCCCGACGGTCATGGGCGCGGTTGTGGTTACCTACAACCTCCCCGGCATCCCCAAGGGGCTGAAACTGAACTCCGAGGACGTGGCCAACATCTTCCTCGGCAAGATCACCAAGTGGAACGACAAGAAAATTGCCGATGACAACCCGGGTGTCAACCTCCCCGACAAGGCGATCATCGTCGTGCACCGCTCCGACGGCAGCGGCACCACCAGTATCTTCACCGACTACCTTTCCGGTGTGAACGCTGAGTGGAAGGAAAAGGTCGGCAAGGGTGCCTCGGTCAAGTGGCCGGTCGGACTCGGCGGCAAGGGTAACGAAGGTGTTGCCGGCCAGGTCAAGACGACCCAGTACACCATCGGCTACGTCGAACTTGCCTATGCCTTCGAAAACAAGCTCCCCTATGCCACCCTGAAGAACAAGGCGGGCGCTTTCGTCGAGCCGTCAATCCAGACCACCAGCGCAGCCGCGGCAGCAGCGGTCAAGAACATGCCGGCCGACTACCGTATCTCCCTGGTGAATCAGCCGGCCAAGGATGCCTACCCCATCGTCGGTTTCACCTGGCTCCTCGTCTACCAGGACCAGAAGGACAAGACCAAAGGCAAAAAGCTGGTTGAATTCCTCAACTGGAGCCTGCACAAGGGGCAGAAAATGGCCTCACCCATGCTCTATGCCCCCCTTCCGGAGAGCGTCGTGAAAATGGTGGAAAAAACCATCAAGAGCATCAATTAGGCAACTGTTCCGCAGCAAAGAGCCCGGTCGGCTGCGGCTGCCCGGGCTCTTTGCTGTCCAGCGGAGTGTTACAGGCATGCAACAGCAGGAACTACTACTCGGGAAAGACACCATGACCAGTGAAAATTCACAGGCGGAAAAAATGACCGCCCCGGCACGGGCCGGCGACAGGCTCTTCAGGAGACTGACCGCCTCCTTCGCCCTGTCCATACTGGCGATTCTCCTTCTCATGATCTACGAGATGACCCGTGAGAGCCTCCCCGCTCTGTCAAAATTCGGCTGGAAGTTCATCTCCGGCAACAACTGGGATGCCGTGCAGGAGGAATTTGCCGCCCTCCCCTTCCTCTTCGGCTCCGTTGTCTCGTCGGTCCTCGCCATCCTTCTGGCAACCCCCCTGAGCGTGGCAACCGCTCTCTACATAACCGAAGTAGCCCCGAAGAAACTGGGAGGTGCGATCTCTTCCCTGGTGGAGCTGCTGGCGGCCATCCCGAGCGTCATCTACGGTCTCTGGGGGGTTCTGGTGATGGCACCCTGGCTGCAGCAGACGGTCCAACCATGGCTGGTGGAGAACCTCGGTTTTCTCCCCTTTTTCGAGGGTGCCCCCTACGGGGTGAGCATGATGGCCGGCGTGCTGATCCTGGCGGTCATGATCGTGCCGATCATCACCGCCATCAGCCGCGAGGTGCTGCTGGCCGTCCCCCGGAGCCAGCGGGAGGCGGCCGTCGCCCTCGGTGCAACCCGCTGGGAGACCATCCGCATCGCGGTTCTCCCCTATGGCAGATCGGGTATTCTCGGGGCCGTCATTCTCGGCCTGGGGAGGGCCATCGGCGAGACCATGGCGGTCACCATGGTGATCGGCAACACCCCGCAGATCTCCTGGTCGCTGCTATCTCCGGCCTACACCATGCCGAGTGTCATTGCCAACGAATTCGCCGAGGCGACCACCAAGATCCACTCCGCGGCTCTGATGGAAATTGGCCTGATGCTCCTCGTCGTCACCCTGATCATCAACATCCTTGCCCGACTGCTCATCTGGAGCGTCACCAAGGGGCAGAAAAAGGGGGTGGCATAGATGAAGTCCCTCACTTTGCGTCATATTAAAAGCGGTGCGGTTACCGGTCTGATGATCCTGGCGACCCTGGCGGTCCTGACGCCGCTGGCACTGGTATTCCTGCACATCATCAAGATGGGACTCTCCTCCCTCTCCCTCGACTTTTTCACCCAGATACCCAAGCCGACCGGTGAGAGCGGCGGCGGCATGGCCAACGGCCTCTTCGGCTCTGCTCTGCTGATCCTGCTCGCCTCCTGCATCGGCCTGCCGATCGGCGTTCTTGGTGCAGTCTATCTGACCGAATTCGGCTCCGGCCGGCTTGCGACCAGCATCCGTTTCAGCGCCGACGTGCTTGCCGGTGTTCCGTCCATCATCACCGGCATGGTCGCCTATTCTCTCATGGTGGTGCCGATGAAGGGCTTTTCCGCCCTGGCCGGCGCCGTCGCCCTGGCGTTGATCATGATCCCCATCGTCCTGCGCACAACTGAGGAGCAGCTGAAGATGGTGCCGGGTACCCTGCGGGAGGCATCCCTCGCCCTGGGTGTACCCCTCTGGCGCACCAGCCTCAAGGTGATGCTGATGAGTGCCACCAAGGGGGTCGTCACCGGCATCCTCCTCGCCATCGCCCGAATCGCCGGGGAGACCGCACCGCTGCTCTTCACCGCCCTGGGGAACCAGTTCTGGAGCAGGAAACTGACCGAACCGATCGCCGCCCTCCCACTGCAGATCTTCAGCTTCGCCATCGCCCCCTATGAGGACTGGCACAAGCTTGCCTGGGCCGGAGCGCTGGTTCTGGTCTGCATCATGTTCGGCCTCAACCTGGGGGCACGGTGGTTCGGGAAAGCGAAACGGTACGGCAATTAATTGAAATATGACCTAGTGGACCTATGAGTCCCATGGGTCCCATATGAGGTAAGTATGAACGCAAAAGTTTCTCTCGAAAACATGAGTGTCCATTTCGACACCAACCATGCGGTGAAATCGGTTAACCTTGATTTTCCCGCCAACAGCGTCACCGCCATCATCGGCCCGTCCGGCTGCGGCAAATCGACCCTGCTGCGTGCCATAAACCGGATGCACGACCTGGTCCCCTCCGCCCGGGTTAACGGCAGGATCCTGCTGGACGGCAGCGACGTCTATGCCCGTGGCGTGGACCCGGTGGCAATACGGCGCAAGATCGGCATGGTCTTCCAGAAACCGAACCCCTTTCCAGCCATGTCAATCCATGATAATGTCGTCGCCGGCTACAAGCTGAACAACACGCTCAAGCGGAGTGAAGCGGACGAAATCGTCGAGAGCTGTCTCAAGCGGGTTGCCCTCTGGGATGAAGTCAAGGACCGGCTGAAATCCAGCGCCATGGATCTGTCCGGCGGGCAGCAGCAGAGGCTCTGCATCGCCCGCACCATTGCCGTGCAGCCGGAGGTGATCCTCATGGACGAACCCTGCTCGGCCCTCGACCCGATCGCCACCCTGAAGATCGAGGAGTTGGTGGAAGAGCTGAAGGAGCGCTACACCATCATCATCGTTACCCACAACATGCAGCAGGCCGCCCGGGTATCCGACTCCACCGCCTTCATGTACATGGGTGAGATGGTGGAGAGCGGACCGACGAAGAAGATCTTCACCACCCCGGAGATGAAGCAGACCGAAGATTATATCACCGGAAGATTCGGCTAGAAAGGCAGTGAAAAGGGAAACGGTAAGAAGTGAATAGGATACTTCTCGATTCTTGCTTCTTACTTCTCACTACTTACTTCTTACTACTCACGAGGTTTATACATGGAACGAGAGCATTTCAGCAGACAGTACGACGCGGAGCTGAACACCATCCGCGAGAAACTCCTGGAGATGGGGGGGAAGGTTGAGCTGATGATCAACGACTCCCTCAAGTCGCTGGTGGAGCGGGACTCGGAGCTGGCCGACCGGGTGATCGCCTTTGATCACGAGATCAACCGCCTCGAGATGGAGATCGACGGCAGATGCCTGGAGGTGTTGGCACTGCGCCAGCCGGCAGCACGGGACCTGCGCTTCATCACCCTGGCGCTGAAGATCGTCACCGATCTGGAGAGGATCGGCGACCAGTGCCGCAACATCGGCAAGCGGGCCAAGGAACTGAACGATGAGCCGCCGCTCAAGCCCTACATCGACCTGCCGAGGATGGCGCTGCACGCGGGAACCATGGTGAAGGAGGCCCTGGACGCCTTCGTTCGCGGCGATGCGGAGCTGGCGCTCAAGGTCTGCCGGGACGACAGCTTCGTCGACGACCTGAACGAGCAGATCCAGCGGGAACTGCTCACCTATATGATCGCAGACGTCTCGAGCATCAGCCGCGCCATGAAGATAAACCATATCTCCAAGTGCCTGGAGAGGATTGCCGACCATGCAACCAATGTTGCCGAGATGGTCATCTTCATGGTCAAGGGGAAGGATATCAGGCACACCACCATCTGACGCATTTCTTACCAGTACCCGCTATCCGCGGCAATCCCGACGGCAGGCAAACCAATCGTATTTTCATCCTTTTTTCTTCTTAACGGACAGGGTAGATGGAGTTTCCATCTACCCTGTTTTTTTGTAACACAATCGTTGCCATTCCTGTTATATTGCATCGGTTTGATGACACGGTCATCGGCCGGCTCAAGACGGCATTACCAGACCAAAAGGAGAATGTGACCCATATGTTCGGACTTATCCCCAAGGAAGAGAAGTTTTTCATCATGTTTCAGGAGATGGGGGAGATCATCATCGAGGGGGCCAAGCGGCTCAAGTCGATGCTTGACGATTACAGCGATCCGGTTGCCAGCCAGAAGGCAATCAAGGATATCGAGCATCGCGGCGACATGAAGACCCACGAAATCATCAAGAAGCTGAACTCAAGCTTCATCACCCCCTTCGACCGTGAGGACATCTACTCCCTGGCATCCGCACTTGATGACATCCTCGACCTGATCGATGCCTCGGCACAGCGCTTCGTCATGTACAACGTGGAGGCAACCACCAGCGAGTCACGGGAGCTGGCCTTCCTCATCCTCCAGGGGGCGGAGACCATCAACCGGGCACTGCACATCATGGGGGGCAAGCTGGAACCGATCGCCGAGCACTGCGTCCAGGTGAATGCCCTGGAGAACGAGGCCGACCGTGTCTGCCGCGAGGCCATCAGCCGCCTGTTCGACGAGGAAAAGGACCCGATCCAGCTGATCAAGTGGAAGGAGATCTACGAGACGCTGGAGAAGGCGACGGACAAGTGCGAGGACGCGGCCAACATTCTGGAAAGCGTGGTAGTTAAAAATGCTTGATACGGCCATGCTCATGCTGGTGCTGGTAATTTTCGCCGCACTGGCCTTCGACTACATCAACGGTTTCCACGATACCGCCAACGCCATCGCCACCTGCGTCTCCACCCGGGCGCTCTCGGTCAAGACAGCCATTTTCATGGCAGCGATCCTCAATTTTGCCGGCGCCATGGTCTCCACCAAGGTCGCCGCCACCATCGGCAAGGGGATCGTTGACAAGGACAACGTCACCCAGATGGTGGTGCTGGCAGGCATCCTCGGGGCGATCATCTGGGACATCATCACCTGGTACTACGGCCTGCCATCCTCCTCGTCCCACGCCATCATCGGCGGAATCATGGGGGCGGTCATGGCCCACGCGGGCATTGCGGCCCTCCACTGGGCAGGGCTGAAGAAGATCATTCTCGCCCTGATCATCTCGCCGATCGTCGGCACCCTCTTCGGCTTCTTCTTCATGGTCGTCATATTCTGGGTCTTCCGCAAGAGCGCCCCCAGCGGGCTGAACAAGAACTTCCGCCGCCTGCAGGTGCTTTCGGCAGCATTCATGGCCTTTTCCCACGGCACCGCCGATGCCCAGAAATCCATGGGTGTCATCACCATGGCGCTCCTCAGCTTCGGGGTTATCCCGGTCTTTGACGTTCCGGTCTGGGTGAAGATCGCCTGCGCCGTGGCCATGGGAATCGGCACCGCCGCCGGTGGCTGGCGGATCATCAAGACCGTGGGCCACGACTTCGTCAAGCTCCAGCCGGTGCACGGCTTCTGCGTCGAGACCGCCTCCGCCGGGGTCATACTCGGGGCATCCTCCATCGGCATGCCGGTCTCCACCACCCATGTCATCACCTCCACCATCCTGGGGGTCGGCCTCTCCAAGCGGATCTCCGCCGTCAACTGGACCGTGGCCCAGCGGATCCTGATTGCCTGGGTGCTGACCATCCCCGCCTCGGCCCTGGTCGCCTTTGCCGCCTACCTCCTCATGTCGCCTTTCCTCGGCAAGTAACCGGACTGCCATAATCTAAAAAGGCCGCATCCACCAAGGGTGCGGCCTTTTTGTTTGAAAAGCATGTCTCGCGCAGAGACGCGGAGGCGCAGAGAAAACCGGGCAGGTCACAGCCCTTTCACCGCAAAGCCGCAAAGGGCGCGAAGAACTGCCGCAAAGAAAACTCCAAAACCTTGAGTATTGCTTTCTTTGCGTAATCCTGGCGTTCTTTGCGTCTCGCTTGGAAGCGCCTACTTCTGGTGAGTGAGCGGAGCGAACGGGCGGTTCAAGGGTTTTCAAGCGAAAGGCTACCCGAAATTCAGCCTTTCCCTGAAAGCCACTCCCGCAACCTAATCAACCCCTCATCAATAGAAATCTCCGGCTCGTACCCCAGGTCCCGCCGCGCGGCGCCTATGTCGAACCAGTGGGCCGTTGCCAGCTCGTGGGCAACGAAGCGGGTCACGGGGGGCTCTCCCGGCAGGCGCAGCGCCCCCCAGAGCGCTTCGCAGATCACCCCGGCGGCATAGGCCACCTTCGGGGAAACGGAGCGCTCCACGGCTGGCAGTCCGGCGGCGGCGAGGATCCGGTTCACCATCTCCCACAGGGGGATCGGCTCGCCATTGGAAATGAAGTAGGCCCTGCCGGCCGGCGGGCTCCCCGCTGACAGCCGGTCCGCCGCCTGCAGGTGGGCCCGGGCGGCGTTGTCCACGTAGACCGTGTCAACCAGGCAGGGGCGGCTGCCGATGCGACGAAGCCTTCCGGCCCTGGCTTTGGCAATGATGCGCGGCACCAGGTGGTTGTCCCCCGGCCCCCAGATCAGGTGTGGCCGGAGCGCGGTAGTGGCCAGTTCCGTGGAGTCGGCAGCCAGGACGATCCGTTCGGCGATCGCCTTGGTGCGGGGGTAGTGGGCCTCGTAGCGGCTGGGATAGGGGAGTGATTCGTTCCCCCCCTCGACGTCGCGACCGTCGAAGACCACGCTGGGGGAGCTGGTATGCACCAGCCGCGTGATGCCGTTCTCCCTGCAGGCGGCAATGACGTTCTCCGTGCCGGTCACGTTGGCCCGGTAAAAGTCGGCGTAGTCGCCCCAGATGCCCGCCTTGGCAGCCACGTGGAAGACGATGTCGCACCCCGCCGCGGCCCGCACAACGGCCTCACGGTCACCGAGATCGCCGTTTACCTGCTCCACCCCGAGGCGCTCCAGCTCCGGGTAGCTCCCGCGGGAGAGGCTCACAACGCAGTCCCCCCGCTCCCGCAGCAGCCGGACGATGGCTCCGCCGAGAAATCCGCCGCCACCGGTCACCAGAGCCTTCATATACTGTTTTTTCCTGACATGACTGTTTTCCCCAATTACGGCCGGGTAAATAGCTCCAGATGCAAGGCTTGCGGTGACTGTGGAGTGAGGCGTACCTGGAAGGTACGTCGCAGCGACGAAGACAGCGCGTAACGCAGCAGGTGGACTTTTTACACGGTCGTTCGCCTTTCGGCCCAGACGGCGAGCTTCTCCCGGAATATCTTGGCATTGTGACGGATATCCACCGGGAATGCCGGATGGAAGAGGATCTCCCTGACCGCGGCGGTGTGGGGAAACTGCCCCCCCAATACCAGCAGCTCCCGCCGGATCCGCTCCTCCTGGTCACGGTGCACCCCCTTTTCCAGCTCCACACAGAGAACCGGCCGCTGGCTCCCCCGCTCGCCAATACCCACGAGGGCGGTGCGGAATACGTCGGGGTGGCTGTTGAACACCCCCTCCACCGGTATGGTGAACAGGGTGCCAGCGGGACTCTCCACCCGGTGAACCTTGCGGCCGCAGAACCAGATCCGCCCCTCCTCGTCCAGGTAGCCGGCGTCCCCCATCCGGTGCCAGACCGCGCCGTCGGCTGCTCCGATCTTGGCCAGCCGTGTCGCCTCGGGGCGGGCAAAATAGCTCCGGGTCACCTGGGGACCGCGGACCGTAATCTCGCCGATCTCCCCGGAGGGGAGCCGCAGGTCATCCCGCCACGCCTCCACCGGCCCGTCGCTGATCGGGATGATCGCCACCTCGATCGACCCTACCGGCCGTCCGACGCAGATCCCCTTCCCCCGTGCGGTGGCGTGGCGGGTCTCCCCAAGGATCTCCCTGCTGCCGATGGAGCTTACCGGCAGTGATTCAGTGGCGCCGTAGGGGGTGAATATCTCCCCACCGGGGGGGAGGAGACTGCTGAACCGCTCCAGCACACTCGCCGGCACCGGCGCACCGGCGGAGATGACCCGCCTCATGGCGGGGAGGGCCACCCCCCGCTCGGCGGCATACCGGCCGACCCGGTTCAAGAGGGCCGGGGAGCCGAACATGGTGGTGGCGCCGTACTCCAGTGCCGGACCGAGGATCTCCTCCGGATCGACGCTCCCCGGACGGGTGAAGTCCATGGTGGGGATGAGGGCGGTCATCCCGAGGGCCGGGGCGAAGAGAGCGAAGAGCGGGAACGTGGGGAGATCGATCTCCCCGGGGCGGATGTCGTACACCTGGCGTAGCGCCTCGACCTGGGCGGCAAAGTTTCCGTGGCTGTAGACAGCCCCCTTGGGGGGGCCGGTGCTGCCGCTGGTGAAGAGGATGGCGGCGGTCTCGTCCCGCCCGGTGTCAGCAGGGGCAAAGGGACCGGGCGGGGCTGCCTGCTCCACCTCGGCAAGGGGGATCCCCCCCCAGAGACGGCCGCCGTTGACGGTGACCAGGATCCGGAGCGATTTCCTCCCCCAGCGAAGCAGCCGCCGCGCCAGGTGCGCCCTGGGAACCCCGATGAACGCCTCGGGGGCGGCCTCGGCCAGACACCCCTTCATGTTGCGGGCACCGATCCCCGGATCGATGAAGACCGGAACCGCACCGGCCTTGAACAGGGCAAAGGTGAGAGCGAATAGCTCCGGCCCCGGCGGCACCAGCAGGGCGGTACGGGTGCCGCGGCCGATGCCGATCCGCCCCAACCCCGCCGCCAGCCGGTCGCTCCGCTCATCCAGCTGGCGGAAGGTCAGGGTCCGACCTTCACCGGGGAAGATGATGGCCGGCCGGTCGGGCTGCAGCCGCGCCATTTCCGTCAGGGGGCGGGATATGTTGACAACGTCGGTACTGTTCATGGATGGGGAGCTTAGCAGAAAAGGAGGCTTCAGTAAACGGACCTGAATGCCCCCGGTCTGCTGCTCGAATTCATGACGCAGACGGTGCATGCCAAAAAAAAGCCGCTCCGGGATGGAGCGGCTTTTAGCAGGCTCGAAAAATATGGCCGTATCAGTCGACGATTTCGCCGATCAGGTCGTAATCGGAGCTGTCGGTGATCTTCAGCCTGACGATGTCACCCACGTTGGCGTTGCCGGCGGTGATGTAGACCATGCCGTCGATGTCCGGCGCCTGGCGCGACGAGCGCCCTTTCAGGAGCAGCTCGGTCTCCTCGCTCACCCCCTCGACGATCACCTCCTCCACAGAATCCATCAGGCGGCGGTTCCGCTTGAACGACACCCGTGCCTGAAGCTGCATCAGCTTCTTGTAGCGCTCCCGCTTTACCCGCTCGGAGATCTGGTCCGGCATCTCGGCCGCCGGGGTCCCCTCCTCCCTGGAATAGCAGAAGACCCCGAGGCGGTCGAACTGGGTCTCCTCGACGAACTGGCAGAGCTTCTTGAAATCCGCGTCGCTCTCCCCGGGAAAGCCGACGATGAACGAGGTGCGCAGGGCGATGTCCGGAATCTCCGTGCGGAGCTTCTTCACCAGATCGCGGATCTGCCCCTCGCTGCTGCGACGGTTCATCCGCTGCAGAACCGGATCGCTGATGTGCTGCAGGGGGATATCCAGGTAGTTGCAGATCTTCTCTTCGCTTTTGATCATCCCGATCAAGCCGTCGGTGATGCCGTCGGGATAGGCGTAAAGCAGGCGGATCCAGCGCAGCCCCGCGATTTTCACCAGCTCTCCCAGAAGGACCTCCAGATTGACCTCCCCCGGCAGATCCGAGCCGTAGACGGTTATATCCTGGGCGATCAGGTTCAGCTCCTTCACCCCGCCCCCCACCAGGCGGCGCGCCTCCTCCAGGACCAGGTCAAGCGGGCGGGAGCGGAAACTCCCCCGCAAGGACGGGATGACGCAGTAGGAGCAGCAGTTGGAGCACCCCTCGGCGATCTTAAGGTAGGAGTAATAGCGGGGGGATGACTGCATCCGCGGCATCTCGGCGTCGTAGAGGTAGTTGGGATCGCTGATGTAGCGGATCTGGCCGCTTGTGCCGCTCTTCTCGGCAATGATCTCGGCGATTCGCGGGTAGTCGGCGGTACCGATGAAGATGTCCACCTCCGGCAGCTCGGCCGCCAGCTCCTCCTGGTAGCGCTGGGGGAGGCAGCCGGTCACCACCAGGAGACGGCAGCAGGCGTCGTGCTTCCGGTCGGCCAGGTCGAGGATGGTATCGATGCTCTCCTGCTTCGCCTCCTTGATGAAAGAGCAGGTGTTAACGATGATGATGTCCGCCTGGTGCTCGTCCGTGGTGATCTCGTAGCCGTCCTTGCCAAGATAGCCGAGCATCACCTCCGCATCGACGAGATTTTTCGGACAGCCGAGGCTGACCATGCTTACTTTTGCTTTGATCACGTCTTGCTAACCTCTCAATACACATGTTTTGGTCTTATAAAGTTGTGGAAGAGATACCCGAAATGGGCGCAAACGGCAAGAAGATTGTAGCGGGAGAGCCGGCTAAAGGTCGCCGGTCAGTTTCTGCAGCTCGTACAATTTGGGATTCACTCCCCTGACACAGTCGATCAGCTCGGTCAGCTGCTCCTCGTCCAGGCCGCTCTCCTCGTCGGTCCCCTGAAAGAAGGGGTACCCTTTGGGGAGCGGCGAGTATCCCCCGTCCCGCAGAAGGGAGACATCCACCAGGTCGTTGACCCTCCCGGCTGCCTCCCACGGATCGCGGTAGGTAAACTGACGGGCGACCACGCGCAACTCCAGGCCGTTGGTGAATGCGCCGCGCACCTCGAAGGAGAACTCCCGCGGGGCGCTGTAGTGCTCGCTCCTGCCGGAGCGGGCCATGACGGTTGCACCGGCTGCCTCCAGCAGGGCGCGTACCGAATCGACGGTCATCGGATTACGGTCTGACATGATCCCACCAGGGTCAGTTGACCGTCTGATACGGGCCGATGTTGAATACCAGCCAGTACATCCCGAGCTGCATCACGGCCTTGCTGAACTCGGCAAACTCCACCGGCTTGGCAACGTAACTGTTTGCGCCGAGACGGTAACTTTCGACCCGGTCCTTCTCCTCGTCGGAGGTCGTCATGACAACCACCGGCAGGAGCCTGGTCCTCTCGTTGGCGCGAATCCGCTGCAACACCTCAAGGCCGGTTATCTTCGGCATGTTCAGATCGAGCAGCACAAGCTCGGGGAGCCTGATCGGCGGCTGCTCTTCAGTGCCCAACAGCATTGCCAACGCTTCGGCCCCGTCCCTGGCAACGATAATCTCGTTGAGCAGGTTGTTCTTGCGCAGGGCGCGGATGGTCAGGGCAACATCATCGGAATTATCTTCTACCAGAAGGATCGTCTTTTCTTTCATGCCTCGCTCTCTCCGAATGTAAAATAGAACACTGCGCCCTTACCCTCTTCGCCTTCCGCCCAGATCCGCCCGCCATGCAGCAGCAGGACGCGCTGCGCCGACGCGAGGCCGATGCCGGTCCCCTCGAATTCATCGCTGCGATGGAGCCTCTGGAACGCGCCGAAGAGCCTGTTTTCATACTCCATGTTGAAGCCGGCTCCATTGTCCCTGATATAGAAGACCGGGTCACCCTCACCACGGAGCGCGCCAAACTCGATGAGCGCCTGCTCCGTTTTCTGGGTGAACTTCCAGGCATTTCCCAGCAGGTTCTCCAGCACGGTCCTGATCAATGTCTGGTCAGCCACAGCGGTGAGCCCCTCCTCTATCCTAACGGTCACCTGCCGCTCCGGCTCATGCCGCCGCAACTCCTCAATGACCTGCAGCGCCATCCCCCCCAGGTCGACCGGTTTGAGCTGTATCTCGCTTCTGGTGATACGGGAGAGCTTTAGCAGATCGTCGATCAGCCTCCCCATCCTGATGCACCCCTGGCGGATCCTGTCGAGGTAATCCATCCCCGTCTCGTCCAGCTTGTCGCCATAATCCTCCAGCAGGGCAAGGCTGAAACCCTCGATCCCTCGCAAGGGGGCACGCAGATCGTGGGACACGGAGTAGGCGAAGGCATCCAGCTCCCTGTTGGTGGCCTGTAGCTGGGCTGTCCTCTCGGACACCAGATGTTCGAGTCGGGCGTTGAGACTATTCAGCTCCTCCTCGGCTTTTTTCCGGCGTGACGTCAGCTCCCTGAAACTCCTGGCGAGCTCGCTGACCTCCGCCGTGGATGCATCCATGTTCAGGCCTTCTTCATTCAGTTCGCCATAGTTGCCGATGGCGTCGACCAGAGTGTCCACCTCCCTGGTTGTCCGGCGGGCGAGAATGAATGCCAGATAGATGCTGATGCCGATGGAACAGACACTGATCAGGCCGATGGAAATCACAAGGGGCCGCATCTTGGCGTCGATGGCCGGACGCTTCAGGCCGAGCCGCAGAATGGTTCCGGCCTGGTCGATGCCGGTGGCAAAGTCGTAGATGACCATGCCGTCCTGATCCTGATACTCCCAGATCTGCGTTTTTGTCCCCGGCGGCTCTCGCTGCAGCAGGGGCGGGGGCACCCCCCTGTCGAACGTGAAGACGTACGGTTCCCCCCCCCTTATGACGAAGCCGTAGAGAATGGTATCACTCCCCTGCTGTTCGCTCAGCAGCATCTGCCTGAGCCTGACACGATCGTCCCAGAGGATCAGGTGCCGCACCTCCTCGGCCAGAACCTCTGTCCTGGTCTTCCAGAGCCCTTTCGTCATCTCCCGGTTGCGCTGCACCGAGTAGATGGAAAAGGCCACGCTAATGCCTAGGATCACCGCCACCAGCAACCCTGCCACCCGCAGGAATATCTGCTGTTTGAGATGCATGACCTACTTGCCCGCCCGTTTGTCAAGCCAGCGGCTCATCTCGCGAACGGAGTCGTACATGGCATCGTTCCCCTCGACAAACCGGTCGATCTGGAGTTTGGCCAGCAGGGGGGCGGCGCTTTTGTCTTCATGGAGGCTGAGGAAAATCTCCTTCAGCCGTTTCTTCGTTGCCCCATCGATGGCCGCGCTCACCACCACCGGCGGGATGCCGTACGGGGGAGATTTTGCGATTACCCTGGTCTTCCCGGTCAGCTCCGGATTGACCCTGTTGATGAATTCCCAGATGAGGGAGTCGACCGCGGCCCCGTCAGCCTGTCCGTCTGCCACCGCCCTGATGGAGTTGTCATGGCCGTTGCTGTAGAAGACCTCGCGAAAAAACGATTGCGGCGTCTCACCCTTTTTTGCCAGCATGTAGGTCGGCACCAGGCTGCCGGTGTTGGACTGGGGATCGGTGAAGGCGAACTTCTTGCCGCGCAGGTCATCCAGGGAACGGATCGATGAGGATTTCCCGGCAATGATGTAGGAGTAATAGACGGTTTTGCCGTTTGCGACCGGGACGACCAGCATCTCCATGCCGAATGCCTTTTTCCCCTCGGTATAGGGGCCGGCACAGACAAAGGCCAGGTCGACCTCCTTCTTCCGCACCATCTCGTTGACTTCCGCATAGGTCCTGCGCTGGGCAAACTCTGCCCTCCGGTTCATTTTTCCGGCGATCAGGTTCAGCAGGTCCTCATAGTAGGCCCTGGTGGTCTCGGGTGAGATCATCGCACCGACCGCGATGTTGAGGGTAGGACGGGTGTCAGCGGAAGTAGCCGGCACGAACGGCGCCGCAGGCTGCTGCAGATCGATTTTCGGGCGTTTCTCCTCGCATGCAATGAAAAAGAGCACCGCGATAATGAACAGCGCAACACAAGCAATTTTCCTCGAAACCGGTTTCATGCCCCATCCCCTTGAAGGACCCACAGGAGTCCGCCGTACCAAAGAGTAATTTAATAAATGAATATTATCTTTCTTCGTCGCAAATTACAACGGTTGACTGGGTGGATTCGGCAATTTATCAGGGATATTCCAAGGTCGTGAACCGGGAGAGCATGGGAGCACCGTGATCGCGGGATGTCTACCTGCCGGGGTTTCCGGGTGACGGAGCGACCGCAAGTACGCCCGTCAACTGCTCCAGATCAGCTGCCGTGAGGGACACGGGACGCATGAGGCTCCAGGGGCGGAGGGAACGGGGATTTTTGAGCCACCTCGCCAGCCGCCGGACGGTCCACGGTTCGCCGCTCGGCGCAGCAGGCGGATAAAATGGGGAAAACAGCCCGGAGAGGTCGGGGCCGATCACCCCCGCCCCGACGGCGCCGAGCCTGCTGCTCAGCGCCCGGTGGCAGGGACCGCATTTCACCGAAAAGGGATCACCGCCACGGGCACCGTCGCGGCGGAAATGCACCGCCAGCGGTGTCTCCCCGGAAGAGCCCCCCCTGACGGCAGCTGCATAGAGGACGGTGATCAGGAGGTCGATCCGCTCCCCGTCGAGACGGAAGTCGGGCATGGCGGCGGCTGGTGTTTTCAGGGACGCGACCAGTTCGGCACTGCTCCTCATCGCCGCCACCCGGTCCAGGTTGGCCGCCAGCAGGTTCCCCTGAGCGGCAATGACGTGGCAGCGGCGGCAGCCGAGCCGCTGCACCAGGGCCTCCCCCTGCGCCACCGACCGATCCCTCTTCAGGGCGAAGCGGGCATGGCGACCGGCCACCAGCCCCTGATGGGCCACATTGTGCCGTTTCGATGCCGGGTTCCCCCGGTGGCAGGAGGTGCACCCCCCCAACTCGCCGTAGTGGCCCGGATGACAGGTAAGGCAAAGCTCACCCGTCGCCGCGCCGAAGGCGGAGGGGGAGAAGAGGATCAGAAGCAGTGTCAGAAGCGCAGCTGCCAATCGGCCCCCCGGAAGAAGGCAGCGACCACGGTCAGCGCCGTAATGAGTATCATGAAGAAAATGGTCATGAGGTTCACCCCACGCTGTTCACGGGGAAACCAGCGAGCCCGGTGTGGGCGTCGCTTCGCCGGCAGCCAGGGGAGCAGAAGGAACAGGAGCCCCAGGAGCAGAGCAGGGTAGACCGTCAGCTTCGTCCAGCTGACCAGCTCCTGGATCCAGAGGAGGAACCAGGCGGAGCGGGCCGGGTTGGGGGTCACCGCCGGGTTGGCCGGCTCCTGCAGCGGCGCGGGGAGCAGGGCGGCCAGCAGCAGGAGCAGGAGCCCGCCGGCAAGGGCCGACCGCTTGATCAGGCGGAAGAAGGCGGGGGAGCTTTTCAGGTAGCCGTTTTTCATAGGTAGGGGAGCACCCCCCGGTTCTTCCGCACCCGGTAGAAATGGAGCAGGGAGAGAAGAAAGATCGCCAGCGGCAGCAGCACCACGTGGAGGGCGTAGAAGCGGAGCAGGGAGAGTGACCGGCCGACGCCATCCGGCACCAGCAGGTCATGCAGGATACTCCCGCCGGGAACGGATGCCAGCAGCTCCATGCCGGTCTGGGTCGCCCAGAAGGCCAGCTGGTCCATGGGGAGGAGGTAGCCGGTATAGGCGGTGAACACGGCGAGGGAGAGGAGGACGCAGCCTACAATCCAGTTGAGCTGCCGCGGCCGGTGGTAGGCGCCGGTCAGGATCACCCGCAGGGTGTGCAGGATGATGAGAATCAGAAAACCGTGGGAAGCGAGGCGGTGGAGGGAGCGCAGGTACACCCCGCCCCAGACCGACGACTCCAGGAAGAGGATGGAGGAGTAGGCCCGTTCCGGCGTCGGCTGGTAGTAGAAGAGGAGCAGCAGCCCGCTGGCAAGGAGGAGCAGGGAGGCGGTGAAGGCGAGTCCGCCGAGACAGAAGGTGTAGCGGAGTCGCAAGTTCCGCTCCAGCACGACCCGCGGGAAGAGATGCCTGATGAAATCGTCTATCATCCGGCCAGCACCTCCAGCATCCCCTCCTCCCGGCGCACCTGGTACACCGGCAGCGGACGGTCCGCCGGACCGCGCAGCACTCTCCCCTGCCGGTCGAAGATGCTGCCGTGGCAGGGGCAGGAGAGACCGTCGGGGGTGACGGTGACGCTGCACCCCAGGTGGGTGCAGACCAGGGAGAGGGCACGGATCGTCTCCCCCTCGCTGATGAGGGCGATGCGGGCCTCACGGTACACCAGGGCGCCATTGGCAGCAAGCTCCCCTTGCGGGACACGGAGCAGCACCCTCCCCCCCTGCGGGAGGCGGGGGGTCAGGTAGCGCCAGAGCGCCCCACCACCGCAGAGGAGGAGGATCACTCGTTTGAAGAAGGTTCGACGCGATTGATGAATGTTCGCCATTTTTCCACCTGTCCTCGGCGGTAGGCCATGCTCCCCGCCGCCATGCTCCGGTAATGCCCCTCAGGCAGGAACCCCCCGTTCACCACCCTCTGGCCCCGCTGCTGCCAGAAGGAATCCAGGGGAAGGCCGTCCTGACGCAACCGGTAGATCTCTCCCCCGGCCGCCTCCAGGAGGAAGCGACGGGGGGTTTCATGGCACGCCTCGCAGGTTGCCGTCCCCCGCTGCACCGTGTGGGGGAAGAAGGCGCGCCATTCGGCCGCAAGGAGCAGGTTCTCCCTGCTCCCACCCCGGGCCGCGTCGATGTCGGTGTAAAAGGCGATGAACTGGGGACGAATCGGGCTGACCCGGCCAGCAGCGTTCAGCCCCAGGGGGGGGAGGTCCTGGCGCTTCAGGTAGCTGCTCTTCAAATAGTCGGGGCTCCCCCCCGGCCTCAGGTCGAACTCGTCCATGAGGCGAGTGTCGGCGAAGCGGAGGTAGAAGGTGCCGTACTCCTGCGCCCCCCAGGCGGAGTGGCAGGCAGAGCACTCAAGCTTCTCCAGGTGACCGGCTATACGGTGCTCCAGCACCGTCGGGTCAGGGGTGTGGCACTCGCGGCACTTTTTCCCGCCCCTGCCAGCCACCATGCTCCCCATGGTGTGGCAGCCGGAACAGGGGATACCGGCACGGAAATGGACATCCGGCAGCATCGTCAGGAACGTCTCCCCGTTCGCTACCGCACCCCGCTGGTAGCGCATGTTATCTTCCCGCGGCGCCCTCCCCACGTAGTCCCAGCCGGTGTAGTACCCCTTGTGGCAGGCAAGGCAGCGCTCCGTCCCCGGCCGGGAGACCCGGTGGCCGCTTCCGTGGCAGCTGCCGCACCCCTGGATGTGACAGCCGCCGCAGTTTGCAGGGAAGAAGCCGGGGTCGTGACGACCGTAGGTCCGCTCGGCAAAGGCCCGCTCCCCCTTCCGACTCCCCATGGTGCCGGAGAAGATCCGCTCGTACCCCCGGTGACAGCTTACGCAGCCGGCGGCAGCCACGCTTTGCGCCGCCGGGTCGCTCTGGGAGCGCCCCCCTGCCAGATGGCAGTCGTTACAGGCAAGGGAGGCATGCACCCCCGCCCGCACCGGCAGATGGCAGGCGTTGCAGTAGCCGGCCAGCGCCTCCCCGGCCAGGCTAGCGACCAGTGAGCAGGCGACGATGCAGCCGATCATCCAGTGCACGGATATCCACTCCTTTCCGGTAGACCGGGTCCTTGGCCCCTTTGTGACAGGGGAGACAGAGATTGACCGCCAGGATCCGCCGCACCTCGCTGCCGCTGAAGGGGCGGGACTCTTCCCGGGTGATGGCGCCAAACGCCCTGACCCTCCCGCCATCCAGAGTGAGGTAACCGTCCAGCGGCTTGCCTGCCGACTTCTCGCACAGGATGGTGCTCTTCAGGGAGCCCCCCTCCAGCACCGACTGGCCGAAGCCGAGGAACGCCGGGTTGGCGTGGCACTCGCCGCAGGCGACCGCCTTCTTGCCAGTGTTGTGGGAGTAGAAGGGGGCGAAGCGGAGCTGGCGTTTTCCCCGGAAGACTGCCACCGACTCTTCCCGCTCAATCACCCCCTCCTCGTCGGCCACGGTGACGAAGGTCTGGCACCCGGGGGTGACCGGTGAAATCCTTCCACGCTGGTTGATCGCCAGGGGGAACGGGTAGAGACTGCGGTAGTCCTCGGTCTCGCTGAAGGCGCCGGGGGTCTCTTCCCCGGTAATGAAATCCATCCCCATCTTGCTCCGGTCGTAGCGGGTGTGGCAGCCGTAGCACTGTACCACGGTACGGGAGTGGCAGGCAAAGCACTCCATCCGCCCGTGCCCTGCCATGGTATGCTCCGGCGTGCCGGTGATCACCTTCACCCGGTGGAGCTTGCCGCTCTTCTTCCCCTGGAGCCAGATGCCGTCGTCCGCGGCAAAGACATTCGCGTAGCTCCGCCCCCGGCCGGTCTGCACGGTCTTCATCCCCATGGTGAGGGGGGTGCGATACTGCCGCGACTCCCGCAGCGCCTCGTCGTTCTCCCGGGTGATTTCCTTCAGCCGGGGCGGGAGGCTGCCGCTGCCGTGACAGTCCTCGCAGGCGATCTCCGTCTGGTCGTACATGGAGGGATAGGCATGGCCGTCCCCCATGACGTCGCGGGAGGTATGGCAGTCGATGCACTCCATGCCGGCGGCATGGTGGACGTCAGCCTGGATATGGGTGAGGCTCCGGGCACCGCTGGAGATGACCGGTCCCGGCTCCCCGCGCCAGGTGGGGACCAGGCCGTTGTTGCCGTCGTAGAGCCCCTGGTAGGAGAAGGCGATCCGGCCGCTGCGGTTGTGGCAGCGGGTGCAGACAGCTGTCCCCGGCAGCGGCTCCATGGCATGGCTCGCCGAGTGCCCGGCCGCTCCGGCCACCGTCCGGTCCCCCCCCCGGTAGGTCCCCTCGTCGTTCCAGGGGAAGTGGCAGGCGGCGCAGCCGGCGCCGTGGACCGCGGCATAGGATTCGTTGTTCTCCGCGCCGATGTGGCAGCGGGAGCAGAACTTGCGGTAGAGCTCGCCGGAGAGGTGGTCCAGCTCCGCCACCGGCTCAAGGCGAAAAGGGCGACCGTTCGCGGCGAAATGCTCCCCACCGGCGGCAGCGTGACTGATCCCGTCCTCCCCCTCCCAGGTGAGCTTGATGTTGCGGATCATGCCGGCGTTGGTCTGCATGATGGTCGACCGAACCCGCTGCAGCTGGTAGAGGTGACACCCGCCGCACCCCTTCTCCCAGCCATCGGGGGAGGAGGGGTTCTTGCCACCGATCATGCCGGCATGGGCTCCATCCTTCTCCCTGCTGGTGCCGCTACCGCCATGGCAGGCCGTGCAGCCATGATGGCTGGGGGAAACCCTTTCCAGTGACCCGTGGCAGGAGACGCACCGCTCCCCCCCTCCCACCCCGCAGGAGCAGAGAAGGAGCAGCAGAACGAAAAAAAGGAGGGGTGCCGTAAGACATCCCCCCTTGTGCATGATACTCGGGTCGGCTGTCAATCTTAGCAGCCTGAAACCTCTTTCTTCCCCTTCTTGGCGGGCTTTGCCTCGCCCTCAGCTTTCTTGGCCTTCTTGGTTTTCTTGGCGTCCTTCTTAACCTCTTTCTTCTCGGCAGCAGGTGCGGCAGGAGCGGCAGCCTCGGCCGGCTTTGCCTCCTCGCCTTTCATGTGACTGCTTGCCAGAGCAACGGAGGCGAAGGAAACGGCGGTCAGGGCGGCGACGAGCAGGGTCAGCATCTTCTTCATGGTCAATCTCCTTATGGTGTGATAATCCGGCATGCCGGCAAATTTTAAAATCAGATTATTAGCAAACCCATACAAAATGTCCAGCAGTATTACACGATGTAATAGACCATCGGTTTGGTCCCCAGCTCTTCCTTGTATCTGATCACGTTCGGCCGGGAGATCAGCCTGGTGATCAGGGCCTTGGGGTCGTTGATGTCGCCGAAGAAGGTGGCGTGCCCCAGGCAGGTTGTGGTGCAGCGGGTCAGTTCCCCCTTTTCCACCCGGTGGATGCAGAAGTGGCACTTGCGGGCGTTGCCGATGGGGGAATGCCAGTGGCTCTTGCGCCGGAACGTCTTGCCGTACTCGCCGGAGTTTTCCACTTCATAGGTATTCTTGTGGAAATCACCCGTGAAGTAGTGCCCGGCATCGGCGGAGCGGGCGCCGTAGGGGCAGGCGACGATGCAGTAGCGGCAGCCGATGCATTTCTTGTAGTCGATGACCACCAGGCCGTCGTCACGCTTGTAGGTGGCGGTCACCGGACAGACCGGCGTACAGGTGGGGGCATCGCACTGCATGCAGGGGCGGGGGATGAATTTCAAGCCGGTATTGGGGTATTCGCCGGTCTCCTCCTCCTTCACCGGACGGTAGTGAATTTCCGGCGGGGTGAGGTTCTCCGACATGCAGCCGGTGGTGCAGGCGTGGCAGCCGATGCACTGCTTCATGTCGATGGCCATGGCCCAGCGCCGCTCGTGCCTCGGCTTCTTCAGGGCGCGCTGCAAATCTTCCCGCATGATCTCCAGGATATCCTTGCCGTCAAACTGTTCCATGGCTAGTTGACCTCCTTGATGTTCCTGGCTTCAAACACACCCGACCGCTCGAAAACGAGGTAGAGCAGGGCCACAAGCGAGGCGGATGCCACCACGACAAGGTTTTCATAGATTGACGGCGTATAGTGGACGACTTCCGGCATATCATAGACCCTGAAGACCGGAATCTTGAAGGCGCCGACCACCAGGTCGGTACGGGCCTTCAGCTGGGTAGCCATGATGAAGAGGCCGACGAAGATCAGCCAGTTGGCACTCTTGCCCATTTTGAGCAGGATGTAGGGGATGATGATGACGACCACGATGCCGAACAGTACGCTGTTGATCAGCGTCAGCGAGAATACCTCCGAACCCTCCAGGTGTGCGGAAAGGCCGATCATGGTTCGCCAGAAGGTGATCAGCAGCGCTAGTCCCAGTCCGACCCTGAGCAGCGTCACAAATGGATGGAGATGATACTGCTCATCCAGCCCTTTCTGCTTGACCGTCAGTGCGGCAATGACGGTCGTCAGGGAACAGCCGGTGAGGAAGGCGATGAAGAGGAAATAGATCGGCATGAGTGCGCTGTAGTAGTAGATCCGCGAGCTGACCGAGCCGAGCAGGCTCCCCAGGGTGCTGTGGGTGAAGATGGCGATGAAGAACGCCCCCCACATGACCTTTTCGGAATGCCTGTTCGTCTGGATATTCACGTATTCCCAGGTGATGATGATCAGGTAGCAGGTGTACCAGATGGCCATCCAGAACATGGGGGACTTGGGGTTTGGCGAGAGCAGAAAGTAGTACATCCGCTCGATGTGCCCCATCTCGGTGGCCAGGGAGAAGAAGGCCGCCACGGCGGTGATTATGCCGACGAAGATGATCCGGCTGGCAAACGGCTTGTACTTTTTCTCGAAAAAGACGTGGCCGAAGAAGTTGACAAAGGTACAGCCGGTGCTGAGCAGGGCAAAATAGACATAGGTGGATATCTGCAGGCCCCAGGGGACGAGACTGGAGGTGCTGATGGTGTGGGCATGCCCCTTGATGAAGATGGCGGCAATGGCATACAGGCCGGCCACCAGGCCGATGAGTGCCGCATAGAGTGAAAAACCGGCCTTTCCCCTGGTTATGTCGGCCAGTGTGGCGATGAGCTGTTCCTTTTCAGGAACAAGAACCCCGAATAGTTGCATTGTCAGGCCCCCTTGACGATCTTGACGAAATTGCCGCGCATGGCGGTACCCCCCATGACGGGATCGACGACATACTTGGTGATCAGGTCGTCATCGGCAATCCCCTGGCCGTCGGCGCGGGTCATCCCCTTGGCATGGACGCCGAAACCGTGGTTCATGTAGACCGCGTCATCCCGCAGCCGCTGGGTCAGCTTCACCTTGATCCTGCCCCCTGCGGTGACGCCGTCCTGGTTGACCAGGGTGACGTAGTCGCCGCTTTTGAGCCCCAGCTCCTTCCCCTTTTTGGCATTGAGCCAGAGCTGGTTCTCCCTCTGCAGGTCGGTGAGCATGAAGTTGTTGGTGGTGCGGGAGAAGGTATGCAGCGGCGCCCGGCCGAAGAGGAGGCGGAAGTGCCCTGCCGGCGGCTCGGGATGTTTCGTGTATTTCGGCACCGGGTCGAACCCCTTTTCCGCCAGCTGCTGTGAATAGAGTTCGATCTTCCCCGACGGCGTGGCGAACTCGGGCTGGCTGTCGGAGGTGATATAGGGACTCCCCCCCTTCGTGACGATGACGCCGTCCCGTTTCAGCCGGGCGAAGTCGATTTCACCTGCTTCGCAGCGTTTTGCCAGGTACTCCTCGCCATCCTTCCAGGGGAAATAGTCCGCCAGTCCCAGCCTGGTGCCGAGCTCCCTGGTGATCCACCAGGACGGCTTCGACTCCCACATCGGCTCGACTGCCGGCTGGCGCAGGGATACTTCCGCCTCACCCTTGAACTTGCCGATGTTGATGTTGTCGTAGCGCTCCAGGTAGGTGCATTCGGGCAGGACGACATCGGAGTAGTTGATGATGTCCATCGGCATGGTGTCGATGGTCACCATGAGATCCAGGTTCCGGATCGCCTCGATGGTCTCCTTCCGGTCCGGCATGGTCTTCATCAGGTTGGAGCCGTAGACGAACCAGGCCTTGACCGGACGGGGCTTGCCGCTGATGGTCGCCTGCTTGATGGAGGTCGTGGTCTGCAGCAGGGCAAAGGGGTAGGCTTCATCCAGCTTCGCCGTCTCGGCATGCTCCGGATAGGGGGGGAGTCCCGGGTATTCGGGGACCTTTGCCCCGGTGGGGAAGAAATACCCCCCCTCGCGCCCCCAGGTGCCGAGGAGGGCGTTCAGGATGGCGATGGCCCGCGCCCGCTGGGTATCGTCGCCATACCAGGTGGAGTAGCGTCCGGCGCCGACGCAGACGTTCGGGGCATACCTGCCGAGCTCGCGGGCAACCGCGATAATCTCACCGGCAGCGATTGAGGTCTCGGCCTCGGCCCATTCCGGGGAGTACTGCTGCACCGCGGCACGGAGTTCGTCGAAACCGGTGGCATATTTCTGCAGGTACTCCCGGTCGTACAGCCCCTCCTCGATGATGATACGGATCCAGGCAAGGAGCAGCGCCATGTCGGTCGCCGGCTTGATGGGCAGCCAGCGGTCGGCCTTGGAGGCGATATTGGAGAGCCGGGGATCGACCACCGTCAGCTTGGCGCCGTCCGCAAGCCCCTTGACAATGTCCTGTACCTGGCTGTTGTGGGCATTTTCCCCGAGGTGAGACCCGATCAGGACGATGTACCGGCTCTTGCTGAAATCGTAGTATTCAGGAGAACCCACATCGCTACCGAAGGTCAGGACAAAGCCGATGTCCCGCGGACCCCGGCACTGGGCGAATGAGGGCGCTGCCGACAGGGTGCTGCCGTAGGCGTGGAGCAGGTGCTTCCAGAAGGCGGCGCCGGTGCCGTGGTAGATCAGCGCCGTGGAATCGGGGCCGTACTTCTCCCTGATCACTTTCATCTTCCTGGCAATCATCCCCAGCGCCTCATCCCAGCTGGCCCGTTTCCAGACCGGCGCCCCCCGTGTACCCGTATTGATCATCGGGTACTTGAGGCGGTCCGGGTCATAGAGAGCCCCCAGGGCTGCATTCCCCCTGCCGCACAGGCGTCCCCTGCCGCGAAGGCTCAGGGGGTTGCCGTCGATCTTGACCACCTTGCGGTTCTCGACCTTGGCGACCAGGCCACAGTTCCAGAAACAGAGTTCGCAGAAGGTCGGAATCTGCTGCAGCTCCTTTTGCGCCGACTCTTCCGCCCAGGAGAGGAATTTCTCCGGCACGGTCGCCACGGCGGCAATGCCGACCGTTGCGGCGCCGCCTGCCTTTAGAAATGTCCTGCGAGAAAACTTTACCGACACGACAAACCTCCTGCTTCTGATTTAGGACTCAAACCTCATGGTCTTCAAGGCCGGACAACTCCCCACTGGAACATGCAAATATATACATAAAACAATGTGATTAAAATTAAAAAAAGCACCTGTCGATCCCGGCGCCTTCACGACGCCGGGATCGACAATGCTGCCATTACTCCTTGGTTATGGTGTAGCCGCCCTTCTTGTTGAAGTCGACCCTGGCGTTGAGGAACTTGATGTTGGTGTATCCCAGCTCCTTCAGGGTATGGTAGGCCATCTCCGCCTGGGTACCGGTGTTGCACTGGAATAGTATCGTCTTGTCCTTGGGGAGCTCGGCCAACCGGTCGCGCAGCTCGGTCACGGGAATGTTCTTCGCACCCTTCAGCATGCCGTTCTTCGTCTCTTCCGTGGACCGAACATCGACGATCAGCACGTTGTCCGCCGGGGCGGCGGCGTACTTCTTGAATTCTTCCGGAACAATCTCGCCCGGCTTTGGCTTGGCAACATAGACCACCTTCTTGGCAAGTGTCCCCGTGGCCGCCTCGAAGCCGGCCTTCTGCCAGGCGTCGTACCCGCCGTCGATGATCACGACCTTCCTGAAGCCCGCCTTGACCAGTCTGGCAGCGACCGATTTCGCATCCATGCCGCCGCTCTGGTCATAGACCATGATGGGAGCATTCTTCTTGATTTTCAACCCCTTGACCAGTTTTCCGGCCTGCTTGGCGGGGAACGCAACAGCACCCTTGATGAAGCCGTCACCGGCGACCTTTTCCGGACGTACATCCAGGAGGACGTGGGGAATATCCTTGTCGATCCAGGCTTCCTTGAGGAACTGGCCCGAAAGCACGCCGTAGTTCTTCTCAAGCCATGCGGGCATGCCATCCTTGTATACCTTCAGGTTCGTGTAGCCGAGCGCCTTTGCCTTGGTTGCGGAACCCGGGCTCATGTTGCAGGTCTGCCCGGCGCAGTAGAAGATGATGGGGGCGTTCTTGTCGGCCGGCAGCAGCTTGGGGGCCAGCTTGTCAAATGCCGGGAACGGCAGGTTGACCGCGGTGGGAATGGAGCCTTCCTGGAAACGGGGGAGCGGCCGGGAGTCGAACAGGTAGTAGCCCGAACCCTTGGCAACGAGTTTTTCGACTTCCGCCGTTGAAATACGCATGGACGCGGGGAGTTCCACCGGAGGTTTGGCTGTCAGCTTTGTCGCGATCTTGACGCCGTTCTCCTCCTTGTACTCCACCTTTACCTCATGCCCCTTCTTCAGCTTGTTGTCCTTGATCAGGGCGATGTCACCGCTTTTCTTCTGTTCGTTGATAACCTGGAAGCTCTTCTCATCATACTTCAGCACTTCGGTGGCTTCATCGATCTTGATCTGAATCCCCTTGGCTTTCACGGAGACTCCTTCGAAATATCCCCGCAGCGCGCCGGCTTCCGCCTTGTGACAGTTGGTGCAGATCTTGGCGATGGTCGGCTTCGGTGCCGGGGCCTGCTCGGCCGAGGCCAGGGAACTGACTGCGAGGATGGCGACGGGGAGGGCAACCAGGGACAAACGCTTGCGATAGTGCATCTTTTGGTCTCCTTGTAGGTTTGATGTCTGCTACCGGTCAAAAGTGTGTGCTACTGACTCAAACCGTGACAGGATAAACAATCCTAATCAGCACGTCAACAACATATATGGATTTCTGCATATTAATGAGAACAGTGATTGTGTTAATGGGGGAGACCGCTGTGCAAGGGAAATTGAAATCGAGAGCAACGAATGGGTGGTGTTGCGAGGATGCTAGATGTTGAGGCGGAGCTCCACCCCCCAGGGAACCGGCTTTTCACCTTCTTTAGTCAGCACCCAGAGGGTGGGATACTCCATCTTTTCCGGTGCCGGGCCGATTCCGTCGGTGAGGTAGATCACCGCCGCCGGCCGGGGGTGCATGGTGCGGGCATGGTCGAAGACCGGGCGCAAGTCGGTGAAGCCGCCGCCGTGGTAGCTCTCCGCTTGCACGGCGCTGCCGTTTAAGGCGCTGATCTTCTGGATGCGGCTGTTGGCATAGAGCACGGTGAGAGTCGTCTCCCTCCCCCGGGCAATGCGGAGCAGCTCGGCGGCAAAGGCCTCGCGCAGCTCCGCTGCATTGGTGGAATCGCTCACATCCACGCCGATGAGGAGGGAGAGCCGGTGCTTTTTCCGCGTACCCGGGGTTTCGTGGCCGAAGCGCCGGTTCTCCCGCAGCCAACTGGAGCGACGACCGACCCGCCCGGCAGTGGCGATAAACTGGCGCAACACCATGCGCCAGGGTATTGGTGACGGAGACAGCATCCCCTCCACCAGCGGGCGGATCTCCGCCGGCACCACGCCATCACACCTGCGCCAGGAATCCCGCACCATGCCCCGCACCATCTCTTCAGCCAGGCGAAGGGGGGTGCTGTCCGCCTCCTCCCAGACCCGGTGGTCGTCGACCGGGGTGGCGGCGCTGCACGACAACCTGGCCGGTGCCGCGGCATCCCCCTCCCCCTCGCCTCCTTTCCCAACGTCATCCTGAAGTGCGCTGCCGCTGCCGCTGCCGGCGATGCTGCCGGTATCGAAGGGATCCACCAGCAGACGGTAGTACTCCTCGGCCGCAAGCCCGACCGGAAGGGAAAAGTATCCGGCCCTCGGGGCCTGCTCCGGCATATGGTCGATCAGGTCGTTGATCGCCAGGTCGCAGGAAAGATCCCAGTCGTGCCGGTTTCGCTCCTTGCGGCGGGAGGGGTGCAGGTGGAGGAGATGGAGAATGCAGTGCTCCAGGAGCGCCCCCCTGGCATCAGGCGGGTAAGCGGAAAAAAGCTGCTCGTTGACAATCAGGGTGGGAACCCCCTGTCGCAGGGTGATGCCGAGTGGTGCATCACCTCCGGCGCCCTTGCGCAGCCCCACCAGGAGATGCCCGTAGAAGGGGCGCTCGCGAAGCAGGCGGACGATGGTGTTTTCCAGGATCCTGGACATGATTTTATCCACTGACCGGCAGTTGGCTGCTGCCGGTCGACCTCTATCCCGCCTCGCCGCTGATGGCGCGGATCGCCTCCAGCACCACCCGGTCGTGCCGGTCGCTGGCCAGCCGCAGGGCCACGGGGGGGATCGTCAGCAGGCTCTTCACCAGGGCGAAGCGCAGGTCACGGGGGAGGATATCCAGGTAGCTCACCAGGTTCTCCTCCTGCTCCGCTGCAAGATCGCTTTCGTCCATGAGATGGGCGACAAGGGAGCTGATGGTGGCGGCATGGCGATCTTCCCGCTGGTCCCCGGCCCGACCGGCAACCTCCGGCCAGCGGTCGAGAATGTCCCGTGCGGTCAGCGGCCGGGACTGCTGTTCCGCCTGCCAGCGGAGAAAGGCGATTGCCGCCTCGCGGCCAATGATGCCGGCGTAGACCTCCATCTCCAGCTCCCGCGGGAACCGGCAGGAGCGGCGCAGGATGCTGACCATCTCCCACCCCCGTTCGCTCGGCTCCGCCTCCATCTCCATCGGGGGGGACTCCGCCGCGAGAAGGTTCTGGTTTGCCGCGAGGAACTCCCGCACCCCCTCATCGAAATCCTGCTGCCGGGCATAACGGGACCAGCAGTTGTAGTCGGTTTCGACGTAGAGCATCACCATCCGGTCCACCAGTGCCCGGTCCAGTGGGATCACCTGGTAGGTACCGTCCGGAGGGTTGATGGTGACGATCACCTTGTGCCTCAGGTCGAGCTGGTGGGTATGCAGCGCCCGTCTTCCGCCCGAAAGGGGTGGCTCGACAAACTGGAAGATCGCCTGGAGGGTATCCTCCTGCTGGGCGCGGTTCAGTTCGTCGCAGTGGACCACGGTGGGGATATCGTTCTCCGTCGGCCACCAGGAAGGACGGGACCAGTGCATGACAGCCCCCTCACGGTAGGGTATGCCGACCAGGTCCCCGACCTCCATCTGGCCGAGTCGAAGCGGTACGTAGCGATGGCCGATCTCGCCGCAGACCTGGGCTATCCCGGCGCTTTTCCCCACCCCGCGATGGCCGACCACACACGGGGTCAGGTCGGTTTTGGTGACAATCTCCCGCAAGACGGTTTTCATCTGTTCTATGTTCATATGTCTGTCCAGAGCCTCTTCCTGTCTGATATACTCTACGCCACGTTAGTAAAAAGCTGCCAGCGCCGTCAATCAACTTTTGCACGGCACCCCGGAAGAAGGAAGTCGTGGCGGCCAGCCGCCGCCAACTCATTATTCCTGCCCAATTTTTCACTTTTAAAATGGACAGAACAGGTATTATATGTAACACTGTTATATAATTGAAGAATACATCAATTAAAGTAATGCAATCGTATAAAAATTATTCCGGTCGGAGAGTTGATGGAGCTCAGGATCTATTACGAGGATACGGATGCGGGGGGTGTTGTGTACCACGCCCGATATCTCGGTTTTTTCGAGCGGGGCCGGACCGAGTTCTTCCGCGCCCACGGCCTCTCCGTACGGGATCTCCACGACGAGGGGAGCATATTCCCCGTTGTCAGAATGGAAATTGATTTTCGCTCGCCGGCCAGACTTGATGACCTGGTGAGGGTGGAAACCGAACTGCTTGAAACGGGGAAGACCTCGTTCGTCATGGGACAGCGCCTGGTGCGGATTGCCGACGGCAAACTGCTGGTGGAAGGGAAAGTAACCCTTGTCTGCACCGGACCGGAGCTGAAAGCGAAACGGCTCCCTGCTCCGCTTCTGGCAGTGGCCGGGAAGAGCGAATGACCACTGCGCCGGGGCCAGCCGTTTCCATCCTCATGCCGGTCCGGAACGAAGAGCGCTACCTCTGCCAGGCGATCGCCTCCATCCGCCGGCAGACGATGGTGAACTGGGAACTGGTGGCGGTGGATGACGGATCCACAGATGCAACCGCCGCGATCCTGGATGCCGCGACTGCTGACGACAGCAGGATACGGGTGCTGCGAAACCCGGAGCGAGGGCTGGTTGCCGCCCTGAACCACGGACTGAGGGACTGTCGTGCCCCCCTGGTGGCCAGGATGGACGGCGACGACATCTCCCACCCCGGCCGGCTGGCGAATCAGCTGCGGGTCATGGAAGATTCGCCCGACGTCGACCTGGTCGCCTCCTCCTTCCGCCACTTCCCGCGCCACGGGCTTAAAACCGGCATGCTGGCCTACGAGGAGTGGCAGAATGCCCTGCTCAGCCACGAGCTGGTTACGGCCGACCTGTTCGTCGAATCCCCCTTTGTCCATCCGTCCGTCATGTTCCGCCGCGATGCGGTACTGGCAGTCGGCGGCTATCGTGACATGGGCTGGGCCGAAGATTACGACCTCTGGCTCCGCCTCGCCGCGGCAGGCGCACGGTTCGCACGGATCAATGCGCCACTCTTCTTCTGGCGCGACCGGCCGGAGCGGGCCACCAGGACCATGGCCGAATACTCTCTCGAAGCGTTCCGGGCATGCAAGGCCTGCCACCTGCGCGAGGGGTTCCTGAAGGGGTGCGACCGGGTGATCCTGGCCGGCGCAGGCAGAGAGGGGCGCGCCTGGCGCCGTACCCTCGATGCAGCGGGTATCTCCGTCGCACACTGGATCGATGTGGACCCGCGCAAGCAGGGAAAAACCCTCCACGGAGCCGTTGTCCTCTCTCCCGACGAGGTTTCCCCCGGAAGCGAAAAGATGCTGGTCACCGTCGGCACCAGGGGGGCGCGGAGCGGGATCAGGGAGTGGGCCCGCAGAGCCGGCTTCATCGAAGGCAGTGATTTCATCTGCGTCACATAAGGGGAGCAGCGTGAAGATAGTGGCATTGATACCGGCAGCCGGCATGGGGAGAAGAATGGGAGCTGCCATCAACAAGCAGTACCTGCTCCTGCAGGGGAAACCGATACTGGCCCACACCCTGCAACTCTTCCAGGACGCGGCGTATGTGGACGAGGTCTACCCGGTAATCCCCGTCGAGGAGTTCGGCTACTGCCGGGAAGAGGTAGTGGAACGCTACGGGCTGGACAAGGTAAAACGGATCATCGCCGGCGGAGCCGAGCGGCAGAACTCGGTGCTGAACGGCCTGCGTGCACTTGAAGAATGCGCCGTCGACGACATCGTCATCATCCACGACGGCGTCCGCCCGTTCGTGCCGCCGTCAGTGCTGCTCCGCTCCGTTGAGGCGGCCAGGGAATACGACAGTGCGGTCGTGGCCGTCCCCGTGAAGGAAACGGTGAAAATCATCAGTGACGGCTATGCCGTGGAGACCCCTCCCCGGGAGAACCTCTGGCTGGCCCAGACGCCACAGACCTTCCGCTACGGCGTGATCCGCTCGGCCCATGAGCTTGCCGAAGCCGAAGGATTCCTCGGCACGGACGACGCCTCCCTGCTTGAGCGACTGGGGGAGAGGGTCCACGTGGTCATCGGCAACTATCGAAACATCAAGATCACCACCCCGGAGGATATGCTCCTGGCGAACGCGTTCCTGACATCAGCACCATCATCCACGGCAAAGGAATAGCATGCGAATAGGACACGGTTACGACGTTCACCGGCTGGTGCCGGGAAGAAAGCTGATACTCGGCGGCGTTGACATCCCCCATGAAACGGGACTGCTCGGCCACTCCGATGCGGATGTCCTGCTCCATGCCATCAGCGATGCCATCCTCGGCGCCATTGCCGCCGGCGACATCGGCAGGCATTTTCCCGACAGCGACCCGGCCTACAAGGGAGCAGACAGCATCAAGCTGCTGCGGCATGTCATGGCTCTGGCGCAGGAGAAGGGGTACGTCATCGGCAACATCGATGCGACGGTCGTTGCCCAGAAGCCGAAACTGGCGCCGCATGTCGAACGGATGAAGCTGAACATCGCCGCGGCGCTGGACGCCGATCCCGACCGGATCAACGTCAAGGCAACGACCACGGAGGAGCTGGGGTTTGCCGGCAGGAAAGAGGGGATTGCGGCCTACGCCGTCGCCCTTCTGCGGCAGAGGTAACAATCCATTGAGGGCAGTGCACCGGACATGAACCTGAACATCCTGATCATAAACCAGAACGACGAACTGTGCGGCATGCTGAGCCGCTTTCTTGTCACCGAGGGGCACAGGGCCACCTGCACACCCGGCACCATAGAGGCGGTGCAGGAAGCGACGACGCTCCGCCCGGACCTTATCATCATCGAGGTCGCCATGCCGGAGCTGCTGGCGATCGAGATCGTCACCCGGCTACAGCGCTCCGCTGTCTTGAAACATGTCCCGGTCATCGTCATCTCCGACTTTCCTGACCTGGAATTCGAGCTCCTTCACCTGTTCGACTTCATCTGCAAACCGGTGGATCTGTCACGCCTGCGCGAGGACATCGAGGCTCTCGTCGGCGGGAAGAAACGGCGGGTCCTGCAGCCGAGTCCGCCCCACCTCTCCCACGAGGAGCACCAGAAGTTTTACGACTACCTGATCACCCACAGTGGCCTCCACTTCGAGCGTCGCAACATCAAGATGCTGGAACGGGGACTGGAGAGTCGCATGGCGGCCCTGAGGATAGGCTCCTACGGCGACTACTACGGGTACCTTACGGAAAACATGGAGAAGCGCCAGGAGCTGCAGAAGCTGCTGCAGTTCCTGACCGTGGGGGAGACCTTCTTTTTCCGCTACCATGCCCACTTCTCCGCCCTGATGAAAGCGGTGCTGCCGGAATTACTGGAAACCGGCAAAAGTATCCGCCTCTGGTCAGCCGGTTGCTCGACCGGCGAAGAGCCCTACTCCATGGCCATGGCGGTCATGGAGGCTGTTCCCGACTGGCGCAACAGAGACATCAGGATACTGGCGACGGACATCAACAACCGCTCCCTCAAGCGGGCCCGCGAAGGGGTTTACAACACCTGGAAGATCCGGGTTACCGAGAAGCGGTACCTTGAGAGATACTTCACCAGAATCGGCGAAAGTTACGTCGTCAGGGACGAGGTGAAGAGCCTGGTTGACTTTGCCCACCTGAACCTGCAAACCGTCCAAGCTTCTCCCCACCCCCTGATGGCGGACGGGTTTGACGTAATCTTCTGCCGCAACGTGATGATCTACTTCACCACGGCGACCACACGCAAGGTTGTGGAGAGCTTCGCCGGCGTATTGAAACAGGGGGGTTTCCTCTTCCTCGGCCATTCGGAGACCCTCTCCAACATCTCCACCAGATTCGAGCGACACCTCCTGGACGGCGGTTTCTATTACCGGAAAAAGGTTGTGACGCAACCGGTCGTTGACAAACCGGTGCCACAGCTCCCGCCGGTTCCCAAGGAATGCGCCACAGCGGTTACTCCCCGCCAGGTACCGGCGATGAAACCGGCGGAGAAACAGGCGGCTGCGGTCAAGACAGCCACTCCGGCGGAGAGCCTGGAGTCACTCTATGAAAAGGCCGTCAGCCAAATGGAGGCGGAAAATTTTCCCGAAGCCGACAGGCTGTTCCGGCAGGTCCAGGAGCTGGATCCCCTCCACACCGGAGCAATGATCGGCACCGCCCTTATCTATGCCAACATCGGCATGTTCCGGGAAGCGCTGGAGGGGTGCAACCGGGCACTGGAGATTGATGACCTCCTCCCGGAAGCCTACTTTCTTCGCGGCCTTGTGTATGAAATGATCGACCAGGAAAAGGACTCCTTCCAGGAGTACCGCAAGGCAATCCTGCTCAGGATGGACTTCATCATGCCCCACTATCAGCTGGGCAAGCTGTATTTCCGTACCGGCCAGCACAAGGATGGCACGCGGGAGCTGAAGAACAGCATGAAGTTGCTGGAAAAAGTCCGGAGAGAGTCCATAATCCCGTTCTCCGGCGGACTCTCCCGCGAGGTGTTCCTCGAACAGCTCCGCCAGGAGATTCAACGGGTAGACGCCGACATCGCGGCCTGATCAGACTAAAAACAGAGGACAGCCATGGCAGAAAACAGAGCATACGATATCCGCTCCATTCTCGAGGAGATGCGCCAGGAGTACTGGCAGGGACTTGCCGAAACCGTGGAGACCCAGGAGGACCTGCTGGAGTGCCTCACCTTTACCCTGGGGGGGGAAACCTACGCCTTCGAGACCACCTACGCATCCGAGGTTATCAGGGTTCCGAAACTGGTCAAGGTTCCGGGCGTACAGCAGCTTATCGTCGGGATTTTCAATCTTCGCGGCGAGATCATCGCCGCGGTTGACATCAGGCCTCTGCTCGGAATCCCCGCGCCGCAGCTGACCGGTTCAGCCAGGATCATCGTCATCAAGACGGAGAGTTTCACCACCGGCATCCTGACAGAGGGGGTACAGGGGGTCGTTGCGCTCCCCCAGGAGATGTTCGAACCGGTGATAAAATCGGTTGACACCGGAGCAAGGGAGTTTATCCGCGGACAGATCAACCGGGACGGGAACATGGCGATGCTTCTCGATATCGTCAGACTGCTGGAATCTCCGGCTCTCACGGTCAACCAGTCCTGATATTCATCGTGCAGATATAAATCATAATCCAGTTTTCAAGGAGCAGCCCATGTCACAGAAACTGTCCATAAAGATTGCCGTCATCCTCATCATGGTCATGGTGGTGATCATGTCCGCCTTCACGTTCTACTTCGTCAAGTCCAGGAGCGAGAACATGGAGGAGGAACTCCTCTCAAAGGGGAAGATCGAGGCAATGACCGGCGCCAAGATGATGGAACAGCTGCTTGAGGAGCAGCTCAACAATGGTCGCTTCACCCTGGAGGATCTCTTCGACACCAATTACGTGCCGATCCCGGGCACCGATCCGCAGAAATACACGACCAAGTATGACGCCTACCTGGACAAGGCCATCAGGGAGCTCCAGGACGAGTACCTGAAGGACGAGCAGGTCGTCTTTGCCGTTCTGGTGGACCGGAACGGCTACCTGCCGACCCACAACAGCAAGTACTCCCAGCCGCTCACCGGCGACAAGGAGAAGGACAAGCTCAACAACCGCACCAAGCGGCTGTTCAATGACCCGGTCGGCCTAGCCGCGGCCAAAAATGAGCAGGAGCTCCTGAAGCAGGTCTATGCCCGCGACACCGGCGAGAAGATGTGGGACATCTCCGCACCGGTCTATGTCAAGGGGAAACACTGGGGTGGTTTCAGGATCGGCTTCTCCATGGCCAAGACGGAGAAGAAGATTGCCGAACTCAAGATGCAGATCATCGGCTCCATGCTGATCATGCTGCTGATCTCCAGCATCACCATCTACCTGGTGGTCAGAAAATATACCCAGCCATTGCTCCGGCTCACCCAGGTGGCGCGGCGCATCGCCGACGGCAACCTGGACGAAGTGGTTCCGGTGGAGAGCCGCGACGAGATCGGCACCCTGGCCGAGGCCTTCAACAAGATGACCACGGTCATCGTCAAGAACCTCAAGGTGGAGATCGAGAAGAGCGAACGGCTCATGGCCTCCATCAAGGATGCCATCATCCACCTCTCCAGCTCTGCCAACGAGATGATGGCCATCAGCGTACAGCAGTCATCCGGCGCCGCCGAGCAGGCAGCCGCGGTGCAGCAGGTAACCACCACCTCCGAGGAGATAGCCATCACCGCCAAGCAGATCACTGAAAATGCCCAGTCGGTGGAGAAAATCGCCGAAACCACCAGCCAGAGCTGCCACATCGGTACCGGTGAGGTGAGCAACGCCATCGAAGGCATGTCGGTCCTCAAGTCCCAGGTTCAGAGCATTGCCGAGAGCATGCTCAAGCTGGGGGACAACAGCCAGAAGATCGGCGGCATCGTTGAGATCATCGACGAGATCAGCGACCAGACCAACCTGCTGGCCCTGAACGCCGCCATCGAGGCGGCAGGTGCCGGCGAGGCGGGCAAGCGGTTCGCCATCGTTGCCCAGGAGGTCCGTCGGCTGGCGGAGCGTACCGTGGATGCCACCAGGCAGATCAAGGGGCTGATCGAGGAGATCCAGAAGGCGACCAACTCCACCATCATGGTGACCGAGGAGGGGACCAAGGCGGTGGACTCCGCCTCCGGTCTGGTGGACAAGGTACAGCTCTCCTTCGGCAGCATCATCGGCCTGGTGGAAGAGACCGCGCGTTCGGCCAAGGAGATCACCCTTTCCACCCAGCAGCAGACTTCGGCCTGCGAGCAGATGGCCGACACCATGAACGAGGTTCGCGACGTTGCCCAGCAGGTGGCCGGCAGCGCCCGGGAGACCGAGCGGGCTATTTCCGAGATCATCACCCTGTCGGAAAAGCTGCAGGCACTTGCGGCGGAAGAGGTGTAGCGCACCAACCCTTGACATGAGTTCAGGACGGCAGATCCGCTTCGGCGGACCTGCATGACCATGCAAAACGAGGCCTGAATGGCAACCAAGTATCTCGACATTTTTCTCAAGGAAGCGGAAGAGCATATCGGCTCTCTGCAGAACCGGCTCCTGGACCTGGAAAAGGAGCCGGACAACAAGGTGCTGATCCATGATCTCCTCCGTAATGCCCATACCCTCAAGGGCTCCGCACGGATGCTCGGTTTCGAGGATATCAGCGTCATTGCCCACAAAATGGAGGACTTCCTCAAGGAGATGGAAGACGGTGATCGCCGGGTGGACGGTGCCGCGGTTGATCTTCTCCTCCAGGGGACCGATGCCATCAACCGGATGACCGATGCACTGGCCAAGGGGACCCCTTCCCCCGTCGATCTCGACCGGTTCGTCCATGCCTTCGAAACAGGCGGCTCCACGGCCGATGCAATCCTGACCCAGGAGGCGGGGGAAACGGAAACCCAGATCGACACGGTCCGGACCAGCGTCAGGACCCTGGACTCCCTGGTAAACCTGCTGGGCGAACTGATCATCAACAAGAAACGGTTCGAAGACAAGACGAGCGATCTGAAGGAGCTCTGCCGGACCGCCGAAACGAGCGCGCCGCTGGCCCGGCTGAAAGAGTTCCACCGTGCCCTCGAGGAAGACGTGCTCTACCTCGGCTTCATCATCCAGCAGCTCCATGCCGAAGCAATGGCACTGCGGATGCTCCCCCTGAAGACCATCACCGAGGGGTACGTGCGTATGGTGCGCGACCTCTCCAAGTCCCAGGGGAAAGAGGTGAATTTCGAGATCATCGGCGATCACATCGAAGTCGACCGGGTACTGCTGGAGAGTCTGAAACCGATGTTCCTCCACATGCTCACCAATGCGGTCGACCACGGCATCGAACTTCCGGAGGAGCGGCTTGCCAGTGGCAAACCGGCTGCCGGAACAATCCGCCTCACCGCCCGACACGAAGGGAACAGTGTTGTCATCGAAATTCGCGATGACGGCGCGGGGATGGATCCGGCGAAGATAAAGCAGACCGCCCTGCGCCGGGGGGTCATCGACAGGGAAGAGGCGGAGATGCTGCGCGACGAGGAAGCGCTCTACCTGACCCTGCGCCAGGGATTCTCCACCAGCGAGATCGTCACCGACATCTCCGGCCGCGGCGTGGGGATGGATGTCGTCAAGATGAACATCGAAAAGGTCAAGGGGAACCTGATCCTGCGGAGCGAGGTCGGGGCATTCACCGAGGTTCACCTGCAGCTCCCCCTGACCCTCGCCGTCATCGATGCACTCATCGTCACCTGCGCCGACCAGCAGTATGCCATCCCCCTCTCCTATGTGCAGGAGACCGTCAAGATCCGGGAGGATGACATATCCACCGTTGCCGGCAAGGAGGTCATCTCGGTACGGAGCAGCACGGTACCCCTCATCTCCCTGGCACACCTGCTCGGACTGCAGGAACAGAAAACTCTTATTTCAGGCGGCAAGGTCTCCGCGGTCATCCTGAAGCAGCGCGACCAGTCGGTAGCCTGCATCATCGACAGCAACAACGGCACTTCCGAGATCGTCGTCAAGGGTCTGGGTGGGCAGCTGAAACGGGTGCGTCACACCTTCGGCGCCACCATTCTCGGTGACGGCAACCCCGCCCTGATCCTGGATATACCCGACATCTTCACCACCGCGGAAGGGGCATCCACCGTCGGCCTGCGCAAAGCGATCAGCGAAAGCCAGTCCCGCGCCAGCCGTGGCCACGTCCTCGTCGTGGACGACTCCATAACGACCCGCACCATGGAGAAGAGCATCCTTACTGCCCACGGCTATGATGTGGTTCTTGCCATATCCGCGGAGGATGCCCTGGAGAAGGTTGCCAACACAACCTTCGACCTGGTGATCTCCGACGTGGAGATGCCCGGTCTGAACGGTTTCGAACTGACTTCCCGGCTCCGCGCCATGGACGAGTACCGTGACGTGCCGGTCATCATCGTCTCCTCCCTGTCAAAGGACGAGCACAAGCGCAAGGCAATAGAAGCCGGAGCACAGGCGTACATCGTCAAGGGGGCGTTCGAACAGGGAACCCTTCTGGACACCGTCGATTCTTTAATAGGCTGAAAAGCCGGATATGGGACAGATGATCAAAATACTTCTCGCGGATGATTCTTTTCTTGTCAGGGCGGTCCTGCGCGATGCCCTCGGCTGCGTGAATGACATGACGGTGATCGGCGAGGCTGCAAACGGCGCCGAGGCAGTCACCATGGCGCAAAACCTCAGACCCGACCTGATCATCATGGATATTCTCATGCCGGTCATGGATGGACTGCAGGCAACCGAGGCGATCATGGCCCGCTGTCCGACACCTATCCTCATCCTCTCGGCAACTCTCAACGATCGGGACGTGAAACTTGCCTTCACCGCCATCAAGAAAGGCGCCCTGGACGTCATGGGAAAACCTTCCGGCGTTAACCACGAGAACCGGGAGTTCATCGACCGCCTGGTGGAAAAGATCAGACTTCTGGCCCGCATAAGGGTCATTCATCACATATCCCGACCGAGATCGCTTCATGTTGCTCCTGTTCCCAAACCTGACGGCAAGCGGAGCATACTTGCCATCGGCGCCTCGACCGGCGGTCCGAGAGCCGTTATGAGCATTGTCAAGATGCTCCCCGCCGATTTCAATGCCTCGGTTTTCATCGTGCAGCACATCTCCTCCGGCTTTGCCCGGGGGTTTGCCCAGTGGCTGAACCTGGAGTGCGCCCTGCCGGTACGACTGGCGGAATCAGGAGAACTCCCCAGGGGGGGTGAAGTGCTGGTGGCACCGAATGACCGCCATATGATACTGGAGGGGGACCGTCTTGAGCTTTCCGACTCGCCGCCGGTCAACAGCTGCAAGCCATCCATCGATGTCTTTTTCACCTCGCTGGCCGAAATGAAGGGGGCGCAGACCGTCGGCGTCCTGCTGACCGGCATGGGGAAGGACGGTGCACAGGGGCTGTCCCTCCTGCATGACAGCGGCAGCGCCACCATTGTTCAGGATGAAAAGAGCTGTGTCGTTTTCGGCATGCCCAAGGCAGCCATCTCCCTGAAAGCAGCCGACGAGATCCTCCCCCTGGCAGAGATTCCGGCTGCCATAACACGAATTTTTTCACACTGAAGGAGTCAACCATATGTCCGCAGAGAAAATCCTCATCATCGATGACAGCGAACTCGTTCTTGCCATGGCCAAGGACGCCCTTGAGGAGGCCGGTTACAGGGTGTTCACCGCTTCCAACGGCATCGAGGCCAATGGCTACATCTTCTCGACCAGCAACCGTCCGGACCTGATCATCATGGACATCATGATGCCGCTTCTCGACGGCAACAAGAAGGCAAAGATCCTCAAGCAGCAGACCCACAGCCAGGACATTCCCATCATGTTCATCTCCTCCAAGCCGGAAGAGGAGCTGGTAACTCTTGTCGCC
>Ga0073934_10002097_pt1 | contig 43514 bp, 35 predicted proteins | sample LarsenN4metaG_FD_76834 | JGI IMG/M metagenome (GOLD analysis project Ga0073934, IMG submission 76834) | Hot spring sediment bacterial and archeal communities from British Columbia, Canada, to study Microbial Dark Matter (Phase II) - Larsen... ...
CCGGTAGAGGGTGAAATAGGCGGCCCGTTTGTCGGCATCCTCGCCGCCTTTCCAGAACCGGCGGCGGCAGCGGCGCACATACCAGTTCGACAGGTCGTCGATGAACGTCTCCAGCGCCCGGGTGGCCGCCTGCGCGTCGTAGGCGTCGAGGGCCTCACCGGCCGCGCCCACGGCGCCCTGCAGGCGGGAGAGCACCCACCGGTCGATGACGGCCAGCGGCGGCTCGTCGCGCAGACCGCCGGCCAGGTCGAAGGCCTCGAGGTTGGCGTAGGTGACGAAGAACGCATAGACGTTCCACAGCGGGATGAGGAAGCGGCGGCGCACCTCGTCCAGCACATGGTAGCCGAAGTTGAGGTTGGCGGCGGGATTCTGGGCACAGTACGTCCAGCGCATCACGTCCACGCCGGCCCGGTCGGCGGCCTCGTTGAACTCGATGGCGTTGCCCCAGGACTTGTGCATCTCCCGGCCGGTCTCGTCGCGCACCGAGGCGAAGCCCAGACAGGCGCGGAACGGCTCGCGGGACTCCAGCACGGCGCTCATCACCAGCAGCGAGTAGAACCAGTTCCGGTACTGGCCGGGGAAGCTCTCCGTGATGAAGTCCGCGGGGAACCACCGCGCCCACTGGTCGCGATCCGCGCGGTAGTGCATCGTGCTGAACGTCACGATGCCCGCGTCCAGCCAGGCGTTGCCGACGTCGGGAATGCGGGACACCGCCGCCCCGCACGTCCGGCAGCGGATCCGGACGGCGTCCACCCACGGCCGGTGGGGCGTGTGGCCGTCGAAGGCCGCCCAGCCCTCCACCGCCCGGTCGCGCAGCTCCTCGCGCGAGCCCATGACGTCCACGGTGCCGCACTGGGCGCACTCGTAGATGGGGAGCGCCAATCCCCAGTAGCGCTTCTTGCTGATCATCCAGTCCCGCATGTTCCGCAGCCAGTCGAGCTCGCGGTCCCGGCCGAACTCCGGGATCCACCGGATCCGGGTGGTGATGTCCATGAGCAGCGGCCGCAGGGGGTCCATGGAGATGAACCACTCGTCCACGAGCCGGAAGATGAGCTCGGTCCCGCAGCGCCAGCAAACCGGATACCGGTGCGTGTACGGCTCGACGGCGTAGAGCAGCCCGGCGCCTCTGAGGTGCTCGATGATCGGCTGGGCGGCCTCGTCGGTGCGCAGCCCGGCCAGCCAGCTCAGGCCGGGCAGGAAGACGCCGTCCTCGTCGAGGGGCGCGATGACCGGCAGCGCGTGCTCCTTGCTGAGGGCGAAGTCCTCCGCGCCGCACCCCGGGGCGATGTGCACGATCCCCGTGCCCTCGGCGGACGTCACGTCCTCCCACGGGATCACGCGGTGCGCGACGGCCCGGGCGGCGTCGAGCACGTCGTCGAACGGACCGCGGTATCGCCAGCCGACCAGCTGCGCGCCGGGCAGGCGCTCCTCGACGGTGTAGGGACCGTGCAGGACACCCAGCGCGCCTTCCTCGAGGTAGAGCAGCGCGTCACCCTGCCGGGCGCGGACATAGGTAAGCCCGGGGTGCACGGCGGCGGCCACGTTGCTCGTCAGCGTCCAGGGCGTGGTGGTCCACACCAGCAGCGCGCCCGGGCGGTCGAGCAGCGGGAACCGTACGAAGACCCCCGGATGCGTGAGCTCCTGGTACCCTTCGGTGACGATCTCCTGCTCGCTGATGCCCGTGGCGCAGCGGGGACACCACGGCATGACGTCGTGCCCCTTGTAGATGAGCCCCCGCTCGTGGCAGCGCTTGAGGAATCCCCAGATCTGATAGTTGTTCTCATCCGAGAAGGTGAAGTACGAGCCGCCCAGCTCCGCATCGCCCAGGCGTCCGGCCACCTGCTCGGCCGCCTGCCGGAGCCGGCCCCCACCCCGGGCCGGATACTCGACCGGTTCTCCGGGCGCGGTCCGAATCGCCTCGGCCAGGCGCCGCAGGTCGTCCGGATCGTTCCAGTCCATCCACATGCCCAGACGCTGCGACTGCTGCGTCTGCACCGCGGCGTAGGTGAGGACACGGTGCTTGCACAGGTTCACGAACCGCTCGATGCCGTAGGCCTCGATGTCGCGTTTGGTGCTGAAGCCGAGATCCTTCTCGACCTCGACCTCCACCCACAACCCCTGGCAGTCGAACCCGTTCTGGTAGCGCTGGCGGAAGCCGCGCATCGTCTTGTACCGCTGGAAGAGATCCTTGTAGGTGCGGCCCCAGGCGTGGTGCACGCCCATCGGGTTGTTGGCGGTGATCGGGCCGTCGAGGAACGACCAGCGCTCGGGCGCGCCCTCGTTCCGCCGCAGGTAGCGCTCGAGCACGCGCTGGCGAGCCCACCAGTCCAGCACCTCCCGCTCGAGGGCGGGGAAGTCCACTTTGGATGACACCGGCCGGAATCTGCCCAACGCCGCACCTCACGGAAACACAAAACGTCCGCCCCATGCTGGGACGGACGACATCTCTCCGCGGTACCACCCAGGTTCCGGCGCTCCCGTGACGGGTGCCGGCCCTCCAGCCGGAACGGAGGTCAGATGCTCCTCGATTCCGCCCCCCGGATCACGGTGGAGGCTCCGTCGGAGCCTACTGGGTCATCCCGTTCGGTCCGCGACTCCAGGGCGATCTTCCGCCGCCGTTCACCCGCCAGCTCCCACCGCACCTCTGGCTCGCTCCGGGGTGGCGGGCGGCATACTGGTCCCCGTCCTCGTCGTTGGTGTCATGATAGCAACGCCTCCTCCGGATCGTCAATCGAGGCGGACGGGAAATGCCGGCTGGGTGGAGCTGCTGCACGCGATCTCAACGCTGCTTGGAGGCCGTGCCAGCGCGGGGCGGGGGGTCGAGGACGCCGCCGGGGGAGCGGCCGCCCGGACACGACAGGAGGACGTTCGATGAGACAGCTCATCATGTGGAACCTCATGACGCTCGACGGCTTCTTCGAAGGCCCGGCGAAGTGGGACCTGGGATTCCACGAGTACGTCTGGGGCCACGAGCTCGAACGGTTGAGTCTCGACCAGCTGGGGTCGACAGGCGGGCTGCTGTTCGGCCGGGTGACCTACGAGGGAATGGCCGGATACTGGTCCACGGCGACGGGCGAGATTGCCGGGTTCATGAACCGCGTGCCCAAGGTGGTCTTCTCGCGGACCCTCCAGCGGGCCGACTGGCACAACACGCGGCTCGTCAGCGCGGCCGCGGAGGACGAAGTCCCCCGGCTGAAGCGGCAGTCCGGCGGTGATCTGTACATCTTCGGCAGCGCCGATCTGTCCTCGGGGCTCATCAGACATGGATTGATCGACGAGTACCGTCTGTGCCTGGTGCCCGTGGTGCTCGGCGCGGGGACGCCCCTGTTCAAGCCTGCGGAGCGGGTCAACATGCGGTTGCTGGAGGCCCGGCCGCTGCAATCGGGCGGGGTCATCCTTCGCTACCAACCCGCGAAACCCGTCGCACTTCCTTGAGTATGCGTGACGCGGGCGGTACGATGAGTCCATGTCCGGCGAAATCTACCTCGACAACGCCGCCACGACCGCTCCCGACCCGGCCGTCGTGCAGGCGATGCTCCGGGCGCTGACGGAGGAGTACGGCAATCCCTCCTCCCTCCACCGCAAGGGGCTGGGCGCCGAGCGCCTGGTGACTTCCGCGCGCGAGGCGGTCGCCCGCACGCTGGGCGTCTCCCCCGAGGAGATCGTCTTCACATCCGGGGGCACCGAGTCCAACGCCCTCGCCCTGCGGGGCATCGCCGCACGCGCGCGGGGCAGACATCTCGTGACCACGGCGATCGAGCATTCCTCCGTTCTCACGCCTCTGCAGCGCCTGGCCGCCGGCGGCTTCGAGCTCACGGTGCTGCCCGTCGATCGTTCCGGCCGCGTGAGCCCCGACGCCGTCGCGGGCGCGCTCCGGCCCGACACGGCCCTGGTCTCGGTCATGGCCGTCAACAACGAGATCGGCACCATCCAGCCGCTGGCCGAGATCGGCGCGCTGCTCCGCCGGCACGCCGCCGGCGGGCGGGTCGTCATCTTTCACGTGGATGCTGTCCAGGCCTGGGGAAAGATCGCCCTTCGCCCGCGCGAGTGGCTCGTGGACCTCATGTCCCTGTCCGGCCATAAAGTGCACGGGCCGAAGGGTTCGGGGGCCCTCTATGTGCGGCGGGGCCTGGACCTGGCGCCGCTGCTCGGCGGCGGCGGGCAGGAACGGGGAGTGCGGCCCGGGACTGAAAACGTGCCCGGGATCGCCGGGCTGGGCGCAGCGGCCCGGCTCATCGTCGAGCATGGCGACGCCGCCGACCGGATGCGCGCGCTGCGCGATCGCCTGCGCGCAGGGCTCGCCGGCATCGCCGATGTCCGGGTGAACACGCCCGACGAAGGCGCCGCTCCTCACATCCTCAACGTCAGCTTTGCGGGGGTGCGGGGCGAAACGCTCCTGCACCGCCTGGAGATGGACGGGATCTACACCTCCACCGGCTCCGCCTGCCACGCGCACGACCCGACGCCCAGCCACGTCCTCCTGGCCATCGGCCTCACCCCGGAGCTGGCCGGCAGCAGCCTGAGATTCAGCCTCTCGCGGGCGACCACGCCCGAGCAGATCGATACGGCGATCGCCGCCGTGACGCGCGCCGTCGCCGACCTGCGCACCCTGGTGCCCTGAGGCATGGCCTGGCGCTGATGGCCACGTTCCTCCTGCGGTACGGCGAGATCGCCCTCAAGGGTCAGAATCAAGGGTTCTTCCTGGACACGCTGGTCCGCAACGTCCACCGCGCCCTGGCGCCCCTGGGACGCCCCTCGGTGGAGGCGGTCTTCGGCCGGATCCTGGTCACGATCGACGCCGCTCCGGATGATGCGGCCGAGCGGCTGCGGCGGGTCTTCGGGATCGTCTCCCTCAGCGCCGTGGACGCCGTGCCGCTCGAGCTCGACGCGCTCACGGCGGCGGTGATCCGCCGGACGGGGGCCTGGCTGGCGCGCCGTCCCGAGACGCTGACCTTCAAGGTGGACACCCGTCGCGCCGACAAGGCGTTCCCGCACTCTTCGATGGAGGTCAGCAGCCAGATCGGCGGGGCGGTACAGCGGGCGTTTCCTCAGCTCCGCGCGCGGATGCGCAATCCGGATCTCACCATCCGCATCGAGCTGCGCGACCGGGCCTACGTCGCCACCGACGTGCTGTCCGGGCCGGGGGGGCTCCCCACCGGGACCGGCGGGCGCGTGCTGGCGCTGATCTCGGGCGGCATCGACAGCCCCGTGGCCGCCTGGCTCACCGCCCGGCGCGGAGCGCGGCTTGCGGCGGCGCACTTCCACAGCTTCCCGTTCACCAGCGACCGCGCGAAGGAGAAGGTCCTCGACCTGTGCCGCGTGCTGGCCTCCTACACCGGCGGGCTGCCGCTGTGGATCGTGCACTTCACCGAAATCCAGCGGGCCATCCAGCGCGCGGTTCCCGACGCGCTGCGCGTGCTGGTCATGCGGCGGATGATGATGCGGATCGCGGCCGCGCTGGCGCCGAGGGAACAGGCGCTGGCGCTGGTCACCGGCGAGAGCATCGGCCAGGTGGCCAGCCAGACGCTGGAGGCCATCGCGGTGATCAACGAGCCGGTCTCCCTGCCCGTGCTGCGGCCGCTCATCGGTGCCGACAAGACCGAGATCGTCGCCCGGGCGGAGGCCATCGGCACGTACCCGATCTCCATCCGCCCGTATGACGACTGCTGCAGCCTGTTCGTCCCGGCCCACCCTCGGACCCAGCCCACCTCCGCGGAGGTCGAGGCCGCCGAAGCCGGACTCGACCTCGACGCGCTGGCGGCAGAGGCGCTGGAGCGGAGCGAGCGATTGGACATCCGCGCCCCTGAGATCGTGGCGGTCACCCCTGCCTGAGCCGCGAGACAGGAAAATCGCCTGCCCGATGCGGAAATACCTAGCGGCTTGAGGTGTCCAGCGTGAAGGTCTGCGTCTACCTTGAGACCGGCTATTCCTCCAACTGGTCCGGAGGGATCCGCCGGGCCCACGACAACCAGATCAAGGCCATCAAGGCTGCGGGCCTGCAGGTCACGACGGATCCCAGCGAATCCTTCGACATCCTCCACCTGCACTCGGTCGGTCCGGTCTCGCTCTATCTGGCCGAGAAGTACAACGGGCGGCGCCCGGTCGTCATGCACGGCCACACCACGGCGGAGGACTTCGCCAACTCGTTCCGGCTGAGCGACACCATCGCCCCGTATCTCGGGCGCTACCTGCGCTTCTTCTATGGGAAGGCCGACATGCTCATCGCGCCGTCGCCCTACGCGCGCGACGTGCTGCGCAGTTATGAGCTGGATCAGCCCATCGAGGTAGTCAGCAACGGCGTGGACCTGCGCCGCTTCACCCCGGACCGCCGGCGCCGGCTGCTCGGCCGCGCCCGGTACGATCTCGACGGCCCGGTGGCCTTCTCGGTGGGCCTGGTGGTCCTGCGCAAGGGCGTGGATCTCTTCTGCGAAGTCGGCCGCCTGCTCCCCGACTACACCCTGGTGTGGTTCGGGCGCATCCACAAGGCGGTGAAAGCCGAGACGCTGCGGATCATCGACGGGGCCGCGGAGAACGTGCGGTTCACCGGGTATGTGGAGGACGTGGCGGAGGCCTACGCCGCAGGCGATTTCTTCTTCTTCCCCAGCACGGTCGAGAACGAGGGCATCGCGGTCCTCGAAGCGGCGGCCTGCGGGAAGCCGCTCATCCTGCGCAACGCGGAGTGCTTCAGCGGACGGTTCGAGCACGGCGTGAACTGCCTGAAGGGAGAGACCCCGGAGGAGTTCGCCGCGCTCATCAGGCAGCTGGCCGGCGACCCCGCGCTCGCCGCCCGGCTGTCGGCCGGCGCCCTCGAGTACGCCCGCACCCACTCGCTGGACCTGATCGGCCAGCGCCTCAAGCAGATCTACGGGCAGTTGATGTAGGGGAGCCTCAGCCCTTCGGCTTGCGGGACGTCCCGGGCTGGAACGTCCATGCCCGGGCGTGGTCGGAGGCGCCGTGGGCGGTCTTCTCCCACGAGGTCTCGCCGGTGATCGCGCTGCGCACGTAGCGGAACACCGCCAGCGGCATGATGACCAGCCGGGCCAGGGAGAAGGCCGCGGTGCGGGCCAGGGTCAGCGCCGCGGGCAGCATCCGCGTGCGGTACTCGGCGAGCAGCCCGACGATCAGCGCGCCGGTGATCAGGACGGAGCCCGCCGCGGTGATGCGGCGCGGCAGTTGCAGGTACAACACGACCGCGCCGGCCAGGTCCACCAGGGCGTAGAAGTAGGTCGTGAGCAGCGCCGTGGTCACCACCAGCGCGCCGCCGAGGAAGAACAGCATGTCGATCCGCTTGAACAGCGGCACCCGTCCGAACAGGATCGATGGCAGGTGGTCGCCCAGGCAGCGGAAGGCGCCCTCGAACCACCGCACCCGTTGGCGGAGCAGCGGGCGGAAGGCGGCCACCGCCTCCTCCCAGACAATGGCGTCGTCGCAGTAGCGGATTTCCCAGCCGGCCAGGTGGAAGCGCACCGAGAGGTCGATGTCTTCGGTGAGCGCGTCCTCGTTCCACCCGCCGACGTCGTCGAGGGCCTCGCGGCGGAACAGCAGGCCGTTGCCGGCGAAGCACACCATGCCGCCCAGCACCCGGCGCGCGCGCTGCAGCGTGCGCTGGAACAGCCGGTACTCGTCGTCCTGGAGGCTCGTGACGAGGTTCTGGCGGGCATTGTAGAGCACGCGGCGGGCCTGCACGCCCCCCACCCCCGGTGCCCCGAGGTAGGGCACCATCCGCCGGAGGAAGTCGGGCGCGACGCGCGCGTCGGCGTCGAAGACGGCCAGGATATCGGCGCGTGACCGGGCGATCGCATGGTTGAGCGCGGCAGCCTTCCCGAAGCTCGCCTCCGGGGTTCGCATGACGACGATCCCCAGCTCCCGTGCCAGCCGCGTCAGGATCGGCGCCGTCCCGTCGGTCGAGCGGTCATCCACCACGATGACCTCGAACCGGCGCGCCCCCTCCTCCGCGTAGTCCATGGCGCAGAGGCTGCGCACGGTGGCCTCGATAACCGCCTCCTCGTTCTTTGCCGGGACGATCACGCTGACGAACGGTACGGGGCCCCGCGGCTCCGGCGCCGGCTCGGGCCCGCTCAGCGCCCCGACGACGACGAGCAGCGCCCCATAGCCGCCGGCGATGAGCAGGACGGCCTGGATCCACGTGACATCGATGAACAGGTACTGCAGCCAGGTGATGTCGCGGTAGTGCACGCTGCCGGCCACCGCCCCGAACCACAGGAGTCCCAGCGTGGCCAGGACCAGGTGCGTCGTGGGGCGGAGGCGCGCCGGCATCGCTAACCCACCCGCGCCGCGAAGAGCGCCGGCAGGGTCTCGGCATACGGCGGGCGGGCCACGCCCGCCTCCGTGACGATGGCGGTGACCAGATGGTGCGGGGTGATGTCGAACGCCGGGTTCAGCGCGCGGACCCCGTCGGGGGCCACCGGGATGCCGGCCAGGTGGGTCACCTCGGAGGCCGGCCGCTCCTCGATCGGGATGGCGGCGCCGTCGGGCGTGTCCAGGTCGATGGTGGACAGGGGCGCGGCGACGACGAAAGGGATCTCGTGGGCCCGGGCCAGCACGGCCAGGGCGTAGGTGCCGATCTTGTTCGCCACATCGCCGTTGCGCGCGATCCGGTCGGCGCCCACGAGGACGCGATCCACCTGCCCCCGCGCCATGAGCGCGCCTGCCGCGTTGTCGGTGATGAGCGTCACGTCCATGCCGGCGCGGAGCGCTTCCCACGCGGTGAGGCGGGCCCCCTGCAGATACGGGCGCGTCTCACAGGCGATCAGCGAGATGCCTTTCCCGTCGTCGTGCGCCGTCCGGGCGATGCCAAAGGCCGTGCCGTAGTCCACCGTGGCCAGGCTCCCGGTGTTGCAGTGCGTCAGGATCCGCTCGCCCCGGCGGATGAGCGCGGCGCCGTGGCGTCCGATGGCGCGGTTGGTCCGGACGTCCTCGGCGGCGATGGCTTCCGCCTCGGCGGTCAGCGCCTCGCGCAGCTCCGCGACCGTGACCTCCCCGGCCGCGCGCACCACCCGCAGCATCCGGCGCAGCGCCCAGCGCAGGTTCACCGCCGTCGGCCGGGCGCCTTCCAGCAGGGCTGCCGCCTCCTCCAGCCGGCGCAGGAACTGCGGGATCTCCGTCTCCCCGATCGCCGCCGCTTCGAGCGCCAGGCCGTAGGCGGCCGCCGCGCCGATGGCCGGAGCGCCGCGCACTCTCATCTCGCGGATGGCCGCGGCGACGTCGGCGGCGGCGCGGCACTCGATCTCGCGCTCCTGGCGCGGGAGGGCGGTCTGGTCGAGGACAAACAGGCGCGTGCGGTCCCACCGCAGTGTCATACTCATGGCCTTGGGTCGTTCCTACGCAGTGTCGGGGTGCCCGAGGCGGCGCAGGGCCTCCGACGCCGGCACGCCGAGCACGCGCACCGCTTTTTCCCGACCGCCCGTCCCCCGAATCACGCGCACACGGGAGGGAGCGACGCCCAGCGCCTCGGCCAGCAGCCTGCACAGCGCGTCGTTCGCGCGCCCGTCGACCGGTGGGGCGGCCGTCCGGATGTCAAGCCGGCCCCCCCGCCATGACCCGATGGCATCCCGCGCGGCACGGGGGGTGACCCGCACCGCGATCACCGCGTCCGCGCTGTTTCCCGCGCCCACCGGACGTTACTCGAGCGGGAAGAGGGTGTGGTCGTTCCCAGAGCCGAGATCCGCGGTGATGGAGATGTGACTTGGCGTGAAGAGGAAGATCTCCTCTCCCACCCGGAGCATGTGCCCGTCCAGCGCATAGGTCACGCCGCTGGTGAAATCGACGATCCGGCGGGCCAGCTCGCCGTGCGCGCCCTGGAGGTTCACCACCACGGGCCGCCGCAATTTGAGATAATCCGCGGCGGCTCGGGCGTCCTCGAACGTCCCGGGCTGGAGGACCACGATCTCGCTCTGCTTCTGGGCGTGAAGGCCGAACAACTGCCCGCGGCGCTTCGGCGTTTCCACGCCGTCGCCGTTCGGGGGCCCGTCCTCGTCCTCCACCTCGGCATCGTCAAAGCCGAGAAAGGCCATCAATCGGTTCATTGCACCCACGGCCACTCCCCCTCTTCGCTCTCCCCCCTCCCTGGTCTGCGTCTCCCACCTAAAGACTACGACATTCCCTAAGAATTCCTGTCCGTGACCCTGCCGTGATCGTGTCCGCACTCGGGTCCTTCGTATCGGAGGCACATGCGATGCGCCATCGAGCCGTGGGGAAAGGCCTGGTCGCGCTCATGACCATGCTCCTGGGAGTCGTCCGGCCGGGCGTGGCGAACGACTTCGGAGGCGTGACATCGGCGATCAGCCCGCCCGGTCCCGCGGGCCGAAGATCGCGCGGCCGACCCGGACGAGCGTCGCCCCCTCTTCAACGGCCACCTCGAAGTCGTCGCTCATCCCCATCGAGAGATGCGGCAGCGCCGTGCCCAGCACCCTGGCTCCTTCGTCACGAAGCGTGCGCAGGCGACGGAAGAGCGGCCGCGCATGCTCGGGGTCGGGATGGAGCGGCGGGATGGTCATCAGCCCCACCACCCGGATCCCGGGGAGCGACGCGACGCTGCGGAGAACATCGGCCAGCGCCTCGGGCGGGAGGCCGTACTTCTGCGGCTCGCGGGCAACGTTGACCTGCACCAGCACATCCACGCGCTGGGGCGCGTGGCGGCTGAGGGTCTCCGCCAGGCGCACGCTGTCCAGGGAGTGGATGACGTTGAACAGCCCCGCGGCTAGAGGGGCTTTGTTCCGCTGCAGGTGCCCCACGAGATGCCAGCGGACCGCCTCGCGGAGGGCCGCGACCTTCGGGGCCGCCTCCTGAACGCGGCTCTCGCCCACGTCGACCACGCCGGCCGCCACCGCTTCCCGGATCCGGGAGAGGGCCACGCCTTTGGTCACGGCCACCAGCGTGATCTCCTCCTGACGCCGGCCCGCGCGGCCCGCGGCGGAGGCGATCCGCTCCCGGACGTGGGCCACAGCCTCGCCGACGTTCCAAGGGGGGCTTATGCTGGAACCGCCCGGCGCGCTCATCGTGCCTTCGCCCGCGCAGGCCGCGCCGGGGACGGCACACCGACGATCGCGGCCATACGCCCGGTGATGCGCTCACGGCGATGCGAGTAGAAGAGGTCGGGGTAGTGGTAGGTGCACAGGTCAAGCACATCGATGCGCTCCGAGCTCACGCCCGCCTCGAGGAGCTGGCGGCGGTTGGCCGCCTGCAGGTCGAGGCGCCAGCGTCCGGGACCGTTGGGCACCGCCACCGCCTCCCACCAGGGCCACCGGTGGAAGGCGGCACGCACCGGCTCGTCCACCTCATAGTGGCAGGGGCCGATGGCGGGTCCCAGCGCCACCAGCACATTCTCCGGGCGCGTCTCGAACTGCCCGGCCATCACACTCACGGCCTCCCCCGCGATCCCCGCGGCGGTCCCGCGCCAGCCGGCGTGCACCGCGGCCACCGCCCGCGACCGGGGATCGGCCAGCAGGAGCGTCACACAGTCGGCGGCGTGCACGGCGAGCACCGTGCCGGGGTCCCCTGACGCCAGCCCGTCCGCGTCGGGGACGGAGCGGCCCGCGTCGCCTGCGCCGACGACCGCCACCACCGCGCCGTGGACCTGGTCGGCCTCCACGTGGCGGAGCGGGTCGAGCCCGAGGGTTGTTGCGACCGCCTCCCGGTTTGCCCGGACGGCGGCAGGATCATCGTCCACTCCGCGACCGAGGTTGAGGGAGGCGTAGGGGCCGGTGCTGCGCCCGCCCTGCCGGGTCGTGAAGGCATGAGGGAACCCGGCCGCCCGCAGGAGATCGGAGAACAGCACCCCCGGACCGGTCAGACGACCTTCTCGCGCACGACGGCGCTGAAGTAATCCATCGCCGCCACGACAATCGTGATCGCCCAGACCGCGGTGGCCGCCTGCCGGTACTGGAGGAGGTTGATGTACTGCTGCAGTACGAACCCGACGCCGCCGCCCCCCACGAACCCGATGACGGTGGACATCCGCACGTTGGTGTCCCACCGGTAGATGGTGAACGCGATGAACGGCGGGACGATCTGCGGGATCACCGCGTAGCGCACCACCTGCAGGGGACTCGCGCCCGTGGCGGTGATCGCCTCGATCGGCCCCGGATCAATGGACTCGATCTGCTCGGAGTACAGCTTGCCTAAGGCCGCGATGCTGTGCAGCCCCAGCGCGAGCACGCCGGCGAACGGCCCGAGCCCCACCCACACCGTGAACACGATGGCCAGGATGAGCGGCTCGATGCTGCGCATGATGTTGAAGAAGGTGCGGGTGACGTAGTAGATCGTCGTGCCCAGCGGGTTGCGAGCCATGAGATTGCGCGCCCCCAGGAACGACAGGGGGACGCCCGCCACCACGGCGATCGTCGTGCCCATGAGCGCCAGGAACACGGTCTCGATGATCTTCTGGAAGACGATGGCCGCGGTGTTGCTGAAGCGCAGCGGGCCGACCGGCCACTCCACGCGGACGAGGATGCGCTGCTGCATGCCCCGCGGTCCTGCCTCAGGGCCCCGGAACACATCCGGCACGGTGATCGTCTCGGTGAAGGCCCCGCTGGCGTCGGTCTTGATCAGGGCCACCTGGGAAGGATTGCCGATCGGGTTGACCCAGAAGAGCCGCCCCTGCGCGTTGGGCTGGAAGCCCGAGCCGCGGACGGTGAGCTGCGAGCCGACCGGCGTCACCCGGGATTCCGGCTGGATGACCGGGCCGGTGGGCGGGGGCAGCGTCTCCGGCTGGACGGCCGGATCGAGCGAGACCGCCACCTGCGCCTCCTGGATCTCCATCCGGCGGGTGAGCACATCCGGCCGCGCCAGATCCCTGACGAACGGCCGGACGAAGGTGGCGCCCTTGACCAGCTCGGGCAGGTTGATCTTCGTCACCTGCCAGCCATAGCCGTAGATCAGGAGGAGGGCTGCCAGGAAGAGCAGGAACCGGCCGCTCTGGAACCAGGCGCGCGGCCTGGCCGGGGCGCTCGGAGGGGCGGTGGCGAGTTGCTGGCTCATGCGATCTCGACCTCCACGGCGTCCTCACCGTAGATCTCTTTGAACCGCCGCTCGTCGATGTCGGCGGGGAGCCCGTCGAAGACGACCTCGCCGGCCTTCAGCGCGATGATCCGCGTCCCGTAGCGGCGGGCCAGGCTCAGGAAGTGCAGGCTGCACAGCACGGTGATGCCGTCTTTCTTGTTCAGCTCTTCCACGTACCGCAGCACGGAGTGTGAGGTGGCCGGATCCAGGCTGGCCACCGGCTCGTCGGCCAGGATCAACGTGGGCTCCTGCATGAGCGCCCGGGCGATGCCCACGCGCTGCTGCTGCCCGCCGCTGAGCTGGTCGGCCCGGGTGCGGGCCTTCTCGGGAATGCCCACCCGCACCAGGTTGGCCATGGCGCGGTCCACTTCCGCCCGCGGGAAGTAGTTCATCAGCGCCCACGTCGGCCGCAGGTATCCGAGCCGCCCGGACAGCACGTTGGTGAGCACGGAGGAGCGCTTCACCAGGTTGAACTGCTGGAAGATCATGCCCATGGAGCGGCGCAGGCGGCGCATCTCCTCATGGGAGAGCGTGGTGATGTCCACCCCGTCGATGTAGATCTTGCCGGAGGTCGGCTCGATCATCCGGTTGATGCAGCGCATCAGGGTGGACTTCCCCGAGCCGCTGAGGCCGATGATGACCATGAACTCCCCCGGTTGGACCTCGAAGGTGATGTCGTTCAGGGCCCTCGTCCCGTCGGGGAAGACCTTCGTGAGGTGCTCAAGCCTGATCGCGGCGCCTTTCATGTCATCTCCATAAAGAAGAGGGAGAGGAAGGTCTCCCCTCCTCTCCCCATTGTACGGCTCGAGGTCATCTGTTCAACGCGCCAGCTTGGTCAGATCCAATCCCAGGTATTTCGCGGCGTCGCGGATCGGCTGGAAGTACCAGTCGCCGATCGGGATCGTCACCTTGTTGCCGCTGCGGACGATCCGCTCGTTCGTCGCCGCGTCGAACCGGATGCGCAGGTTGCGCACCTGCTCGCTGGTGAGCTCCACCTTGTCGGTGAGCCCCTCGATGCTGTAGAGGTTGCGCAGGGCTTCGCGGCCAACCGGCGTCGCGGCGATGCGCAGCAGCCGGTCCTTGATCTTCGCCCGCAGCTCCGGGCTGAGTTTGCTGCTCACGCTCCAGGTGTCGTTCGGGATCGGATCGGTGAACCCGACGACCTTCACCTTCTGCATGACGTCGGGGAACTGGGCCTGGACGTTCGTGCGCGCATCCTCGAAGGTACTCCCGCCGTCCACCTGCCCGCGGTAGATGGCCAGGATGACGTTCGGGTGGCTGCCCGCGAACACGGTCTGGGCGAAGAACCGGTCGGGGTCGAAGCCCATCTTCTTCAGCATCGCCGCCGGGAACAGGTAGCCCGACGTGGACGCCGGATCGACGAAGGCGAACCGCTTGCCGCGGAAGTCCTCGATCTTGTTGATGTTCGCCTCCGCACGGGCGCTGATCTGCGCGCGGTAGTACGGCAGCCCGAAGCGCACCGAGATCGCGGAGACCTCGACGCCGCACTTCTCATGCGCCAGCACGTAGCTGAACGGGTTCAGCGCGCCGATGTCGGCCCGCCCGGCGCACATCGCCTCGATGGCCGCCGTGTAGCTCGTGCTGACCACGGCTTCGACCGGGATGCCCAGCGACCCGCTGAGCAGCCGGCCGATCTGCTGGCCGCTGAACAGCACGACATCCGTCTCGCGGGACGGCACGAAGACCATCGTGAGTTTCGTCTGTCCGGTGACCGGAGACGGCTGGAATGCCAGCGCCGAGAGTGCCACCGCCAGCCCGGCCACGAGCACCAAGACTGCTCTGAATCGCTTCACGCGTGTCCCTCCCCTATTCCGCCTCACCCCTGGACCTGCCTCCACCGTTCAAGATACGCAGAGGGGTTTCCTCCGGTTCGCGGGCCGCCCGCGAACTGCGTGCGCCCTTCAACTTCCGCGCACGGTGAGCCCTCGCGACAGCGCGGCGGTGGCCTGCCGGTCATCGTGCGTCCAGAACTCCAGCGACTCACCCTCCGCTTCCTCCGTGAGGATCTCCGCGGTGGCCACGTGTATCGCGTCGAGTGCGCGGACGTTGACCGCGAACGAAGTCCGTGCCCGCGCAATCACGGAATTGTCGATCGGGGCAAGATCGAGCATGGCCAGCAGATCCGCCAGTTCCTTGCGCTTCGTTGCCGTCAGGGTGTCGTCGAGATTCCCGAGCAGCCGCTCGCGGTCGACGGCCCGGAACGTTTCAACCTCGACCAGCTGTGACGACACCACGCGGTCGCCGGCCGCCAGCGGCACGCTAGGCCCCGGCTCTGAGAACAGCACCCGCAGCACGGCGCTAGCGTCGACGTACTTCACTCGGATCCTCGCGTACTGCGCGAAGTGCCGTCTGGATATCGACAGGACGGTCAGGTTTAGACAGCTTAAGCTGGCGCCACTTCTGCGTGCCCAGTCGGAGCCGGCCTTCTCGCGCCAACCGATCCGGCCATGCTAGCGCCTCGGCCTGGGGCGGACCAAGCTCCGCGATCGGCTCCTCCCGATCCTTCACGATGATCCGGGAGCCACGCGAGGCCATCCGCAGATACTTGCTCAGATGGGCTTTCAGCTCGCTCACGTTTATGTCCTTCATGGTCCTATCATAGGACCATGAAGGTCTTATGGCAAGCACGCCGTCACCGCTGGTCGAGAGGGACGAAGGCGCGCGGAGCCGGCCCCGTGTAATGCGCGCGTGGCCGGAGCAACCGATCGTGGTACTGCTCCATGGCGTGCGCGCACCACCCGCTGATGCGGGCGGCGGCGAAGATCGAGGTGCAGAGGTCGATGGGGATACCCAGCGCATGGTAGACGACGGCGGAAAAGAAATCGACGTTGACGGGGAGGTCGCTGACGCGGTGCATCGTGGTGAAGACCTGCACCGCCGTCTCGTAGACGTCCATCGTCCCGGCCTCGGCGCTGACCTGCCGGGCCATCTCCCGGAGCACACCGGCCCGCGGGTCGTCCACCTTGTAGACGGGATGGCCCCAGCCGGGGATCCGGTTCTCGGGCTTGGCCCGCTCCTCGCGCGACAGCGCTGAGCGCTTCGCCCAGCGGTCCGCGATGTACGATTCGGCGCGTCCCGGACCACCGATCCCCAGCAGCATCTCCAGCACGTCCTCGTTGGCCCCGCCGTGGCGTGGACCTTTGAGGGTGCCGATGGCCGCCACGATCGCGGAGTGGAGGTCCGTGAACGTGGCCACGGCGACGCGGGTGGCGAACGTGCTGGCGTTGATCTCGTGGTCGGCGTGGAGGATGAAGATCATGTCCATCGTCCGTGCGGCCACAGGCGTGGGGCGAGAGCCGGTCAGTGTGTAGAGGAAGTTCTCCGCGGTGCTGCCCTCGGCCAGCGGCGCCGCCGGCGGCAGGCCCTCCCGCAGGCGATGCCAGGTCCCCACCAGCACCGGGATCTGGGCCGTCAGCCGGATGGCCTTGCGGAGCGTGGACGGGCCGTCGGTGGCGGCCGCGTCGGGATCGTGCATCCCGAGCACGGAGACGGCGGTGCGCAGGGCTTCCAGCGGATGAGCGGTCGTCGGGTAGGTCCTCATCGAGGCGAGCACGGCCTCAGGGATCGCCCGCGCCGCGGTCAGGGCACGGGCGATGGTGCTCAGCTGGCTCGTGGTGGGAAGCTCTCCGTGCCAGAGGAGGTGGACGGCCTCTTCATACGACGCCTTCATGGCGAGATCCCGGATGTCGTAGCCGCGGTAGGTCAACCGCCCCCGATCGCCGTCCACGGTGCAGATGCTCGAGTTGACGGCGACGACGTCTTTCAGGCCCGCGGTGAACTCAACGGCCATCCGGCCCCTCCCGGTGGAGTCTCCGCTCATTCTAGCAACCGAAACCTGACCAAGGAAGGTCAGTTCGTCAGCATCACGCCGATTCCATCGGGATCGCGCAGCAGCGCCCCGCCCTCCTCCCCGGTCTGGGGATGGATGTCTGCCGCACGCGCCCGGCTGAGGACGGCCTCGCGGGCGGCCGGGTCCGGCAGCACGAGGGTGAAGTACCGTAGCCCCAGCCCGCCGGGTTGGGCGGGCGGGAGCGGACCCGCCCAGGTATTCAGGCCGACATGATGGTGATACCCGCCGGCGGCCACGAACAGGGCACCCGGGTATCCGCGCACCGTCACCTCGAAACCGAGGGTGCCGGCGTAGAACGTCTCCGCCCGGCCCAGGTCGTTCACCCGCAGATGCATGTGGCCGATCCGCGTCCCTGCGGGAAGCTGCTCCCAGCGACCGCTCCCGCTGCGGAACAGGTCATCGACATCCAGCGGTTTGGTCGTCATCTCCAGCCGCCCGGTCCGCGCCGGCCAGCGCTCGCGGGGCCGGTCGGCGTAGAGCTCGATCCCGTTCCCCTCGGGGTCGTGCAGGTAGACGGCCTCGCTGACGGCATGATCCGACGCCCCCTCGATGGGGGCCTGGACGTCGATGAGGTGCCGCAGCGCCCGGGCCAGGTCGACCCGCGTGGGCAGGAGGACGGCGAAGTGGTAGAGCCCGGCAGCGCGCCGGGGGCTGGCGGCCGGTTCAGCCTGGTGCAGGACGAGGTCGTACGGGGCCGCTCCAGTGGCGGAGAAGCCCACGACCTGCCGGCTCGCAGAGCCGCCCTCTCGCGGTTCGGAGGTTGGGGCGGGGCGATCCGTGGCCGGACGGAATCCCAGTACGTCGCGGTAGAAGGCGGTCATCTGGCATAGGTCGGCGACGGTCAGGTGGACCGCGCCGATGCGGGTATCAGGCGGGAGTCTGTCCATCGGTGTCCCTCCGAGCTCCGCCGGCACAGGCGGCTCTGACGGTGAAACGAAGGCGGGGGAGGCAGCCTTCCCTCCCCCGCCGGTTGCCCGCCGGTCCGTCGGGCCCTACCCTCTGCGCCGGCAGCGGCCTATGCGCTCACGTCCTCAGCACTTCGAGAAACCGCACGCGCGGCAGGTGGCGCAGCCGTTCTCGTGCACAAGCGTCTCGCCGCAGTCGGGGCACACCCCCGCGAACTCCAGGCGCACGGCCTGCTCCACCCGTTCGGTGTGCCCGTTGCCTTCGGCGTAGGCCTCCCCGCTGCCGTTCCCTCCGGCCACCGGCGCAGGGTGCACCGGCGAAGGCTGGAGGATGACCGACGGGGCCGCCCCGGCGCTCCGGACTGCCGTCCCGCCGGAGGCCGCCTGCGGGGGCACGAAGCGCAGCGCCTCCTGTCGGGCCTTGATCGTCGGCTCGGGCAGCACGTCGGCGCGCGGGAACTCCTTGTCCGGCCGGAAGGCGTCCCCGTACAGCGCGCGGCCCAGCGCGAGCGCCACGGCCTGCGCGATCGTGGTGACGCGAACGGTGGCGCCGGTGCTGCTGCGGTCGAAGGCGACCTCCTTGCTCTGCACCCGCCAGAGCTGCTCGATGACCTCGCGGGGATCGACGCCCGCGCGCAGCGCCAGCGAGGCCAGCCGGCCGCAGGCTTCCGCTTCGTCGTCGAAGGAGTGCACGAAGACCTCGTTCACGCCCCACTCGTCCTCGTTGACCACGACGTAGATCCGGCCGCGCGGCGTCTCCACGCGCTCGGTGCGGCCGACGGTCACCTTCGGGCGGGGGCGCGGCGTAGCCTTCGCCGGGCCTGGGTCCACCGGTACAGCGATCGCGGCGGGGGCGGGAGACAGAATGGGAGCGGCGCCGGTAGTGATCCCCGACGCCTGGGCCTGCTGCTCGGTGAGCAAGATGCCTTCGCGGCTCCCTTCCCGATAGCAGGTTATCCCCTTCAAGCCCATCTTCCAGGCCAGGAAGTAGATGCGCTCGACCTCTTCAATCGTCGTCTCCTTCGGAAGATTCACAGTGCTGCTGATGGAGTGATCGATGTGCTTCTGGATCGCCGCCTGCATCTTCACGCGCATCTCGGCCTTGATCTGGTGCGCCGTGACGAAGTAGCTCGGGAGATCGTCCTCGTGCTCGATCTCGTGCTGGGCCATGTACTCCCGCACCAGCGGGTGATAGACCTTGAAGGTCTCCTGCGACAGCGACTCCGACCGGCGCACGTAGCTGAGGTCGAAGATCGGCTCGATGCCGCTGGTCACGCCCGCCAGCGCCGCGCCGCTGCCCACCGGCGGCACGGTGAGCAGCGCGACGTTGCGCAGCCCGCCCTGGCGGATGCGCTCCTGGACCTGCGGCGCCAGCGCGTGGATGAACGGCGAGCGGAAGTGCTGCTCGACGTCGTAGGCGGGGAAGACGCCCTTCTCCTGGGCCAGGTTGACGCTTTCGTCGTAGACGACGTTCTTGATCCGCTCGAAGAGCTGCTCCACGAACGAGACGGCCTCGTCCGTGTCGTACTTCAGGCCGAGCTTGATGAGCATGTCGCCCAGGCCCGTGAACCCGACGCCGATGCGCCGCGATTTCAGGCTGGCTTCCTTCTGCTGCGGCAGCGGGTGCTTATCCGCGTTGTAGTCCAGCACGTTGTCCAGGAAGCGCGTGGCGTAACGCAGGGCCGGCTCGAGAATCTCCCAGTCAACACGGGCTTGAGAGGTGAATGGGTCCCGTACAAAAGAAGTCAAGCAAAGATTGCCAAGGCAGCAATTTCCGAACGGTTCAAGAGGGATCTCGCTACACGGGTTGGTAGTGATCACACCCATCCCGTTGTACTCAGAGGTGGACCATCGCTTGATGCTGTCCCAGAAGATCAGGCCCGGCTCCGCGTAGTCCCGGGCGCCGCGGATCAACTCGCTCCACAACTCCCGCGCCCGGATCGTCTTGCGCATCTCGGCCCGGTCGTTGCGGAACTCCAGGGTGAACTCCCGGTCGGATTCCACCGCCGACATGAACTGATCGCTTACCCGCACGCTGATGTTGGCGAACCGCACCTTGTCGAGATTGCGCTTCACCCTCACGAAGTCGAACACGTCCGGGTGGTTGTCGGCGATGGTGATCATCAACGCGCCGCGCCGGCCCGACTGGCCGATGGTGCCCGTGGTCAGCGAGAACAGTTCCATGAACGAGACCGATCCGGTGCTGCTGCGCGCCGCGTTGTTCACGGCCGCGCCGCGGGGCCTAAGCACGCTAATGTCCGTGCCGACTCCGCCCCCGAGTGAGTAGGTGCGTGCCGCCTGCTTCATCCAGTCGAAGATCGACTCGATCGAGTCGTCCTGCACCGGCAAAACGTAGCAATTGTGGGCTCCGATCCAGCCAACGGTAAAGGAGTGGTCGTCCTCGACGCTGAGGTCGTAGACGGTCTGTGCGGTGGCCGCGGGCGTCACCACCGCTGACCGCACCTTCAAGAAGAGCTCCCCATCGACGACCTTGAAGAACGGATTGTGATCAACGTCCGCCAGGGTCGACTCGGCGGCCAGGTCCCCTGCCACCCATGCTTTGAGCACACGCACATACCTCTGCGTGCCGATCGTGATCCGCAGACCCCGGTGCCGCGTGTAGCGGAGGATGCCTTCCCCGTCGATGGAGGCCACGACGTTCAGGCGCAGCAGCATCGTGTAGACCTGTCGGATGAGATCGGGATTCGCCAGGAACAGGATGACGGTCGCGTCTCCCACCGTCCCGTCGCCGGCGAAGACCGCACCGACGAACGCCTTCTGCAGTTGCCGCGGCAGGCGGAGGAACCATGCCGGCAGAACCTTGTCCGTCGCTTTGGTCCGCCCCGCGAAGAATCCCTCGAGGAAGCGCACCAGCATCTTCGAGTGCACGGACACGCGCATCCAGTGCGACGGCTGGCCGGCCCGGTCCTGGATCGCCGCGTCCAGCCCGAAGAGCTCGCGCGTCAGGGTAACAATCTCGGTCGCCAGATCGTCTGCATCCTTGCTGACCGTGAAGTCCACGCTGTTCCGGGTCAACCCGCCCCCGGCGACGAAGTATCCCAGCCACCGGCCGAACCGCTCGTCGACGGCGATCCGCCGGGTGATGCGTCGGCTTTCCTTGACAACGACCGCGCCGTTCCCCCCCACGGCCGGCATGGCCGTGTAGAGCGCCCCGTCGTCCTCCAACGCTCCGCCGTCGATGTAGTCCAGCGCGTCGAGCTCGGTGAGCGGGATCGTCTCGGTGATCCGGTCCACCTTCACGTAGTGCGCCCTCGTCAGCTCATCCGCGCGCACCCATCCCGGGCGGCCAGACCCATCCACAGCATAGAAGCGGTGATTGGGGGTTGACGTGATGGGCTGATCTCCGAGGTACGCGCAGGTCAGCTCGACGAAGGGCTCGCTGTACTCACGTTCTGTCACGTGGGTGACGAGGCGGAACCGGTCACGGTGGGTGAGGACCTCGTCGCCAGGCAGCACATGTTGAATCGGGACGAACCCACGCTTGGTCTGCACCGGCGTGCCCGCCGGGAAGCAGTTCAACAGCGTGACCCGCTTGGGATTGCCGGCGCCGTGCATGATGCGGCCGCCGGGGATAAACCGGAAGTCCTCCAGCAGCCAGTAGAACTTCTCCTCCCATGCCTGGCGCAGCTCCGGCGTGGCCTCCACCGACGCCAGCTCCCGGGCGATGCGCCGCCACATCAGATCCGGCGTGCGCTCGAGCACCGTGCCGTCGGGCGCCCGCAGGGCGTACTTGTCGTGGAAGACACGGGCGCGCAGATCGTCACCGCGGAAGTAGTCCAGGGTCTCGCGAGGCATGGTCGGCGAGGGGCGGGTCGGAGCGGCGGCGTCTGCGTCCATCTGGCTCACCTCATTCCGCGTCGAAGTGACACCCCGGTCCACGGCGCGCCCGGGGGGTAGGTCCTACGATCGTTATTGCGCTGTCTTCGTGTGCCGGGACTCGACGGCCAGCAGCGGGACTTGATCGCGCAGCTCCTCCTCCCGCCGCTTGCGTTCTTTGAGGGTCTCCGCTTCCTCGACGAGCATGTCCACGTCGCGGAACCGGCGGTGCTCGCTGGCGAACCGGACATAGGCCACGTCATCGAGCGTGCGGAGCCGTTCCATGACCAGCGCCCCGATCTGCAGGCTGCTCACCTCATGCTCGCCGCGGTTGAGCACCTCGCGCTCGACCTCGCTGACCACCCGCTCGAGGTCCTCCATCGAGACCGGGCGCTTCCCGCAGGCCAGCACGATGCCGCGCAGGACCTTGCTGCGGTCGAACGGCTCGCGCCGGCCGTCCCGCTTGACCACCATCAGGGAGATGTGGTCCATGCGCTCGTAGGTCGTGAACCGGCGGCCGCAGTCGAGGCACTCCCGGCGGCGCCGGATCGCCGCCCCGTCCTCCACGGGACGGGAATCCAGGACCTTGCTTTCCTCGTGAGCACAGTAGGGGCACTTCATGGGGCGGGCCTGCTCCTGCACAAGATGTAGAGCACTATGGATTCTATGCCTCAAGATATGGGGTGTCAACGGCGAATTCCGTGGCCTTCCCGGTCCGCGGAGAGCCGATCCTGCCCGGACGCGTTCGCACCCCTCCGGGCGTCGATTTGGCCGGCTACGACCTGAGCAGGAGGGGTTCCCGGCCGAGCAGCCACACAGCCAGGGCCAGGGCGATTGTGGTGTAGATCGTCGTCGAAACCACCGTCATGGCCAGGGCCGGCCACGAGAGGTTGCCGAGCAGGAGCTCGCGGAACACGAATACGGCGTTCAGCCCCGGGACCACGTAGGTCACCCACGCCTTCTCCCACCCCTCCAGGAAGGGCGCCGCCATGGCCGGAAGCGACAGCAGCAGGTAGACCGGCGTGAAGTACTGCTGCGCCTCCCGCACGCCACGGGCGTAGAAGGAGAGGGCGAGCTGTACGGCGCTCAGGAAGGCCACCAGCAGGGTCGCCACGGCGATCAGCAGGACCGCCGGGCCCAGCGAGATGGCCACCGCCGTCCGCTTCAGCTCGGCGAGCTCCCAGGAGGCCCCCAGGCGCAGGGTGATCAGCGTCGTGGCAATGACCATCAGGACGGCGACCAGCGACGCCGCCGAGACGGCCAGGAACTTGCCCCCGGCCATCTGCCACCGGGTCGGCGGCGCCACCAGCAGCGCCTCCAGGGTGCGCCGCTCCTTCTCCCCTGCTCCCAGGTCCAGGGCGGCGTGCTGGCCCCCCAGGACGGCCCAGACCGAGATGAAAAACGGCAGCAGCCCGGCCAGCAGGGCCCCTCCCAGCTGGCGCTCGTCGGCGATGTTCCGCATCTTCACCTGGATGGGGGCTAGGTCTTGCGGGGACAGCCCCCGCGCCTGAAGGCGCCCGGCCGTGACCAGGGAGGTGTAGCTGCCCACCAGTTCCGTGAGGCGCTGCCTGGCCACGATGGAAGCGCTCTTACTCTCGTCGTAGAGGATGTTGACCGTCACGACGCCCCTGGCGATCCGGGCCTGGAAGTCGGGAGGGATCTCCAGCACGGCGTCCACCGTGCCCTCCCGGAGCGCCTCGCGGGGATGGCTGATCTCGGTCACCCGGATCAGCTTCTTCCGCACGCCCATGGAGACGAATGACTGCGCGGCGCTGCGGTTGACGACCGCCACGAGGGCGGGCGTGCCGGCCCGCTCGCGCTGCTGGCGCTGGGAGAGATACGGGATTCCCAGGGTCACGACCGGCATCATGATCACGGGCAGCAGCAGCGCCACGATGATGGTCCGCCGGTCGCGCCGCGTCTCGAGGATCTCTTTGCCGAAGATGGCCAGCACCGTCCGGACCGCAGGCTGCCGGGCCCACCACCCGGCCGACCGCTGGCGGACCTGCCGGGTCCGCTGGGCGGCCCGGATCCTGGCCTGCTGGGACCAGGCCGCCACCCGGGCCCGGCGCCGGGCAACCAGATCCGCCAGGGGAGGAGGAACCTGAGCCATCAGAAAGGCAGCCCGAGGGGCACGACGCTGAGGATGAACACCGCGAGCAGGACGACCCCGAGGAGGAGCCGGCCCGGGCTCGCCGGCGAGACGTCATCCAGGGGGCCGGGGTGGCCGCGGCGCATGAGCATGAGGATGATCAGCGCCATCAGCCAGTAGCCCAGCAGCACAGCGCCCACGATGGCCACCGCCGAGAGCATCCTGTGCAGCTGCGGTCCCAGCAGGGCACGCGTGACGTGCCCCCCGTCGAGCATGCCGGCCGGAAGCAGGTTGAGGCTCGTGACGAGCAGCCCGATCCACCCCGCGAAGAGGATGGGATGCCCCAGCACGACCATCCCCTCAGCGGGATGCAGGATGGCCTTGATGAGCCACTGGAGGAGCAGCGGGTCGGGCAGGTTGACGCCCTCGAACATGGTCGGGCTGATCACGAACGACCGGGAGACGCCCAGCACCAGGACCGGGATGGCGACGAGGAAGCCGGCCAGCGGGCCCGCGGCGGCCACGTCCATCAGCGCGTCGCGGTTGGGCGACGGTGTGCGCGTGATGATCACCGCGCCCATCGTGCCCAGCGGCGGGGCCATGGGGATGAAGTACGGCAGCGACGCGTCCACGCCGCGGCGGATGGCGAACACCTTGTGGCCCATCTCGTGCATCCCGAGGATGAGCATCAGCGACAGCGAGAAGGCGAGCCCGCCGCCGACGGGACTACGCAGGTACCCCGCCTCCACCAGCCCGAGCGTGTTGGCGTAGCCGGCCAGAAATGTCGTCACCAGGGTGGTCAGGAGCAGCGCCAGGTTGACCTGCCAGCGCCACGCCGACCGCGGCGGGCGGGGGACGAAGGTCACGACAGTGCGGCCGTTCCGGTGGCGGAGGACCGGCAGGAGGTCCAGGGGCTCGACCTGCGCGCGCAGGCGGAGGAAGCGGTCGCGAACATCGGCGGTGGGATGGACGACAAAGGAGGGCAGGACGCCGTCGAGGGACGCCTCCTGCACGAGGAAGTGCGCCTCCACCAGACGGCGGAGCTCCGAGACGTGCTGCGTGAGTTCACCCGGTAGAATCATCGTCGCTCCCGAGCGGAAACGGAGAAGGGGGGCCGCAAGCCCCCCCTTCCTTCGACCCTGGTCTGTTTTTCCCCGCCGGGCGTGTGTCCCCTGTCGGTTCCTACCGCCGGCGGAGGAATGCCGGGATGTCGAGATCGTTCATCAGGGTCTTCATGCCGTTGTCGACCTCGTCGGGCTCGGTCTGCGCCGGCTCGTCCTTGAGCTTCGCCAGGTCGAAGCCCGTGGCGATGACCGTGATGCGCACCTCGCTGTCCGCCTTCTCGTCGATCACGGCGCCGAAGATGATGTTGGCATCGGGATCGGCCGCGTCCTTGATGATCTGCGCGGCCTCGCTCACCTCCATGAGCCCGAGGTCCACGCCGCCGGTGACGTTGAGCAACACGCCGCGGGCGCCCTGCATCGAGGTCTCCAGCAGCGGGCTGCTGATGGCGGCCTGCGCGGCCCGCATGGCCCGGTCCTCGCCGCTGGCCACGCCGATGCCGATGAGCGCCGCCCCCGCCTCGTGCATGACGGTCCGGACGTCGGCGAAGTCGAGGTTGATGAGCCCCGGGACCGTGATGAGGTCGGCGATGCCCTGCACCCCCTGGCGCAGCACGTCATCGGCGGTCCGGAAGGCCTCGATCACCGTCGCGGTGCGGTCGATGATCTGCAGCAGCCGGTCGTTGGGGATGGTGATCAGCGTGTTGACCTTCTGCTTGAGCGTGCGGACCCCGTCGTCGGCGGCCTGCCCGCGGCGGCGCCCCTCGAAGGTGAAGGGCTTGGTGACGACGCCGATGGTCAGCGCGCCGAGGTCACGCGCCGCCTGGGCCACGATGGGCGCGCCGCCGGTGCCGGTGCCGCCGCCCATGCCGGCGGTGACGAAGACCATGTCGGCGCCTTCGAGCGCCTCCGTGAGGTCTTCCTTGCTCTCATCGGCCGCCTGCCGGCCGACCTCGGGGTCGCCCCCGGCGCCGAGGCCCTTGGTGATTTTGCTGCCGATGTGGATCTTCTTGTCGGCGTTGCTCATCGCCAGCGCCTGGGCATCGGTGTTGATGGCGATGAACTCGACGCCGCGCAGCCCCGCGTTGATCATGCGGTTGACGGCGTTGCTGCCGCCGCCCCCCACCCCCACGACCTTGATCGCCGCGTACCGGCGGAGATCCCGATCACCGTGCGCCATGGACGATGCCCCCTTTGCTTCTGCGCTGCGCGCTCCGACCGCTGCTCCGTTGCGTCCCTTCTGCTGGACTGATCTTCTGTGTGCGCTGTCCGAGGGGGAACGCACGCGCGGCGCTCCAGACCTCGAACCACCACAACGCCGGGGGGCGCACGCGCGGCGTCCCCCGGCAACCCCCTGCGCGGGCTAGCCCGACACCATCTCCCGCATCCACCCCCGCATCCGGCCCCACAACCCGTTGCCGTTGGCCACGCGCAGCGCGCGCGTGCCCGCATGCCGGGCGCCGTAGAGCACCAGCCCCACGCCGGTGGCATAGACCGGGCTGTTCACCGCGTCGGTCAGCCCGCCGATCTGCTCGGGCAGGCCCAGCCGCGCGGGGAGCTCGAGCTTCTCGCTACTGAACCGGGCGATCCCCCGCAGCAGCGCCGTGCCGCCGGTGAGCACGATGCCGGCGGGCACGAGGTGGGCGTAGCCGCTGCGGCGGATCTGCAACCGCAGCATGTTGCAGATCTCCGACAGGCGCGGCTCGATGATCTCGCACAGCACCCGGCGGGGAAGGATGCGCGGCTCGCGGTCGCCGACGTTGAACACCTCGATGAGCTCGCCCTCGCTCGTATCCGCCGGCGTCGCCGCCCCATAGCGCACCTTCAGCTTCTCCGCCTCGGCGACCGGCGTGCGCAGTCCCACGGCGATGTCGCTGGTGATGTGATGGCCGCCCACCGGCAGGATGGCGGTGTGCGTGAGGCCGCCGTTGACGAAGACACCCACCGACGTCGTGCCGCCGCCGATGTCCGCGACGACCACACCCAGCTCCCGCTCCGCCGACGACAGCGCGGCCTCCGCGGAGGCCAGCGGCTCGAGGACGATCTCTTCCACCTCGAGCCCGGCGCGCTGCACGCACTTCATCAGGTTGGCCAGCACGGTGCTCGTGCCGGTGACGATATGCGCTTCCACCTCCAGCCGCGCGCCGTACATGCCCACCGGATTCCGCACGCCGTCGTGGCCGTCGACGACGAACCCGCGCGGCAGGAGGTGGACGATCTCCCGGTCACTCGCCGGCAGCGCCGCCATGCGCGCCGCCTCGACGACCCGCTCCACGTCCGGACCGCTGATCTCGTGGTCGCCCCGGCTGATCGCCACCACGCCGCGGGAGTTCGTGCTGGCGATGTGCTCCCCGGAGACGCTGGCATACAGGCTGTCCACCTTCACGCCGGCCATCCGCTCGGCGCGGTCTACCGCCTCGCCGATCGCCTGCGTCGTCAGGTCGATATCCACGACGACGCCCTTGCGGATGCCGGACGAAGGCACCAGCCCCACGCCGGCGATCTGCACCTCGCCGGATTCGTCACCCTCACCGACGACGGCGCAGACCTTGGTCGTCCCGATGTCGAGACCGACGATGTGGCCCTTGCGCGACATGTTACTCACCAGCTTCGCGACGGCTCCGCAGCCGCCGGGTGCCCGCGCGCACCCCAGATATGGTGGGGATGTGCAACTTTTCCCCTATATCTTGTAGCATCATTCTATCGCTCATCGGCTTCTCCTGCCGCCTCCGCCGGATGCGGCTTCACGACCACGGCGCCGGAGAACCGGAGATCGAGGTACTCCACCGCCATCCCTCTGGCCCGGATCGCGTCGAGCACCTCGTGCACCAACGCCGCGCGGTCGTCGAGCCCTTTCGGCGAGCCGAGGCGCACGCCGATCCCGTCGGGCGTGAACAGCACCAGATCCCCCTGCGGCTCGACACGCACGCGCGTGCCGGGGGTGACCACCGCGCGCGGCAGCCGGCTCAGCGCGGCCAGCGCGCGGTCCACGCCGCCCGCCGGAAGGGCGTGGCCGAGGCGGATCCACTCGGGCGTGAATCCGGCTGCGCTCACGACGGGAAGGCCGCCGGGAGTGGGCTGCTCGTCGATGACCACGCCGCTCCGGTCGAGGATGAGGTACCGTCCGTCGACGGGAACGGCGGCGTAGGCGAGGCGTTCCGCGATCCGGACGGTGATGACGCCGCGCCGGCCGATGCGCACCGACGCGCGGGTCACCCGCGGATGCCGCCGCACGCGCCGGGCGATCTCGTCCGCGGGAACCGCCGACAGGCGGTCGCCGGGTTCCACGCCCGCCAGGGCCACGATCTCCGCGGCGGGGATGGCCGAGATGCCCTGCACGCGCACGGCGCGGACGGTGAAGAACGACGAGGCAGGAAATGAGGCGAGCCCGAGCAGCGCGGCCATGACCGCGGCGAACCGGAGGGACAGGACGGCGGCGGCGCCCCGGGAGAGCGGCGGCGCGGCGTCCGCCGGAGCGCCGGCGGAGGGCTGGAGATGGGGAGCCGTCGTGGCCATGGACAAGTGCGTATGATGCGACGTTGAACGAGTGCGACGGACTGCGTGACTGTCAGGACTCGCTGTGCGCCGGAAACTCCCCCAGGAACTTGATCTCAGGCTCCAACCAAACACCGAACTTCTCCGCGACCAGCGCGGACACCTTGTGCATCAGGGAGATCACGTCGGCGGCGGTCGCCCGGCCGTCATTGAGGATGTAGTTGGCGTGCAGCTCGGAGACCCGGGCCCCCCCGACGGTGAGGCGCTTGCCGCCGGCGAGGTCCACCAGGCGGCCGGCGTGATCGCCCGGGGGGTTGCGGAAGACGCAGCCGGAGCTGGGCGGGCCGAGCGGCTGAGTCTCCCCCCGCCGGCGCAGCCAGTCGTCCGTCCGGGCGCGCACCTGCGCGGGATCGCTCCGCATCAGGTGTAATGTGGCCTCCAGCACCACGCAGGGCATGGTCTGCAGCCGGCTCGTGCGGTAGGCGAACTCCAGGGCGCCGGCGGGCAGCACCTGGTCGCCGTCGGGCAGCACGGCGCGGACGCTGTGCACCACCTCCGCCATGGCGTGTCCGTGCGCGCCGGCGTTCATCACGACGGCGCCGCCCACGGACGCCGGGATCCCCGCCGAGAACTCCAGCCCCGACAGCCCTCGCCCGGCCACCTGTCTGGCCAGCGCCGGCAGGCCGGCGCCCGATTCGGCCACGACCGTCGTGCCCTCGATGCGCACGCGGTCGACGCCCTTCCCGATCTTCACCACGACGCCGCGGATGCCGAGGTCCGAGACCAGCACGTTGCTCCCGGCGCCGAGCGCGATGAACGGGATGCCCCGGCCGAACAGCTCCAGGGCGACGTCGCGGAGCTCGTCGCGCGAGCGCGGGACGGCAAGGACGTCGGCGGGCCCGCCGATGCGAAAGGTCACATGGCGGTGCAGCGGCTCCTCGACGCGCACGTCGCGGCAGACCGCCCGCAGCCGGTCGGCGACTTCCGCGGCGGAGGCGGACACGGCCATGCTACTCGCCCTGCGGGGCCGCCGCCATCGAGGGCCGACCTCCTTCCCCGCCGCCGGGCGGCGCAGCCGCGCGCCGCAGCGCGGCCACGAGCGCGTCGGCCACCCTCCAGATATCGCCCGCCCCCAGCGTGAGCACGAGGTCGCCGGACCGGATCCTGGGCAGCAGGTGGTCCACGACGGCGGAGGCGTCCGGGATGAACGTCACGGGGTGGTGCGCCCGCACGGCGTCCACGATGAGCGACGCGGTCACGCCCGGGATGGGCGTCTCGTCCGCGGCATAGATCTCGGTGATGATGAGCTCGTCGGCGGCCTCGAATGCCTGGGCGAACCGCCTGTAGGTCGTCTTCGTCCGCGAGTAGCGGTGGGGCTGGAAGACCGCGACCACGCGCCGCGCGGGCCAGCACTCCTTGGCGGCGCCCAGCACCGCCGCGATCTTGATGGGGTTGTGGGCGTAGTCGTCGACGACCATGACTCCATCGACCTCCCCGCGAACGTCGAAGCGCCGGCGCACACCGCGGAAGCTGCCCAGCCCGCGGGCGATGGCGTCGAAGGGCATCCCCAGCTCGAGCCCCACCGCCGTGGCCGCCAGCGCATTGCGCACGTTGTAGCGCCCGGGCACCGGCAGCACCACCTTGCCCAGGGCCCGCCCGTCGCGGCGGATCGTGCACCGCGTCAGCGCGCCCTCCATCTGCTGGATGGTCGCGGTGAACTGCGCCCCTCCGCCCAGCCCGAAGGTGAGCACACGCCCGGTCAGGCCGGGCAGGAGGTCGCGGACGTGGCGGTGATCCGTGCACATCACCGCGAATCCGCCGGCGGGCAGCGTGCCGAGAAACCGGGTGAAGGTCTCCAGCAGGCGGCCCATGGTGCCGTAGTGATCGCGATGGTCGGTGATGTCCAGGCTGGTGACGACGGCCGCGTGGGGGTGGACGTAGACGAGCGACCCGTCCGACTCGTCCACCTCCGCCACCACGTGCGGGCCCTGCCCGATGCGCACGTTGCCGCCGAGCTCCTCGATGTCGCCGCCGACCAGCGCGGTGGGATCCAGCCCGCCTTCCGCCAGCACGTGCGCCGTCATGGCCGTCGTCGTCGTCTTGCCGTGCGTACCGACGACCGCGATCCCCAGGCCCTGGGCCATGATCTGCCCCAGCAGCTGCGCCCGGTGCAGCACCGGGATGTCCAGATAGCGCGCGGCGACCAGCTCGGCGTTGAGGTCGGGCACGGCCCGGGAGGCCACGACCACGTCCGCGCCGGAAACGTGGGCCGCGTCGTGGCCGACGTGGATGACCGCGCCGAGGGCTTCCAGCCGCCGGGTGCTCTCGGAGGCGCGCAGATCGCTCCCGCTCACGCGGTACCCGCGCGCGAGCAGCACGTGCGCGACGGCGCTCATCCCCGCCCCGCCGATGCCGATGAAGTGCACCCGCGAAGACCGCTCGATCACGTCCGCTCCTTGCCGGCCGCCGAGATCACCAGGGCCGCCACCTGCGCCGCCGCGTCGGGCCGCCCGAGACGCCGGCTGGCGGCGGCCATCGCCCGCAGCGCCGCAGGGTCGGCGCGGAGACGGTCCAGCAGGCCGGCCAACCGCGCCCCGCTCAGCTCCCGGTCGGGGAGGAGGACCGCCGCGCCGGAATCGGCGTGCAGCCGCGCATTCACCTCTTGATGGCCTTCGGCCGCGTGCGGGTACGGCACGATGATGCACGGCAGGCCGCGCGCCGTGACCTCCGCCAGCGTCGAGGCGCCCGCCCGGCAGACGACGAGGTCGGCGCAGGCGTAGGCGTCGGCGACATCCTCAATATACCCGACCGCCACATAGACCGGTCTTCCCAGTCCCGCGGCGCGCGCGCTGACCCATCCCTCGTGCGCCGCTCCTGTCTGGTGCAGGACCTGCACGCGGTCGGGATCGGCCAACCGCGGGGCGGCGTCCACCATGGCCTCGTTGATGCTGCGGGCCCCCTGGCTGCCGCCCAGCACGAGAACCGTCATGCGCGAGGGATCGAGCCCGAACCGGCGCTGACCGCGCTCCCGGGCTCCCCCCAGCACGCGGGCGGGGTCGATGGGCACGCCGGTGACCACCGCCTTCCCGTCGAAGACCCTCGCGGCGGAGGCGTGCGGCACCGAGACGGCGCGCGCCCACCTGCGCAGCAGACGGTGGGTCACGCCCGGATGGAGGTTCTGCTCCTGCAGCACGAGCGGGATGCGCAGCAGGGCCGCCGCGGCGCCCACCGGGGCGGCCGCATAGCCGCCGGCCGAGAGGACGACGCCGGGACGGAAGGCGCGCAGGTGCGCGGTTGACTGGAGCGTCCCGGCGACCGTCACCGCCGCGGCCCACGGCATGCGCCAGGACAGGCGGCGGCTGAGCGGCCGCGCCGCGACGCGACGGAACGGCCAGCCGGCCTGAGGGATGAGGCGCGACGCGAGGCCGCCGGCGCCGATGAAGAGCACATCCGTGGAGGCGTCCCGCGCGCGCAGCGCGGCGGCCACGGCCAGCGCCGGATAGACGTGCCCTCCCGTTCCCCCGCAGGCGATGGTCACGCGCATCACGTGGCCCCCGCGCGCGCCGGGCGCCGCCGGCCGGCGGGCGGGGCCGGCCGCGCCGCGGTGTCTTCCGCCGGGGCGCGCGCGTACTGCGAGATGTTGAGCAGCACGCCGGCGGAGATCATGGTGAACAGCAGCGACGATCCGCCGAAGCTGAGGAAGGGCAGCGGTACCCCCGTGATGGGCAGCACGCCGGTGGTCACCCCGATGTTCAGCACCGCCTGGATGAGGATCATGGTGGTGATCCCGGCCGCCAGCAGCGCCCCGAACTGATCGGGGGCGCGGCGGGCCGCGCGGAATCCCCGGTAGGCAAACAGCGCGAACATGGCGATGACGGCGCCCGTCCCGAGCAGCCCCAGCTCTTCTCCCAGGATGGAAAAGATGAAGTCGGTGTGCCGCTCGGGCAGGTAGAAGAACTTCTGCCGGCTGTTCCCCAGCCCCACCCCCAGCACCCCGCCCGAGCCCAGCGCCAGCAGCGACTGGATGATGTGAAACCCCGCGCCCTGCGGGTCGGCCCAGGGATCGAGGAAGGCCAGCAGCCGCCGGCGCCGGTACTCCTCGCCGAGGATGGCCACGAGGACGGCGGGGATGCCCAGCGCGGTCACCCCCGCCAGGTGCGTGAGGCGGGCGCCGGCGACGAAGAGCATGATGAACGTCACCATGCCGATGAGCATCGCCGAGCCCAGGTCGGGCTGCAGGAGGACGAGGCCGAACATCAGCCCGGTGATCAGCAGCGGCGGCAGGACCCCGCGGCGGAAGTCCCGGAGCCAGTCGGCCCGATAGGTCAGAAAGTTCGCCAGATACAGCGTCAGCGCGAGCTTCGCCGCCTCGGCCGGCTGGACGGACAGCGGGCCGCCCAGCGAGATCCACCGGCGCGCCCCGCCGGCCACGCGGCCGATGCCGGGCACCAGCACGAGGATGAGCGCCGCCAGAACCAGCACCAGCAGCAGCGGTGTGAACCGCCGCAGCGCGGCGTAGTAGATGCGCTGGGCCAGCAGCATCGCCACGCCGCCCAGTCCCACCCAGATCAGCTGGCGCTTGAGGAAGTACGCCGCGTCGCCGTAGCGGTCGGCGGCGACGATCGAGCTCGCGCTGTAGACCATCACCACGCCGATCCCGGCCAGCACGATGACCGGCACGTACAGCCAGAAGTCGGGTGCGCGGCGGTTGAGGCGGTCCATCAGCGCGAGGCCTCCACCAGGGCGACGAAGCGGTCGCCGCGCTCCCGGTAGTCGCGGAATTGATCGAAGCTCTCGCAGGCCGGCGAGAAGAGCACCGCCTCCCCCGGCCGCGCGATCTGCCGCGCCCGCGCCACGGCCGCCTCCAGGGTGGCGCGGCCCTCGAGCGGCCTGCCGAGCTCGCGCAGCGCCTCCTCGAGCAGCGCGGCGGTCGCGCCGATGAGCAAGATCGCGCGCACGGGCGAGCGTGCGAGCGCCTCCCGCAGCGGCGCGAAGTCGCCGGTGCTGGCCGTCGGCCGGGCGCCGCCGGCGATGAGCACAAACGGCCGGTCCATCTCGGCCACCGCCGCCGCGGCGGCGGCGGGATTGGTGGCCAGGGAATCCTCGATGAACCGCACGCCGCCGTGCTCGCCGACCACGCGCGCGCGGTAAGGCAGCCCGCGGAAGTCCGCCAGCACCTCCGCCATCGCCGGGGCCGAGGCCCCCGCCAGCGCGGCGGCGAGCAGCGCGGCCAGCGCGTTCTCGAGCATGCGGGCGCCGGAGACGGCCATGCCGTCCACCGGCACGGTCTGCTCGATGGCGTCGCGGGCGATCACGGCGCGCCCGTCCGCCAGGTAGGCGCCGGGACGCACCGCCTGCAGGCGGCTGAAGAGGTGCGGACGTCTCGCCGCGGCGGCCATGGCCCGCGTGTGCGGGTTGTCCGCGTTGAGCACGGCCAGGTCCTCGGGCCCCTGGTGGGCGATGAGTGTCCGCTTGACCTCGATGTACGCCTCGAACGTCCCATGGTCATCGAGGTGGTGCGGGGCGACGTTCGTGATGACGCCGATGTGCGGGCTGTACGGCAGGCCGACCAGCTGCCGGTTGCTGATCTCCAGGACGAGCCAGTCCGTGGCGCGCAGCCGCTCCGCGTAGTAGAGCACCGGGACGTGCGAGCGATCGTTCCCCGAGAAGTGCGCGCGGTGCCCGCTGCGCTCAAGCATCCGGTGGATCAGGTAGGCGACCGTGAACTTCCCGTTCGTCCCGGTGACGCCGATGATGGGGCACGGGGCCGTCTCGAAGAAGAGGTGCGTCATCGAGCTGAGCGGGACGCCCCGGTCGCGCAGCGCGCGCACCGGCGCGTTCCGCGGATGGCGGAACCACGACTGGGGGACGAAGATGACGTCCGCCCGCTCGAGGCCCTCCAGGTACCGCTCGCCTGTGTGGAGGGGCACGCCGTACGCGCGCAGGCGGGCCAGCGCCTCGGCGCGCTCGGGGGGAGGCAGCCACTGATGCGTGCGGTCGAACTCGGCCTCAAACGCGCCCCCGGCGTTCAGGTCGTGGGCGGTGAGCGACGTGATCCCGCGCCGCATGAGGAAGTCGATCACGGCCGACCCCTCCGTGCCGGCGGCGCCCAGGACGTGGATGTTCCTTCCTCTATACCGCTCCTCCGCCCTGGGCGGCGCCATCAGAAGATCACCGTCAGGCCGAACAGCGCGGCGAAGCCCGCCAGCAGCCAGAACCGCGTCACCGTCTGGGTCTCGGTCCAGCCGGCCAGTTCGAAGTGGTGGTGGATGGGCGTCATGCGGAAGAGCCGCCTGCCCCCGGTGCTCTTGAAGTAGCCGACCTGGAGCAGCACGGAGGCGCCCTCGAGCACGAAGACCAGCCCCACGACGGCGAGCGTGATCTCCGTCTTCGTGATGATGGCGATCGCGGCCAGCACGGCCCCGAGCGCGTTGCTGCCCACGTCGCCCATGATCACCGCGGCCGGGTGGGCGTTGAACCAGACGAAGGCGAAGCAGCTGCCGGCCACCGCCGCCGCGACCACCGCCATCTCCGGCCGGCCCACCCGGAGAGCGATCGCGGCATAGGCGGCCGCGGCGATCCCCACCGTCCCGCCGGCCAGCCCGTCGAGGCCGTCGGTGAGGTTTACGGCGTTGGCGAAGAAGACGACGTAGAGGATGGCGAAGACCACGTACCCCCAGCCCAGGTCCAGCGCGCCGGTGAACGGCAGGATCAGCGCCGTGCCGAGCTCGGGGCGGCGCGCGACGTAGAGGGCGGCCAGCACGGCGAGCGGGATCTGCACGGCCAGCCGCTCGCGGGCCCGCAGCCCGAGATTGCGCCCCCGGCGGATGCCCAGCAGGTCGTCGGCCGCGCCGACGGCGCCGTACCCCAGCATGATGAGCAGCGCGAGCGCCGGACCGGTCCCGAGCCCCCGCAGGGTCGCCAGGGCCGCCACCAGGGCCGCGGCGATGATGAAGATGCCGCCCATGGTGGGCACGCCGGCTTTGGACTGATGCCGGGCGGGCGCTTCCTCCCGGATGGCCTTGCGGGCGTGCAGCCGCGCCAGCATCGGGATGCCGGCGCGGCCGAAGGCCAGCATGAGCAGCGCGGCCAGCGACGCGGCGAAGACGACGCGCTCGATCATCGGCGGGTCGATCCGGGCGACGCGGTGGAGGCCAGCACGGCGTCCACCACGCGCTCCATGCCCATGGCGCGCGCGCCTTTGATCAGGACGACGTCGCCGGGGCGCATGAGCGAGAGCAGCGAAGCCGCCGCCGCGGAGGCGTCGGGCACGAGATGAACGTCGACCGCACCGGCTCCGCGGGCCCCCGCCGCCACCGCCGCCGCGTCGGACCCTCCGGACACGACGAGCACCGCGGCGACGGCGGCTGCCCGAGCGCCGGCCTCCCGGTGCCAGGATGGGCTCTGCGGGCCCAACTCGCGCATCTCCCCCAGGACAACCACCCGCCGGCGTCCGCGGCCCAGGTGCGCCAGGACTTCGAACGCGGCGGCCAGCGACGCGGGGCTCGCGTTGTACGCGTCGTTGATGATGAGCACGTCTCCCACGCGCAGCGGCTGCAGGCGCATCTTGGCCGGGGCCCAGCGCTCGAGCCCCCGCCGCACCTCATCCAGCCCGACCCCCAGCGTATGCGCCACCGCGGCCGCGGCGAGGGCGTTGCTCACGAGATGCGTCCCCCAGGCGGGGAGCGCGACGGTGATCTCCCCGTCCGGGCGGATCACCCGGAAGCGCATCCCGCCGTCCGCGAACACCGCGTCCTCCGCCCGCACGGTGGCATGAGGCGCGGCGCCGTAGGTCACCACGGCGCCGCGGGCGAGGCGCCGCAGGCCCAGCGCCCGCTCGTCGTCGGCGTTCAGCACGGCCGTCCCGCCCGGCGGCAGACCCGCGACCAGCTCGCCCTTCGCGCGCGTGATGTTGTCGAGACTGCCGAGCAGCTCGAGATGCGTCTCGCCGATGTTCGTGACCACGCCGATCTGCGGCGCGGCGACCCGGACGAGGTCGGCGATCTGTCCCAGGCCGCGCATGGCCATCTCGATGACGGCGACGTCGTCGCCCGGACGGAGGCCGAGCACGGTCAGCGGTACGCCGATCTCCGCGTTCCAGTCGTCCCTGGTCCGCACGGTCCGGTAGCGCGCGCCCAGCGCCGCGGCGCACAGCGCCGCGGTCGTGGTCTTCCCCACGCTGCCCGTGATCCCCACAACGGTGAGGGCGACCCGCCGCCGGTAGAACGCGGCGAGATCCGACAGGGCGCGGAGCGTGTCGGCGACGTGCACGAGCGGCCGCGCTTCCGCCCCACCGGCGCCGTGCCGCGGGGCGGGCGCGAGAACTCCGCCGCCGCGCCGCGACGGCGGATGCTGGGTCAGCGATGCCGCCGCGCCCGCGGCGAATGCCTGGGCGATGAAGTCGTGGCCGTCGCGGCGCGGACCGCGCAGCGGGATGAAGAGGTCGCCCGGACGGAGGGTGCGCGTGTCGGTGGAGACCCCGGTGATGACCACGCCGCCGGGCGGCGCGGGGCCGAGGACCCGGCCCCCCGTGGCCTGCACGATCTCATCGAGCGCGAGATGCACCGGCGCTACCCCGGGCGCGCGCGCAGCGCTTCGCGCGCCACCAGGCGGTCGTCGAAGGGGTGCTTCGTGCCGTGGATCTCCTGGTACGGCTCGTGCCCCTTCCCCGCGATGATGATGAAATCGCCCGCGCGGGCCAGCGCGACCGCGAGCCCGATCGCGCGCCGGCGATCGGGCTCGACCTCGACCTGGGCGGCGCCGCCGCGCATCCCGATCAGGATCTCGTCGATGATGGCGGTGGGCTCCTCGGTCCGCGGGTTGTCCGAGGTGACCACGGCGATGTCGGCGAGCGCGGCGGCGATGGCGCCCATCACGGGACGCTTCGTCCGGTCGCGATCGCCTCCGGCGCCGAAGACGAGGATGGTGCGGCCCTGCACGAAATCCTTCGCCGTCCGGAGCACGTTGTGCAGGCCGTCCGGGGTGTGCGCGTAGTCCACGACCACCCCGAACGCCTGCCCCTCGTCCACGGCCTCGAACCGCCCGGGCACGCCGGGAAAGGCCGCCAGGACGCGCCGGATGACATCCAGCTCCACGCCGTAGTGGCGGGCCAGGGCGGCGGCGGCCAGCGCGTTGTAGACGTTGAACCGGCCGTGCAGAGACGTGGTCACCGCGACCGCGCCGCCGGGTGTGCGCAGCGTGTAGGCGCCGCCGCCCAGATGGAGCTCGATCCCGGCGGCGGTGACGTCCGCGTCGCGGTCGATCGCGTACGTGGTCACGGGCGCGCGGCTGGCGGACGCCATCACCGGCCCGTGCGGATCATCGGCGTTGACGACGGCGACGCCGCGCGGGTCGACCATCTCGAACAGCCGCCGCTTGGCGGCCACGTAGTCCTCCAGGCTCCGGTGGAAGTCCAGGTGGTCCTGCGTGAGGTTCGTGAAGACCGCGGCGTCGAACTGCGTCCCCTCCACGCGCCGCAGCGCCAGCGCGTGCGAGGCCACCTCGACCGCGGCGTACCCCAGACCGGCGTCGGCCATCTGCCGCAGTAGCTGCTGGAGCTCGACTGCCTCGGGCGTGGTCCGGTCCAGGGGGATGGCCCGCTCCCCGATGCGGGCGCCCATCGTCCCGATGATCCCGCAGGGCATGCCGGCGCCGCTGAGCAGCGCCTCGATGAGGTAGGCCGTCGTCCCCTTGCCGTTCGTGCCGGTGATGCCGATGACCCGCAACGCGCGGGACGGAACGCCGAAGAACGCCGCGCTGAGATAGGCGAGGGCCTCGCGCGCGTCGGGCACGAGCACGCGCGTCACCTCCCCGGGCAGCGCGACCTCGTGCTCGAGCACCACGGCCGCCGCGCCCCGCGCGGCCGCGGCCGCGGCGAAGGCGTGCCCGTCATGGCGGAACCCGGGCACGGCGACGAAGAGCGCTCCCGGCACCGCCGTCTCGTGATGCACGGCGATGCTCGTGATCTCGCGATCCGTGGGTCCCGCAGTCGTGGCTGACGGAAGCGCTGTGAGGAGCCGGTCGAGGCGCATCACCGTCGTCTCACGGGTCATTATACAGGAGCATCGTCTGCTGCCCCAGGCTCCGCCCCACGGGTCACGGCCGGCTGCGCGCCGGCGTGGCCGGCGGGATGCGCAGGTACCACAGGACCTGTGCCGCGATCTCGCGGAACACCGGCGCCGCGACCTCGCCGCCGAAGTACGCCCCCAGCGGCTCGTCCAGGAGGACGAGCACCGCCAGGGCGGGCGCGCGGGCGGGCACGATTCCAAGGAACGACGAGATGTAGCGGCTCGGGTCGTAGCCCCCGCGCGCCGGCTTCTGCGCGGTCCCCGTCTTCCCCGCCACCTCGTAGCCGTCAATGGCCGCCATCCGGCCGGTGCCGCCCTCCACGGCGCCGATCATCATCCGCACGACCTCAGACGCCGTCTCCGGCCGGATGGCACGGCGGACGGGTCCGGGGCCCACCACGGCGGTGGTCCGGCCTTCGCGATCCCGCGTTCCCCGCACGACGTGGGGCCGGACGATCGTCCCGCCGTTGGCCAACGCGGTGGACGCGGCGATGAGCTGCAAGGGGGTGACCGAGATGCCCTGCCCGAACGCGATGGTCTGCAGCCCGGGGCCGAGCCAGTCCGCGGGCGGCCGCACCAACCCGGGGAGCTCGCCGGGCAGGTCCACGCCCGTCGCCGTCCCAAACCCGAACGCCCGGATGTAGTCATAGAACCGCGGTTTCCCCAGACGGGTGGCCACCTGCGCCGCGCCGACGTTGCAGGAGTGCTTGATGATGCCCGCCAGCGTGAGCAGCCCGTTCTTGCGGGCGACCGCTTCCCGGATGACGTGGCCGCCGGGCACGCGGAGCGACCCGTTGCACAGGAAGGTGTCCTCCGCAGAGACCGCGCCCGAGTCCAGCGCGGCCGCGGCCGTGAAGACCTTGAACGTGGAGCCGGGCTCGTACACGCCGGCCACCGTCCGGTTGAGCCAGAGCTCAGGCCGCGCGGCCGGACCGGTGTTGGGGTCAAAGGCGGGACGGGCGGCGAGCGCGAGGATCTCGCCCGAGCGCGGGTCCAGCACGATCACCGCGCCGGCCCGCGCGTGGGTCCGCGCCATCGCCGCGTCGAGCTCGCGCTCCGTGATGTGCTGGATGACCTGGTCGATCGTGAGGAGGAGGTCGGCGCCGTCCTGCGGGGCTTTTGTGACCCGCTGGGTCTCCACCAGCACGCGTCCCACGCCGTCCTGCTCGGCCAGCGCCTCTCCGGCCAGGCCGCGCAGCGTCCCGTCGTAGGCGAGCTCGACCCCGGCAAGCCCCTGGCTGTCGATCCCGACGAACCCCAGCAGATGCGCGGCCAGCGCGCCGTTGGGATACGAGCGGCGGTCCTCCATCCGGATGCCGAGCTGGCCGCCGAGGTTCAGCGCCTTCGCCCGTTCGGCAGTCCGCGGGCTCACCTTGCGGGCCAGCCAGGCGAAGTGACGTCCGGCCTGCAGCCGCCGCAGCACTTCATCCGGACTCTGGCCGAGCACGGGCGCGAGGCGGGAGGCAAAGGCGCGTCGATCCGCGATGGCGCTCGGCACGGCGTAGATGGACGGAGCATCCACGTTGATCGCCAGCAGGCGTCCCCGGCGGTCGAGGAGCCGCCCGCGGTGCGGCTGCAGCGACAGCGTGGCCAGCTGCTGGCGCTGGGCCATCTGCTGGAGCCGGCCTCCCTGGACGAGCTGGACGTCGATGAGCCGCAGCTGCAGGACCAAAAGGATCACGGCCATGATGACCCCCAGCGCAGTCAGGCGGCCGCGGATCAGCAGCCGGTGGTCGGTCGCGGCGGTGACGAAGCGCGGGCGGCGCGGCCCGCGGACAGGACCGGGCGGGGCGGGGCTACGCCGGGCGGTGCTGCGCGGGGCCGGGCCGCGCGGGGTGCGGCGGTCCTGGCGCAGGGGAGCGATCCTGGGTCGCCGCCGGGGACGCGAGCGCTCCTTCATCCACGGCGCATCAGCGGGACTCGCCGGCGGCGGCCGCGCGATCCACGAACAGCGCACGGAGCCGCTCGCGCCAGCTCGGCGGCGCGGCCGGGACGGCGGCGGCGGCCCGCGGAATGGTCAGGGCAGCGAACTGCGCCCCGCGGGGCGGCGCCATGCCGAGGTCGTGCACGGCAATGCGCTCGATGCGCTGCGGCGACCGGAGCGCCATCACGTCGGCCACCAGGCGGGCATGGTCGCTTTGGAGCACCGTGATCTCCTGGCGCATGGAGAGGATGGCGTAACCCGTTCGTGCCGTCAACGCGCTCTGGTGCACGTACGCGATGGCCGGAAACACCAGACAGGCCGCCACAACCAGCATCCGCGTGGCCGGGGCGAGCCGGCGGCGGCGTACGGCCGGACGCGCCGGGCGGTCCCCCGCCGGGGCATCCGGCAGCAGGACCGGGTACAGTCTCATTTTGGGGACCAGCGCTAGCATGGATCAGAACCCTCTGCCACGCTCGTCTGACGCTCTGGGCGGGAGCACCGAAGCCGGTTGCCGGAGGTGCTTCGGATGCTGCGGAGGGGATCATCGGGGTGTGAGTGGGGGTGCGAAGACCGGCCCCGGCGTCCCGCCCAATTCGTCATGTCGTTGTCACGCGTTCCGCCGCGCGCAGCTTGGCGCTGCGGGCGCGCGGGTTGCGGAGAACCTCATCCCGGGAAGGCGTCACCGGCTTCCTGGTGAGGATCCGGAGGCACGGCTTCCCGAACGGAACTGCGGCGGAGGCGCCGGGTGGATGGGTGCACCCACGGGAGAGGCGCAGGAAGGTGTGTTTGATCAGTCGATCCTCCAGGGAGTGGAAGGTGATGGCGCAGAGTCGACCCTTCCCCCGGAGCACCTCCGCCGCATCTGGTATCGCATTGTCAAGGTTCAGCAGTTCGTCGTTCACAGCGATCCGCAGCGCCTGGAACGTCCGCGTCGCCGGATGCCGGCCCCGGGGCCACCGCCCCGGCACCGACCGTGCCACGATCTCCGCCAGCTGGACCGTCGTGGTGACCGGCCGGGCCCGGACCACGGCGCGGGCGATCCGCCGCGAGAATCGCTCCTCACCGTAGCGCCAGATCAGATCGGCCAGCTCCCGTTCCGGGAGCCCGTTCACGAGATCCGCCGCGGTCGTCTTCTGGCCGCGGTCCATCCGCATGTCCAGCGGCCCGGGGACCTGGAAGGAAAACCCCCGCGCCGGATCGTCGAACTGCATCGAGGAGGCGCCGAGGTCGAAGAGGATGCCGTCGACCTCGCGGAGGCCTGCCGTCGCGAGGACCTCCTTGATCGCCGCGTAGTTGGCGCGGACGAGCACCGCCGCCTCACCGAACCGCCGGAGCCGTGATCGCGCCGCCTCCAGCGCAGCGTCATCGCGGTCCAGGCCGACCAACCGCCCTCCGGGAGCGATCCGCTCCAGGATCGCCTCCGCGTGCCCTCCCGCCCCCACCGTCGCGTCCACATAGACGCCGCCGGGCCGCGGGGCCAGCCAGTACAGCGTTTCCTCGAGCAGGACCGGGATGTGCACCGGTCTGGGCTAGATGCTCAGGTCTTCCAATCCGCTGGCCAGGTTCGCCGCCTCCGCCTGGACCTTGGCGATGTAGCGCTTCCAGTTCTCCAGGCTCCAGATCTCGATCCGGCTGCCCACGCCGACGATGACCGTCTCGCGCTCGATCTTCGCGTACTCGCGCAGATGCTGCGGGATCGAGATCCTCCCCTGCCGGTCGGGCTCCACGTCTTCGGCGCTGCTCAGCATGAACCGGACGAAGTCACGCCGTGTGACCGCCTGAGCCTGCAGCTTCCCTTCGTTCTTCGCCCACTCGTCGGCTGCGTAGAGCGCCACACACTCATCCAGTCCGCGCGTGACGACGGCCCGTTCGCCCAGAGAGCGGCGGAACTTGGGCGGGATCACCACCCGCCCCTTGTCGTCGAGGGAATACCGGTACTCGCCTCTGAACAATCGCCCCACCGATCCCCACTATGCTCTACTTCAGTTCCACCATGCCCCATCAACTCCTGCCGCCAGACGCGAAAAATCGAAGAAACTGCCGAATTTCACCCGCGATCTAGGGGATGAGGTGCGACGCGAAGGCCGGCGCTAGATGTTGAGGCGGTGAGCCCTACGAGGTGAACCAGCCCGTGAGGCGAGACTGCTCGAAGGCGACTTTCTCGGCGTAGGCGGCCTCCGACGGGGCCGTCACCTGCACCGCGGGCGCCGGGGTTGCCAGAAAGTTGCCGGTCACGTAGGCGGCCTGACCGCCGCCGACCTCGATGAAACAGTACCCTTCTCCTGTGAACGCAGCGTCGAGCGGCCGATCCAGGATCTCCGCGGCGATGCCGGCCGCCGCCACGCGGGCCTGCGCCTCGGCGAAGACGCCGGCCTTGGGGAGCGCCATCTTGTTCGCGAGCGTGATCTCCACGGCGTCTCCGACGGCGAAGACCCGTTCCACCGGCGTGCGGAGTGTTCGCGGGTCTACCTCAAGCCACTCGCCCCGACGGGGAAGGCCGCTCTCCGTCACGACCGCGGGCGGCCGGTGGGGCGGGACGACGACGAAGACGTCCGCGTCCATGCGGCCGCCGTCCTCGAACACGGCCGTGCGCCCCTGGAGCCCGACCGTCTTGCGGTTGGCGGTGAATCCGATCGCCTTGCCCGCCAGGAGTCCTTCGACCTGGGCGCATCCCGCGGCGCCGACCACCGGCAGCGACATCGGCTGTGGGGTGAACGTCTGCAGATCCACCTGCGCGCGCACCCCGCGGCGGCGGAAGAGGTCGTCGAAGACCATCGCCGCCTCGTATGGAGCCGGCGGGCACTTATAGGGGGCGCCGAGCACGCCGACCACGATCCGCCCGCCCGCGACGTCCACCATCGTCCGGCCCAGCCGCTCCGCATCCGCGGGCGAGTAGAGGTTGAAGACCGCGTCGGAGAACCCCGGCACGAGGTCCGGCCGCGGCTCCGCGCCCAGCGCGACGAGGAGGTAGTCATAGCCCACGTCTCCCCCCGTCGTCCGGATCGTGCGGCCGTCAACGTCGATGCGCGTGATCTCCGCCTGCCGTACGTCGATGCCCCGGGCACGCAACGCCTCCAGCGGACGCTCGCCGTCCTGGCGCCCGCTCCGTCCGGCGGCGATCCAGATCTTGCGCAGGCCCATGAGGAACGTGGGGCTGCGCTCGATCAGCACGATGTCGTGGTCGGGGCCTAGCCGCTGCCGCAACTCCAACGCGGCGGTGATCCCGCCGAATCCGCCTCCCA
>Ga0073934_10002099_pt1 | contig 43489 bp, 36 predicted proteins | sample LarsenN4metaG_FD_76834 | JGI IMG/M metagenome (GOLD analysis project Ga0073934, IMG submission 76834) | Hot spring sediment bacterial and archeal communities from British Columbia, Canada, to study Microbial Dark Matter (Phase II) - Larsen... ...
CAGCGCCTGGAAGGCGGCGAGCGGCTGTACGAGCGCATCGCGCGGCTGGCGGCCGGCGAGTGGGGTCGCAGCGGGGCCGAGCTCGGCCTCGTCGTCGGCGCCACCTTCCCGCAGGAGCTGGCGCGCGTGCGCGAGCTCGCGCCCACGCTGCCGCTGCTCGTGCCGGGCATCGGCGCGCAGGGCGGCGACGCCGAGGCCACCGTGCGCGCCGCCTGGCGGCCGGGGGCGCCGCTGATCGTGAGCTCGTCGCGCGCCGTGCTGTACGCCGGCACGCAGGACGCGGACGGCGCCGACTTCGCCGCCGCCGCGCGCCGCGCCGCCGAGGCCGCCCGCGCGCAGCTGGAGCGGGCGCGCGCCGCGCTCGCCTGACCTGCTCGACCCGCTCGACCGGCCTGAGCCGCCCGCCCCGCCCCAGCGCCCCGCCGTGGACTTCGACGACCCTCGAGACGATCCGGCCGCAGCGCCACCCCATCGCGCGCCGGCGCTGATCCCGCCGGCCGCGCGCCCGGCCGTGCTGGCCGAGGTGACACGCTGGTTCTTCCTGTTCGGCATCGGCGCCAGCCTGGCCGGTGCGCTGCTCGCCTGGTCGACGCCGGCGCCGCGCTGGTCGCTCGAGGTCGGCCTCGGCTGGTGCCTGCTCGCGCTGTACTCCGCGGCCTGCCTGCGCGCCGCCGAGCGCCACCTGCCGGCCGTGATGAGCCTGCTGATGGTGGCCGCCAGCGTGCTCATCGCGCTGTCGGCGCGCGCCTTCGGCAGCGGCCTGACCGCGCCGGGGCTGGCGGTGTTCGGCGTGCTGACCTGCCTGCTGTGCGCCTCGGCCGGCGCGCGCCCCGGCATCGCGCTGGCGCTGCTGCAGGCGGTGGCCCTGGTGGCGCTCGCGCTCGGCCAGCCGGCCACGCGCGAAACGCTGATCGCGCTGGCCACCCATCTGGTCGCGGTGGTCTCGGGCCTGGCCTGCGGGCTGATGGTGCTGCGCGTCGTCAAGCGCTACCTGGGCAACGCCGCCGAGCGCGAGCACCGATTCCGCAGCCTGCTCGCGCTGGCCGCCAACGGCTACTGGGAGATCGACGCGCATTACCGCCTGGTGGCCGGCCGCTACGACGCCGGCGACCAGCGCGCGCTGACGCCCGAGCGCGGCTACGGCCAGGTGCCGTGGGAGATGCCGCGCTTCCGCGTCGACCCCGACGTGCTCGACCGGCTGCTCGCCGACCTCGACGCGCGCGTGCCGTTCCGCGACGTGCCGGTGCAGTGGACGCCGGCCGGCGGCAGCGAGCGCCTGTTCCTGGCCAGCGGCGAGCCGCGCTTCGACGAGCGCGGCGTCTTCACCGGCTACTGGGGCGTGGCGCGCGACGTCACCGACCAGGCCGCGGCGCGCGCCGCGCTCGAGGCCACCGAGCTGCGTTACCGCGAGCTGTTCTCGCGCATCCCGACGCCGCTGGTGCTGCACCGCGGCGGGCGCGTCATCGAGGCCAACCTGGCGGCGATGGCGATGTTCGGCTGGGCCGACGAGCGCGCGGCGCGCGACGTCGACGTGCTCGAGGCCTACGACGAGGAATCGCGCGAGCGCGCACGCCAGCGCATCGGCGAGCTGATGGCGCAGCCGCCGGGCAGCGCGCTGCCGGTCACCGACTTCAAGCTGCGCGTCGGCGAGCGCCGCTTCTCGGTGCGCGCCACCGGCGTGGTGGTGCAGGCGGCGGGCGGGCCGGCGCTGCTGTCGATCTACGCCGACGACACCGAGCGCCACGCCGCCGAGGACGCGGTGCGGCGCAGCGAGGCGCTGCTGCAGCATCTGGTGGCCACCAGCCCCGACCTGATCACGCTCACCGACCTGGCGAGCGGCCGCTACGCGATGGTCAACCGCGCCTTCGAGCGCGTCATCGGCTGGAGCCCCGAGGAGGCGGTGGGCCGCACCTCGCTCGAGCTCGACGTGTGGACCAGCCCGGCCGAGCGCGAGCGCTTCGTCGCGCTGATGCGCGAGCAGGGCCAGGTCGCCGACCTGCCGGTGCGCTTTCGCCGGCGCAACGGCAGCACCGTCTCGCTGCTCGTCTCGGCGGCGCGCTTCACGATGGACCGCCGCGAGTACATGGTGATCAACGCGCGCGACGTCAGCGAGAACGAGCGCTCGCGCCTGGAGCGCGAGGCCATCCTGGCCAATGCGTCGGTGGGCATCGCGGTCACGCGCGACGGCCGCTTCGTGCTGACCAACCGCCACTTCGAGAAGCTCTACGGCTGGGGCCCGGGCGAGCTGCACGGCCAGAGCGGGCGCGTGGGCTGGCGCAGCGACGAGGAGTACCAGCAGGTCGGCGCCACCTACGGCCCGCTGCTGGCGCGCGGCGAGCCGGTCGAGTTCGAGCACGTCACCACGCGCAAGGACGGCTCGCACTTCCTGGCCTCGATCCGCGCGCGCGCCATCGATCCGCAGTCGCCGGCCAGCGGCGGCACGGTGTGGATCGTCGAGGACATCACCGAGCGCCGGCGTGCCGAGCTGGCGCTGGCACGCGCGCGCGACGACGCCGAGGCCGCCAACCGCGCCAAGAGCGCCTTCCTGGCCAACACCAGCCACGAGCTGCGCACGCCGCTCAACGGCATCATCGGCCTGGCCCGCCTGGCGCGCGAGCCCGACATCGGCGAGACCGAGCGCCGCCAGTACCTGGACCAGATCGCCAGCAGCGCCAGCGCGCTGGCCGGCACCATCTCCGACATCCTCGACTTCTCCAAGATCGAGGCCGGCAAGCTCGAGATCGAGCGCACCGCGTTCGACCTCGGCGAGCTCTTGCAGTCGCTGCGCCACACCTACGGCGCGCTGGCCGCCGGGCGCGGCCTGGGCTTCGAGTTCCGCAGCGCGCTGGACGGCGAAGGCGCGGTGCTCGGTGACCCGCTGCGCGTGCGCCAGATCGTCGTCAACTTCCTGTCCAACGCGATCAAGTTCACCGAGCGCGGCCAGATCGCGCTGGCCGCCTGGCGGATCGAGGCCGACGGCGACGACGTGCTCATCGAGGTGCGCGACAGCGGCCCCGGCATCGCCCCGGCGACGCTGGCGCGCCTGTTCAGGCCCTTCACGCAGGCCGACGAGTCGACGACGCGGCGCTTCGGCGGCAGCGGGCTCGGGCTGTCGATCGCGCGCGAGCTGGCCACGTTGATGGGCGGCGAGGTCGGCGTCGAGAGCCGCGAGGGTACGGGCAGCCGCTTCTGGCTGCGCCTGCCGCTGCCGCGCAGCCCCGAGGCGCCGGAAGCGGCGGAAGCGGCGGCGGACTCGGCGGCCGCGGCGCGCCGCGACGGCGAGCCGGCCTCGCTGGAAGGCCTGCGCGTGCTGGTGGTGGAGGACAACGCGGTCAACATGCTGATCACCGCGGCGCTGCTCGAGCGCTGGGGCGTGCGCGTCGGCCAGGCGGTGGACGGACCGGCGGCGCTCAGCATGCTCGACGAGGCCGAACGCGAAGGACGGCCCTACGACCTGGTGCTGATGGACGTGCAGATGCCCGGCATGAGCGGCCACGAGGCGACGCGCGCGCTGCGCCGCGCCGGGCGCCGGCTGCCGGTGATCGCGCTCACCGCGGCGGCGCTGGTCAGCGAGCGCGACGAGGCGCTGGCCGCCGGCATGAACGACTTCCTGACCAAGCCGATCGACGCCGACAAGCTGCGCGACACGCTGCTGCGCTGGAGAGCCTGAACCGATGACGCCGTCCGCCCCGCTCCTGCACCCCGTGCACAACGCCGCCGCCGCGCGCTTCGAGGCCGAGTTCGAAGGCGGCCTGGCGGTGTGCGCCTACCGGCTGCACGACAGCGAGGTGCACTTCACCCACACCGAGGTGCCGCCGGCCTGGCAGGGCCGCGGCCTGGCGGCGCAGCTCGTCCGGGCGGCGCTCGACTGGGCGCGCGCCGAGGGGCTGAAGGTGCGCCCGCTGTGCAGCTACGTGGCCGCCTACATGCGGCGCCATCCCGAGACGCGCGACCTGCTCGCCGGCTGAGGACGCGCGATGCCGATCGACGAACGCGCCGCGCAGGTCATCGACTTCTGGTTCGGCGCGCCGCCGCGCGAGACCCAGCGGCCCGAGTGGTTCCGCAAGGACGAGGCCTTCGACGCGCAGATCCGCGCGCGCTTCGGCGCCTGGGTCGAGGAGGCGCTGCAGGGCGGCCTTCGTGACTGGGACGCCACGCCCGAGGGAGCGCTCGCCCGCATCCTGCTGCTCGACCAGTTCACGCGCAACGTCTTCCGCGGCAGCGCGCGCGCCTTCGCCGGCGACGCGCTGGCGCTGGCCGCGGCGCGCTCGCTGGTGGCGCGCGGCGACGACCGCGCGCTGAGCGGCGTGATGCGCCAGTTCGTCTACCTGCCCTTCGAGCATGCCGAGGACGCGGCGGCGCAGCGCGAGTCGCTGCGCCTGTTCGCCGCGCTCGGGCGCGAGCATCCGGCGCTCGACGGCCTGCTGCTGTGGGCGCGCAGACACGCCGAGATCGTGGCGCGCTTCGGGCGCTACCCGCACCGCAACGCGGCGCTCGGGCGCGAGTCGACGCCGGCGGAGGTGGAGTTCCTGCGGCGGCCGGGGTCGGGGTTCTGAGGCGGCGCGCGGCGCGCGACGGCGCCGCGCTCAGGGCGCGAGCCGCAGCATCTCGTCCAGCACCCAAGGCAGCTCGCCCGGCCCGTCGAGGTGGAAGCGCGCGGCGGTGTGCGGGGGCCTGTCGTGGCCCACGCGCACCGTGAGCCACTCGCGCGGCGCGCTGCGGAACACCGGCTCGTCGTTGAGGTCGTCGCCGGCGAAGAACACGCGCTTGGCGCCGCAGCGGCGCGCCAGCTCGCGCATCGCGTCGGCCTTGTCGGGCGCGCCGCGCGGCGTCACGTTAACCACCATCTTGCCGCCCTGCACCTCGATGCCGGGGCCGGCCGTGGCGAGCAGGCCGTGCGCCAGGTCCAGCGCGGCGGCGCGGTCGCGCGCCAGGCGGTAGTGCAGCGCGATCGACAGGCCCTTGTCCTCCAGCTGCACGCCGGCCGCGTGCAGCGCGCCCTGCGCGGCCTGCAGCGCGCGGCGCACGCCGGCGAGCGCCTCGCCCGCGCCGGCCGCGCTGCCTGCGCCCCCCTCCGCAGGCTCGGCGCCGTGGTTGCCCACCAGTGCCCAGGGTTCGAAGCCCAGCCGCGTGCGCACGTCGGCCACCGCGCGCCCGCTCACCACCGCCACCGGCACGCGCCCGGCCAGCTGGCGCAGGCGGCGCTGCACGGCGAGCGGGATGCGCGCGTCGTGCGGCCGCGCGACGATGGGGGCCAGCGTGCCGTCGAAGTCGAAGCCGACGAGCGGCGGCACCGCGCCGTCGCCCTGCATCAAGGCGCGCAGCGCCGCGCGCCCCGCCTCGCTGCCGAGGTGGAGCGCCTCGCGGGCCGTGCTCATGGGCTGAGTTCGGCGCGGTGGCTGCGCACGCGCGCCTCGATGCGCGCGCGCAGGCGTCCGCGCCCGGCGTCGGCCAGCATGCGCCCGGCCCAGCGGTAGACGTTGAACTCGCGCACCGTGCTGCGCAGGCTGGCCATGCGCTCGCGCTGCTCGGCCGCCGGCATGGTGGCGGCGCGGTGCAGCGCGTCGGCGGTCTCCTCGACGTGGTACGGGTTGACGATCAGCGCCTCGGTCAGCTCGCGCGCCGCGCCGGCGAAGCGGCTGAGCACGAGCACGCCCTGCAGGTCGTCGCGCGCCGCGACGAACTCCTTGCTCACCAGGTTCATGCCGTCGTGCAGGCTCGTCACCACGCACAGGTTGGCGGCGCGGAACAGCTCCATCACCTGCGGCGGCTCGTGGTGTTCGGCCAGCAGGTGCACCGGCTGGTAGTTGGGGCGCCCGAAGCGCTCGTTGATGCGCGCGGTGAGACGCTGCACGCGCTCCTGGAAGCTGCGGTACTCGTCGAGCGAGCTGCGCGTCGGCGCCGCCACCTGCACGAAGACGAAGCGCCCCACCCACTGCGGGTGCTTCTCGAGCAGGCGCTCGACGGCGTTGAGCCGCTCGAGGATGCCCTTGGTGTAGTCGAAGCGGTCGACGCCCACCGCGAGGCAGCAGTCGGGCGCCAGCTTCAGCCGCTGGACGACGCGGCGCCGGCATTCGGCCACCGGCGCCCCGCCGTGCGAGGGCGAGCCCAGGCTGCCGTCGGACGGCCACTCGATCGAGATCGGGTAGGCCTCGATCAGCGTCTCCTTGCCCTGGTAGCTGATCGCCGAGTGTTCGTGCTCGATGCGCGCCTCCAGGTAGCGGTCGACCGTCTCGATGAAGTTCTTGCAGTGGTAGCGGGTGTGGAAGCCGAGGATCGTGCTGCCGAGCATGCCCTGCAGGATCTCGCGCCGCCACGGGCAGATGCCGAAGCTCTCGGGGTTGGGCCAGGGGATGTGCCAGAAGGTCAGGATGGTGGCCTCGGGCAGCCGCTCGCGCACCATCGCCGGCAGCAGCGCGAAGTGGTAGTCCTGCACCAGCACCACCGGGTCCTCGCTGCGCGCCTCGGCCACCACGGCGTCGGCGAAGCGCTGGTTGACGAGCTTGTAGGCCTGCCAGTCGCTCTCGCGGAACACCGGGCGCACGTGGGCCACGTGACACAGCGGCCACATGCCCTCGTTGGCGAAGCCGAAGTAGTAGCCCTGCTCCTCCTCGGGCGTGAGCCAGATGCGGCGCAGCCAGTAATCGGCGTGGCCGGGCGGCACGGCGACGCGGTCGCGCAGGTCCACCACCTCGCGGTCGGCGCTGCCGCTGCCATGCGCGATCCAGGTGCCCGAGCAGGCGCGCATCACCGGCTCGACCGCGGTGACGAGGCCGCTGGCGGGGCGCCGCACCTCGATGCCGACGGGGTCTTTACCGCCCTCGCCGCCCTCGCCGCCTTCACCGCTCTTGCCGCTCTCGCCCGCCTTGCCGGCGCCGCGCGCCACGCGCTCGTGGATGTAGGGCTCGCGGTTGGAGACGATGATCACCTGGTCGCCCGCCAGCTGCGTGCGCAGCAGCGACTTGAGCCGCTCGGCCGTCCACTCCGCCTCGGGCGCGGCGAAGCGGCGGTACTCGTCCTCCAGGTCGCGCAGGCGGGCGCGCAGGTCCAGCGCCAGCGGCTCGAGTTCGGGCGCCGGCACGAGCGGCGTGAGCAGGCCCTCGCCGCGCATCAGCGCGCGGGCGCCCTTGATCCAGCCGCGCCACGACAGCTGCGCCACCACCATCGTGATCAGCGCGATCACGAAGCCGAGCACCGCGATGGCGCCGATCAGGTAGCGCCGCGTGTCCTGGCTGCGCCGGTCGATGAACGACAGGTCGTGCAGCAGCACGAGGTGCGCGATCGGGTCGGCGGCGGCGCCGCTGCGCGTGTCCTGCACGTCGTGCACGCCGACGTGCACCGCGCCGCCGGCCAGCGCCAGCTGCGGCTGCGCCTGCGCCGCGATGCGCTGCGCGCGTGCACAGTCCAGCTCGGCCGGGTAACGCGCCGTGCTCTGCAGCAGCTTGCCCTCGGGCCCGCACAGGCCGAGTGCGAACAGGCGCTCGTCCTGCGCCGTGCGGTCGAAGGGCGCCGCCAGGCGCGCCTGCCGGTTGTCGAGCAGCGACTCGGCGATCGTGTCCGCCAGCGCGTTGGCCACCAGGGCGCCGCGGCTGTTGAGGTCGCGACTGAACCAGCGTAGCGTGACCTGATCCATCAGCGGCACGGCCAGATAGGCCGCCGCCACCAGTGCGGCGATCAGGGGCAGCAGAAATCGCAGTTGAAGGCGGAAAGTTCGCAGCGGGTCACCTCTGGAAACGGGGGTCTCGGCCGACGGTACGACACTGGCATCAGGAGTCAAGTTCATGCAAGCAGACGTTGCCGACCTCGAATTGGGGTTGATCGGGAACTGCAACGTGGGCGCGCTGGTCGACCGCCGCGCCCGCATCGTCTGGTGCTGCCTGCCGCGGCCCGACAGCACGCCGGTGTTCGACGCGCTGCTGCACAGCGCCCGGGGCGTGCCGGCGGCCGGCGCCTTCGCCATCGAGCTCGAGGGCGCGGTGCGCAGCGAGCAGGCCTACGACAGCGGCACCGCCATCCTGCGCACGCGGCTCTTCGACGCCGCGGGCGCCGGCATCGAGGTCACCGACTTCGCGCCGCGCTTCATCACCCGCGACCGCGTGTTCCGGCCGGCGCAGCTGGTGCGGCGCGTGCGGCCGCTGGCCGGGGACACCGGCGGCACCGGCGACGCCGGCGGCCCGGGCGCCTCGCCGGCGCGCCGCCTGCCGCGCATCCGCATCCGCGTGCATCCGCAGGGCGAGTGGGGCGCCGCGCTGCCCGAGGTGGTGCGCGGCAGTCACCATCTGCGCTTCCTGTTGCCCTCGCTCACGCTGCGCCTGAACACCTCGGCGCCGCTGACCTACGTGGCCGAGCAGACCTGGTTCACGCTGCACGACAGCGTGAGCCTGCTGCTCGGGCCCGACGAGACCTTCGGCGGCAGCATCGAGGAGACGGCGCGCGAGTTCGAGGAGCAGACCGCGCTGTACTGGCGCCACTGGACGCGCCGCCTGGCGCTGCCGCTGCAGTGGCAGGACGCGGTGATCCGCGCCGCCATCACGCTCAAGCTGTGCCAGTACGAGGACACCGGCGCCATTGTCGCCGCGCTCACCACCAGCCTGCCCGAGGCGCCCGGCAGCGGGCGCAACTGGGACTACCGCTACTGCTGGCTGCGCGACGCGTTCTTCGTGGTGCGCGCGCTCAACGGGCTCGCGGAGGTGGGCACGATGGAGGGCTACCTGCGCTGGCTCTATGACGTCGTGCGCGGCGGGCAGACCGATCCGGCGAGCGGCGGCGTGCACGTGCAGCCGCTGTACGGCATCGGCCTGGAAGCCGCGCTGCCCGAGCGCATCGTCGAGCGCGCCGCCGGCTACCGCGGCATGGGGCCGGTGCGCGTGGGCAACCAGGCGCACGAACATTTTCAGCACGACGTGTACGGCAACGTCGTGCTCGGCGCGGCGCAGGCCTTCCACGACCGGCGGCTGCTGCGCCAGGCCGACGCCGCCGACTTCACCGCGCTCGAGGCGATGGGCGAGATGGCCTTCCGCCTGCACGACCAGCCCGACGCCGGCATGTGGGAGCTGCGCTCGCGCGCGCGCGTGCACACCTCGTCGTCGCTGATGTGCTGGGCGGCCTGCGACCGCCTGGCCCACGTGGCGCGCGCGCTCGGCCTGGCCGGGCGCGAGGCCTTCTGGCACGAACGCGAAGCGTTCTGGCGAACGCGCGCCGCGACCATCCGCCGCGCCATCGAGACGCGCGCCTGGAGCGAGGAGCGCCAGGCCTTCGTCGAGAGCTTCGAGGGCCACACGCTCGACGCCAGCGTGCTGCTGATGGCCGAGGTGGGCTTCCTGCCGCCGCGCGACCCGCGCTTCGTGTCGACCGTGAACGCGCTCGATGCCGCGCTCGCCCACGGCCCGTTCATGCGCCGCTACGAGGCGGCCGACGACTTCGGCCTGCCCGAGACCACCTTCAACGTCTGCTCGTTCTGGCGCATCGACGCGCTGGCGCGCATCGGCCGGCGCGACAAGGCGATCGAGGCCTTCGAGGCCCTGCTCGCGCGCCGCACCGCACTCGGCCTGCTGTCGGAAGACCTCGATCCGCGCACCGGCGAGCTGTGGGGCAACTTCCCGCAGACGTATTCGATGGTCGGCATCATCAACGGCGCGGTGCGGCTCTCGGCGCCGTGGGATTCGGTGGTCTGATCCGCCCACGCTGGAGACCCGCCATGGCGCCCTCGCGCATCGAACTGCTGCAGGCCATGCCGATCTTCGGCGCCATCGGTGAGCCGGCGCTCGGCTTCCTGCTCGAGCGCGCGCGCACGGTGGCGGTGCCGCGCGGCGAGTGTTTCTTCCGCCAGGGCGATGCCGCGCAGAGCATGTTCGTGCTCGAGTCGGGCCGTGTCGAGATCTGCCGCAGCGAGGGCGGGCACGAGACCGTGCTGCTGCAGATGCAGGCCGGCGACTGCTTCGGCGAGATGGCGCTGCTCGACCTGCACCCGCGCAGCGCCACCGTGCGCGCGCTGCAGGACTGCCGCGCGCTCGAGATCGCGAGCGCCGACCTGCACGCGCTGTACCAGCACGACCTGGAGGCCTTCGCGCTCATCCAGATGAACCTGGCGCGCGAGATGAGCCGCCGCCTGCGCGCCAGCACGGGCGGCGCGCACTAGCCGCGACGCGCGCTCAAGGCTTGGGCTGGAAGCCCTCCACGCCCATCTGCCAGAGCAGGAAGGCGAAGGTGTCGGCGCGTTCGTCGAAGGCCTGCGACTTGGTGTCGCCGATGCCGTGCCCGGCGTCGAAGTCCAGCCGCAGCAGCACCGGCTTGCCCGAGCTGCTGGCGGCCAGCAGCCGTGCCGCGGTCTTGGTGCTGTTCCAGACCTCGACGCGCGGGTCGTTCACGCCGTGCAGCAGCAGCACCGCCGGGTAGCGCACGCCGTCCTTGATGTGGTGCAGCGTGCTCATCGCCAGCAGCGCGCGAAAGCCTTCCTCGGTCTGGCGCGTGCCGAACTCGGGGATGTTGGGGATGCCGTTGGGCGTGGTCTCGGCGCGCACCATGTCGTAGGTGCCGACGTCACCGACCACCGCGGCGAAGAGATCCGGCCGCTCGACCATCGCCATGCCCACCAGCAGCCCGCCGGCGCTGCCGCCGTTGATGCCGAGCCGCTCCGGCCGCGTCCAGCGGTGGGCGACCAGCCACTCGGCGCAGGCGATGAAGTCGCGCCAGCTGTTGGGCTTGCTGGCCTGCTTGCCCGCCAGGTGCCAGCTGCGCCCGAACACGCCGCTGCCGCGCGGGTTGGCCACCGCGAAAACGCCGCCGGCGTCCATCCAGGCCAGCCGGCTGACGCTGAACCAGGGCTCCTCGGTGGTGCCGTAGCTGGCGTAGCCGTAGAGCAGCGTCGGGTTGTCGCCGTCGAGCTTGACGCCCTGCTTGTGCACGATGGACATCGGCACCAGCACGCCGTCGTGGCTCTTCACCATGACCTCGGTGGCGACGATGTCGTCCGGCGCGTCGTAGGGGCCGGCCGGCTGCAGGCCGGTGTTGCGCACGCTGCCGTCGGCGGCCACGGCGACGATCTGGCGCGCCCGCGTCCAGCCCTGCAGGTCGAGCAGCACGCCGCTCAGCAGCGGGTGCGATTGCCCCGCGGCCAGCGTGAACGCGCCGGCCACCGGCAGCGCCACGTCCACCGGCTGCGCGCCCTCGGCATACGCCAGCCGCGCCAGGCGCTTGACGTTGCCTTCGCGCGCCTCGATGTACAGCGCGTCGGCCGCGGCGGCGATGCCCGACAGCACGCGTTCGCTCTCGGGCACCAGCGTGCTCGCCGTGGCCGGCGTGAAGCCGTCGATGGCGCCGCCGATCAGCCGGTAGCGCGGCGCGTCCTTGAACGTCAGCGCGTGGAGCCGGTCGCCGCGCAGCGCCACCGCGGTGATGCCGTCGTCCTTGTCGAACAGCGGCTGCCAGCGCGGTTGGCCGGCACGCAGCGCGGGCAGCCGCGTGTGCCAGGCGCGGAACTCCGGCGACACGCCGTCGACCACGACGAGCAGCACGCGGCCGTCGGGCTGCACGTCGAGGATCGGGAACTCGGTGCGCGGGATGGCCGGCGAGCGCGCGCCGGCCTTGTCGCCCGCGGTGAGCACGGTGCGCAGGCTGGCCTCGTTGCCGCCCGGCCTGAGCGCGACGATCGAGCTGGCCTGGTACTTCTCGGTCTCCGGCATGCCCTTCTTCAGCGCCTGCAGGCGCGTGAACCACAGCTCGCTGCCGTCGGGCGACCAGGTCACGCCGCCGAACTCGGCCCGCGTGATCTCGCCCCCCACCTGCTTGCGCGTGGCGGTGTCGATGACGCGCAGGCTGGCGTCCTCCGAGCCGCCGGCGCTCACGCCGAGCGCGACGTAGCGCCCGTCGGGCGAGGGCGTGAAGTAGTTGATGGCGTGCGCCTTGCCGCTCGCCTTCTTCAGGGGCTCGGGGTCGAACAGCAGGATCTCGCGGCCATTCAGGCCGCGCCGCATGTATAGCTTCAACTGGTCTTCGTCGGCGGCGCGGCGCTCGTAGAAGTAGATCTCGCCCGGCAGCCGCACCACGCCCACCACGCGCGCCGCGCTGGCACCGTCGTAGCGCTCGATGGCCGCGCGCAGCGCGGCGCGGCCGGGGATCGCGTCGAGCGTGCGCCGCGCGTGCTCGGCGTGGGCCTTCATCCAGGCCTGGACGGCCGGGTCGTCGACCTTCTCCAGATCGCGGTAGGGGTCGTCGACGGTGGTGCCGAAGAAGGTCTCGGGCACGTTGCGAACCGGGGCCACCGGCAGCGGCTGGGCGAAGGCGGCCGAGGCGAGGGCCGCGGCCAGCAGGGCGATGAGGGGGCGCATGGGCTTGCGGGGAGGCACGATCGGGCGGGCATCGTAGCCCTGGGCCGGTGGCCGCAGGCCGCCGCTGCGACGAAGCGGCCGCGGCGGCGGATCAGCCGCGGGACAGCGGGGGCGCCGCCGATGCCCCAGCATCGGCCACCGCAGCCATGAACGCCGCCAGCCGGCCCGCGTCCAGCCGCCCGCCGCTGCGCACGCTGCTGCACAGGTCCAGGCCATGCGGCTGCACGGCGGCGATCGCCTCGGCCACGTTGTCCACGCGCAGCCCGCCGGCCAGCCACAGCGGCAGCGGGGCCACGGCGTCGCGGATGCGGCGCGAGAGCGTCCAGTCGTGCACGCGGCCGGTGCCGCCGAGCTCCTTGACCGCGGCGGCCGGGTTGCCCGAGTCGAGCAGCAGCGCGTCGACCAGCGGCGCCACGGCCAGCGCCTCGTCGACCGCGGCCGCGCCGGTGACGTGGATGACCTGCACGATCTCCACGCCGGGCGCGAGCTCACGCAGCCGCCGCAGCTCGTCGTGCGGCACCTGGTCCACCAGCTGCAGCGTGGTGGTGCCGGCTTGCTCGTGCTGCGCGGCGATGGCGCGCGCCGTGGTGCGCGCGGTGAGCAGGAAGGTGCGCACCGGCAGGCCGCGCATCGCGGAGGCCACCTCGGCCACCGTGGCGTCGCTGATCACGCCGGGGCCGCTCGGCATGGCCGAGACGAGGCCGAGCGCGGCGGCGCCGGCCGCGAAGGCGGTGCGCGCCTCGTGCGCGTCGGCGATGCAGCAGATCTTGACGCGCGGCGGGCTCACGTCGTGCCTGGGGCCGGGAGCACGCGCTCAGCGCTTCTCGGCGTCGTCCCGGATGCGCTGGGTGGCCTTGGCGTCGCCCGGCGGCAGGCCGACCTTGGAGGCCGCCTTCTCGACCGCCTTGCCGGTGGCCTGCCCCGCGGTCTGCACCCCCTGCTCGGCCTTCTTCAGGCCCTTCTTCACCGCCCCCTCGGCCTTGTGCAGGCCGCGCCCGGTGGCGCTGGCGGCGCGCTCGACGCCCTTCTTGGTGGCTTCGACCGGATCGGCCCACGCCGCCGGTGCGGCGGCGGCGGCGAGCACGCAGGCAAGGAGCAGGGCCGGGCGGTTCATGGTGAGGACTCCATCGAAGCGCCGATTGTGCGCCGCAGGCTCGAAGCCGGTGCCACCGTCTGCAACACCACCGGTGGCAGGGCCGGCGCACTGTCGGCGATGGTGAACGCCGCGGCCACCGCGCGCGCCGCGTCGGCCGCCTGCGCCGGCGTGGCGGCATGCACCAGCGCCAGCGGCGAGCCCACGTCCACCGCGGCGCCGCGCGGCAGCACCTGTGCCAGGCCGACGCGCGGGTCGATGCGCTCGCCGGGCCGCGCGCGCCCGCCGCCGAGCGCCACCACCACGAGGCCGAGCGCGCGCACGTCGATCGCGCCCACGAAGCCGGCGCGCGGTGCCGGCACCGCCACGACCTCCGGCGCGCGGGCCAGGCCGGCGTCGCGCAGCACGTCGCGCGGGCCGCCGAGCGCGGCCACCATGCGCGCGAAGCGCTCGGCGGCCTCGCCGCTGGCGAGCACGCGTTCGGCGCGCGCGCGCGCGGCGGGCAGGTCGGCGGCGAGGCCACCGAGCTGCAGCAGCTCGGCGGCGAGCGCCAGCGTCAGCTCGCGCTGGCGGGGTTCGTGCGGCTCGTGCCCGCCGCCGCTGAGGAAGTCGATCGCCTCGCGCACCTCGAGCGCGTTGCCGGCGCTGCGGCCGAGCACCTCGTCCATGTCGGTGACGAGCGCGCGGGCCGCGAGCCCGGCGCCGGCGGCCACCTGCACCAGGCTCTCGGCGAGCGTGCGCGCCTCGGCGAGCGAGCGCATCACGGCGCCGCTGCCGCACTTGACGTCGAGCACCAGCGCGTCGAGCCCGGCAGCGAGCTTCTTGGACAGGATGCTCGCGGTGATCAGCGGCACGCTCTCCACGGTGGCCGTGACGTCGCGGATGGCGTAGAGCCGCCGGTCGGCCGGCGCCAGCGTGTCCGAGGCACCGACGATGGCGCAGCCGGCGTCGCGCAGCGCCGCGTGCAGCCGCTCGCGCGAAGGGTTCACGTCGTAGCCGGGCAGGGCCTCGAGCTTGTCGAGCGTGCCGCCGGTGTGGCCGAGGCCGCGGCCGCTGATCATCGGCACCAGCGCGCCGCAGCCGGCCACGATGGGCGCCAGCATCAGGCTGAGCTTGTCGCCCACGCCGCCGGTGCTGTGCTTGTCGAGCACCGGCCGGTCGCCGAAACCGGCCCAGGCCAGGCGTTCGCCGGAGGCGGTCATCGCCTCGGTCAGCGCCACCGTCTCGGCGGCATCCATGCCGCGCAGCACGATGGCCATGGCCAGCGCGGCGGCCTGGCTGTCGCTCCACGCCCCGCTCACCAGGCCGGCGACGAAGGCGTCGATCATCGCGCGCGACAGCGGCGCGCCGTCGCGCTTGGTGGCGATGATCTGCTGCGGGAGCATGGGCGGGCGGGCCTGCGGTCGATGGCGACGTCGCCCACTGTAGCGGAGCCGGGCGCCTGCCGACGCCCGTCGGCGCCCTCGCCCCTATGCGGCCGTCAGCCGTTCGCCGGCTGCGCGAGCAGCGCCCTCGCCGCCTCCTGCACGGCAGCCGGCAGCTCACAGCTCTTGCGCAGCACGGTGTCCATGTGCACCCCGACCAGCCGCGTCGACGCGGCCAGTTCGCCGGTCTCGTCGTTGCGCATCTCGTGCGTGAAGACGAGCCGCTTGGCGTGCACCTCCTGCACGACGGTCGTCACCGAGACCACCGCGCCGGCGTGCAGCTCGCGCCGGTACGAGATCTGCTGGTCCACGGCGGCCATGCCGCGCCCGGCACTGCGCAGGACCGACGGCGACAGCCCGATCGCGTTGAAGAGCTGCCAGGTGGCCTCGTCGAACTTGCCCACGTACCACATGACGTTCATGTGGCCCATGTGGTCGCATTGCCAGGGATAGACGGTTCCGCGGTAGGTCATCATGAGGCGTCTCCTGCCGCCGGCGCGCCGGATGCGTCGCCCCGTCCCGCCAGCCGCGCCACCCACCGCCTGGCATCGTCCACGTACGTGAATACCACCGGCACGTAGAACAGCGACAGCACGGTCGAGGTGATCAGCCCGCCGATCACCGCGATGGCCATCGGCGCGCGGAAGTCTGCATCGGCGCCGATCTTCAGCGCGATCGGCAGCATGCCCGCGCCCATCGCCACCGTGGTCATCAGGATCGGGCGCGCGCGCTTGGCGCAGGCGTCGAGCATCGCCGCGCGCCGCGAGCTGCCCTTCTCCACCGCCACCAGCGCGTACTCGACGAGCAGGATCGAGTTCTTGGTGACGATGCCCATCAGCATCAGGATGCCGATGGTGGCCGGCAGCGACATCGCCTCGCCGGCGATCAGCAGCAGCCCCAGCGCCCCGCCCACCGACAGCGGCAGCGCGGCCATGATCGTCACCGGCTGCGCGAAGTCGTGGAACAGCAGCACCAGCACGCAGTAGACGAGCAGGACGCCGGCGATCATCGCGATGCCGAAGTCGGCGAACAGCTGGTTCATGCGCTCGGTGTCGCCGAAGTTGGCCTGCTTCACGTCGGGCGGCAGGTTCTTCATCGACGGCAGCTCGGCGATGGCGGCGGTCACCGCGCCGAGCGCCGCGCCGCCCACGTCGGCCTTGATGCTGACGCTGCGCCGGCGGTCGAAGCGCGTGATCTGCGCCGAGCCGCTGCCCATCTCCAGCGTGGCCACGGTGCCCAGCGTGACGCTGCCGCCGCCGGCCGTGGGCACGCGCAGCAGGCGCAGCGCGTCGAGGTCCTCGCGCGCGCCGCTGGCCAGCTGGGCGCGGATGGCGAGGCTGCGTTCGTCCAGGTGCAGCTTGGGCAGTTGCGCCGAGGCGTCGCCGATCGTCGCCACGCGCACCGTGGTGGCGATGTCGGAGACGGTGACGCCGAGGTCGGCGGCGCGCGCCAGGTCGGGCACCACGATCAGCTCGGGCCGGCGCAGGCTGGACGCGGCGGCCGGGTTGCCGACGCCGGGCACGCCGCGCATCTCCTGCTCGACGCGCGCGGCCGTGGCCTCGAGCGACTTCGGGTTGTCGGACACCAGGATCAGGTCCAGCACCTCGCCGGCCTCGCCGCCGCCGAAGCGGAAGCGCAGGCCCGGGATCTGGCGCAGCTCGTCCTGCACGCGCTTCTCGAACTCGCGCTGCGTGACCTGGCGCTCGGACGGCGGCACCAGCGACACCGTCATCGTGCCCCCGCGCTCCTCGGCGGCGCCGCTCGTGCCCATGGCGTCGAGCTGCGCGCCGTTGCCGACGGTGGTGAGCACGTGCGCCACCTCGGGTTGCCGGGCCAGCACCTGGCGCGCGCGCTCGGCGACGGCCGCGGTCTCGGCGAGCCGGGTGCCCGGCGGCAGCTCGAAGTTGATGGTCGTCATCGAGCGGTCGCTGGCCGGGATGAAGGTGTTGGGCAGCAGCGGCGCCAGCGCGATCGACGCGGCGAACAGCAGCACGCCCGACAGCACTGCCAGCTTGCGGTGCGCCAGGCCCCAGCGCACGAGGCCGAGGTAGGCCTGCATGAGCCGCCCTTCGCGCTCGGGCTCGTGGTGCGGCTTGAGCAGGTAGGCGCCCATCACCGGCGTCAGCAGCCGCGCCACCAGCAGCGAGATCAGCACCGCGATGGCCACCGAGATGCCGAACTGGCGGAAGAACTGCCCGGGCACGCCCGACATGAAGCTCACCGGCACGAACACCGCCACGATGGCCAGCGTGGTCGCCACCACCGCCAGGCCGATCTCGTCGGCGGCGTCCATCGCCGCCTGCCAGGCGCTCTTGCCCATGCGCATGTGGCGCACGATGTTCTCGATCTCGACGATGGCGTCGTCGACCAGGATGCCGACGACCAGCGACAGCCCGAGCAGCGTGATCAGGTTGAGCGAGTAGCCCAGCCAGTGCATGAAGAAGAAGGTCGGGATCACCGACAGCGGCATCGCGATGGCCGAGATCAGCGTGGCGCGCCAGTCGCGCAGGAACCACCAGACGACGATCACCGCGAGCAGCGCGCCGAGCACCAGCGCCTCGATCGACGCGAAGTACGACTCCTCGGTGAACTCGACCGTCGAGTTGAACAGCTTCAGCTCGACGCCGGCATGCGCCGCGCCGAGCTGCGCCACGGCCCGCTCGACGCGCGCCGCGACGTCGATCGACGACGAGCCGACCGCGCGCAGCACCTGGAAGGCGACCACGCGCTGGCCGTCGACGAAGGCGTCCTGCGAGGCGTCGGCCACGCCGTCGACGATCTCGGCCACGTCGGCCAGGCGCAGCGCCCGGCCGTCGCGCAGCGTGAGCTGCAGGCCGCGCAGCGCCTCGACGCTCGCCGCGCCGCCCAGCGTGCGGATGCTCTGCGCCTGCCCGCCCACCTCGGCCTTGCCGCCGGGCAGGTTGACGTTGACGGCGCGCAGCTGGCGGCTCACCTCGGCCGCGGTCAGGCCCCAGGCGTTGAGCCGCTCGGGCTGCAGCACGACGCGCACCTCGCGGTCGACGCCGCCGATGCGCCGCACCTGGCCCACGCCGGGCACCGTGAGCAGGGTCTTGGCGACCTCGTTGTCGACGAACCACGACAGCTCCGCCGGTGTCTTGTGGCCGCCGGCGGCCGCCTTCACCGTGAAGGTCTGCATCGGCCCGCCGGAGGTGGTGCTGCGCGTGATCACGGGCTCGTCGATGTCGCCGGGCAGGTCGGCGCGGGCGCGCGTCAGCGCGTCGCGCACGTCGTTGACCGCGCGGTCCAGGTCCTTGCCGAACTGGAACTCGATGACGGTGGAGGACATGCCGTCGGACACCGTGGACAGGATGTGCGACACGTCGCCCACCGTGGCCACCGCGTTCTCGACGATGCGCGTGACCTGCGTCTCGAGCTCGGCCGGTGCCGCGCCGGGCTGGCCGACGTTCACCGTGACGTAGGGGATGTCGACGTCCGGGAACTGGTTGATGCCGAGCTTGGAGAAGCCGAGCAGCCCCGCGAACGTGAGCAGCACGAAGAGGATGATCGGCGGGATCGGCTTGCGGATCGCCTGCGCCGAGATGTTCTGGATCATGAGCGTGCTCCCGCGGCGGCGGGCTGGATCGCGGCCTGCGCGGCGGCCTTGGCGTTGGCCACGCGCACGCGCTCGCCGTCCTTGACGAAGCCGGCGCCGGTGGCCACCACCTGGGCGTGGGGCGCCAGGCCGCGCACCTCGACCAGGCCGTCCTGGCGCAGGCCGGTCTGCACGGGGGTGGCACGGGCCACGCCGTGGTCGCCGATCACGTAGACGAAGGGCTGGCCGTCGCGGCTGAGCAGCACCGCCGCGGGCAGCGTCCACAGCGCGGCGCTGCCGACGTGGATCTCGCCCTGGGCGTGGCCGCCGGCACGCAGCGGCGTTCCCTTGGGCAGGCTGACGTGGACCAGGCCGTTGCGCGTGCGCGCGTCGACCGTCGGCGCCACCAGGCGCACGCGGCCTTCGACGACGCGCTGCCCGTCCAGGCGCAGCTTGACCGCGGCGCCGGGCTTGACGCTGTCGAGGGCGTGGTCGGGCAGCTCGGCGCGCCACTCGAGCTCGTCGTCGCGGATCAGGCGGAACAGCTCCATGCCCGGCTGCATCACCGCGCCGAGGGTGGCGCTGCGGCGCGCGATCACGCCGTCGGCGGGCGCGTGCACGCGCGTGTGCGCCAGCCGCACGGCGAGCTCCTGGCGCTGCGACAGCGCGAGGTCGAGCCGCGCCGCGGCCGCCTCGGCCGAGGTGCGCCGGGTCTGGATGGCCTCGACGCTGTAGACGCCCGCGTCCTTGACGCTCTCGGCGCGGTCGAGGTTGGCCTGCGCCTGCGCGAGCTCGGCCCGCGCCTGGCGGATGGTGGCATCCTGCTGCGCCAGCTGGGCCAGCAGCTGGGCGTCGTCGCCACGCGCCAGCAACTGGCCGCGCTTGACCACCGCGCCCACGTCGACCTTCACCTCGAGCAGGCGCACGCCGTTGGCATCCGAGCCGACGATCAGCTCGTCGCGCGCCTGCACGCTGCCGCTGGCGGCCAGCGTGCGGGCCAGCGTCACCTGGCGCGGCGTGATCGTCTCGACGGTGAGCGCGGTGGCCGCGGTGGCCGCGGTGGCCGTCAGCGGCGCGGGCGGGCTCGTCGTGGTGTTCTGGGGCGATGCGTCGCCATCCGCCGGTCCACCACCGGCCAGCAGCGTGCCGCCGCCGATGGCAGCCGCCAGGGCCACCGCCGTCAACGCCGGCACGCGGCGCTTGCTCAGGAAGTGCAGGTTCATCGGGAGGCTCCTGTGAATGAGGCTGAGAGTGCGGCGGCGTTGTGGCCGCCACCGAGGGCTTTGAAGACCGCCACCTGGCCCACCAGCCGCTGGCGATAGGCCTCCACTTCGGCGAGCTGGGCGTTGAAGTGGTTGCGCTCGGCGTCGAGCGCGTCCAGCTGGCTCGACGCGCCCACCTGCAGGCCCAGCCGCGCCAGGTGCTGCGTGCGCCCGAGCGCGGCCACGCGTTGCCGCTCGGCCTGCAGGGCCTGCTGCTGCACCTCCAGCGCGGCATAGGCTTCGCGCAGCTCGATCAGCGCGGCGGCCACGCTGCGCCGGTACTGGGCCAGCGCGGCCTCGGAGCGCGCCTCGGCCTGTTCGACGCGGGCGCGCGAGCGGCCGCCGTCGAAGAGCGACTGCGCCACGCCGGCGGCCAGCGACCAGGCGAAGCCCGGCGCGTTGAACAGGTTGGCGAGCTCGCGCACGTCGCTGCCCACGCTGCCGCTCAGGCGCAGCGCCGGCAGCGTGGCGGCGCGTGCGGCGGCGATGTCGGCCTGCGACGCCGCCAGCCGGGCCTCGGCCTGGCGCAGGTCGGGCCGGCGGCGCAGCAGCTCGGCCAGCTCGCCCTGCGGCAGGCGGGGCTCGAAGGCCTCGGTGGCATCCAGCGGTGCGCGCGTCGCCGGGGCCTGGCCGAGCGACTCGATGGCGTCGCCGGCCAGCAGCGACAGCGCCGCCTGCGCCGCCAGGCGCTGGCGCTGCAGCGAGGCCAGCGTGGCGTCGGCCGCGGCGAGCTCGGCTTCGGCACGGCGCCACTCGAACTCGGCCACCGCGCCGGCCTGCAGCTCGGTGTTGCGCAGCGCGGTGGTGCGCTCGCGGCTCGCGCGCACCGCCTGCGCGATCTGGATCTGCCGCTCCAGGCCGCGCAGCGTGAAGTGGGCCTCGGCCACCTGCGCCGTCAGGCTCCATTGCACCGCCGCATGCGCCCAGGCCTGTGCCGCCAGCTCGGCCTGCGCGGCATCGGTGCCGGCGGCCAGGCGGCCCCAGAGGTCGACTTCGTACTGCCCGACCAGCGCCACCTCGTGGCTCGAACCGGTTTGCGCCGCGGGCGCGCCGATCGAATCGGCCGAGGCGCGCGCACGCGCCGAGGAGGCGCGCAGGTCGAGCGAGGGCAGGCGCACGCCGCGCGCTTCGGCCAGGCGGGCATGGGCCTCGCGCAGCCGCGCCGCGGCGATCGCCAGATCGGCGTTGCGCGACAGCGCCTGCCCGATCAGGCGGTGCAGATCGGTGTCGTCGAAGGCGAGCCACCAGCGATCGATGGCCAGGTCGGCCTGCAGGCGCGCACCGGCGGGGGCGGCGATGGTCGGCAGGCGGTCGCCCCAGGCGCTCGTCGGCGCGGGCGGCGGCGCGAGACCGGCGCAGGCGCCGAGGGTGAGCGTGGCCGTCAACGCGGCCGTCCTTGCAGCGGTCAGCGGCAGCAGGCGCAGCGAGCGCTCAGACATGGCCGACCCCCGCGACGAGGCGCCGACGCAAGACCGCCGCCCGGCGCAAGGCCTCGAGCGCCGCCTCGAGGATCGGCGGGTACCAGGGGCGTCGGCTGGCGAGGGCGGGTGTCATGGCAGGGCTCCTGGTTGGGGCGGTGGGCGGTGGCCTGGCTTCAGTGGCGCGGCTCGGCGGCGCCGCTGGCCGTGACGGTGGGCCAGCCGAAGTCGCGGCCGACCAGGCCGCGGGCCAGGAAGTAGTTCGAACGCGCCCGCTCGCCCAGCGTGTCGAGGTCGACGCGGCCGGCCGCGTCGCACGGGAAGGCCAGCGCGCGGCCCTCGTCGAACAGGCTGACGAAGCGCAGCTCGAAGCGCTCGGACGGCAGTACGGCAGTGGCGTGCGGCATGGCGGGCCTCCTGGGAACGCCGAGCGGCTTGCTCGACAGGGCTATTTCGCTGCGCGGCGATGGCGCCGGCGTTACGCGATCGGGGCGGACGGTTGCGTTTGAAACCGCAGCCGCCGCCCGGGCTTCAGCGGTACACCAGGCCCGACAGCCGCCAGGCCAGCGTGCGCCGGAAGGCGGGCAAGCGGGCCAGCAGCGACAGCGCCAGGTTGCGCGCGCCGCGCAGCGCACGGGGCACGGTGGCCAGGCGGGTCAGGCGGTCGGCGAAGGCGACGATCTGCTGCGCCACCGGCCGCCGCTGCGCGCCATAACCGTCGAGCGCGGCCGGGTCGCCGGCGAGCGCGCCGGCCAGCGCCTCGGCCAGGCACATCGCGTCCAGGATGCCGGCGTTCATGCCCTGGCCGCCGGCCGGGCTGTGCACGTGGGCGGCGTCGCCGGCCAGCAGCACGCGCCCGGCGCGGTAGGCGTCGGCCACGCGGTGGTGCAGGCGAAAGCGCGAGCTCCACAGCACCGCGCCGCGCACGGTGGCACGCGCCGCGGCCGGGCCGCGCGCGTCGAGCAGGGCCTGCACGTAGGCGGCGTCGGGCTGCTCCGGCGCCTCGTCGACGGTGGCGACGACGCGGTGCACGCCGTCGGGCAGCGGCGCGACGACCACCATGCCCGCAGGCGAGAAGTAGAGGATCACCTCGCGCTGCGGCACGGCGGCGTTGTCTTCGAGCCGCACGTCGGCCAGCACGAAGGACTCGCCGTAGCTGCCGCCCGTGAAGCCGATGCCCATGGACTCGCGCACCACGCTGTGCATGCCGTCGGCACCGACCAGCCAGCGCGCGCGGATGGCCGTGCCGTCGTCGAGCGTGGCGGTCACGCCGTCGGCATCCTGCACCAGCGCGGCCAGCGTGCAGGGGCGCAGCACGCGGCCGCCGAGTTCGACGAAGCGATCGTGCAGCACCGCCTCGGTGACGGCCTGCGACAGCATCAGCGTGTACGGGTAGGGCGTGGGCAACGCGCCGAACTCGATCGGCACCAGCACGCGGTCGCGGTCGCGGATCGTGAAGCGCCCGGCCTGCAGGCCCTGCGCCACCAGGCGCGGCGTCACGCCCAGCGGCTCCATCACCTCGAGCGTGCGGGCGTGGATGACGGCGGCGCGCGAGGTGTTGTCGCCGCGCGCCTGGCGGTCGATGACGGTGGCGCGGATGCCGCGCAGGCGCAGCGCGGCGGCGAGGGTCAGGCCGGTGGGGCCGGCGCCGACGATCAGGATGTCGGTGTCGAAGGGTGGTGCGTTGGCGGGCATGGGGGCGGACCTTTCTCGTTCGCGCACCGCCACCGGCGGGGGGCCGGCGTCGTGGTGCGCACGTCCCCGATTGCGCGGTCCGGCGCCTTCGCGGCGATGACGTCCGGGTGGCGCGGCGTTGCAGCCGCAATCCGCGATCCGCGATCCGCGATCGGCGGCGGCCGCCGGGCCGTCAGCGCACCGCTTCGACCGCCGCGTCGAACAGGTAGCCCGCGCCGCGCTGCGTGACGATGAACGTCGGCCTGGCCGGGTTGGCTTCGATCTTGCGGCGCAGGCGCAGGATCTGCACGTCGATCGACCGGCTGGCCCTGCGGGTTCTTCAGCCGGCGCAGGCCGATGTTGACCTCCCAGCCGGCGAAGCGGTAGGCGCGCGCCCGGCTCATCGTGTCGGCCACGCTCGCCTGGGCCTGCGCGCGCCGCAGCAGCGCGCGGATGCGCGCCAGCAGTTCGCGGCTGGAGAACGGCTTGGTCAGGTAGTCGTCGGCGCCCAGCTCCAGGCCCATCACGCGGTCGGCCTCTTCGGCGCGGCCGGTGAGCATCAGGATCGGGATCGTGGCCGAGGTCTCGCGCAGCCGGCGCGCGATCTGCAGGCCGTCTTCGCCGCGCTGCAGCCGCACGTCGAGCACGACCAGGTCGACCGTCTCGCGGGCGATCAGCGTCATCAGCTCGGCCCCGGTGGCCAGCGCGCTCACGCGCAACTCGTTGGCGCCGAGGTACTCGACGAGAAGGTCGCGGATCGCGGGGTCGTCGTCGACCGCGGCGACATGGGGCCAGGCGTCGGCGGGGGGGCTCATCGGCGGCAAGCTTCGATCAGGTTGAGGTCGGGCGCAAGGCCGCGGCCAGGGCGCGCGCGATGTCGGCCCCGGCCAGCGGCTTGTTCAGCACCTGGGCCACGCCGAGTTCGCGCGCCCGCTGGGTGAGCGCCGGCGTGACGAAGCCGCTCATCAGCACGATCGGCAGATCGGGCCGCAGCGCGCGCGCCGCCCGCGCGAGCTCGCTGCCGGTGAGGCCGGGCATCGCCTCGTCGGTGAGCAGAAGGTCGAAGCGCCCGGGGTCGGCGCGCAGCAGGGCCAGCGCCTCGCTGCTCGAGGCGAGGCCCACCGGCTCGTAGCCGAGCTCGGCCAGCGCCTCCTCGCCCAGGCGCACCAGGGCCTCTTCGTCGTCGACCAGCAGCACGGTCTGGCCGTGGCCCGGCTCGAGGTCTTCGCGGGCGTTCGTGCGCGGCGGCGCCACGATGGCGTGCAGCGGCAGGTAGGCGGTGAAGCGGCTGCCCGCGCCCAGGCGGCTCTCGACGGCGATGCCGCCGCCCAGTTCGGTGACGATGCCGTGCACCAGCGACAGGCCCAGCCCGGTGCCGACGCCGACCTCCTTGGTGGTGAAGAAGGGGTCGAAGATGCGTTCGAGCAGCGCCGGCTCGATGCCGCTGCCGCTGTCGGCGATGGCCAGCTGCACGAACTCGCCGGCCGGCAGCGTGCTGGTGGCCACCGCGAGCGGCGTGTCGAGGCGGGCGATGGCCAGCGTGACCTCCAGGCGGCCTGCGCCGCGCATCGCCTGCACGGCGTTGGCGCACAGGTTCATCACCACCTGGTGGATCTGCGTCGCGTCGCCGAGCACGCCGGCATCGCCCGCCGCCAGGCGGCGCTGCAGCCGCACCCCCGCCGGCAGGGTGGCCGCCACGCTGTCCAGCGCCTCGTCGACCACCGACTGCACGTGCACCGGCACGCGCTCGCCCATGCCGGCGCGGCTGAACGCGAGGATGCGCTCGACGAGCGACTTGGCGCGCTGCGCGGCGGCGATCGTCGCGTCGATGTGGCGCCGCTGCGGCGAGCCCTCGGCGGTGCCGCGCTGCGCCAGCTCGCCGTAGCCGAGGATGGCCGACAGGATGTTGTTGAAGTCGTGCGCGATGCCGCCGGCCAGCGTGCCGATGGCCTCCAGCTTCTGCGCCTGGCGCAGCTGCGCCTCGAGCCGCTGGCGCTCGGCTTCGGCCTCCTTGCGCTCGGTGATGTCGATGCTGACGCCGGCGACGCGCAGGCCCTGGCCGTCGGCATCGTCGAAGCGCTGGGTTCGCGTCAGCGTCCAGCGGATGCCTTCGGGCAGCACGATGCGGCACTCGTAGTCGGCCTTGGCGGTGCGGCCCTCGATCTGGTCGGCGATCACGCGCGTGACCAGCGGCGCGTCGTCGGGGTGCATCGGCACGCGGGCCAGCCAGTCGGCGCGCGAGATCGCCGAGGTCACCGGCGGCAGGCCGAACATCTCGCTGAGCGCCGGCGACACGTACAGCGAATCGCTGCGCGACTCGTAGACCCAGTGGCCGCCGCGCGAACCGGCCATGGCGAGCGCGTAATGTTCCTCGCTGCGGCGCAGCGCCTCCTCGGCGCGCTTGCGCGCATCGATGTCGCTGGCCGACCCGGCCATGCGCAGCGGCCGGCCCTCGGCGTCGCGCTCGCAGCGGCCGTGCACGTGCACCCAACGCCACTCGCCGTCGGGGCGGCGCACGCGGAAGTCGGCCACGTAGGCCTCGCTGCGGCCGGCCAGGTGCTCGGCGATCGCGGCGTCGCGGCGCGCCTGGTCGTCGGGGTGGATCTGGCCGGCCATCTCGGTGCGCCACTCGTCGAGCGACTGCACCTCGGGCTGCGGCGGCAGGCCGAGCAGCTCGCGCCCGCGGCGCGAGCTGAAGGCCTGGCCCTTGACGAAGTCCCACACCCAGATGCCGTCGTCGGCGCCGGCCACGGCCACCGCGAAGCGCGCCTCGCTCTCGCGCAGCGCCTCTTCGGCGCGCTTGCGCCGCGTCGCGTCGACCGTGGCGCCGGCCAGGCGCAGCGGCTGGCCGGCGGCGGCGCGGAAGCACTGCGCGCGGGTGTGGATCCAGCGCACCTCGCCGGTGCCGGGCATGACGATGCGGAACTCGTGGTCCAGGCGCGGCGTGCGGCCGGCGACATGCTCTTCGCGGTTGTGGCGCACGCGTTCGCGGTCTTCGGGGTGCAGCGGCAGGCGGTCGAAGTACTCGTCGGCCGCGATGACCTGCGCGCCGCCGGCGATGCCGAACAGCTCGGCCAGCCGCGCCGAGACGAAGACCTGGCGCGCCGGGATGTCCCACAGCCAGTGGCCTTCGTCGCTGCCGGTCATCGCCAGCGCATAGCGCTCCTCGGAGACTTCGAGCGAGCGTCGCGCGGCCTGCGCGCGCTCGAGCTGGCGCAGCGCCATCCACAAGAGCGCCGCGGCCAGCGCGCCGAGCAGCAGCGTGCGCAGCGCGGTGGCGAGGGCCTGCGCCCGCCACGGCGCCAGCGCGGCGGCGGCATCGCGCGAGACGGCCACGATCAGCGGGTAGTCGGGGACCTGGCGCAGCGCCACGAAATGGTCCACGCCATCGACCGGGCTCGGCAGGCGCGCCACCGCGGACGGCGCCGCGCCGCCCGGCGGCAGCAGGCGGTCCACCACCTCGAGGCGACGGCCGAGCGCGCCCGGCGCCGGCGGATGGCGCGCGAGCAGCCAGCCCTGGCGGTGCACGAGCGAGATGCGCGTGCTCGGATCGGGGTAGGTGTCGCGGTAGAAGGTCTCGAAGTACTCGACGCGGCCGGGCGCCCCGACCACGCCGACGAAGCGGCCCTCGCGATCCTGCACGCGGCGGCCGATCGGGAAGATGTGGCGCTGCGTGCCCGGGCTGACGCGCACGTTGTCGATGAGCAGGCCGCGTCGCGCCTGCTCGCGCAGGGCGATGAAGGGGGTCTCGGTGGCCACCACGAGGTCGATCATCTCCTTGGGCATGACCTGCGAGGCCGCGTGCATGCGGCCCTGGGCGTTGAAGACCACCAGGCCGTCGGTCTGCACCAGGCCCTTGGCCTTCTCCTCGAGATAGCGATGCAGGCCCTCGGCGTTGGCCATGCTGAGCATGCCGCGCTCGAGCTGCTCGGCCACGTGCGCCAGCACCACATCCACCGCCTGGATGCTGCGCGCCGTCTGCTCGGCGATCACGCGCGACTGCGTGCCGAGGTCACGCTCGGTGGCGCGCAACGCCTCGCCGTGGCCGCGCCAGATGTCCCAGCCGGCCTGCGCCGCCATCGCCGCGATGAAGGCGCCGCCGAACCAGGCCAGCGCGCGCGGCGACCACCAGGAGGATGACGGCTGGGCCATGGCAGGCATGTCGATCGCCGCCAGTTTGGCACCGCCCCGGCAGCGGCGCCGTTGCGGCGCGGCGCTGCTCGATTACAGCTGAAACGCACGTCCTAGCAAGGCCCGTCGCGACGGGCGGCTGCGCTGCGCCCGCGCATGGCACGCGCCGGAGGCGGCCAGGCGGTGCCTCGGCGCCACCGCCAGGCGGCCACCACCACCACGTCGCACACGAGCAGCGTGAACACCGAAGGCAGCACGCTGGCCTGCCCCGCCGGGCCCCATGCCCACAGGCTCCACGCGACCTTGGCCGCCGTGCCGCGGTGGAGCACGAGCAGGCCGATGAGCCACCGGCGGTGCCAGAGCATCGCCGCGAGGAGCGCGAGGAAGATCGACGCGGCCAGTGCGAGCGACGCGACCGGGATCCACCCGCTCGCCAGCATCCGGCGCTCGGCATCCAGGTACGCGGCGATGGCCGGATCCGGCGGCCCGGCGGGCGCCGGAAACCCGATCAACGTGGCCGGAAACAGCAGCAGCGTGACGAGCAGTCCGCGCGCGCTGCGACGCCAGGCGAACCAGCAGAACGGCAGCAGGAACAAGGGCCGCACGTACCAGCTCGCCGGATGGTGATGGCGTTCCCACGCCCAATGCAGGATCGAGCTGACATCGATGCCTTCCAAGTGCAGCCCGCCCCGCGCGACCCGGCAGCGCGCCTCAGAAGCGGTACAGGTAGCCGAGCGTCAGGCGCGGCGATCCGCTCTTCTCGATCAACGGGCTGTCCTGGATCGCCGAGCCGAAGCGGCGGTACTTGATGCTCGACAGCAGCGTGTGCGCGGCGCCGATCTGGTAGTGCACGTCGACGCCGACGTCGAGGTTCACCGACGACCTGCCTTCGTAGGCGGGCCGCGCCGCCGTGGCCTCGCCGGGCCGCACGCCGTAGTAGTAGCCGACGAACTTCCTGTCGAAGTACTCGACGCCGAGCTTGGGCACGACGGTCAGCGCGCCGGCGGCCAAGGGATGGCCATAGGCGATACCGCCGCGGATGCCCTTGCTGGCGGTGGTCGCCTTGACGAGGTCGAACGAGACCTCGCCCCAGGGCGCGGCGTGGCGGCCCGCCAGCCCGAGGAAGATGCTGCCCTTGCGCTCGCTCATGCCGGCGAAGACGGCGCCGTCGCGGGCTTCGAAGCCGTCGAAGCGGTAGTCGGCACGCAGCTTGATCGCGCTCTGGCGGTTGCCGAGGATCCGGTATTCGGCCTGCGGGCCGAAGAGCCGGAAGCGCTCGGTCTCGACGTAGAGGACCGGCAGCGCCTCGGTCTCGCGGCCGATGCCCTTGTAGCCTTCGTCTTCGCTCAGGACGCCGAGGCCGATGCCCCAGCGCGTGCGGTCGTCCGTGATCGACGGGAACAGCGCCTCGGCCCGGGTGCCGGCGGCGACGGTGATGCCGAGCGCCAGGGTGGCGAGCGCTCGGACGGAAGCGGAGTGCGGGGACATCGGGAGATTCCTGGTTCGTTTTCGACCGGCGCGAGTCTCCCGGGCCACGCGCGTGCCGCCGACAACCTTTGGTGTAATGCGCCATGGGTATCAGCAGCGGCATCGAACTGCGCCACCTGCGCGCCTTCGTCGCGGTGGCCGAGGAACTCAGCTTCCGCGCCGCCGCCGAGCGGCTGCACCTGTCGCAGCCGCCGCTCAGCCGGACCATCGCGCAGTTCGAGTCCCTGCTCGGCCGCACGCTCTTCGTGCGCTCGCGGCAGGGCGTGGCGCTCAGCGCCAGCGGCAGCGTGTTGCTGCCGCGCGCGCGCGCCGGCTGCTCGAGTCCGTCGAGAAGGCGCTGGCCGATCTGCCCGCGTCCGGCGAGCGGGCGGCGGGCCGCGGGCCGCGCGTGGGCGTGTTCTTCGCCGTGCACCCGGCGGCGCAGGCCGACCTGCGCGCCGCGACCCGCGCATCCCGCGTCGAGGTCGGGCGCACGCACGAGCTGATGACCGCGGTGCGGCAGGGTCGGCTCGATGGCGCCCTGGTGATGCTGCCCGGGCCCACCAGCGGCCTGTCGGTGCAGGAGGTCGGGCGCGCGGAGATGCACGCCGCGGTGCCGACGATGCATCCGCTGGCGCGTCGGCGCAGCCTGCGGTCGCCGACCTCGACGCCTTCCCGCGGCTGCTCTTCCTCGGCCGCCGGCAGAACGCCCCGCTCTATGCGCATCTGGACGAGGCGCTGCGGCGGCGCGGCCTCGTCGCCCCGCGCTACAGCGTGCCGCGCGACACCTACTCCGGCGTCGCCCAGATCGCCGCCGGGCAGGCCTGCACGGTCCTGTGCAGCTGGGTGGGGGACTTTCTCAGCGCCGGCGTGACCCTGCGGCCGCTGCGCAAGGCCGATCGGCTCGTCGTGAGCATCGGCTGGGTCAGTCGCAGGCCCGAGCCGGGTACGGCGCTGGCGGTGGCCGGCGCGATGCGCGCCTTGTTCCCCGCCCCTCCGGCGCACGGGCGCGCGCCCTAGCCAGGAGTGCGGGCGCCCTGGAAAGCGGGCAGCGCTAGTTCAGCCGCACGATGCGGTCCAGCGGGCCCGGCGCCAGCGTCGGGTTGGCCTTCACGTAGGCCTCGAAGGCATCGATGTCCATCATGCCGGTGACCGCATCGCGCCCCTGGCGCAGCACGAGGTAGTTGTCGCCGCCGCCGGCCATGAAGCTGTTCACCGTGACGCGGACGCTGGCGTTCGGGTCCAGCGGCTGGCCGTCCAGCCGCACGCTGCCGCTCACCACGCGCTGGCCCGGGGGCTTGCTCGCGTCCCAGCTGTAGGTGAAGCCGCGGCTCACCTGCAGGATGCGCGGGCCCGGCTGGTTGAGCCATTGCTGCTCGAGCAGGGTGAGGATCTGCGCGCCGGTGAGCGTCATCGTCACCAGGTTGTTGTAGAAGGGCTGCACGGCGAACAGGTCCTCGTAGCGCACCTGGCCGTCGGCGGCGCGCTGCAGCGGCGCGCGGATGCCGCCCTGGTTCATGAAGGCCACGCGCGCGCCGGCGTCGCGCGTGGCGGCGAGCTGCGCGTCGGCGATGACCTGGCCGAGCGCGCTCTCGCCGCTCGGCGCGAAGTCGCGCGGCAGCGTCGCCGCGAGCTGCCCCACCACGCGCCGCGCCAGCGGCGTGACCAGCCGCTCGTAGGTGGCGATCAGCTCGGTCTGGCGCGGGTCCTTGGCGAAGCTCTGCGTGCGCACGATGACGTTGTCGGCTTCGGCCTTGATCACGTCGCCGCTCTTCGGGTCGAGCAGCAGGTCGATCTGCGTCACCACGGTGCCGAACTTGTCGCCGCTCGTCACCACGCGGCCTTCGATGCGGCAGTTGTAGGCGCGGTGGGTGTGGCCGGTGATCACCACGTCGACCGCCTTGTCGAGCTTCCTGACGATGTCGACGATGGGGCCGCTGATGCCCGGGCATTCGTTGTAGTCGCCGGTCGGCACGCCGCCTTCGTGGATCAGCAGCACGATGGCCTCGATGCCCTGCTTCTTCAGCTCGGGCACCAGCGCGTTGACGGTCTCGGCCTCGTCCCTGAAGGTCAGGCCGCGCACGCCGGCCGGCACCACGATGGTCGGCGTGTCCTTCAGCGTCAGCCCGATGAACGCCACCGGGATGCCCTGGAAGCGCTTGACGTGGTAGGCCGGGAACAGCGTCTTGCCGGTGGCGTCGACCACCGTGCTCGCCGCCAGGTACCTGAAGCTCGCGCCCTTGAAGGGCTGCGGCCCCTTGCAGCCTTCGTCCTTGTTGCAGCCGCCGTTCTGCATGCGCACGAGCTCTTCGGCGCCCTTGTCGAACTCGTGGTTGCCGACCGCGCTGATCTCGAGGCCCATCGCCGAGAGCGATTCGATCGTCGGCTCGTCGCGGAACAGCGCCGAGATCAGCGGCGTGGCGCCGATCAGGTCGCCGGCGGCCACGAAGGCGTGGTTGGGGTTCTTCGCGCGCAGTTCGTTGACGGCGGTGGCCAGGTGCTCGGCGCCGCCGGCCGGAACGACCACCGTCTTGCCCGGGTCGGCCGGGTCCTTGATGCGGATGCCGCCGGCCGGCGGCTTGAGGTTGCCGTGGAAGTCGTTGATGGCGAGCAGCTTCACCGGCACCGGCCCGCTCGGGCGCGGCGTGGCGCAGCCGACGAGCAGGGCCAGCGCAGCGAGCGACAGGACGACGACGTGACGCATGGGGGCCGATCTCCGGTGGCGGGTTCCGATTCAGTACGAGGTGGGGGTGGCAGTCGTTCCTGGCGCGGCACCGCCGCCCCCGAGCACCGCCTCGATGTCGTTGAGCAGCCCGCTCGCGCCGATGCGCAGCCGCTCGGGCGTCACGCTGCCGAGCATCTGGCGCGTGAGCTCGATGTAGGCCGCCGCGTCGGCCACCGTGCGGATGCCGCCGGCGGGCTTGAAGCCGACGCGCGTGCGCGCCTGCGGGTCGGCGGCGATGGCCTCGAGCAACAGGCGCGCCGCGGGCAGCGTGGCGCTGACCTGGGTCTTGCCGGTGCTGGTCTTGAGGAAGTCGGCCCCGGCGTCGAGCGCGATGCGGCAGGCGCGCCGGATCAGCGCCTCGTCGGCCAGCTCGCCGGTCTCGAGGATCACCTTGAGCTTGAGCCCGCGGCAGGCCTGGCGCACCGCGGCGAGCAGCGCGGGGGCGTGGTCGAGGTCGCGGTAGGGCAGCACCACGTCCACCTCCTGCGCGCCGGCCTGCACGATCTGGCCGGTGTCGCGAACGGCGCGCGCGACGTCGCTGCCGCCGTCGGGGAAGTTGGCCACCGCGGCCACCGCCACCTCGCGCGGCAGCAGCGCACGCGCCTGCGCCGCGAAGCGCGGCCACACGCACACGGCGGCGACACGGCCGTGCGGGCCGACGGCGCGTGCGCAGAGCCTGGCGATGTCCTCGGGCGTGTCGCCGTCGTTCAGACTCGTCAGGTCCAGGCAGGCGAGCGCGGTGCGGGCGGTGTCTTGCAGCGTCGTCGTCACGGCAGCTCCAGCGAGGACACGATGGTCTCGAGCAGCCCCACCGCACGCGCGCTCGCCGCCTGCGCGGTGGCCAGGGTGTGCGCGTGGCTGAGCTGCTCGGTCGAGAGGCCGGCGGCCATGTTCGTCATCAGCGACACCGCCAGCACGCGCAGCCCGGCGTGGCGCGCCAGGATCGTCTCGGGCACCGTGCTCATGCCCACCGCCTGCGCGCCCAGCGTCTGCAGCATGCGGATCTCGGCCGGCGTCTCGAACTGCGGCCCCAGCACCCAGGCGTACACGCCTTCGGCGAGCGACGTGCCGGCCCGCGCGCCAGCGGCGCGCGCCTGGGCGCGCAGCGCGGGGTCGTAGGCGTCGGCCAAGGCGACGAAGCGCGCGTCGCCCGCCTCGCCCGATCCGCCCGGGTCGCCGGCGAGTGGCGAGCGCTGCGGCAGGTTGAGGTGGTCGCTGATCAGCATCGGCGTCCCCGGCGGCAGCGCGTGCGTCAGGCTGCCGGCGGCGTTGGTCTGCACCAGCACCTGCACGCCCAGCGCGGCCAGCGTGCGGATGGCGCCCTTCATGCCGGTGGGCTCGCCGGTCTCGTAGGCATGCTTGCGGCCGGCCAGCACCGCCACACGGTGCGGCCCGATGCGGCCGAGCACCACGCGCCCGGCGTGCCCGCCGACGCCGAGCACCGGAAACGCCGGCAGCTCGGCGTAGGGCACGGCCAGCGGGTCGAGCACGCGGTCGGCGAACGGGCCCCAGCCCGATCCGAGCAGCACGGCGATGCGCGGCGCGCTGCCGCCGGCGGCAGCGCGAAGGCGCGCGACGCTGGCGTCGATCTGCGGGCTCATGGCGTCATGGTGGCGCGGCGGCATTCACGGCGCGATCTTAGGCGCGCCGCCGCGCCACTCGCGTGACAGCAGCCCGTACAGCTCGGTGTCGCTGACCTCGCCGGCGACGATCCAGCGTTCGCGCAGCCGGCCTTCGAGCGTGAAGCCCAGGCGCTCGAGCGTGCGCCGCGAGGCGGCGTTGCGCGGGTCGATGTCGGCCTCGATGCGGTTGAGGTTCAGGCCCTCGAAGCCGTGGCCGACGAGCGCGACGAGCGCCTCGTGCATCAGGCCGCGGCCCCAGTGTTCGCGGCTGAGCAGGTAGCCCATCTCGGCGCGCCGGCTCGTCGGCACGAAGCCGAAGAGCGTGCAGCTGCCGATCAGCGTGTCGTCGCCGTGCCGGCACAGCGCCAGGCGCAGGTGCGTGCCCTCCTCGTTGGCGTGCGCGTCGCGCTCGAGCAGCGCCTCGGCGTCGGCCAGCGAGCGCCAGGGCGGCGAGGCCCAGTAGCGCATCACCTCGGGGTCGGAGAAGACCGCGAAGAGCGCCGGCGCGTCGTGCGCCGCCAGCGGGCGCAGCTGCAACCGCTCGGTCGCGAGCACGAGCGGCTCGGGCCGGCGCAGCGTGGCGCGCCGCGCGTTGGCGGCGCGCCGCGTGAGCTCGAAGCCGATCTCGCCGTGGGCCGCCGCGTCGGCGTCGTCCACCTCGGTCCAGCCGGCGGCGCGGTAGAACATGGCAGCGCGCGAATTCGCCTCGGTGCTGAGGTCCAGGTACGCCAGGCCGCGCGCGAACAGCCAGTCGACCATCGTGTCGTGCAGGCGCCGGCCATGGCCGCGGCCCTCGTGATCCGGGTGCACGAAGAGGGCCCAGATGCGGCCCGTGATGCGGTTGCCGATGGCGAAGCCGACGATCACGCCGGCCTCTTCGACCACCCAGCCGCGGCCGCTCGCCTCGATGGCGCCGACGCAGGCCGCCTCGATCTCCGCCGGCGTGGCCGAGACGAGCCGGTTCTCGCGCACCGCCAGGCGCACGGCCATCATGCCGGGGATGTCGGCTCGCGTGGCGATGCGCGGTTCGGTCATCGGGGCGCGCGACGGTCGCACGGTCAGGGCGCGGGCGGCAGCGTCGCCTGCCAGGCCTCGATCTGCGGCAGCAGCGCGGCACGGCGCTCGAGGGCGCGCGGCTTCCACAGCCGCTCGCGGTCGGCCTGCGTGTAGTAGGCGTCGAAGCGCGGCACGCCCGGCGGCAGCACCACCCAGGGCTGCTTTCTCGCGGTGAAGATGTGCACGTCGGGCGGCAGCCGGTCGGGGTCGTCGAGCGTGCCCACGCGCACGAAGGCCACCGCCGGGCCCGAGCCCGCGTAGTGGCTCCACAGCGCGATGCGGCAGGCCGGGCAGCGCGCGATCTGCTGGCCCAGGCCGCTGTCGGACGGCGTGTGCACCAGGTCCGGCGTGCCGGCGAGCAGCGTCAGGCGGCTCGCTTCGATCATGGCGTTGATCGCGAAGGCGCTGCCCGTCTCGCGCTGGCACCAGCGGCAGTGGCAGCAGTGCACCCACAGCGGCTCGTCGTCGAGCCGGTAGCGCAGCGCGCGGCAGTCGCAGCCGCCTTCGAGCGGGGCCACGCTCATGATCCGGCGGGCTTCATCTGCGCCGGGTCGTAGAAGAACTTCTCCTGCACGATCTGCTCGCCGCGCCAGCGCTGCAGCGCCAGCTCGTCGATGCGCGCGATCACGCCCAGGCGGTCTTCGAACTCGAACAGCCAGCGCACGATCACCTCGTCGCCGTTCACGAACACCGGCCGCAGGCACTTGGCCTTGACGCTGCGCGTGCCTTCGATGACCTTGCGTTCGTTGGCGATCAGCGCCGCCTTGCCCACGCGCGGCGGGCGGTGGTTCTCCTGCATCGTGGCCGCGTCGGCGTAGAAACGCTCGATGGCCTCGACGAAGCGGCCGGCCTCGACGGTGGCGATGAAGTCCTCGAGCGTGGCGGGCGCGGGCATGGGCCGCGAGCTTAGTCCAGGTTGGCCTTGCGGAAGGCCTCGGGCAGCAGCTCGCCGAGCGTGAACGAGCGCCGCACGCCGCGCGGGCCGGCCACGTGCACCGGGCAATCGGCGCCGGCGAACTCCGCGAGCTTCTGCCGGCAGCCGCCGCAGGGCGTGGTGAGCAGAGGGGAGTCGGCCAGCACCAGCACGGCGCGGATGCGCTTGCCGCCGGCGGCCACCATGCTGCCGATGGCGGTGGCCTCGGCGCACCAGCCCTGCGGGTACGACGCGTTCTCCACGTTGCAGCCGGCGTGCACGCGGCCACGCTCGTCGAGGATCGCCACGCCGACCTTGAACTTCGAGTAGGGCGCGTGCGCGTTCCTGCGCGCGGCGCGCGCGGCGGCCAGCAGCGGGGCGAGTTCAGCGTTCCTTGACATAGGGACGGCCGAGCGCCTTGGGCGCCACGGCATGGCCGATGAAGCCGGCCAGCAGCACCACCGTGAGCACGTAGGGCAGGGCCTGGATGGCCTGCACCGGCACCTCGCCGATGCCCGGCAGCGCCACGCCCTGCAGCCGGATGCTCACCGCGTCGAGAAAGCCGAACAGCAGGCAGGCCCACAGCGCGCCCACCGGGTGCCACTTGCCGAAGATCATCGCCGCCAGCGCCATGAAGCCGCGGCCGGCGGTCATGTTGGGGGCGAAGCTCGGGGTCATCGCCAGCACGAGGTACGCGCCGGCCATCGAGGACAGAACGCCGTTGAGCGCCAGCGCCTGGTAGCGCAGGCCCTTCACGCTGACGCCGGCGGCGTCGACCATCGTCGGGTTCTCGCCCGCCGCGCGCAGGCGCAGGCCGAAACGCGTGCGGTACAGCAGCCACCACACCGCGGCCACCGTGGCGAGCGCGCCGTAGACCATCAGGTTGTGGCCGAAGAGGGCCAGGCCGATCGCCGGGCCGACGAGCGGGATCTGCGCCACCGCGCGGCCGGCGCCCTCGAACCAGCCGTCGAGCCGCACCGCCTCGGAAAGAGGCGGCGTCTGCCCGCCGAGCTTGAACCAAGCGATGCCCAGCACCACCGTCAGGCCGGCCGCCGTCATCGTGATGGCCATGCCGAGCACGACCTGGTCGCCGCGGTGCGTGACGCAGGCGTAGCCGTGCAGCATCGACAGCGCCACGCCGACGAAGAGCGCCGCGGCGACGGCCAGCACGAGCGAGCCGCTCACCGCGCCCACCGCGGCGGTGGCAAACGCCGTCATCAGCATCTTGCCCTCGAGGCCGAGGTCGATGACGCCCGAGCGCTCGCACAGCACGCCGGCCAGCGCGCACAGGATCAGCGGCACCGACACGCGCAGCGTGCTCGCGACGATGGTGCCGACCAGCACCTCATCCACGCGCCGGCCCCCCGAGGCCACCACGCGCACCCAGCACACCCAGCGCCCGCGCGATCCACGGCGCCGCCACCTGCGCCATGGCGCCGGCGAAAAGCACGATCAGCCCCTGCAGCATGAACACCATCTCGCGGCTGAAGCCGCTGATCTCGAAGGCGAGCTCCGCGCCGCCCTGGTACAGCGCGCCGAACAGGATCGCCGCGAGCACGATGCCCACCGGATGGTTGCGCCCGATCAGGCTCACCGCGATGCCGGCGAAGCCGGCGCCGGCCACGAAGTCGGCGATCAGCCGGCCGTGCACGCCGGCGATCTCGTTGACGCCGACCAGACCCGCCAGCGCGCCGGAAATCGCCATCGACAGCATCACCAGCCGCTGCGGCCGGATGCCGGCGTACAGCGACGCGTCCGGCGCGAAGCCCACCGCGCGCAGCGCGTAGCCGCTCTGGCTCTTCCACAGCGTGAGGTAGACGCCCGCCGCGGCGGCCAGCGCCAGCAGCAGCGTGGCGTTGAGCGGCGTGCGCGGCCACGCGATGCCGAGCGCGCCGAGCATCTCGTGCATGCCGGGCACGCGCGCGCTGGCGGCGAAGGCGGCGCTCTCGGGCGTCATGTTGCCCGGCTCCTTGAGCACGTTGACGAGCAGGTAGCCGAGCAGCGTGGCGGCGATGAAGTTGAACATGATCGTCGTGATGACGACGTGGCTGCCGCGGTAGGCCTGCAGCGCCGCCGGCACCGCCGCCCAGGCCATGCCGAAGAGCGCCGCGGCCAGCACCACCAGCGGCAGCATCAGCGCCGCCGGCAGCTGCGCGCCGAAGGCGAGCGCCGCCAGCCCCGCGCCCAGCCCGCCCATGATGGCCTGGCCCTCGCCGCCGATGTTGAACAGCCCGCCGTGGAAGGCCACCGACACCGCCAGCCCGGTGAAGATGAAGGTGGTGGCGTAGTACAGCGTGTAGCTGAGGCCACTCTGGGAGCCGAAGGCGCCCTTGACGAGCAGCGCCAGCACCTGAGCCGGCTCGAAGCCGACCAGCGCGACGACGAGGCCGGCCACCGCGAGCGCGAACGCCAGGTTCACCGCCGGCAGCAGCGCCACGTCGGCCCAGCGTGGCAGCTCGGCGGGCTGGCTCAATGTGCACCGCCCATCAGCCGGCCCAGGCGCTGCTCGTCGCACTGCTCGATCGGCAGCTCGCCGGCCACGCGGCCGGCGTTCATCACGATCACGCGGTCGGCGAGCGCGAGGATCTCGTCGAGCTCGCTGCTCACCACGAGCACGGCGCCGCCGGCGTCGCGCATGGCACGCAGGCGGCCGTGGATGAACTCGATGGCGCCGATGTCGACGCCGCGCGTCGGCTGGCCGACCAGCAGCACCTGCGGCGCGAGCGCGGCCTCGCGCGCGAGCACGAGCTTCTGCTGGTTGCCGCCGCTGAACTTGCTGCTGCGTAGCAGCGGCTCGCGCGGGCGCACGTCGTAGCGCTCCATCATCGTGGCGCAGTCGGCGCGCATGGCCTCGCCGCGCAGCCAGCCGTGGCGGTTGTAGCGCGGGCTGGCCTGGTAGCCGAGCACCGCCGACTCCCAGGCCGCGAAGGGCAGCACCAGACCGCGGCGGTGGCGGTCCTCGGGCACGTGCGCGATGCGCAGCGCACGCGCGGTGGCCGGGTCGATCCAGTGGCGCGGCGTGAAGTCGCGCCCGCCCACCGTCATCTCGCCGGCGCTCGGCACGAGCAGGCCGGCCAGCACGTCGAGCAGCTCGCTCTGGCCGTTGCCCGACACGCCGGCGATGCCGACGATCTCGCCGGCGCGCAGGTTGAGCGTGACGTCGGCCAGCCGCTGCACGCCCAGCGCATCGGTGTAGCTGATGAGGCGCGCGTCGAGCAGCACGGCGCCGGGCGGGGCGCGCTTCGTGGCGTCGCGGCCGAGGTTGACGCGCCGGCCGACCATCGCCTCGGCGAGGCCGTCGAGCGAGGTCTCGCCGATCGGGCAGTCGAGCACCACGGCGCCCTGGCGCATCACGGTGACGTGGTCGCACAAGGCCATGATCTCCTTGAGCTTGTGCGTGATGAGCAGCACCGTCGTGCCCTGCGCGCGCAGCTGGCGCAGCGTGGCGAAGAGCTGCTCGGTCTCCTGCGGCGTGAGCACCGCGGTGGGCTCGTCGAGGATCAGGATGCGCGCGCCGCGGAACAGCGCCTTGAGGATCTCCAGGCGCTGGCGCTCGCCCACCGGCAGGTCGGCCACGGGTTCGTCGAGGCGCACCACGAGGCCGGTGCGCTTCATCAGCGCCTGCAGCTGGCCGCGCACCTGCTCGCGCGCCGGCGCCAGGCGCCAGCCGGGCTCGGCGCCGAGCATCACGTTGTCGAGCGCCGAGAGCGTATCCACCAGCATGAAGTGCTGGTGCACCATGCCGATGCCCAGAGCGATGGCCTCGCGCGAGCCGCGGATGCGCGCCGCCTTGCCCTCGATCTCGATCTCGCCCGCGTCGGCCTCGTAGAAGCCGTAGAGGATCGACATCAGCGTGCTCTTGCCGGCGCCGTTCTCGCCGACGATGCCGTGCACGCTGCCGGCGCGCACCGTGAGCGCCACGTTGCGGTTGGCGTGCACCGCGCCGAAGCGCTTTTCGATGTGGCGCATCGCCACCGCGGGCGGCGCTGCGGTGGCCACGGCCACGGGCGTCAGCGGCTCACTTGCAGGCGTTCGCCGCCATGTAGTCGATGACCTTGATCTTGCCGGCGATGATGTCGGCCTTGGCCGCGTCGACCTTCTTCTTCATGTCGGCGCTCACGAGCTTGGCGTTGTGCTCGTCCATCGCGTAGTCGACGCCGCCTTCCTTCAGGCCGAGCGCCACCACGCCGGGCTTGACGCCCTTGAAGGCGTTGTAGACCGCCACGTCGACGCGCTTGACCATGCTCGTGAGCATGGTGCCGGGCTGGATGTGGTTCTGGTTGCTGTCGACGCCGATGGCCAGCTTGCCGGCGTCCTTGGCCGCCTGGTACACGCCGATGCCGGTGCCGCCCGCGGCGGCGAAGACCACGTCGACGCCGCCGGCGAACTGCGCCTTGGCGAGTTCGGCGCCGCGCGCCGGGTCGTTCCACGCCGCCGGCGTGGTGCCGGTCATGTTGGCCACCACCTCGGCCTTCGGGTTGGCGTACTTGGCGCCCTGCTCGAAGCCGCACTGGAACTTGCGGATCAGCGGGATGTCCATGCCGCCCACGAAGCCGACCTTGCCGCTCTTGCTGGCCAGCGCCGCCATCATGCCGACCAGGAAGCTGCCCTCGTGCTCGGCGAACACGATGCTCTGCACGTTGGGCAGCTTGACCACCGAGTCGATGATCGCGAACTGCGTCTTCGGGAAGTCCTTGGCCACCTTCTCGAGCGTGCTGCCCTGGCTGAAGCCGATGGCCACGATCGGGTTGGCGCCGCCTTCGGCCATGCGCCGCTTGGCCTGCTCGCGCTGGCTGGCGTTGCTGATCTCGAACTCGCGGTAGGCCTTGCCCGATTCCTTCTTCCAGCGCTCGGCGCCGTCGAAGGCGGCCTGGTTGAAGCTCTTGTCGAACTTGCCGCCCATGTCGTAGATCACCGCCGGCTGGGCTTGCGCGAAAGCCGCGCCGGCAGCGAGGGCGATGGCGGAACCGAGCGCGGCGGCGGCGAAGGTCTTCTTGGGCATGGCGTGCGGGCTCCAGCAACGGGTGGTTCGAAGTGGGCGGCAGGATAGCAAGCGGCGGGCCCGCGGCATGTCCAGGGTCGCCCTAGGGTTGGCGGGGCCGCCGCCGGCGGCATCATCATCGGAGACATGCCGCCCCCGACCGACCACCTGCGCCGCCTGCACCGCCTGCGCCGCCTGCCCAAGGTGGTGCTGCACGACCACCTCGACGGCAGCCTGCGCCCCGCCACGCTGCTGGCGCTGCTGCACGAGCGCGGCATCGCGCCGCCGGCGCCCGAGGTGGCCGGCCTCGAACGCTGGTTCGACGCCAACGCCCATGCCGGCAGCCTGGAGAAGTACCTCGAGGGCTTCGCGCTCACGGTGGCGGCGATGGCCAGCCCGGCCGCGCTCGAGCGCGTGGCCTTCGAGGCCGCCGAAGACGCGCGCGAAGACGGTGCACTGCTGGCCGAGTTCCGCATCGCGCCACTGCTGTTCGAGGCGCATGGCCTGGACGGCGACACCGCGGTCGAGGCGATGCTCGCCGGGCTGGCGAGAAGCCCCTTGCCGAGCGGGCTGATCGTCTGCGCGATGCGCAACTTCGGCACCGATCACGTGATGCGCAGCGCCGAGCTGGCGCTGCGCTGGGCGCCGCGCGTGATCGCGTTCGACCTCGCCGGCGCCGAACGCGGCCACCCGGTGGCCGAACACGCCGCGGCGCTGGCCCGCGTGCGCGAAGGCGGGCTGCCGATGACGCTGCACGCCGGCGAGGCCGACGTGGCCGAGCGCGTGCTCGAGGCCGGCCGCGCCGGCGCGCGCCGCATCGGCCACGGCGTGCGCCTCGTCGACGCGCTGGCCGACCCGGCGCGCCGGCATCTCGTCGACGAGGTCAAGGCGCTCGGCCTGCACCTCGAGGTGTGCCCGACGAGCAACGTGCACACCGGCGCCGCGCCTTCGATCGCCGCGCACCCGATCACGGCGCTGTGGCGCGCCGGCGTGAGCCTGAGCTACCACACCGACAACCGGCTGATGAGCTGCATCACGCACGCCGGCGAGGCGGCGTCGCTGCTGCGCGAGACGCCGCTTGCCGAGGCCGACCTGCTGCGCATGGCACGCCTGGCGGCCGAGGCCTCGTTCCTCGGCCCCGCGGTGCGCGCCGCGGCGGTCGCGGCGATCGACGCCTTCGAGGCCGGCGGGCGAAACTAGGGCGCGCCCGCCCCGCCCTCCTCTTCAGCGCACCTCGCCCGGCCGCCAGCGCAGCGGCCGGTTGGCCAGCGCTCGCACGTCGGGCGGCGCGACGCCGAGCGTGCGCAGCGAGGGCGCCACCGGCTGCACCACCAGGTGCTCGTTGCCGAGGAAGAACAGCGTCGCGCCGTCGGGGCTGATCGCCGCGCGGGCGCGCGGGTTGCAGTCGGTGAAGACGGTGCGGCAGCTCGGGTCGTGCTGCAGGTCGAAGTGGCCGACGAGCGCCAGGTCCACGCTCTGCGGGTTGGCCGCGCGCGTGTCGAACACGAACACGCGCGGCTTGACCGCGGCGTCCTCGTGCAGCGCCATCACGTAGGCACGATGGCCCTCGGGCGACATCAGGGCGACGAGGCCGAAGTAGCGCGGGTAGGCCGCCAGCGAGACGCGCCCGATCAGCGCGCCGGCGGCATCGCGCACCTCGTAGGCATCGAAGATGACGCGCGAGCCGTCGGCCGACAGGTGGATGTCGTAGGCGAAGGGCGGGCCGCCCGGCTCGAGTTCGAGCGCGCCGCGCGCCGGCGTGTAGCCGAGCAGCGGCGGCTGCGGCGTGACCGACGCGGACTGCACCACGATCATGCGGCTGCCGTCGCGCGACACCGCGGTCCAGGGGCCGCCGTAGAAGGTGGTCGGAAAGCCCGGCTGCGCGGGGCGCGGCCGGATGCTGCGCGAGCGCAGGTCGAAGTAGCCGAGTTCGTTCCAGGCGCCGCCGCCGATCGGCAGCCAGGCCCGCCCGTCGTAGGTGGTGCTGATGCCGAAGCTCACGTAGGTGAGGTTGCGCGCGAGGCCGCCCGGGTGGTCGAGCGTGAAGGTGGTGTCCAGGGTCAGCGGGTCGACCAGGCTCAGCCGCCCCGGCGTGGCGCTGACGAGCACCGAGGCGCCGTCGGCGCTGATCGCGGCGTCGAGGATCTGCGGCACCGGCTTGGCGTCGACCACCCAGCTGCCGTTGACGAGGCGGAATCGCTGCAGCGACTCGGCCTGCACGTTGACGCCGAAGACCGTGGCGCGCGCCGCATCGAAGACGATCGAGCGCGGATTGCCGCCGGTCGGCACCGCGGCGTAGGCGAAGGTCTGCGGCGAGATGACCTGCAGCGCCGCGCCCGCCTGCGCCTGGCCGAGCGCGTTGCTCACCGTGACCATCGCGCTGGCCGGCACCTGCGGCGCGAGGCGCACCTGGAGCGTGCCGTCGTCGAGGCGCGTCACCGAGTCGGGCACGATGCCGGCGATCTGCAGGCGCGCCGCCGGCGAGGCGAGCGAGGAGAGGCCGCGGCCCGAAACGTACAGCGTGGACGTGCGCCCCGTCACCAGCACCTGCGGGCCGAGCATGTGCACCTCGGGCAGCCGCTTGAGCAGCGTGACCACCGCCGTGACCGGGCTGATGTGCGCCAGGTCGGGGGTGATCGTCACCAGGGCCTGGTGGTCGGCGAAGTTGTCGAGCGCGGCGATCGCGGCCACGTCGACGCTGGCGGCCAGCGGCTCGCCGGTGCGCCCCGACGCCGTGACGCGCAGCCAGGGCTGGCTCGACACGGCGCGCCAGGTGAAGCCCGGGCCGGCGACGGCCGCGGCCTGGATCGTCCACTGGCCACGCAGCGCGGCGCCGGCCGTCTCGGCATCGGCGGTCAGGAAGACGGGCGGCGGGACCAGCAGCCCCGGACCGACCGTCACCGACACCGGCACGCGCACCGCGGTGCCCGGCGCCGCCGGCTCCAGCACGATCGTCGCCTGGTAGCTGCCCTGGCGCAGCGTCGACGCGTCGGCCGCCACGCCCAGGCCGGGCGGCGTGGCGGTGCTCTGCAGCCAGCCGCTCGCGCCGGCCGCGTACTCCACGCGCCAGGGCACCGGCGTGCCGCTCGCCCAGCTCGGGCGCGTCACGGCGAGCGCCTGCACGGCGCCGACCGCGTTCTCGCTGGTGGAAAGCGTCAGGCTCGCCGGCGCCACCGCCAGGTCGTTCTCGCCGCCCGGCGGAAACGCGACCTGGTAGGCCACCGGCACCATGCGGCGCTCGTTGCCGGCCACCAGCTCCAGCGTCGCGAAGTAGCTGCCGGCGCGCCAGGGCCGGGTGACCAGATCGAGCCGGCCGGCCGCCGGCGTGGCGCTCAGCCAGGTCGGGATGCTCGACGGCACGACGGTGAAGGCGCCGGCGCCGCTCGGCAACTGCACGGTGAGCGACAGGCTCGCCGTCTGCCCGCCGACCACGCTGATCAGCGGCGCGGCGGGCTCCACCTTGAAGGTCGGCCGCACCGTGATCGTGTAGTTCACCGCGAGCGGCGTGCCGCCGATGCGGTTGGCGCAGGCCGCGTCGCTGCACGCCGACAGCAGCAGCCGCCCGCTGTAGCTGCCCGGTGCCAGCGTGGCCTTCGGGCGGATCGAGAAGGTGGCGGTGTTGCCGCCGAGCACCGCCGGGATGTTGGGGTCGAGCGCGCTCGCCTCGTCCTCCGCCAGCACGTACAGCGTGGCCGGCAGCGTGCCGACCGCGGTGGCCACCACCTGCACCGATGCGGGCGGGTTGTCGTCGCGGTAGTCGAAGGCGATGGCGCTGCGGTCGAGCGTGATGCGCAGGTCGGAGCCGCCACCACCAACAACGCCGCCCCCTCCGCCACCGCCGCCA
>Ga0073934_10002100_pt1 | contig 43474 bp, 41 predicted proteins | sample LarsenN4metaG_FD_76834 | JGI IMG/M metagenome (GOLD analysis project Ga0073934, IMG submission 76834) | Hot spring sediment bacterial and archeal communities from British Columbia, Canada, to study Microbial Dark Matter (Phase II) - Larsen... ...
CGAAGGGCCGGTCGGTGGCCGCGCGGATCTCGGCGAGCGCGCGCGCGAAGTCCTCGGGCCGCATCGGACCGGCGGCGATCACGCCGAGCGCGCCCGCGTTCGACACCGCGACCGGCAGCGCCGAATTGGACGACGCCCAGCTCATCGCGGCCTGGAAAATCGGGTGTTCGATTCCGAGGAGTTCCGTGATGCGCGTCCTCATTTCGCCTTCTCTTCCTCGATGAGGCGACGCGCCTGCGCGGCAAGCTTCTCCAGCGTGCGCTCGAAGCACTCCCGCTCGCGCGCGCCGAGGCTCGCAAGCAGCGCGGCGTTGCGCTCGGCCGCCGCCCGGATCAGGCCCTCGTAGAGCCGGCGTCCGCGCGCCGAAAGCCTCAGCTTCACGCCGCGCGCGTCGGACTTGTCGTCCGCGCGCAGCACGATCCCGCGGTGCGACAAACCCGCCACGACGCGGCTCATCTGGCTCTTGTCTACGCCGGCCGCGCGGGCAAGCTCGCCGAGCGACAGCGCCCCCTCGGCCGCGCCGAGCAGCGCCACCGTGCGCCACTCCCACAGACTCACGCCGAATTCGCGCCGGTAGCGCAGCTCCGCTCCGCGCGAGAGCAGGTTCGCGACGCGGTGCAACCGGTAGGAAAGCAGATCGCGGATCGTCGGAGCGGCGCGCTGGAGCATCAGTCGGCGAAGAAGGGTGTTTCGCCTTCGCCGCGCAGCCGGATGTCGAAACGGTAGCGTCCCGGCGCCTCGCGGCGGGCGATGAGCAGCGCGCGGCGCTCGGCCGGCACGGCGAGAAGCACGGGATCAGTCCCATTTTCCGCGGCATCCTCGAAGAAGAGCGCGGTCTTCAGGATGCGCATGAGACCCGAGTACATCAGCATCACGTTGACGTGCGGCGCGCGTCCGGCGGGAGCGCCCGGCCGGATGGTGCGGAACGAGTAGCGCCCCTCGCGGTCGGTCGCCGCCCGGCCCCAGCCGAGGAAGTCCGGGTCCGCCTCGCGATGGCGCGGATCGAGGGGGTGCCGGTAGATGCCCGCGGCGTCCGTCTGCCAGATCTCGACGATGAGGTTCTCCAGCGCCGCCCCGCCCTCCTCGGTCACCACGCCGTGGATCTCGATGGGTTCCCCGCGAGCGCACCGGCCGTCGAGCACCGTGAGGTCGTTTGCGCCGGGATCCGCGAAGCGCGGCGGGAAGAACGGGCCCAGCGTCTGCTCGGGCGTGCGGATCACGGCTGCGGCGGCGTCGCGTCGCGGCCCCGCACGACGATGCGGTGCTCGTACACCAGCTCGTTGTAAGGGTCGCCGGTGGGAGGCACGAACCGCGCGATGAGCCGCTCTCGCGCCTGCGCATCGGCCACTGCGTTGAGGATGCGGTCCTGCGGATTGAGCGGCTCGCCCGGGAAATACATCTGCGTCACCAGGCGCGAGAGCCACACCCGGCCGAAAATCGAGAAGTGCACGTGCGGCGGCCGCCACCAGCCGTCGGAGCTCGGCACCGGATACGCGCCGGGCTTGACGGTGCGGATCTCGATGAAGCCGTTTTCGTCGGCCACCAGCCGGGCGGCGCCGTAGAAATTCGGATCCACCGGCGCATGGTCGTCGTCGTTCGGATGGATGTAGCGGCCGGCGGCGTTCGCCTGCCACATCTCGACCAGCGCCCCTGCGACCGGCACACCGCCTTCGTCGAGGATGCGGACGCGCAGGCGGATCGCCTGGCCGATCGCGCGCCGCTCGCCCGAGCCCGCGAGGTCACCCCCCAGGAGCCGCAGGCGCCGCTGCGGTTCGACCGGGCCGGTCAGCTCCGAGAGCGTGAGCGGCCGGCGAACGAGCGGCTGCGCCGGCGTGCGCACGAACGTCTGCGGATAGCCGGCGACGAGCCGCGCCGGCTGGGTGAGATCCTCGACCGGGTCGGAAACCGCCGCCATGATTGACACGCTAGCGCAAAGAAGTTGACAATGTCAACGATATGCGCGCCGTCACGCTCTGCGAGTGCTTCGCCCGCGACGGCCTGCAGCATGAGCCGGCGTTCGTGCCGACCGAGCGCAAGCGCGCGCTGATCGAGCGCTTCGCCGCGCTCGGCTTTCCGCGGGTCGAGGCGACCTCGTACTCCAACCCGAAGGTGGTGCCGCAGTTCGCCGACGCCTCCGAGCTGCTCGCCGCGCTCCCCCGCCGTCCCGGGGTGCGCTACAAGGCGACCTGCGCGAATCCGCGCGCGGTCGAGCGTGCGCTCGCCGACCGGGCGGCGGGCCACGGCGCCGACGAGCTGAGCCTGCTCGTCTCCGCAAGCGAGTCGCACTCGCAAAGGAACCTCAACCGCTCGCGTGCCGAGCAGTGGGCGGCGGTCGAGCAGATGGTGAAGGCCGCGGACGGTCGCTTCGTGCTCGTGGGCGTCGTCTCGGTGGCCTTCGGCTGCCCGTTCGAGGGACGGGTGGACCCCGGCCTCGTCGCCGAGGACGTGGCGCGGTTCGTCTCGCTCGGCGTCAACCACGTGGCGCTCGGCGACACCACGGGCATGGCCAGCCCGCGCTCGGTGAAGGATCTCTTCGGGCGGCTGGCGGCGATTCCCGGGCTCGTTCCGATCGCGCACTTTCACGACTCGCGCGGCACCGGCCTTGCCAACTGCGTCGCGGCGTGGGAAGCCGGGGTGCGCCACTTCGATTCCTCGTTCGGCGGTGCAGGCGGTCATCCCGCGCAGTTGAAGTATGGCGGCGGCTACACCGGCAACGTCTGCACCGAGGACCTCGTGAATCTTTTCGAATCCATGGGCATCGCGACCGGAATAGACTTGGAGGGCCTGATCGAGACCGCAAGGTTCTGCGAGCAGGCGCTCGGCCGGGAGCTTCACGGCCGCGTCACACGTACAGGACTGAATCCGCTCAGATGAAACCGCCTTTCCGCGCCGACCAGGTCGGCAGTCTGCTGCGTCCGCCCGAGCTCGTCTCCGCGCGCGCCCGCTTCCGGGCGGGCGAGATTTCCGCCGAGGCCCTGAAAGAGGCCGAGGACCGCGCCATCCTGGACGCCGTGCGCCGCCAGGAGGCGATCGGGCTCAAGTCCATCACCGACGGCGAGATGCGCCGCGACTGGTGGCATCTGGATTTCCTCGCACAGCTCGAAGGCGTGACGATGACCGCCAACCCCGGTCCGAAATTCGGCGGCACCGAGGAGCAGCCGCCGATTCCGTCGGTCACCGGCCGGGTGCGCTGCGCGCGCCCGATCATGGTCGAGCATTTTGCGTATCTGAAGTCGGTCGCGCGCGAAACCCCGAAATTCACCATTCCGTCGCCCTCGATGCTGCATCTGCGCGGCGGACGCGCCTCGATCTCGAAGGAGGTGTACCCGGACCTTGCGCAGTTCTGGGCTGACGTCGCGGCGGCGTACCGCGAGGAGATCCGCCACCTCGCCGCGGCCGGTTGCACCTATCTCCAGCTCGACGACGTCGCCTTCGCCTACCTATGCGACCCGAAGATCCGCGACAACTGCCGCAGGAACGGCGACGACCCGGAAAAGCTCCCGCGCATCTACGCCGAAACGATCGCTGCGGCGCTCGCCGACCGGCCTGCCGGAATGACGGTGACGATGCACACCTGCCGCGGCAACTTCAAGAGCGCCTGGGTGGCCTCCGGCGGTTACGAGCCGGTCGCCGAGGCGATGTTCTCGGCGCCCGTGGACGCCTTCTTCATGGAATTCGACTCCGAGCGCGCCGGCACCTTCGAACCGCTGCGGCTGCTGCCGCGCGGCAAGAAGGTCGTCCTCGGCCTAGTGACCACCAAGGTGGGCAAGCTCGAAGACAGGGAGACGCTCAAGCGACGGATTGACGAGGCGGCGACGTTCGTGCCGCTGGAAGACCTTTGCCTTTCGCCGCAGTGCGGGTTCGCGAGCACGCATCACGGCAACGCACTCTCGATCGAGGAGCAGTGGCGCAAGCTCGAACTCGTGGTGCAGGTCGCACGCGAGGTCTGGGGCTAGTCTGGCCGCTCCTGTCCGGATTGTTTTCACGCACGTTCACTCGATGCGCCTTGCCTCGGGCGCCGAGGCGCTCGCCGCGCGCGTGGTCACGCAGGACGGAGTGCACGGCTTCGGCTTCTCGCTCGATCTCGAACCCGCGGTCGCGCGCGACATGGCGGGCTGGGACGCCTACGCGAAATCGCGCGGCGCGCCGTTGTGGCGGATGCTTGCGCGCCGCACCTCGCCGCGCGTTCCTGTCGAGCGAGACGAAGAGCCGGCGCTAAAGCCGGACTGGGAGGTGGCACGGCGCGCGATGGCGGAGCCGCGCCATCGCGTTCTGCGCGTGGACCCGTTCGCGTGGGGATCGCTGGAGATGGTGCAGACGATCGCGGCCGCCGCGGCGGAGTTCGGCATGCCGCTCGCGCTCCTTGCGCCGAACGCTCACCCGTGGGAGATCGCCTGGTGCGCAGCGCTCGCGGGCGCCGGCGACCGCGTGATTCTGCGTCGCGACCCGCCGGCCCCGTTCGTCGAGTCGTCCGAGGAGCCCGGAATCGGCGTCAGCTGGACGCTCGAGCCCGGGTTCGCGCGGATCGCGTGGCTGGACGCTTCCGTGCTTCGGGCATGAGCACGAAGTCGTAGTGTGCCCGCGCGACGCCGTCCTTTCCTTTCCTGAAGTCGACGATCAGCTCCGGCTTGACGCCGAACACCGCGTCGGAATCGAGGTACTTGCCGCCTTTCACGAAGAGGTGCGTGATGAGCGGCTTGTAGCCGGGTGCGGTGATCCAGAAGTGAAGGTGCGGCGGGCGCATCGGGTGGCGGCCCGTCGCCTTGAGAAGCCGGCCCGCCGGCCCGTCGTGCGGCACCGGATAGGCGGTGGGCTTCACGCAGCGGAAATGAAAGCGCCCCGCCTCGTCGGCGCGGAAGATGCCGCGCAGGTTCATCGCCTCGCCCTTCTGCGAGTCGTAGAAGCCGTCGGCGCCCGCCTCCCAGACGTCCAGCTTCGCCCCAGGAACGGGGTTGCCGCGCGTGTCGCGCACCGTACCGGTGACGAGGCACGGCTCGCCGTCGCCGGGGTTCTTCGCGATGTTCGCGCCGAGGGGATACTCGGGGGCGCCCGCGCGATGGAAAGGCCCCAGCACCGTGGATTCGGTCGCGCCGGCACGCGCGCGGTAGTTGAGCGCGTCCACCAGCATCGAGACGCCCTGGGTGTCCGAGAGCAGGATGAACTCGTTTCGCTTCCCGTCGCACCAGCGGCCGGTCTCGATGAGGAACTCGATCCCCTTCATCCACTCTTCGTGCGTCGGTTTCACCTCGCGCACGAAGGCGTGCAGATGCCGGATGAAGCTCGTCATGACCTCCTTCAGCCGCCGGTCGCGGCAGTTGCGGATGCGCCGCAGCACCTCCGCCGTGAGATTCGTTTCGCTGAACTTGCGTACCGCCATCGCGTTTCCTCCCCGCGCGCAATGCTAACATCGCCGCCCGAGGAGGGACCCATCCCATGCGACGAATCGCTCTCTTGCTGATCGGGCTCGCGCTCGCCGCTCACGCGGCGGCGCAGGAAAAGACGCTCAAGTTCGTGCTCGGTTACCCGCCGGGCGCTTCCAGCGACCTGCTCACGCGGCTGCTCGCCGAACGCATGCGGCCGCTACTCGGCATGAACACGATCGTCGAGAACAGGACGGGCGCCGGCGGCATCGTCGGCACCGAGGCGGTGGCGAAGGCTCCGCCCGACGGCCTGACGCTTCTGCTCACGCCGCTCGCGCCGATGGTCGCCTTTCCGCACTCGCACGGCCCGGCGGTGCGGTACGACCCGTTCAAGGACTTCGAGCCGGTGGCCCACATCTGCAATTTCCAGCTCGCGATGGTGGTCAACGCCGACCTGCCGGTGAAGAACGTCGCCGAGTACATCGCGCTGGTGAAGAAGGACCCGAAGGTGGGCGACTACGCCTCGGCGGCGGCCGGCAGCCTCCCCCACTACCTTGGCGTCATGCTCGCGAAGGCGGCGGGCATTCCGATGACCCATGTGCCTTACCGCGGCACGGCACCGGCTCTGCAGGCGCTGATCGCCGGGGAGGTGAAGGCCGGGATGTTCGTGCTGTCCGATGCGCTCACGACGGTGCGCTCGGGCAAGGCGCGGCTGCTCGCCGTCGCCGGCCGCGAGCGCTCGCCCCTTGCGCCCGAGGTACCGACCTTCCGCGAGCTCGGCTACGACCTGGAGGCGAGCGCCTGGTACGCGCTGTTCGCGCCCGCCGGCACGCCGAAGGACGCGATCGAGCGCTACGCCAAGGCGGCGATCGAGGTCGTGCGCGCGCCTGACGTGAAGCAGCGTCTGGAGCAGATGGGCCTGGAGCCCACGGGCCTCGGGCCCGCGGAGCTGGCGAAGATCCTGCGCGCCGACTACGACCGTTGGGGCCCGGTGATCAAGGCGTCGGGCTTCAAGCCGACGCAGTGAACATCCTCTTCGCCTCGGCGAAGGAAAAGCCGGAGTTCTGGCTCCCGCTACTCGAAAAGGCGCTGCCCGAGGACCGCTTCTTCGCCTGGCCGGACACCAACGGCGGCGACATTGACGTCGCGCTCGTCGCCACGCACCCGCCGGAGACCTTCGCCGGGCTGAAGAAGCTCCGGCTCGTCCAGTCGCTGTGGATGGGCGTCGAGAACATCGTCGCCGATCCGCTCCTGCCGCGCGGCGTGCCGGTCGCGCGCCTCGTTGACCCGGGCATGGTGAACGCGATGGGCGAGACCGTGCTCGCGCACGTGCTCGACTGGCACCGGCACCTTTATCTCTACCGCCGATGGCAGCGCGAGCGGATCTGGAAGCGCCGCCGGCAATACCTCGCATCCGATCGCACGGTGGGCATTCTCGGGCTCGGCGAGCTCGGTCGCACCGCGGCCGCGCGCCTCGTGGCGCTCGGCTTCAACGTCCTGGGCCTTGCGCGCACGCCGAAGTCGCTGCCTGGCGTGCGCTGCTCGACGAATCTTGCCGAGGTGCTGGCGGCAAGCGACGCGGTGGTATGCCTGCTGCCGCTCACGCCGGCGACGCGCGGCATCCTGGACGCAGCCGCATTCGCGAAGATCCGAAAAGGAGGCTGCGTGATCAACCTTGCGCGCGGCGCGCACGTCGTGGTGCCGGATCTGCTCGCCGCGCTCGACTCCGGACACCTCGCACATGCGTATCTCGACGTGTTCGAGACCGAGCCTCTGCCCGCCGACAGCCAGTTGTGGACGCACCCGCACGTCACCGTGACGCCGCACATCGCCGCGCTCACCGAGCCGCGCACGGCGGTGCCGAAGATCGCCGAGAACGTCAACCGCGTGCGGCGCGGGGAACTGCCGCCCAACCTGGTGGATTTCGCGCTCGGCTACTGAGCGCCGACGACTTTCTTCAACGTATGGCGGCGGTTGCGGGTGTAGGGACGCACCTGCGCCGGCCAGCGCCCACGCTCCACCGCCGCCGCCCATTCGGGGCTCGTCAGCACCTCGGCGCTTTCCAGCTCGTAGATCGCGCTGTACTTCGGCTCGCCCTCGGCGACGACCGTCTTCACCTCGCCGCCGATCGCCATTTTGAGCGGAACGCTCACGGAGCGCGTCACCGCGAGCACGCCCGGCACCTTGAGCAGTTCCGGAATGTGCTCGGTGTCGTACACCTCGTTGAAGAGCGCTTCCTTGTCCGGATCCACGTCCATGCTGGCGGTGAACACATAGCGGGTCTTCGGATGCATACCTCTCTCCTGGAAAACAGGGTCAGACCACGTTCTCGCACAGCGAAAACGTGGTCTGACCCTGATTATCGGGCGAGATAGCCGGAATCCACGGGAAGCGTCACTCCGGTTATGCAGCGCGCGGCCGGACCGGCGAGAAAGACGATCGCCGCCGCGATGTCCTCCGGCTCCGGTAGCCGGCCGAGCGGCGTATGCCGCATCACTTCCGCGAGCACCCCCGGATTGGAAAAGATCGGCTGGGTGAGATCGGTGCGCACGAAGGTGGGCGCAACCGCGTTTACGCGGATGTTGTGACCGGCGAATTCGAGCGCGAGCGCGCGGGTGAGGTTCACCACGCCGCCCTTGGATGCCTGATACGCGGGATTGGGGAAAAGGCCGCCGGAGAACCCCATGATCGAGGCGAGGTTCACGATCGCGCCGCCGCCCGCCTTGCGCATTTCGCGCGCGGCGACGCGCGAGCAGAGGAACACCCCGCGCAGGTTCACCGCAAGCACCCGGTCCCATTCCTCGGCGGATATCTCGAAGGCGTTCTTGCGCACCGCGATGCCGGCGTTGTTGACGAGGATGTCGAGCCGGCCGAGACGCGCGAGCGCTTCGGCGAAAGCCTGCTCGACCGTGGCTTCGTCGGCGACGTCGCATGTAACGATGCCCTCGCCCGCCTCCAGATCGAGCCTCGCCACCTGCGCCCCGCACCGCTCCAGCATCGCCGCGGTCGCGGCCCCGATTCCACGCGCCGCACCGGTGACCACGGCGCATTTTCCCTTCAGGTCGGCAAGTTCCATGGCGCGGGTAGTATATGCGGATGCACGATCTCGTCTTTCGCGACGCGCTCGTCCTCGATGGCACCGGCGCCGAGCCCTTTCACGCCGATGTCGCGGTCGGCGACGGCCGCATCGCCGCCATAGGCCGCGACGTCGGCCCGGCGCGCGCGATCGTGCATGCCGGCGACCTCGCGCTCATGCCCGGCATCGTGGACAACCACACCCATTACGACGCGCAGGTCACCTGGGATCCGTGGTGCACGCCTTCGCCCGCGCTCGGCGTCACCACCGCGGTGATCGGCAACTGCGGCTTCACGATCGCGCCCTGCCGCGAATCCGACCGCGAGCGCGTGATGCGCAACCTGACGCAGGTCGAAGGAATGTCGCTTGAGGTGCTGCGCGCCGGCATCCGTTGGGACTTCGAGAGTTTCCCCGGCTATCTCGACATGCTGGAGCGGCGCGGCGTCGGCATCAACGTCGCCGCCTTCGCCGGCCATTCCTCGATCCGCACCTGGGTGATGGGCGAAGCCGCCACCGAGCGCGCCGCCACCGACGTCGAGATCGAAGGCATGCGTCGGGTTCTTCGCGAGGCGATCGCCGCCGGTGCGATCGGGTTTTCCACCAGCACTTCGCCCGCGCACAACGGCGAGGGCGGCGTGCCGATGCCCTCGCGCCTTGCCGACGATCGCGAGCTCGCCGCGCTGGTGGGCTGTCTCGGCGAGGCGCGGCGCGGCGTCTTCATGCTCACCAAGGGCGGCCACACGCCCCTGGATTTTCTCGAGAATCTTGCCGCAGCGAGCGGCCGGCCGGTGGTGGTCGCGGCGCTCCTTCACAACAGCACCAACCCGGGCATGGTGTTCGAGGAGCTGGACGTGATCGCGGCGGCGCGCTCGCGCGGGCGGCAGATGGCCGGCGCCGTGTCCTGCTGCCCTTTGAGCTTCGACTTCACGCTGCGCTCGCCTTACCCGGTCGAAGGGCTCGATTCGTGGCGGCCGGCGCTCGGCCTCTCCGGCGACGCGCTCAAAGCGAAGCTCGCCGACCCTGCGTTCCGCGGCGCGCTGCGGGAAGAACTCTCGCGTCCGGCGCGCTTTCGTCTTTTCAACGGCGAATGGGACAAGGTGCAGGTGGTCGAGACGCGCCTGCCGCAGCACGCCGCGTACGAGCAGCGCACGATCGCCGACCTTGCGCGCGAGGCGGGCAGGGATCCGCTCGACTTCTGGCTCGACCTCGCGCTCGCCGAGGACCTCGACACCGTGTTCGTCGCGCTCACGCTCAATTCCGACGAGGAGGCGGTCGGCCGCATGCTCAGGCACCCGGCGAGCCTCGTCTCGCTTTCGGACGCCGGCGCGCATCTCACCTTCTTCAACGATGCCGGCTTCGGGCTGCATCTGCTCGGGCACTGGGTGCGCGAGCGGCGGGTGCTCACGCTCGCCGAGGCGGTGCGCCGGCTCACCTCCGAGCCGGCGCGCCTCTTCGGCATCCCCGACCGCGGCGTGCTCGCGCCCGGAAACGCCGCCGACCTGCTTCTCTTCGATCCGGCGACCGTGGGCCGCGGGCCGACGCAACGTGTGCGCGACCTGCCCGGAGGAGGAGTACGCCTTGTCACGCCGGCGCTTGGCGTGCACGGCGTATGGGTGAACGGCGTGCAGGTCGCCGACGCCGCCGGGCTTGCGCCGCCGCCGCACCTGCCGGGGAAGGCCCTGCGCACGTTCGCGGCCTGAGGGCATGCCCGCCGCCGCGGCGACCGTCACCCCGGCAGCGCTTGCCGATCCGCTTGCCGGCCGTCGCGCCCGAGGTGTTCGTACACGAGGCGCCTCGCCTCCTCGCGCACGAGCGTCATGAACGCCTGCGCCGCAGGCGAAACCTGCTTGCCCACCGGATAGACGATCTGCCACGGCCGCTCGACCGGCAGTCCCTGCACGTCCAGGGCGGCGAGCCGCGGCGATTCGGTATCCAGGCCGAGCGGATCGCGCGACATGATCGAGACGCCGAGGCCGGCGAGGATCGCCTGCTTCACCGCTTCGTTGGTCGAGAGCTCCATGCGCACGCGCGGCGCAAGTCCGTGGCGCGCGAACAGCTCCTCGGCGACGAGGCGCGTGCCCGAGCCGGCTTCGCGCATCAGAAACGGCTCCTCGGCCAGGCGCGCGAACGGGATCGCCCGCTCTCGCGCGAGCGGATGGTCGGCGCGCGCGAACGCCACCATCGGGTTCGGCAGGATCACCTGGCCGACCAGCTCCTGGTCCCGCGGCGGATTGGCGAAGATGTAGAGATCGTCCCGGTTCTCGGCGAGCCGCTCGATCAGGGCGCGCCGGTTGTGGATCTCCAGCGTCACCTCGACGCCCGGGTAACGCGCGACAAAGGCGGCGAGCAGCCGCGGCGCAAAATGCTTGCCGGTGGTGCTGACCGCGAGCCTGAGTTCACCCGCCTTCAGCCCCCGCAGCGCGGCGAGCGCGCGCTCGACCCGCTCCAGCTCGGCGAAGAGCTCGCGACAGCCCTCGTAGAGCAGTCGGCCCGCCTGCGTCAGGTGCGTCTTCCTGCCGATCTGCTCGAATAGCGGCAGGCCGATCGCATCGGTGAGCTTGCGCATCTGGATCGAGACGGTCGGCTGCGCCAGATGCAGCTCCTCGGCCGCGCGCGCGAAGCTGCCCAGGCGCGCCGCCGCCTCGAAGACGGCGAGCTGCGGCAGCATGCCGTAGCGCAGGAATCGTCGGATCGGATTGCGGGACATCGCGCGAGCCTCCTTTGCATCGAGAGCAAAGGTCTTGCTCGCCCTCCCCGAGGGAAGGCCCTCGCGACCGGGGCCGGCGGCCCGGAATGACGATCGCGCGGCGGCGGCCCGGACAGGGACCGCGGAACTACTCCCGCTTTGCGTGCGGAGCGGTGGCGCGTGCTCCGCGGGCGCCTTTCTAGCATGTGAGCACGCCTTTGGCAACACTCGACCGTTTGCCGATCACAAAGCGCTGCTTTTCTTCTCGCAATGCCCGCCGCGAACCGCGGGCGGCAAGGATTTCACTTTGCGACGCGATGAGTCATGAAAATCAACTGTTCCGGAACATGACGGTTCGCCAGAATCCGCCCGACGCATTCCGCCTCCAAGGACACGGATGGAACTGTTCTCGGTCGAGTTTTTCACCGCGCTGCTGGCGATCATCGTCATTGACCTCGTGCTCGCCGGCGACAACGCGATCGTCATCGCGCTCGCGGCGCGCAACCTCCCGCCCAAACTGCAGCGGCGCGCGGTGTTCTGGGGCACGTTCGGCGCCGTCGCCGTCCGCGGCGCGATGACGATCATCGTCGTATGGCTGCTCAAGATCCCCGGCCTGCTGCTCGTCGGCGGCGCGGCACTCGTCTGGATCGCGTACCGCCTGCTGCTGCCCGAAGAGGCGGACGAGGAAGCGCTTGCGCGTCCGGCGACGAACTTCTGGGGCGCCATGCGCACGATCGTGGTGGCCGACGCGGTGATGGGTCTGGACAACGTCCTCGCGGTGGCGGGCGCGGCGCACGGCAGCTACGTGCTCGTGGTGCTGGGACTCGCCATCAGCGTTCCCATCGTGGTCTGGGGTTCGACCCTCATGCTGCGCTGGGTCGAGCGCTTCCCGGTGCTGGTGTACGTCGGCGCCGGCGTGCTCGCCTGGACCGCCGCGAAGATGATCACCAGCGAGCCGCTCGCCAGGGACGCCTTCGCCGCCTACGGCTTTACCGTGCCGCTGACGTACCTCGCCCTCATCGGCGGGGTGCTGTGGGCGGGATTCGTGCACAACCACCGGCGGCTCCAATCCCGAATCTCGGCGCGACTTGCGGCGCTCGCCGCGCACGCGGTGTCGCCCGGACAGCAAGCCGATTCAGGCGATGGAGGATGGCCGATGCAGAGAATCCTCGTTCCCGTGGACGGAACGCGAAATGCCAGGTACGCGCTGCGGCGGATCGTCCAGGACTTCGCCGTCAATCCGGCCATGGAAGTGCACCTGCTCAACGTGCAACCGCCGTTTTCGCGCCACATCGCGCAGTTCATTCGCAAGAGCACCCGCGACGAGTTCCACCGTGAGCAGGCCGAAAAGGTCCTCGCCCCGGCGCGCGCGATCCTCGAACGCCACGGCATCCCCTACTCGGCCCACTTCCGCATCGGCGAGAAGGCGAAGGTCATCGTGGACGAGGCCCGCCGGCTGCGCTGCCACCGCATTGTCATGGCCACCGCGCGCAAGAACTCGATCACCCGCATGATCGAGGATTCGGTGACCAACAAGGTGCTGGAGCTCACGACCGTGCCCGTCGAGGTGGTCGCCGGCGAGGACATTTCCAGGCTGGAGCGCTACGGCGTGCCGGCCGGGATCGGCGCCACGCTCGCGCTGCTCATCGCCGCCGCGGCGGACTGATCGCGCCCGGGGGTGGAGTACCCGCTTCCGCGGAACCGGCGACCGAAGCGCCTTGCGCCCGCGCGCCGCGGGCCCGGGTCCCCGCGGCGGACACAGGTGCGCGCCGCTCAGTGTCCGTGCTCGTGCCGATGCGCCGGATGATCGCAGTGCGCGTGGCCGTGGGCGGCGCCACCCTCGCTGTGCCCGCCATGCGCGCCGCCGTGCTCGCCGATCGTTTCCCCGCGAGCCTCCCGCGAGCCTCCACGCTCGGCGGTGCAGCGCGCCGGCTCCGGTTCGAACGGCGCGTGGATTTCGGTCACCACCGCACCGAGCGTCTTCAGCACCTCCTCGATCGCGGGATCGGCCGCGACGCGCAGCCAGGCCTCGCCCAGCTCGAGCGGGACATGATTCCGACCAAGATGGTAGGCACAGCGCACGAGCTGCTCGACCGTGGCACATGTGACGTGCAGAAGCCTTTCCTCGGCCGCGACGACCTCTATCACGCGCCCGTCGGAGGCCACGACAAAGTCCCCGCCGCGCAGAATTTCTTCCGTCACCAGGGCGAGCGCCACCTCCTCGCCTGAATCGAGACGCGCACGGAAACCGTTTTTCCGGCGCAGCGCGGACGGAAGCCGCAACGAATCCTTGACCTCGATGCGGTAGGCGCCGCGCGGCACCTTGAGCTTGGCCCTGATTTCAAGCATGAGACGCCGCGGAGCCGTCTCGTCTCGGGAAAGCCGGGTTCCACGTCACTCGATCTGCACCCGCGCTTCGCCGATGCCCGGGAACTTCGCGACCACAATATCGCCGGGTTTCGCCGGTTCCAGCCCCGTCCAGGCGCCGGTGGTGACGACGTCGCCCTTTCTCAAGCCGCCGGTTCGGCCGGCACAATGCGCGACGAGCCAGGGCAGCAGGCGAAAGGGATCGCCGAAAGGATGCGTGCCGGTCGCCTTGGACACGCGCTCTCCGACGCGAAACTTCACCTGCTGCTTCGGCCAGCGGATGGCGCGCCAATCGGAGGTGCCGCTGCCGACGACAAGTGCGCCGCTGCTTTGAAGGTCGGCCAGCTTCCAGCCCCCCGGCGCATCCTTCCAGTTGGCGAGGCGCGTTGCGCACAGCTCGACCGCCACGACGACCTCGCCGATCGCACCGGCGATCTCCTCCTCGGTGTACGGCTTTTCGCGCGGCGGAAGATCGCGTGCGAAGCGGTATGCGACCTCGGCCTCGACTCCGATCAGGTTGAGTGCCGACGCCGAGGCGCGCGCGGGGCTCGCGAGAACCAGCTCGGGCGGGATCGGCGCCGTCGCCGGCTCGACCTTATCGCTCGGGGCCCCCACTTTCCAGGCCGCCGGCAGCTTCCCCGGCCAGAGCTTCGCGTACACCTTGTCCTGCACGCGGTAGGCGACGACATCGGTCTTCACGGCCGCCTTGTCGGGTACGACGAGCGGCTGGCGCGAGCGTCTCGCGTGCACGAGCAGGCTCGCAATCAGGTCAGTGCGCATTTCCTTTCTCTCTCCCGATTTCAACTCAGCCGCGCGCCGCGGCGCGCCGGACGAGGCGCCTGCCACACACGCGCGAATGAGGAAGCTGCACGCTCATGATAGCGCGCGGATCACACCCGGTGACGAGCGACGCGAGCCTAAGCCGCCGCCTGCGCTTCGCCCGCGCGCGCGGCGGGCGCCTCGTTTCCCAGGCGGAAAAAGAACGTCGCGCCCTTGTCCGGGGCGGAGTCGGCCCACACCTTGCCGCCGTGTCGCTCGACGATGCGGCGAACGAGCGCCAGCCCGACGCCGTTGCCCTCGAATTCCGTCGGCAGGTGCAGCCGCTGGAACATGCCGAAGAGCTTGCCGGCGTGAGCCATGTCGAAGCCGACGCCGTTGTCGCGCACATAGTAGACCGGCCCCAGTCCCATCGTGATCGCGCCGACCTCGATGCGTGCGTCGGCGCGGCGCGAGGTGTACTTGATCGCATTGGCGATGAGATTCGCGTACACCTGCTTGAGCAGGACCCGGTCGGCCGCGCATTCCGGCATGTCGCCGATGCGGACCTCGATTCGGCGTCCCTCGCGCTGCGGCGCGAGCTCCTCCAGCACCTCGCGCACGACGTCCGCCGGCCGCACGCGCGCGAGGCGCAGCGGCTGCCGCGACAGCCGCCCGAACTCGAGCAGCCCGTCAATCAGCGCGCCCATGCGTTCGGCGTTCTGCGCGACACGCGCGAGCAGCCGCGCGGCCTCGGACGGAAGCTCGCCGCGGAAGTCCTCCAGCAGGATGCGCGAGAAGCCGGAGATCGCGCGCAGCGGCGCGCGCAGGTCGTGCGAGACCGAGTACGAGAACGCCTCCATCTCCTTGTACGCCTGCGCGAGCTCGGCGGTGCGCTCCTCAACGCGCCGCTCCAGCGCCGCGTTGAGTTCCAGAACTTCCCGCCGATGCTCTTCTTCGGCCTTGAGGCGTTCGGTGACGTCCTCCATCGTGATCAGCACACCGGCGAAGGCGCCGGCGCCGTTTTCCATGCGCACCGCGTGGTGCGAGACGATCCGTTCGCTGCCATCGGCGCGCTCCACGGCGTAGCGGACCGGTCCGACACGCGCCCGCTCGCCGCACCGCAGCCGCTCGAACACGTTCTCGGGCACCGCATCGTCGCGGCCCTGATAGGCGCGCCGCCGCCAGGGCACGTCCAGGAAGTGCCGCCCAGCGATGTCGGAGCGGGTGACGCCGAGAATTCCCTCGGCGGCGGCGTTCACCAAAACATAACGTCCGTCGGCATCAAGGATCACCAGCCCCTCGACCATCGTCTCCAGCACCCGGCTCAGACGATCGCGCTCGGCGCGCAGTGCCTCCTCGGCCTCGACCTGCGCGGTGACGACGCGCACGATGCCGCGGTAGCCGACGAACGATCCAGCGGCATCGAAGAGCGGCCGGCCGGTCACGGACACCACGACCCGGCCGCCGTCCGGTCGCATGCGCACCAGACGCAGGTCGTCGAACGGCTCGTGCGCATCCATTTGCGCGCGGTGCGCCGCCCAGTCGGCCTCGGACATGTTGGCAGCCGGAATGTCCCAGCGACGCTTGCCGAGGGCGCTCGACGTGGGCGTTCCGCTTGTGCGCGCGAAGCCCTCCGACAGATAGGTGAACCGGTGCTTGGCGTCGGTCTCCCAGATCCAATCCGAGGACATCTCCGCGACGCTGCGAAAGCGCGCTTCGCTGCGCGCGAGCGAATGCTGCGCGCGGCGTACTTCGGCTTCGAGCAAGGTGCGGTCGGTGACGTCGCGGCCGACTCCGCGGTAGCCGGAGAAAGCGCCGGCGGCGTCGAACACCGGCTCGCCGCTTACCAGCAGCACCTGAGCGATCGCGCCATCGCCGCCGTAGCGAACGACCTCCACGTCGCGGAACGGCTCACGGCGCTCGATGACACCGCGGTGGGCGGCGACGTCGCCGTTCACGCGGTAGCCGAGGTCCCAGAAGCGCTTGCCGAGCATGTCCTGCGCCCGCAGCCCGCCGCGCAGGTCGAGCGTGCCTTCGAGCCGGCTGAAACGCAGCTCGAAGTCGGTTTCCCAGAAAAAGTCCGACGACAGCGCGACCAGACTCTTCAGGCGCTGCTCCGCCGCGCCAAGCTTCGCGGCCATGCGGTTGACGTCGGCGGCGAGCTGGCTCAACTCGCCGCTCGCGGGCGCGGCGACGCGATGCGCGAGGTCGCCGCGCGCGAGCGCGTTGACCCCGCGGCGCAACTGCAGGATCTCGCGCACCAGCCCGCGGCCGATCCACCCGGCGAGAGCGAGCCCGGTGAGCAGCATGGCGCCCGCGACGAGCAGCGATTCGGCCAGTCGCGCGTGCACCTGCGCGAGCGCCGCGTCACGCGGCGCGCCGTAGAACACCTGCCAGGGCGCGTTTCTCACCGGTACGCTCGCGCCGAGCAGGACGGCGCCGTCCGGCCCTTCGGCTTCGCCGCGAAAAACCGCCCCGCCGCGCCCTGCGGCGAACTGCGGCAGCGCGCCGGCCTCGCGCCCCCACAGGTCCGTGCGGCCGGGCACGAGGAGCAATCGGCCGCGGTCGGTCGCCACGGCGATGGTGTCGCCGCCGCGCGGCTCGAGCAGCTCCTCGAAGCGCGCCACCTCGATCACCGCGAGCGCAAGGCCCGCGATCTCGGCCCCCGGCGCCGCAATCGGCTGCGCCATCACCACGATCGGTTCGCCGGTGACCCGGGAGAGCGTCGGCGCGCCGATCGCGAAAGCGCGCGTGCGCGTCGCCTCCCGGAAATAGTCGCGGTCGGCAAGGTTGATGCGCGTGCGCGCCTCCATCGGGACCGCCGAGGAGGACACGATGCGGCCGTTCGCGTCCAAAAGGCTCAGCCACGACACCGGCCGAGGCGCGCCCGCGAGCATGCGTCCGAGGGTCTCGTCATTGCGGTTCCCCTCGGCGATCCGCTCGCCGAGCGTCGCCTCCACCGCGACGAGCGTCGCACGCACCTGGTCCACCGTCACCGCGAGTCGTTCGGCGATACGGTTCGCCTCCGACTCGTAATGGTCGAGTGCGCGCGCCAGCGCCTGGTCGCGCTCGAGGTACGCGCCGATCGCCACCAGCGCGACCGCCGGCACGAACATCGCCGCGACGAGCAGCGCAAGGCGAGCTCGGATCGTCAACTTGCGAATCACCGAAAAGTCCATTTTTTCGCCGTCGCAAGCCTCATTCGCGCCGTCATTTCAGCACTACCCGGCGCCAGGTGCCGCGACCCGGTGCACGGTCTTGCAAATTCTTGCGTTCTACGGCGCGAAGAAAGACGCGAACGCGCCGATCGCGCGCTCGACGCCCGCCCGGTCCACGTCGAGATGGGTGACCAGCCGCATGCGTGCTCCGGGAAGCACCCGGATGCCCGCGCGCTCAAGATGCGCCGCGAGCGCTTGCACCCGCTCCGCGGGCACGCGCACGAACACCATGTTGGTCTGCGGCGGCTCGACCTCCAGGCCGGGCAAGCCGGCGAGGCCCGCCGCGAGACGCTCGGCATTGGCATGGTCTTCAGCGAGCCGCTCGACGTTGTGCGCCAGCGCATACAGACCCGCGGCGGCGAGAACCCCCGCCTGTCGCATCGCGCCGCCCAGGATCTTGCGGGCGCGGCGCGCGCGGGCGACGAACTCGCGGCTTGCGACGAGCACGGTTCCGGCGGGCGCGCCCAGGCCCTTGGAAAGGCACACCGAAACAGAGTCGAAGCCGCGGCACAGCTCGCGCGCGGAAAGTCCCAGTTTCACCGCCGCGTTGAAGATGCGCGCGCCGTCCAGATGCGTGGCGAGGCCGCGACGCGCGGCGAGCGCGAGCGCCTGCTCGAGGTACGCGGGGCCGATCACCCGACCGCCGATGGTGTTTTCCAGCGCAAGCAGCCGCGTTCGCGCGAAATGCGCATCGTCGGGCTTGATCGCGGCCTCGACCTCGGCCAGATCGAGGGTGCCGTCGGGACGGTTGGCGAGCGGCTGGGGCTGGATCGAGCCGAGCACCGCCGCGCCGCCCGCCTCGTAGCGGTAAGTGTGCGCCTCCTGGCCGAGGATCACCTCGTCGCCGCGGGCGCAATGCGTCATCAGCGCGGCGAGGTTGGACTGCGTGCCCGAGGGAAAGAATAGTGCCGCCTCGAAGCCGAGCAGCTCCGCGGCGCGCTCCTGCAGCCTGTTCACCGTCGGGTCGTCGCCGAATACGTCGTCGCCGACTTCGGCCTCGGCCATCGCACGGCGCATCGCGGCGCTCGGCCGCGTCACCGTGTCCGAGCGCAGGTCAACGATCGGAGACACGCGCCGCCCGGTGTGCGAAACGTTCCACGTCCGCGTCGAGCCGCAGCTTGAGGTGCCCGGAGGCTGGCGTGCCGTGCGCCGGTACGGAATCCCTCTCGCCGCCCGAGCCAAGGATCGCGCCGAGGCCGATCCCGGCAGCAAAGGCGATCGTCGCCGCGACCATGCTGACCACGAGCCGCTGCCGGGGCGCCGGCACCGCGATCGCGCTGCGCCGGGCGGCCGCCGTTTCGGCGCGTTCCTCGGCAGCCTGCCGCTGCGCCGACAGGGCCTGCGCCGCTTCCTCGGCCAGGCGGCGGGATTCCGCCGCCGCCAGTGCCCGCTCCTCCGCGCGCGCTCGGGAAGCGGCCTTGCGCAACGCGTCGGCCTCGCGCCGCGCGCGTTTTCTCTGCGCGCTCTCGAGCGCGGCTTCAGCCGCGCGCCGCGCCTCCGCCTCCTCGCGCGCCGCCGCCTCGGCCGCCAAGCGCCGCCCCGCGGCCTGCGCTGCCGCGCTTTCCTCGGCAGCCCGCGCCGCCAGCGCCGCGCGTGCCTCGCGCTCGGCTTGGGCACGCGCCTCGGCGAGTTCGGCGGCGCGCGATTCCTCGGCCGCGCGAGCCCGTGCGGCTTGCGCGTAACGGCTGGCCGCGAGCGAATGCTCGCGCACCTTGGCAAGAAGCGCTTCTTCGGCCCGCGCTCGCTCGGCGGCTGTCGCCGCCGCGCGCGATTCCTCGGCGGCACGCGCATCCGCCGCCTTTGCCAGCTCCGCCTCCAGCGCCGCGCGCTCGCGCGCAAGCTCAAGCGCACGACGCTCCGCGTCGGCGGTTTCCGCCGCCTCGCGCCCGAGCGCCTCCTCGGCGAGCAGACGCGCCTGAAGCTCCGCGACCGCGCGCTCCTCGGCCTGCGCCCGCTCGGCCACTTTCGCCGCGCGCGCCTTCTCCGCCTCCAGACGGGCGTGAAGCTCCTGCGCCGCGCGCTGCTCCGCCTGCGCCCGCTCTTCGGCGTGGCGGGCGGCGACGGCCTCCGCCTTCGCGCGTTCCTGTGTCGCCTTGCGCTCGGCGGCCTCCGCCTGTGCCCGCTCGGCAGCCGCCTGCGCCGCCTCCGCCTGCGCCGCCGCGAGCGCCTGGGCGCGCTCGTTTGCGGCCTGCTCGGCGCGCATGCGTTCCGCCGCCTGAGCCTGCGCGGCCCGCTCGGCGGCAAGCCGCGCCTGTGCTTGCGCGAGCGCCTTCGCGTCGGCCTCCTCCCGCTCGCGCGCCGCCAATGCCGCGTCCGCCTCGGCCTCCAACCGCGCCTCGGCGGCGCGCCGCAGCTCGCCTTCGGCGGCCTCGCGCTCGCGCGCGAGCGCCGCGGCTTGAGCCTCCGCCGCCTCGCGCTCGCGCGCTGCTTCCTTCGCCAGCCGCTCGGCGGCAAGCTGGCGCTCGATTTGTTCCTTCGCCTCGGATTCCGCCTGCGCCCGCTCCGCGGCCTTGTGCGCCGCCGCCTCTTCCAGCGCGCGGCGTTCCTCGGCGAGCCGGGTCGCGCGCTCCTCGGCTTGCGCGCGGTCGAGCGCGAGCGCGATCGCGCGTTGCTCGGCGTCCGCCGCCTCACGAGCAAGCCGCGCGGCTTCCTCTTCCGCCGCCGCGCGCCGCCGCGCGCGTTCGATCGCCTGCGCTTCGTGCTCCTCGCGCTCGCGCATGGCCGCGAGACTGCGCTCCTGCGCGGCGGCTTTCTCCTCGGCGGCCGCGAGCGCCTTCGCTTCGGCTTCGGCCCGGGCCTGCGCGAGACTGCTCGCCTCGGCCTCCAGACGGGCGCGCTCCTCGCCGTGCGCGAGGGCCGCGCGCTCGGCCGCTTCGCGGGCGCGCGCCTGCTCCATCGCCGCACGCTCGGATTCCTCACGCTCGCGCGCGCGTCGCGCCGCCTCCGCTTGCGCCGCCTCACGGGCTTCGGCCTCGAGACGAAGCCGCTCTTCGGCCGCCTGCTTTTCACGCGCCGCATCGAGCAGACGCTGCTCGGCGGCGAGGCGCTCGCAGGCGAGCTGGCGCGCCTCGGCTTCGGCCGCCGCCCGCGCGCGCACCGCGTTCGCGGCCCGCTCTTCCGATTCAGCCCGCTCGCGCGCGAACCGTGCCGCTTCCTCCTCCCGCAGGCGCCGGCTTTCGGCGAGCGCCGCCGCTTTTTGTTCCGCCTCCTCCCTTGCCCTAGCCTCGGCCGCGGCCTGGGCTTCGGTCCGCTGGCGCTCGGCGACCACGCGCGCCGCGCGTGCCTCCGCCTCGCTGCGCGCATGCGCGATGCGCCGCAGCTCCGCCTCGGCCTGCTGGCGCTCGCGCGCAAGCTCGAGCGCGCGCCGCTCCTCGGCCAGTCTCGACTGCGCCGCATCCACCGCCGCTCGCTCGGCCTCGATGCGCGCGTCGCCGGCCTGCGGCTGTGCCGCTGTCTGGCCCTGCAAGCGCGCCGCGCGCTCGCGTTCGGCAGCCTTCAATCTGTCAATCAGCTTGCTCACGGCGGCTGGCTCAGGATTTCAGCGCGGGCCCGACCCGCGCCCCGCCGCGCTCGCCGGCGGAACGCTCGCCGCGGAAGTCGAGGTTGATGATGTCCCGCAGGGTGTCGGGGAACGCCGCCCGCACCTTGCGCATCGCCGGCACCGCCTTGCGGAACGCCTCCACGATCGCCGGGTCGTAGCGCGAACCGGAGCCGCGCAGGATTTCAGCCTCGGCCTGCTCGAACGTGAGCGGATCGCGGTGAAACTGCGTGGTGGTCATCGCCTCGAAGGCGTCGGCGACCGCCACCACCCGGCCCGCCCAGGGAATCGCCTCGCCCTTGAGCCCCTTTGGATAGCCGGAGCCGTCCCAGTGCTCATGGTGCGTGAGGGCGACGGTGCGCGCGAGCTTCAGATGCGGCTCCTCGTGCTCGCCGATGATGGCGGCGCCGTACTCCGGGTGGCGGCGCACGCGATCCCAGTCCGGCGCCGACAGCTTGCCCGCCTTGCGCAGGATCTCGGCCGGCACCGCGAGCTTGCCGATGTCGTGCAACGGCGCGACCTTGGCGAGCATCTCGGCCGCGGCGGGCTTGGCGCCTGCGGCAAGCGCGATCAGCCTGGCGTACTGGGCCATGCGCTGGAAGCGATTGCCGACCGCCGCGCTCTCGTGGCACTCCATCGCGCGCCCGAGGCAGGCGATCAGATCGGCGTGCGCCTCCTCGAGCTGCGCGGTGCGCAGCCGTACCTGCTCCTCGAGCGCTTCGCGCTGGTTGGCGAGCGCGATGTGCGTGCGCACCCGTGCCATCAGCACCGCGGCGTTGATCGGCTTGGTGACATAGTCCACCGCGCCCAGCGCGAAGCCCATCATCTCGTCCTGCGATTCGCCCTTGCCGGTGAGGAAGATGACCGGGATGTGCGCGGTCGCCGGATTCGCCTTGAGCACCCGGCAGGCGTCGAAGCCGCTCATGCCCTGCATTTCGACGTCGAGCAGTATCAGGTCCGGCTGCGGCCGGGCGGCCGCCGCGAGGAGCGCCCCCGGTCCGTCGGTCGCGGTTTTTACCGCGTAGCTCGCCGCGAGCACCCGCGCCATCAGGGCGAGCAGATCCTCGTCGTCGTCCACTGCGAGCACCAGGGGCCGGTCTTCGGTCTGGGCCATGCGGCTAGTTTAGCCTCGGTGCCGTGCGCGGGGCCGGAACCGGTGTATAATGCGTGCCGCTGGTGTTCTCAAGTTAGATCCCGCTGGTCCTTCCTATATACAGCAAGAACCGCGCTACCTGCTTGGCTCTTCCGGCAAGTGGGCGAAAGCCCGTTTTCATCAACTTTTGACAGAAAGGCAATTCATCATGGCAACCGGAACCGTCAAGTGGTTCAACGACGCGAAAGGCTACGGCTTCATCACTCCGGATGGCGGCGGCAAGGACCTGTTCGCGCATTTTTCCGCGATCCAGGCCTCGGGCTTCAAAAGCCTGAAGGAAAACCAGCGCGTGTCGTTCGACGTCGCGACCGGTCCCAAGGGCGAGCAGGCGGTCAACATCAAGCCGCTCTGACCCCGACCGGGGGAAGGCAACGAAAGGCCCGGGAAACCGGGCCTTTTCATTTACGGGTCACGAACCCGGCGCACCCTGCGCCTCGAGCCGGGTCCGCGCCATCTCGCGCAGCACTCCGCGCTGGATCTTCGTGCCGTTTGCGCTCATGGTCACCGGAAACTCCTCGACGAACCAGACGCGCGCCGGCACCTTGTAGGCGGCCATCACGGCGCGCGCGCCGGCGATGATCGCTTCCTCGTTCGGCGCATGCCCCGCCATCGGAATCACGAACGCGACCGGCCTCGTCTCGCCGCCGATCTCCACCGCGACCACCTGGGCCGCCGCCACGGCCGGGTCGCGCCGCAGCACCTCCTCGATCTCGGCCGGATCTACTAGAAATCCGGCGAGCCGGATCGCATCGCCGCGCCTCGTCTCGAACAGAAAACGCCCGTCCCCGGTCAGCCGCCCGATGTCGCCGGTGCGAAAGAAACCGTCGGCGCCGACTGCGCTGGCGGTCGCATCCGGATCGTCGAAATAGCCGATGAAGTTGGTGGGCGCGCGGATTTCCAGCTCGCCGCTCACGCCCGGAGGAAGCAGCTCTCCGCTTTCCACGTCGCGTACGCGCACCTGCGCATCGGGCGAGGCGGGCCTGCCGCCCGCGGCGATGCGCTCTTCGGGCGCCAGATCCCGCGGCTGCGCCGCGAAGAGCGCGTGCACTTCACTGGAACCGTAGAGGCCGCAGACCGGCACGCCGCGCGCGCAGGCCTCGAGCGCGAGCGCGCGCGCCCCGGGCCCGAACGCCGCGAACCCGAACAGGCGCAGAGACGGAAAAGGATCCGGACCCGGGGGCGCCGCCTCCAGCATTCGCCGAAGCATCTCGTCGCTGCCGAAGACGTGAGTTGCCGCGTGCTCGCGCGCAAGGCGCACCGCCGCCGCGCCATTGAAGGTTTCCATCAGCACCACCGGCGCGCCGCCGGCGAATGCGCCGAGCGTGCTGCTCAGGCCGAAGACACCGCAGAACGGAAGCGCCCCGAGCAGGCGGGCGCCCTTCTCGGCGAAGCCGTAAGCGGTAGCGCAGCGCAAGGCGTGCAGCGCGATGGTGCGTTGCGTGTGCATGACGAGCTTGGGGCCGCGGGTGGTGCCGGAAGTCGTGAACATCGCCGCCACCGCATCCGGCGGCGCGAGAGGGCGCGGCGCCGGCTCGTTTCGCTCGAACGCGTCGAATCGAACCGCGGGCTTGCCGAGGATGCGCTGCGGGCATGTCGCATCGGCATCGAGCACCGCGACCCTCTCGATCGCGTGCGCGGCCCGGGGATCGGCCGCCTCCAGCACCGAGGCGAAGTCAATCGCGCGAAAGCCCCGCTGGATGACGAGCATCCGCGGCCGCGAGCGCGAGAGAACGTGCTCCAGCTCCGCGGCGCGAAAACGGGTGTTCACTGCGACGAGGGCGGCGCCCAGCCGGGCGAGACCGAAGAGCAAAGCCAGCCACTCGATGCGGTTGACCAGCCAGACCGCCACCCGGTCGCCCGGCCCGATGCCGTGCCCGGCGAGCCATGCGGCAGCCTTGCGCGCGAGCGAGTCGAACTCGGCGAAGGTGATGCGCAGATCGCCGGCGATGAAGGCGGTCGCCACCGGCTCCCGCGCGAGCCTTGTTTCCAGAAGGGTCTGAAGCGTCGGTTCCGGCATTTCGGCGTGCGGCGGATTATCCGGCAGTTCAGGCCACGGGAATAAGGTCGGGCGCGGGTTGTTCGCCGCTCAAGATCCCACGGAGGAGGAAACGATGCGACGCAACATCCTGATTCTGGCCGCCCTCGCCCTGGCGGCCGGCGGCACGGCGCTCGCGCAGGCACAACGCCCGATGATCGAGACCCGCAAGGTGGAAGGGACCGACAACGTCTACATCTTCCGCCACGGCAATCACCAGGCGATGTTCGTCGTGACCAGTGAAGGCGTGATCGCGACCGACCCGATCGCCTACGGCCGGCCGCAGGGAGGCGCCGCCTACGTCGCCGAGATCCGCAAGATCACCGACAAGCCGATCCGCTACCTCATCTACAGCCATCACCACTTCGACCATATCGCCGGAGGCCAGGCGTTCAAGGACGCCGGCGCCACGATCATCGCGCACCGGCGGGCGAAGGAACGGCTGGAGGTGATCAAGGATCCCCATACCCCGCTACCCGACGAGGTGGTGGATACGCAGCGGACCCTCGTGCTCGGCGACACCGCGATCGAGCTGACCTATGTGGGGCCGAACCATTCCGACAGCACGCTCGTCATGCGCCTGCCGAAGGACCGCCTGATCTTCCTCGTGGACCTCGTGCCGGTCGGCGCCTTTCCGGGACTCGGCATGATTGACTTCTATCCCCTGGAAGCGATGGACTCGATGAAGCGAATCCTGGCGATGGACTGGGATCGGATGATTCCCGGCCATCCCGGCCAACCCGGCGACCGCCTCGGCACGAAGAAGGACGTCGAGGACCAGATCGCGCTGCAGGAATATGCCTCGCAGATCGTTCGCGAGCAGGCACGCGCCGGCCGCTGCTGGCAGCCTGCCGAGAACGAGCTCCAGCTGGAGAGATACAAGGACATGCCGAACTACGCCAACGGCCGCCCGTACGTGGTGCGCCGCTATTGCGGCCTGTGGGGGCGCGGAACCTGATCGGCGTGCGCAGCGGGACGGGGGCGGCTATGATGCGGCCTCAATGCACATCAGCGCCGAGGAAATCAAGGAGTTCTGGCGCGGCTACTGCGAGCGCCGCAACATCCCGAAGGACGTGGTCGCCCGGGGCGAGGCGGAGATAGACAAGAACCCCGAATACTGGGCCGACCGGACCATGGACGAGCTGCAGCGACTGGTGGCCGGCGGCGCCGGCACCCGCCGCTAGCGCTCAGACCGCCGCCGGCATCGGCGCCCCGGCGCGCCGCGTCGGCGGGCGCTCGTCCATCAACCACTGGAGCGTGAAGGCGGCGAGCCCCACCGCGATCAGCGCCGCCCAGGCGACGTCGTAGCTGCCGAAGCGGGCGAAGACGACCCCGCCCATCCAGGCGCCGAAGAACGACCCGACCTGGTGGCTGAGGAAGACCACGCCGTAGAGCGTGCCGAAGTGCGCGAGGCCAAACACGCGGCCGATGATGCCGGTGACGAGCGGCGAGACGCCGAGCCAGAGCAACCCCATCGCCGAAGCGAACACGAGGGTGGAAGCCGCGCTCACCGGCGCGAGCAGGAAGCCGGCGATGAACAGCGTGCGCAGCAGATAGATGAGCGCGAGCAGGTGCTTCTGGCTGTAGCGCGCACCGAGCAATCCGAAACAGTAGGTGCCGATGGTGTTGAACAGGCCGATCAGCCCGAGCGCGGTGGCGCTCACACCTGGCGCGACGCCGCAGAGCTGGAGATACGCCGGCAGATGCGTGGTGAGAAAGACGAGCTGGAATCCGCAGGCGAAGAAGGCGAGCGTCATGAAGAGATAGCCGCGGTGGCCGAGCGCCTCGCGCAGCGCCTCGCCCAGCCGCACCGGTGGAGCCGCCGCGCGCGCTCCGCCGGCGGGCTCGGCCCCGAGCGCCTGCGCCAGCCCTTTCACCGGCAGCGCGAGGAGCGCCATGGAGCCGGCGAACGCGGCAAACAGCCACAGGCCCGCCTGCCAGCCCCAGGCGTTGATCACCGCCTGGCCGAGCGGCGCAAGCAGCATGGTGCCAAGCGAACCCGCTGCCGCCACCAATCCCACCGTCTGCGAGCGACGCGACTCCGGCGTCGCGCGCGAGATGACGCCCATCAGCACGCCGAATGCGGTGCCCGCGGTGCCGACCCCCATCAGGAACCCCGCGACGTTGAGTCCGAGCTCGCCGCGCGAGTAGATCATCAGCGCAAGGCCGCCGGCGTAAGCGAGCGCGGTTCCTGCGAGCACCGGACGCGCGCCGTATCGGTCGGCAGCCGCGCCGACGAACGGCTGCGCGATCCCCCACACGATGTTCTGCACCGCGATCGCGAAACCGAAGCTCGCCGCCGAGACCCCTGCCTCGAGCACCATCGGCCGCATGAAAAGCCCGAGGCTTTGCCTCAGGCCCATGCAGATCGAGATGATCGTGCCCGAGACGACGAGCAGCAGGATCATCGCGCGGCGGTTTTCGGTCGGCATGCCGTTAATTACCTCAAAAAGCTGCTGCGCCGCACCACCGTTTCGCAAATCGCATGCCGCCGTCAACGCGGCGACGGTTCGGCGCGTTCGCCGGCGAACGGGGCTTACAATCCGGTCGCAAGGCTGTCGGGTCGCAACCTCCACCTTTCCGCTGCAAATGGAACCAAAGGCATTTGGACGCTACCGCGTCACGGGCGAGCTGGGGCGCGGGGCGATGGGCACCGTGTACCGCGCGGTGGACCCGCTGATCGAGCGCGAAGTCGCGATCAAGACGCTGCTGCCGAACCTGCCGCCGGAGGTGATGGACGAGGTGCGCGAGCGATTCCTGCGCGAGGCGCGCTCGGCCGGTCGCATGAACCACCCCAACGTGGTCACCATCTTCGACGTCGGCGAACAGGACGGCGTCGCCTGGATCGCGATGGAGATCCTCGCCGGCCGCTCGCTGCAGAAGATCCTGCGCGAGGAGCCGCGGTTGCCGTTCGAGCGCATCGCCGACCTCGCCGCGCAGGTCGCCGACGCGCTCGATTACGCGGCCGAGCTGGGCATCGTTCACCGCGACGTCAAGCCCGCCAACATCATGGTGGACCGCAACTGGCGCGCGAAGCTGGTGGATTTCGGCATCGCGCACGTGCCTTCGTCCACCATGACGCAGACCGGCGCCGCGCTCGGCTCGCCGCGCTACATGTCGCCGGAGCAGGTGCTGGGCCTGCCGGTGGACCCGCGCGCCGACCTCTTCTCGCTCGGGGTCGTGCTCTACGAGATGCTGGCGGGGCGCACGCCCTTCGACCGTCCCGGCGACACCACGGTGTTTGCGCTCATGAACCGTATCGCCGCCGAGCCGCATCCGCCGGTGCGCAGCCTGGACCCGGCCATACCCGAGCCGTTCGAGCGCATCCTCGACCGCGCGCTCGCCAAGAAGCCCGAGGAACGCTACGCGCGCGCCGGCGAAATGGCCGCGGCGCTGCGCGCGATCGCATCGCCGGGTGCGACCGCGCCGGCGACTGGCGCCGCCGCCGAAAAGACAGTGGCGCTCGCACCCGCGGCGCGGCAACCGGATCCGGCGCGCGAGGCGCGCGAGCGCGACCGGCTGCTCGCCGACCTGGAGGCGTTCGCGCGCAACTTCGAAGCCGAGCAGCAGGCGCGATTGCGCGCCGAAGAGGAGGAACGGCGCCGCCGGCAGGAGGCGCTGGAGCGCTGGAGCGAATCCGAGGCGCAGAAGCGAGCCGAGTTCGAGCGCCGGCAAGCGCAGGCCGCGGCGCAGGGCCCGACCTCGGCGCCATCGGCCGGCCCCTCGGCGGCGAGTGCCGAGCGGCGGGGGGCGGCGCTGGAGCTGCTGCGGCGCAAGGCGGCCGAACGGCCGCCGGGCGAGCATCCGGAGCGGCGCAAGGCCGAGATGGAGAACGCGCTCGATCGCGGCCTGCGCGGGGCGTTTCGCTACCTCGCCGAGTTCGTGAAGGAGCTGAACGAGGTGATGCCCGTTTCCGGGCTGCCCTACGACTACATCTACCTCGGCAAACTCCCGCCGGTGACGCTCTCGGATGCGTTCGTGGACGTGCGCCCGCGCCACGTGCACGGGCGCGACATCTGCGACCACATCGTGTTCCGCTACAAGATCACGCTCTCCGAGCCGGTGCGCGCGACGGTGCTCGGCGCCGACATCGGCCGCCTGGAACAGATGCTCAAGGCGGTGCACGCGCCCTACGAGATGCGGCCCGACGCAAAAGACGACTTCGGCCGCCTGACGCGCGCAACGTTCACCGTGCGCGGGGCGCTGCCGTGCGAGGCGTACATTCGCGGCGATTACGAGCGCGGGGCGGCGGTCGCCGAGCTGATCAACGTGCGCCGCCCCGGCAGGCAGGTCTGCCGGCTGGAGATGGAGAAACTGGAGTCGGCCGCCGACGACTTCGCCCGCTACGTGCTCGGCGCCGACGACGATTTCGCCAGGCTGTTTGCGCGCTAAAGCGGCTGGCGGCCGCGCTCGGCCTTGAGGCTCACCCAGGTGCCGGCGAAGATCATCGCCGCGCCGAGGATGACCGCCGGATCGAAGCGCTCGCCGTAGAACACCGCGCCCACTACGGCGATGAGAGGCAGGCGGGCGAAGTCCACCGGCGTGACGACGGTGGCATCGGCGACGCGCATCGCCCGCGTCAGGCAGTAATGCGCGGTGTAGCTCCCGGTGCCGATGGCGACGAGCCAAGGCAGGTCGGCCGCGACCGGCGCGACCCACGCGGGCGCCGCGAGCGCCGCGCTCACCGGCGTCTGGATCACCGACATCCAGAACAGCACCGCGAGCGGCGCGTCGGTGCGCGAAAGCTGCTTGGTGGCGATCATCTGCGCGGCGTAGAAAAACGAGGCGCCGAGCGCAAGCAGCGCCCCGGGCTGCACCACCGCGAGGCCGGGGCGCAGGATCACCAGCACCCCGCCGAAGCCGAGCACGAGCATCAGCGCGCGGGCCCGCGTGATGCGCTCGCCCAGAAACACCGCCGCGAGCACCGCGGTCCAGATCGGCATCGTGAACTCGATCGCGAAGACGGTCGCGAGCGGCAGGAGCGCGATCGCGTACACCCAGCACGCCTGCCCCGCGAGGTGCACCAGATTGCGCCACAGGTGCGTGCCGAAGCGGCGCGTGGCGAGCGCGGCGAATCCCGCCGGCGCGACCATCGCGAGCACGATCAGGAACGCGATGCCGGTGCGGAAGGCCAGGATCTCGAAGATCCCCATGCGCGCGAGCAGCTCGCGCGCCGCGATCGCCATCGCGGAAAAGGAAAGGACCGCCCCGCCCATCCACAGGGCGCCCCGCAGCGAGCCGCTCAAGCGTGCGGTTTGTGCGGCCGGGGCGCGACCGGCGCGCCGGACTTCTTCCACTCGGAGAAGCCGCCGCGCAGGTGCAGGACGTTTTCCATGCCCATGTCGCCGAGCGTCGCCGCGGCGAGCACGCCGCGCCAGTCGGCCTGGCAGTACAGGATGTAGGTCTTGCCCTCGGTGAATACCGGCTTGTAATAGGGGCTTTCCGGGTCCACCCAGAATTCGAGCATGCCGCGCGGGGCGTGAAACGCGCCGGGGATCATGCCCTCGCGCTCGAGTTCGCGCACGTCGCGAATGTCCACGAACACCGTATTCGGGTCGCCGAGCCGCTCCTTCGCCTCCGCAACGCCGATTCCCTTCGTGCGCCGCTCGGCCTCCGCGAGCAGCTCCTGGATGTGCTTTTTGACGATCGCCATGGCGGCGCCATTGTAGCCGCCCGGCGCGCCAGCGGCGGGGCTAGTTCGCCGCCAGCGAAAGCATCAGGCTGTTTGCACGGCGCACGAACCCGGCCGGGTCCTCGAGCTGACCGCCTTCGGCGAGCAGCGCCTGCTCGAAAATGAGCATCGCCCAGTCGTCGAAGCGGGAATCCTCGGGCTTGAGGCGAGCGACGATCGGATGCCCGGGATTGACCTCCAGGATCGGCTTCGCGGCCGGGACCTTCTGTCCCGCCGCCTTGAGCAGCCGCGCGAGGTTGAGGCCGATGTCGTGCTCGTCGGCGACGAGGCACGCCGGCGACTCGGTGAGCCGCGACGAGACGCGCACGTCCTTGACCCGATCGCCGAGCGCGCGCCGCAGCGCCCGCAGCAGTTCCGCGTGCTCGCCCACCTTCCACTGCGGCTCCTCGGCCTGCGGCGACTTGATCTTCGAGAGATCGAGGTCGCCGCGCGCGACCGACACGAGCGGCTTGCCCTGGAACTCGGTGAGATGGCCCACCAGCCACTCGTCAATGCGGTCATGCAGCAGCAGCACCTCGATGCCGCGCTTGCGGAAGACTTCGAGATGGGGGCTCCCCTTCGCCGCCGCGAAAGTTTCGGCGGTGACGTAGTAGATCGCCTCCTGCCCTGCCTTCATGCGGCCGACGTAGTCGGCGAGCGACACCGTTTCCTCCTCGCTGTCGGTGTGCGTCGAGGAAAAGCGAAGCAGCTTCGCCAGCGTCTCCCGGTTGGCCGGATCCTCGATCACGCCCTCCTTCAGCGCGCGGCCGAATTCCTTCCAGAACTGTGCGTACTTCTCCGGCTGCTTTTCGGCGAGGTCTTCGAGCAGGCCGAGCACGCGCTTCGTGCACCCGGCGCGGATCGCCTCGACGTCGCGGCTCTGCTGCAGGATCTCGCGCGAGACGTTGAGCGGCAGGTCCGCCGAGTCCACCACGCCCTTGACGAACCGCAGGTACGCCGGCAGCAGCTGCTCGGCGTCGTCCATGATGAACACGCGCCGCACGTAGAGCTTCACGCCGTGGCGCTTGCGACGGTCCCAATAGAGGTCGAAGGGCGCGCGCGACGGGATGTAGAGGAGCTGCACGTACTCCTGCCGCCCTTCCACCCGGTTGTGGGTCCAGGCAAGCGGCGGCTCGAAGTCGTGGGCGACATGCTTGTAGAACTCGACGTACTGCTCTTCGGTGATCTCGTTCTTCGGCCGCGCCCACAGCGCGCTCGCCTGGTTGACGGTCTCGTCCCCGATCAGCACCGGCACGGCGATGTGGTCGGAGTACCGGCGCACGATCTCCTTGAGGCGCAGGGGATCGAGCAGCTCGTCCTCGCCCTCGCGCAGGTGCAGGATGACATCGGTGCCGCGCGCGGCCTTCTCGACGGGCTCGACCGTGTATTCGCCCGCGCCCCTCGCCATGTCGCACTCCCAGCGCACCGCCTGATCCGGCGCGAGCCCGGCGCGGCGCGTCACCAGCGTCACCCGGTCGGCGACGATGAACGAGGAGTAGAAGCCGACGCCGAACTGGCCGATCAGGCGCAGGTCCTTCGCCTGGTCACCGGTGAGCGACTGCAGGAACTCCCGCGTGCCGGACTTGGCGATGGTGCCGATGTTGGCGATCACCTCCTCGCGCGACATCCCGATGCCGTTGTCCGACACCGTGATCGTGCGCGCGGCCTTGTCCACGCTGATGCGGATCCTCAGGTCGGGGTCGGATTCGTAGAGGGCGCTGTTGGCGAGCGCCTCGAACCGCAGCTTGTCGGCGGCGTCGGCCGCGTTGGAAATCAGCTCCCTCAGGAAGATTTCCTTGTTCGAGTAGAGCGAGTGAATCATCAGGTCGAGGAGCTGCTTGACCTCGGCCTGAAAGCCCAGAGTTTCCTTCGTGACGGCGGTGCTCATGCGTACGCTCTCCCCCCGGGGGACCAAACCCGCGCGCCTAACTGGGGACGACGGCTGCGGATTTCAACCGCGCCGGCGAGCCGGCGCGAAACCCTTTATTTCGCACGGGCCGGTCCCCATGTAGATCTGCATTCTCGTCCACCTGAGGTCACGATGTCTGCAAGCTTGCTCAAGGGTTTTGCCGCGGGCGCCTTCGTGCTCGCGCTGACCGCCGCCGGCTGCGGCGGCCATGAGGCGGGCGCCAGTTCGCCCGCGACGGGCTCCAGCTCCGGGGCGCCGCCGGCCGCCGGCACGCCGGCGCCGACGCTCGTTCTTCCCGATTTCGCCTCGATCGTGCAGGCCGAGAGCCCGGCCGTTGTCAACATCCGCGTGCAGGCGAAGGCCGCGCGCGAGGTGCCGTTCCCGTTCGGCGGCGACCCGTTCTTCGAGTTCTTCCGCCGCTTCCAGATCCCGCAGCCGAACATCCCCCGCCAGGGGGTGGGCTCGGGCTTCATCGTCAGTCCCGACGGGGTCATCCTCACCAATGCGCACGTGGTCGAAGGCGCCGACAGCGTCATCGTCAAGCTCGCCGACCGGCGCGAGTTCAAGGCGAAGGTGATCGGCACCGACGAGCAGACCGACATCGCGGTCCTCAGGATCGAAGCGAAGAACCTGCCCGTGGTCCGCATCGGCAGCAGCAAGTCGGTGCGCGTGGGCGACTGGGTGCTCGCCATCGGCTCGCCTTTCGGCTTCGAGAACACGGTGACCGCGGGGATCGTGAGCGCCACCTCGCGCGCGCTCCCCGACGGCACCTACGTCCCGTTCATCCAGACCGACGCCGCGGTAAACCCCGGCAATTCGGGCGGGCCGCTCTTCAACCTCAAGGGCGAGGTGATCGGCATCAATTCGCAGATCTACTCGCGCACCGGCGGCTATCAGGGTCTCGCGTTCGCGATTCCGATTGACGTCGCGATGAAGGTGAAGGACCAGCTTCTCACCACCGGCCGCGTCGAACGCGGGCGGATCGGCGTCACCATCCAGGAGGTGACGCAGGCGCTCGCGAAGTCCTTCGGGCTGGACGCCCCGCGCGGCGCGCTCGTCACCTCGGTCGAGAAGGACGGACCGGCGGCGAAAGCCGGCATCGAGCCCGGCGACGTGATCCTCGGCGTGAACGGCCAACCGGTGGACATCTCCAGCGCACTGCCGCCGCTGATCGCCGACATCAAGCCCGGGCAGACGGCGCGACTGGAGATCTGGCGCGAGGGGGCGAAGCGCACGGTGACGGTCACCGTCGGGCGGCTGGAGACCGCGCGCGCCGGCAAGCCGGAGACCGGGGCGTCGCCCGAAGGCGGACGCCTCGGCCTCGCGGTGCGCCCGCTCACGCGGGATGAGCAGCGCGCCATCGGCGTCACGGGGCTTCTGGTCGAGGGCGTTTCCGGCCCTGCGGCCGAGGCGGGCGTGCAGGAAGGCGACATCATCCTGTCGGTGAACGGCGTGCCGGTGAAGGACGTGGCGCAGCTTCGCAATCTCGTCGCCGGCAAATCGCACGTCGCGCTGCGCGTGCGCCGCGGCGAGGCGGTCCTGTTCATTCCTATCGAGCTCGGTTGAACCACGTCAAGGAGACGAACATGCTTGAAAGCCTGCAACAGTTCGGAAGAGAGATCGGCCGCGACCTTGCGCGCGGATGGGAAAGCCTCACCGAGGGCTGGCGCGAGCTGCTCGCGCGCTCGGCGAACGCGCTCACGCGCTTCACCCGCAAGGACGAGGCGAAAGGCGGCGAGGTCGTTCCCAGCGACGCGCCGCGCTGGAGCCTGCTCGCGGGCGATGTCGTGGAGACCGGCAAGGACATCGTGGTGCGCCTCGAGCTGCCCGGCGTTGAAAAGGACGACTGCGAGGTCGTGGTCGAGAACAACGTCCTCTACGTGCGCGGCGAGAAGCGCGTGGACAGCGCCGAGCAAGTCGGCACCTGGTACGTGCGCCAGTGCGCCTACGGCAGCTTCGAGCGCGCGATCCCGCTGCCTTGCGCCGTGCACGCCGAGCGCGCCGAGGCGCGCTTCAGGAACGGCGTGCTGACGGTGACGCTGCCCAAGGCCGAGGAACCGAAATCGAAGCGCATCCGCATCGGCTGACGCGCCTCAAGCCGCGCACCAGTCGCGGATGATCGCTTCGTAGAGCGCGACCGCCTGGCGGATGCGCTCCGTGGAGCAGTATTCGTCGGTCTGGTGGGCCATCGCCGCCTCGCCCGGGCCGAGCACGATGGCGGGCGCACCGCGATACACCTTGAGGAGGTTCGCTGCGTCGGTCATGTAGGGCGCGGTGCGCGGCTCGGGTGCCTCGCCCAGCACCGGCCGGCAGATCTCGAACACGCGCCTCACCCAGTCCTTCTCCGGCTCCGTCCACACCGCCGAAAGGTCGGAGAAGACATCGAGTTCCGCCTCCTCGCCCATCAGCGCCTTCAGCCGCGCAAGGAGCGCTGCGTGGTCCATCCCGGGAACGGTGCGGATGTCCACCCCGATCGTCGCGGCATCCGGCACGAGGTTGACGCCGGCGCCGCCCTCGAACGTTCCGACGTTCAGGGTCGGCGCGCCCATCACCGGGTGCGGCGCGACGCCGAAGTCGAAGCCTTCGAGCTTCGCCACCGCGCGCGCCGCCTTGTACACCGCGTTCACGCCCAAATGCGGCATCGAGCCGTGCGCCGAGACGCCGCGAAAGCGGGCGTAGAACTTGAGCGAACCCTTGTGGCCGACGAGCGGGTAGTTTGAGGTCGGCTCGCCGACCACGATCGCACCCGCCTTGCCCATCAGGTCCGGCAGGCTCGCCAGATGCTCCGAGCCGATACAGCCGCCCTCCTCGCCCGCGGTGAGAACAAGGACGAGCCCCGGGGTTCCCGTCAGCTTTCCCGCGAACGCGCGCGCCGCCGCGAGCATCGCCGCGACCCCCGCCTTCATGTCGGAGGTGCCGCGCCCGTAGAGCCGATCGCCGTCGGTCTCGCCCGCGAACGGGTCCTTCGACCACGCGCGCGCGCCGAGCGGCACGACGTCGAGGTGGCCGGTGAGGCAGAGCGGCGGTTTCGTGTCCGAGCCGCCCGCGCGCCCGATGACGCTCGTACGGCCTTCGGCGTATTCGTGGTACCGGACCGTGAAACCCCATTCCTCGAGCAGCTTTCCCGCATAGCGCGCGCAATCGCGCTCGGCTCCGGGCGGGTTGACCGTCTGATAGCGGACAAGCTCGCGCGTGAGGACGACAGCGTCGGGTGCACTCATGCGGCGGATGATATACCCAGGCCGATGCCGCGCTATGCTACGGATTCGATCCGCGCAAGGAGGAGGTCCACATGCCGAAGGCTTACTGGGTGTCGTGCTACCGCTCGATCAAGGATCCCGAGCGCCTCGCCGAGTACGCGAAGCTCGCCGGGCCGGCGATTCAGGCCGGTGGCGGCAGGTTTCTCGCGCGCGGCATGCCCGACAAGGTCTATGAGCAGGGTCTGATGCAGCGCACGGTCATCGTCGAATTCGACAGCCTCGCCACCGCGCACAAGGTGCACGACGGCCCCGGCTACCAGCAGGCGCTCGCCGTTCTCGGCGACGCCGTCGAGCGCGACTTCCGCATCATCGAGGGCGTGGCATGAGCGGCTGCACAGTAAACGCTTAAGGGAGACAGGCGATGACCGATTTAACCGGCGGCTGTCTGTGCGGCGCGATTCGTTACCGGGTGAGCGCCCCGATCACCGAGCTGCGCGCGTGCCACTGCCTCGACTGCCAGAAGGCATCCGGCGCGGGTTACAGCGTGAACGCGGCGCTGCCGGCGAGCGCGTTCACGATCACGCAGGGCGCGCCGAAGCGCTTCGAGAAAACGGCGGCGAGCGGCCGCATCCTTTACCGTTTCTTCTGCGCCGACTGCGGCTCGCCGATCTACAGCCAGCGCCAGACGACGCCGGAGACGGTCGTCGTGCGGATCGGCACGCTCGATGAGCCGCCTGCCGGCGCACGAATCACCACGCACATCTGGACCAGGCGCGCGCGGCCCTGGTCGCACATCGAGCCGCGCACCGCGCAGCATCCCGGCCAGCCCGACGCGCCGGCCACCGCGAGGTAGCCACGAAGACAGGGTCAGACCCCGGTCTGACCCCGTTTTCGCCCTTCAGGCGGAAGCGAGTGCGCGGTCGGAAACGAAGGGGTTGGTCTCGCGCTCCTCGCCGAAGGTGGAAAGCGGCCCGTGGCCGGGGATGAACGTGACGTCGTCGCCGAGCGGCCAGAGTTCTTCCGTGATCGAGCGGATGAGCGTCGCGTGATCGCCGCGCGGAAAGTCGGTGCGGCCGATAGATCCCGCGAAGAGCACGTCGCCCACTATTGCGAGGCGCTCCGGCGCGCTGAAGAAGACGACGTGGCCCGGCGTGTGGCCGGGACAATGCAGCACCTGAAGCTCACGGCCACCGACCGTCACGCGGTCCCCGTCCTCCAGCCACCGGTCCGGCTCGAAACTCTCGGCAGGGGGAAAGCCGTAGCGCGCGGCCGCCACCGGCAACTGCTCGATCCAGAAGCGATCCTCGCGCTGCGGGCCCTCGATCGGCACTCCCGTGCGGCGACGCAGTTCCGCCGCGCCGGAGCAATGATCGAGGTGACCGTGCGTGAGGAGGATTCTTTCGAGCTTCGCGCCAGTGCGCCCGAGCGCTTCGAGCACCCGGTCCAGATCCCCGCCGGGATCCACGATCGCCGCCCTGCCCGTCTCCTCGTCCACGAGGATCGAGCAGTTCTGCTGGAAGGGCGTGACGGGCACGATCGCGACTTTCACGGGGCGCGATGGTACCCGAAGCGCGCCCGCCGTCCGGCGTGCGTTTCGAGCGCCGCGCTCGCTCAGCAGACCGTGCAGTTCTCGACCAGCAAGCCGCGCCTGAGCCACCCCGGCCCTGCCGCACTTCCCGCCATCCCCTCGCGCACGTTGTAGACCTGCGTGAAGCCCTGCTCCATGAGGAGCTTTTGCGCCTGCGTGGTGCGGTTGCCGGTGCGGCAGATGAGCGCGATCGGTCGGCTGCGGTCGCCGCCCACGAGCTGCAGGATGGATTCGAGCAGCGCCTTCGGGCCGCGGTAGTAGTCCACGCGCGCGGCGCCAGGCGCGACGCCCGTCTCGCGCCATTCCTGCGGCGTGCGGATGTCAATCAAAAGAAGCTTTCCCTCCTTCGCCGCCGCAAAAGCCTCCGGCGCGGAGAGCACCGGATCCGCAAACGCCGCCGGAACGCCACAAAGAAGCAGCACAACCGCAAGTCCACTGGCCGCAGTCCGGTTCATCGTGTGTGCTCTCTCCCCGCCGGGCGCGTCACGCTACAGGAGGAACTTCGCGTCTTCGCGAAACGTCGGGCGCTCCGGCCACACGGGGCAGAGCGCCTCGACGAGCGCCATCCGCTCGTCGAGCGCGCGCCAGGGATCGTCGCCGCCATGCGGCGGAGCGCGAAATCCGCCCTCGACGGCGATCGGCGCCTCACCGCATCGCTCGCAGGAGTTCATCGAGCAGATCCTCGCGGTTGAAGAGGCGAAATACCCTCGCACTTCCCCACGCGCAGCGAGCCAAGGCCGCGCCTACCGCAGCGCGGCGTTGATCCGCTCCAGCATCGCCGCACCGGGGCAGAGATCCTTCTCGCCCAGCCGGTTGAGCGGCGTCTCGACGGTGTTCAGGTGCGCGTGCAGGTCCTCGGCGTCGGGCTTGAGGTAGAGCAGCCCCGTGAGCACCTCGCCCTTGGCCGCCGCCTGCGCGATGCGGGTGAGCGCGCCGATGCGGTCGGTGGGATCGTAGTCGGGCTCGAGCTTGCGCAGCCGCAGCACCGAGCCGTCGTGCTGCGTCACCTCGATCGCATCGCCTTCGTCGTAGTCCACCGCGATCGCCTCGCGCGTCGGCCAGAAGTCGAGGCGGTTCACCGCCTCGTTGTGCTCGCGCACGTAGTCGTAGCTCTTGGTCGAGCCCGGATGGTTGTTGAACGCCACGCACGGGCTGATCACGTCTATGAACGCCGCCCCCGGGTGCGCGATCGCCGCCTTGACGAGCGGCACGAGCTGGCGCTTGTCGCCGGAGAACGAACGCGCGACGAAGGTCGCCCCCATGATGAGCGCGAGCGACACGGTGTCCACCGGGGAATCGGTATTCACCACGCCGCGCTTGGACTTCGAGCCCTGGTCGGCCGTGGCCGAGAACTGACCCTTCGTGAGGCCGTACACCCCGTTGTTCTCCAGGATGTAGGTCATGTTGACGCCGCGGCGCATCACGTGCGCGAACTGTCCGAGGCCGATCGAGGCCGAGTCGCCGTCGCCCGAAACCCCGAGATAGATGAGGTCCCGGTTCGCGAGATTCGCCCCGGTGAGCACCGAGGGCATCCTGCCGTGCACGGTGTTGAAGCCGTGCGAATTGCCGAGAAAGTAGTCCGGCGTCTTCGACGAGCAGCCGATGCCGGAGAGCTTGGCGACGCGGTGCGGCTCGATGGCGAGCTCCCAGAACGCCTGGATGAGCGCCGCCGAGATCGAGTCGTGGCCGCAGCCGGCGCACAACGTCGAGACCTTGCCTTCGTAGTCGCGCCGCGTGTAGCCGAGCCGGTTCTTCGGCAGCGTCGGGTGGTGCAGTTTCGGTTTGGCGAGGTAGGTCATGCCGCCTTGTCCTTGCGGACCGAGATCGGCCGCACGTTGAGCGCGGCGACCGCCTCGGCGATCGTCCTGGTGATGAAGCGCGCGGTGATCGGCGTGCCGTCGTAATGCAGCACCGGAATGAGGCTCGCCGCCTCGATTCCGGCTTCGTTGACGAGCAGCGTCTTCATCTGCGCATCGCGGTTCTGTTCGACGACGAACACCTTCGTGTGCGAGCGCACGAACTCGCGGATCTCCTCCTGGAACGGGAATGCGCGGATGCGCAGCGCGTTGACGTAGATGCCCTGCTCGGCGAGCAGGTCGAGCGACTCCTGCATCGCGGGGCTGGTCGAGCCGTAATAGATCGCCCCGAAACGCGCCGGCGCGCGCGCGGGCGTGAGCACGGGCTTCGGCACCAGCGTCTTCGCGAACTCGTGCTTCTTGAGCAGCCGCTGCATGTTGTACACGTAGTCCGGCCCCGCCTCCGAGTACACCGCGTACGGGTTGCGGCTCGTGCCCCGGGTGAAGTAGGCGCCCTTCGTCGGGTGAGTGCCGGGGTACGTGCGGTAGGGGATGCCGTCGCCGTCCACGTCGAGGTAGCGCGCAAACTCCCTGCCCGCCTCCAGATCCTCGGCGGTCATCACCTTGCCGCGGTCGTAGCGGCGGCCCTCGTCCCACGCAAACGGGCGCGTCAGGCGCTGGTTCATGCCGATGTCCAGATCGGTCATGACGAAGATCGGCGTCTGCAGCCGGTCGGCGAGGTCGAGCGCCAGCGCCGAGAACTCGAAGCACTCGTGCGGGTCCTCGGGAAAAAGCAGCACGTGCTTGGTGTCGCCGTGCGAGCAATAGGCGCAGGCGAGGATGTCCGACTGCTGGGTGCGCGTCGGCATCCCGGTCGAGGGGCCGCCCCGCTGCACGTCTATGATCGTCGCCGGGATCTCGGCGAAGTAGGCGAGGCCGATGAACTCGGTCATGAGCGAGATGCCCGGACCCGAGGTCGCGGTGAAGGCGCGCGCGCCGTTCCAGCCGGCGCCGACGACGATGCCGATGGAGGCGAGCTCGTCCTCGGCCTGGATGATGGCGTACTTCGCCTTGCCGGTTTCCTTGTCGGTGCGCAGCCGCTTGCACCAGGCGCTGAACGCCTCGGCAAGCGACGACGAAGGCGTGATCGGATACCACGCGCACACCGTCGCCCCGCCGTAGACGCAGCCGAGCGCCGCCGCCGAGTTGCCGTCCACGAAGATCCGGTCGCCGACCGCGTAGGCGCGGCGCGCCTTCAGGCCGAGCGCGTCCCTGAGGTGCTCGCGGGCGTAGTTGAGGCCCATCTGCAGCGCGTTCAGGTTGGGCTTGAGGAGCTTTTCCTTGCCCTTGTACTGCTCGCCGATCAGCTCGGCGATCGTCTCGGGCTCGATCCCCATCATGCCGGCGAGCGCGCCGACGTAGATGATGTTCTTGAACAGCTGCCGCTCGCGCGCGTCGGTGTAGTTCGCGTTGCAGATCTCGGTGAGCGGCATGCCGATCACGTTCACGTCGTCGCGGAACTTCGACTTCGGCAAGGGCTTCGTGTTGTCGTAGAAGAGGTACCCGCCCGGCTCGATCTCCTTCAGGTCCTGGTCCCACGTCTGCGGGTTCATCTGCACCATCAGGTCCACGCCGCCGCGGCGGCCGAGATAGCCCTTCTCGGTCACCCGCACCTCGTACCAGGTGGGAAGGCCCTGGATGTTCGACGGGAAGATGTTCCGCGGGCTCACCGGAATGCCCATGCGGAGAAAGCTCTTCGCGAACAGTTCGTTCGCGCTCGCCGAGCCCGAGCCGTTGACGTTGGCGAACTTGACGACGAAGTCGTTGACCGCCTCAATCCGCTTCATGCCGCTTTCCTCGTCCTCGCGCGCTCGATCGTGGTGCGCGCGCCCGGCCCGGCGTGCACCAACTCGATCAGCGACTTCTGCATGTCCCACGCCCCGGTCGGGCAGCGCTCGGCGCACAGCCCGCAGTGCAGGCACACGTCCTCGTCCTTGACCATCACCCGCCCGGTCTTGAGCGGGCCGCCGACGTAGAGAGGCTGTGCGAGGTTCTTCGCCGGGGCGTTAAGCCGCGTGCGCAGCTCGCGCTCCTCGCCGTTCTGCGTGAAGGTGATGCAGTCCATCGGGCAGATGTCCACGCAGGCGTCGCACTCGATGCAGGCCTGCGCGGTGAACACCGTCTGCACGTCGCAGTTGAGGCAGCGCTGCGCCTCGCGCCAGGCGGTGGCGACGTCGAAGCCCAGTTCCACCTCGACCTTGACGTTGCGCAGCGTCTCCTTGATGTCGCGCCAGGGCACCTTGTAGCGCTGCTCGATCGCGATCTCGTTGTCGTAGCTCCACTCGTGGATTCCCATCTTCTGCGACACCAGGTTCATCGCCGGCGCCGGCCGCGTCTTCACGTCCTCGCCCTGCAGGAGCTTGTCTATCGAGATCGCGGCCTCGTGGCCGTGCGCCACCGCCCAGATGATGTTCTTCGGTCCGAACGCGGCGTCGCCCCCGAAGAAGACGTTCGGCAGCGTGGACTGCATCGTCACCTTGTCCACGACCGGCATGCCCCACTTGTCGAACGCGATGCCGCAGTCGCGCTCGATCCACGGAAAGGCGTTTTCCTGGCCGATCGCGACCAGCACGTCGTCGCACTCGAAGAACTGGTCGGGCTCGCCGGTCGGCACCAGATCGCGCCGGCCCTTGTCGTCGTAGACCGCCTTCACCTTCTCGAAGACCACGCCCGAGAGCCGGCCGTCGCGCAGCGTGAACTCCTTCGGCACCAGGTAGTTGAGGATCGGGATGCCCTCGTGCATCGCGTCCTCCTTCTCCCAGGGCGAAGCCTTCATCTCCTCGAAGCCGGAGCGCACGATCACCTTGACGTCCTCGCCCCCGAGGCGCCTGCTGGTGCGGCAGCAGTCCATCGCGGTGTTGCCGCCGCCCAGCACGATCACGCGCCTGCCGATTTTCGTCGTGTGGCCGAAGGACACCGAGGCGAGCCAGTCAATGCCGATGTGGATGTTGGCGGCGGCCTCCTTTCGGCCGGGAATGTCCAGATCGCGCCCGCGCGGCGCGCCGGTGCCGACGAAGATCGCGTCCCAGCCCTCGGCCAGAAGCTTCTTCATCGAGTCCACCTTGACGCCGCCGCGGAACTCGACGCCGAGATCGAGGACGTAGCCCACCTCTTCGTCAATCACCTCCATCGGCAGGCGAAAGCGCGGGATCTGCGACCAGATCATGCCGCCGGCGCGGTGGTCCTGCTCCAGCACGACCACTTCGTAGCCGAGCGGCGCGAGATCGCGCGCCACCGTGAGCGAGGCGGGACCGGCCCCGACGCACACGACGCGCTTGCCGTTTTTCTTCGCCGGCCGCTTCGGCATGCGTGCGCGGACGTCCTCGCCCTTGTAGTCGGCGGCGACGCGCTTCAAGCGGCAGATCGCGACCGGCTCGGGCTTGGGAAGGTTCTTGTCCTCGACGCGGCCGCGCCGGCAGGCGGGCTCGCAGGGCCGGTCGCAGGTGCGGCCGAGGATGCCGGGAAAGACGTTGGATTTCCAATTGACCATGTAGGCATCGGAATAACGCCCGGCGGCGATCAACCGGATGTACTCGGGAACAGGGGTGTGCGCCGGACACGCCCACTGGCAATCAATGACCTTATGGAAGTAGTCGGGATTTTTTATGTCGGTCGGATGCAACCCTGCTCTCCTTGTGGCTTTCCCTTTTGTTTTTAGGTACTTACCGCAAACGCGCGATTGCCGCCGGAGTTTACGCTCCTGCGCCGCAAAAGGAAAGCCTTGTTTGTGGAGCGATAAGCGCAAACTCGGCGCGAAATGCAGGGTCTGACGCTGATCTCGCGGTTGGCGTTGTATCCTCGGCCGCCATGAACCTTCTGGAATCCCTCCGGCGCTGGTCCGTAGTCGTCGCGGACACCGGCGACATAGACGCGATCGCGCGGTGGAAGCCGCAGGACGCGACCACCAACCCGACGCTGCTTCTCGCTGCGGCGCAGGAGGCGCGCTTCCGCCACCTCGTGGACCGCGACGTGGACCGCATGGCGGTCAACTTCGGGTGCGAGATCCTCCGGCACATCCCCGGGCGCGTCTCGACCGAGGTGGATGCGCAGCTTTCCTTCGACACCGAGGGAACGATCGCCAAGGCGCGGCGCCTGATCGAGCTGTACGCGCGGGCGGGCGTGGGGCCGGAGCGCGTGCTCATCAAGGTGGCGAGCACGTGGGAGGGCATCCGTGCAGCCGAACGGCTGGAGCGAGAGGGCATCCACTGCAACATGACCCTGCTTTTCTCCTTTGCGCAGGCGGTCGCCTGCGCCGATGCCGGGGTGACGCTGATCTCGCCGTTCGTCGGTCGCATCTACGACTGGCACCGCGCCGCGCGCAAGGTGGACGACATCCCCGTCGAGGAGGATCCCGGCGTCGCCTCGGTCACGCGCATCTACCACTACTACAAGAAGTTCGGCTACGCGACGCAGGTGATGGGCGCGAGCTTCCGCAAGACCGGGCAGATCCTCGCGCTCGCCGGCTGCGATCTTCTCACCATCGCGCCCGAGTTGCTCGAGAAGCTCGCCCAGGCCGAGGGCGAGGTCGAGGCGAAGCTGACGCCGGAGTCGGCGCGGCGAGCGCCGCTGGAGAGAATCGCCCTCGACGAGAAGGGGTTTCGCTGGATGCTCAACGAGGACGCGATGGCGACCGAGAAGCTCGCCGAAGGCATCCGGCGCTTCAACGCCGACGCGAGGAAGCTGGAAGCGTTCCTCGCCGCGGGCGGCACCACGCGGGCCGCGGCTTGAGCGTTCGCCGCGAGTTCGAGCAGCGCGCGGGCGGCACCGTCGCCCGCATTTCCCTTGACAATCCGCGCAAGCTGAACATCCTCACGCGCGAGGCGCTCGGCGCGCTGGTCGAGACGATGCGCGAGGTGGAGCTGAACGCGGGATTGCGTGCGGTCGTGATCACCGGCGCGGGCGAAAAGGCGTTCATCGGCGGCGCGGACCTCGACACCCTGGGCGCGCTCGATTCCCTGTCGGCGCGCGAATTCATCGGCATGGTGCACGCCGCCTGTGCGGCGGTGCGCGACTGCCCGGTGCCCGTGATCGCGCGCGTGAACGGCTGGTGCATCGGCG
>Ga0073934_10002104_pt1 | contig 43408 bp, 46 predicted proteins | sample LarsenN4metaG_FD_76834 | JGI IMG/M metagenome (GOLD analysis project Ga0073934, IMG submission 76834) | Hot spring sediment bacterial and archeal communities from British Columbia, Canada, to study Microbial Dark Matter (Phase II) - Larsen... ...
CGCTGATGGTGGTCTCCTCGGGCACGCTCGATACCCACGCGGTCGAGGAGGTGATCGACAACGCGATAAAGACGCAGCTGCACGAGATGGAGGAGCCGGCGCATACCATCCAGTCGCTCGCCGATGCCTTTCCCGCGCTCGGCATCGTCGCCGCGGTGCTCGGGGTGATCAAGACCATGGGCGCGATCAGCGAGCCGCCCGAGGTGCTCGGCAAGATGATCGGCGGGGCGCTGGTGGGCACCTTCCTCGGGGTGCTGCTCGCCTATGGCTTCACCGCGCCGCTGGCGAGCCGATTGAAGCAGATCAACGCCCATGACCAGCAGATCTTCCATTCGATCAAGCAGGTGATCATCGCGAGCCTGCACGGCTATCCGCAGCCGCTGGTGCTCGAGGCGGCGCGTTCGGGCCTCCCGCCCGCGCACCGGCCCAAGCTCACCGATCTGCTCGACATGATGCGGGGGCGGTAGGGCAGCGTCATGGCATTGTCCGATCCGACCCAGTCGGGCGAGGGTGCGGCCGCCGCGATCCCTGCGCCGATCATCGTCAAGAAGGTCACCATCGTCGCGGGCGGGCACCACGGCGGGGCGTGGAAGGTCGCCTATGCCGACTTCGTCACCGCGATGATGGCGTTCTTCCTGCTGCTGTGGCTGCTCGGCGCGACCGAGGAGAAGCAGCGCAAGGGCATTGCCGACTACTTCACCCCCACGCTGGTCAAGCTGCGCAAGGAGAGCGCCGGTTCTGACGGGCTGTTGGGTGGCAGCTCGATAACCGATGCGGACAATTATCCCAATGCCATGGGCCAGACTGGCACACGATCAATCACCATTCCGCGCGGCGTCACCGGCGGGCCGGTGGAAGGCGGCGGGCGCGGCGAACTCGATTCGGACAAGCTCAAGGAACTGCGCGACACGATCGAGAAGAAGCTGGTCCAGCGCCGCCAGCTTTCGCACCTCGCCCGCCAGGTGCGGGTGATGCGCGCGCCCGAGGGCATCCGCATCGATCTCGTCGACGATGCCGATTTCTCGATGTTCGAACTGGGCACCACCATCCTCACCCAGGAGGCGCGCGGTCTGCTCGAGGTGATGGCCGAAACGCTCAAGGACGAAACTGCCCCGCTGATCCTGCGCGGCCACACCGATTCGTTGCCGTGGCGCAGCGGCGTCACCGCGAATAACTGGTCGCTTTCCACCGGCCGGGCCGAGGCGACCCGCCAGGCGCTGGTGCTGGGCGGGCTGCCAGCACAGCGCATCGCCCGGATCGAGGGCGTGGCCGAGACCGAGCCGTTGGTAGCCGAGGATCCCGCCGATCCGAGGAACCGCCGGATCTCGCTGCTGCTGCTCGAAGGCAGGGGCGGTGTCACTACCCGCCGTCCCGACCTCGCGCCGCGCGCCGCAGCGCAGGCCCGCTGAAACCCACGCCGCCCACACCCCCCTGCAGGCCGCAAAATCTTGCGGACATCTCCCGATCGTGCTGCCATACCAACGGCATAGGGGGGCACGCGGCCGCCGTCGGAGCGGAACAGGGGCAAGGGAGCAGATGAGCGCGAGCACCACCACCTCTGCATCTTCGGCGCATCCGGTCGCGACGCCCGCATGGACCTGGATCGCTCCCGTGCTCGCGGTGATGGCTGGCGCGATCGGCGAATTCGTGATGCATGGCGAGATTGCCGGGTGGATGGCGGGCGTCGCCGTCCCGGTGCTGTTCGCGGCGGTGTTTGCCACGGTCCACCATGCCGAAACCATCGCGCACCGGATTGGCCAGCCGTTCGGCTCGATCGTCCTGGCGCTCGCGGTGACCATCATCGAGGTCGCGCTGATCGTTTCGGTGCTGCTGACCGCGCCCGCCGGCGAAAGCGCGGTGGCGCGCGACACGGTCTTCGCCGCGATCATGATCGTCCTCAACGGGATTGTCGGGCTCAGCCTGCTGATCGGCGGCATCAACCACCACATCCAGAACTTCCGCCCGGCCAGCGCGAGCGGGGCTCTGGGCGTGCTGGGGACGCTGGCGGTGCTGTGCCTGGTGCTCCCCAATTATACCCTCGCCACGCCGGGGCCGACCTATGCACCGGTCCAGCTTGCCTTCGTCGCGGGAATCTCGCTGCTGCTTTACGCCATGTTCCTCTACATCCAGCTGTCGCGGCACAAGGAGGACTTTCTCGAGGCGGATGGAGGAGACGACCATGCGCTGCCGGTGGACCGGGCGGCCTTCGTCAAGGCCTGCGCCTTGCTGCCGCTGGCGATGGGCGGGGTGGTGCTGCTGGCCGAAACCCTCGCGACCAACGTCGAATATGCGATCGAGCGGGCCGGCCTTCCGGCGGCGCTGGTGGGGGTGGCCATCGCCATGGTGGTGCTGATGCCCGAGGGGCTGGCGTCCTTGCGGGCGGCGCGGGCCAACCGGCTGCAAACGAGCCTCAACCTTGCGCTCGGATCCGCGCTGGCCAGCCTGTGCCTGACCATTCCGACGGTCGCGATCATCTCGCTGGCGCTGGGTCAGGACCTGGTGCTGGGGCTTGACGGGGAACTGACCGTGCTCTTGCTGCTGACCCTGTTCATGGCTGCGCTGAGCCTTGCGACCGGCCGCACCACGGTGCTGCAGGGCGGCATTCACCTGGTCATCTTCGCCGCCTTCCTGATCCTTGCCGCAGTGCCTTGACGGCGCTGGCGGCCGACGGGCGCGGATAAGGGAAAGCCCGGAGCCTGGCGGCTCCGGGCTTGATGGTCGTCTCGAGGGGAGCGAGGACGACGCGGGGGCGGGGGCTTACCGCAGCAGCGACAGGACGTTCTGCTGCGACTGGTTGGCCTGGGCCAGCATGGCGGTCGAGGCCTGACCGAGGATCTGCGCCTTGGCGAGCTGCGTGGTCTCGGCCGAGTAGTCGGTGTCCATGATCCGCGAACGCGCATCGGTCAGGTTGGTCGAGACGTTGGTGAGGTTGTTCACCGCCGACTGCAGCCGGTTCTGGAACGCACCGAGATCGGCGCGCGCGGTGGTCACTTCGCCGATCGCCGCGTCATACTGGTCGAGCGTCGCCGTGGCGACCGCCGCCGGGTTGGCGCCGAAGGTGACGACCGCGGTCATGGTGGCGGCGGCGGTGAGTTCCGGCAGGGTCACGTCGATCGCATCGACCGCTTCGGCCCCGGCCTGAATGGTGATGGTGTTGGTCGCGGTCGAGAACAGGTTGATCCCGTTGAAGGTGGTGTTGGTCAGCACCTGATTGATCTGCCCGGCGAGCGCGTCGCGTTCTGAATCGATGTTGGCAAGGTCGGTGGCCGAATAGGTCTCGTTGCCGCGCTGTACGGTCAACTCACGCATGCGCTGGAGCATGTTGGTGACCTCGTCGAGCGCGCCTTCCGCGGTCTGGGCGAGGCTGATGCCGTCGTTGGCGTTGCGGATCCCCTGGGCCATGCCGCGGATCTGAGAGGTCATCGAGGCGGCAATCGCGAGGCCGGCGGCGTCGTCGGCGGCGCTGTTGATGCGCTTGCCGGTCGACAGGCGCTCCATCGCGGTGCCGAGCATCTTTCCGGCCGAATTGCTGGCATTGGTGGCGCGCAGGGCCGAGATATTGGTGTTCACTACGTTCATCGTTCAAACTCCCGAATGGTCAGGCAGGACGAACAGGCCCGTCGCTGCTGGCCCTTAGAGCGGCCACGGCGCGGGATGTTTAAGCGACGGATTTTCGCACCTTGCTTGTCGCCCGCGGCCCGCCCCGATCGCACCGCCCATCCCCCATCGCTGCCCCGCTGTGCGCCTGAACTAGGGGAAGCTACGTGGGCTTAACTTTGCATCATCTTCGACGTCCGCGCGGCAAAAGGTTGCCACCAGGAAAAACAGGGGCGACCATGACCGAACACGCAGCGATGGCGGCGATCCCGCCAGCGGCCACACCCCATGCCAAGCGCGCCGCGCACGCCGGCCACGAGCCGTTGATCGAGATGACCGTGCCGCTGATGGGCGTGGCGTGGCAGCGCGAGCGGATCGTGCTGGGCGAGGCCATCCCGCCCGCGATGGTGACCGGTCTTGCGCGCAGGGGACTGACCGCGATCGATCTGCGCCATGCCGCAGCGCCCGCTCTGGCGCTGGGCGGCCCGGGGCGCATCACGCTTGCCTATGATCCGGCCGAGGCGCTGGCGCCGGTGCGCGCGGCGCTGCTGGCGGCGGCCTCGCAAGGGGGCTGGCCGATCGCTGGCGATGCGCAGTCTCTGGCCCTGCTCACCCTTGCCGAACGGATCTCGGCGAGCGACATTCCCGTCCTGCTCGAAGGGCCGACCGGCACCGGCAAGGAGGTGCTGGCGCGCTTCGTCCATCGGCTTTCCCCGCGCGGGCAAGGTCCCTTCGTCGCGGTCAATTGCGCGGCGATGCCCGAAGCCATGCTCGAGGCGCTGCTGTTCGGCCATCGCAAGGGGGCCTTCACCGGTGCGGCCGAGGCGGGCGAGGGGCTGTTCCGGGCCGCCGACAAGGGCACGCTGCTGCTCGACGAGATCGGCGAACTGCCGCTGGCGCTGCAGGCCAAGCTGCTGCGCGCGCTGCAGGAAGGCGAGGTGCTGCCATTGGGCGCGACCCGTCCGATCACGGTCGACGTGCGGATCATCGCCGCCACCAACCGCAACCTTGCCGTCGAGGTCGACGCGGGACGTTTCCGCGAGGACCTGCTGTACCGCCTGAATGTCTTTCCGCTGCGGCTGCCGGCGCTGCGCGACCGGCCGGGCGACATCGCCCCGCTCGCCTTCGGGATGCTGCTGCGCCATGCGGCGATGCCGGGCCAGCCGGGCTGGATCGATTCATCCGCTCTGGCGCTGCTTGAAGGCCATTCCTGGCCCGGCAACGTGCGCGAGCTCGAGAATGTCATCCGCCGCGCGATCCTGCTGTGCGGCGAGGGTCGGTCGATCGCGGCGGAGCACATCGTTTTCGACATGGCGGTTCGCGCGGTGTCCGACGGCGCGGCGAGCACGCCGCTGGGCGGGCCATTGCAGGCTTCGCGCTCGCTTTCCGACGTCGCCTTCGCCTCCGAGGCCCAGGCGATCCTTGTCGCGCTCGCCAGCCATGATGGCAATCGCAGCGCCACCGCGCGCGCGCTGGGCATTTCCGAGCGCACCTTGCGCTACCGCCTCGCCGCGATGCGCGCCAACGGCATGCTCGGCGGCGGCGCCCTGGCGGGAGGCCGGGCATGAGCATGATCCGCCCCGGTTTCGGAATTGCCGACGTGATGGCGCTGCGCCAGCAGGTGCTCGCGCGCAGCGCCGCGCTGCAGCAGGTGCGCGCCGCCAGCGACGCCCCCGCCGGGCAAAGTCCCGCCAGCACGCCTGCCGCCGGCTTTGCCGACACGCTCACCAATGCCCTGCGCCAGGTCAACGCGGTGCAGCAGCGATCGAGCGACATGCAGGTCGCCTACGAGCGCGGGCAGGTGACGGACATCGCCGAGGTGATGCTGGCCCGCCAGGAGGCGGGCGTCGCCTTCGAGGCGACCTTGCAGGTGCGCAACAAGCTCCTCACCGCCTATCAGGACATCATGCGGATGGGAGGCTGAGTAGATGGCCGAGACAAGCCTTTCCGTTACCGCCGATCCGGCGGGCCTTCCGGTCGCGCCGTCGCCCCCGGGCGGCGCGACCGGCTGGCGAACCTTGCTGCCCGAGCCGGTGGCCGGCTTCATCGCCCAGCCCGCCCTGTCGCGCGCGCTGCCCGCGATTGCCGGGGTCGGCGCGCTGGCGGCGGCGGGCGCCCTGTGGATGACGCTGGCCTCGGGTCCGGACCGGGTGCTCTACACCAGCCTCACCGATGCCGAGCGGGCCAAGGTGGTCGAGACGCTCGATGCCGGCGGGATCGGCTATGCCATCGACAACCAGACCGGCGCGCTCTCGGTGGCTGAAGACGATCTCTACCGCGCCCGCATGCTGGTCGCCAGCAATGCCGGGATCGCTGCCCCCGAAGGCGCGTCCGAGATGCTCGACGCCATGCCGCTGGGCACCTCGCGCACGCTCGAAGGCGAGCGCCTGCGCCTTGCGCGTGAGCGCGAGCTGATGCTGACGATCCGCGAGATCGACGGGATCGAGTCCGTGCGCGTCCATCTCGCCACCCCCGAACGTTCGGTCTTCGTGCGCGAGAACAACCCGCCGTCGGCCTCGGTAATGGTGCGCCTCGTCAGCGGGCGCAGCCTGTCGCAGTCGCAGGTCGAGGCGATCGTCAATCTCGTCGCCGCCTCGGTGCCGGGGATGAGCGCGGACGCGGTGCGGGTGGTCGATCAGAACGGACGGCTACTCTCCTCTCCCCGCGAACAGGCGCTCGACGGCCTCGTGCTGCAACGTGAGCATGAGGCCAAGCTGCGCGAACAGATCGACGCGCTGCTGCTGCCGCTGCTGGGCGAGGGCAATTATTCCGCGCAGGTGCAGGTCGCGCTCGACCAGAAGGAGGTCACCGCGGCGCGCGAGACCTACGAGAAGGAAGGCGTGGTTCGCGCCGAAAGCGAACGCAACGCCAGCCGCACCGGCGCCGGGCCGGTGGGCGGGGTGCCGGGGGTTCCGGCCAACACCCCGCCACCGGATGCGACGCTGGTCGACGGCGCGCCGCAGCCCGCCGCGCCCGCCGCCGCCAGCGCCACCGACACCGAAAGTGCCTCCCAGCGCAGCTATGAACTGGGGCGCGAGGTCGCCGTCACCAGCACCCGCCCGGGCGGGCTGACCAGGCTTTCGGTCGCGGTCGCGGTGAGCGACGCCGCGCTCAAGCAGGCCGCGCCGATGACCGCCGCCCAGCTCGAGGCGCTGGTCGGCGCCGCGGTGGGCGCGGACCAGGCGCGCGGTGACCGGGTCGAGGTGGTGGCGAGCAAGTTCGAACCCGAAACGCTCGAACCGCCCGCCTTCTACGAACAGCCCTGGTTTGCCATGCTGGTGCGCTATGGCGCGGCCCTGCTGGCGGTGCTGCTGGTGCTGCTCTTCGCGGTGCGCCCGCTGATCGGCAAGCTGCGCGGCAAGGGCGCGAGCGGAGCCGGCGACGCGGCGCCGGCCGTGGGCGCGGACACGGATGCACCGGCTCTCGCCCTGCCTGAAGGCTTCGCCGCGCCGGCGGCGGCCACGGCCCTGCCGCTCGGCGATCTGCCGCGCCAGGTCGAGCTGGCCCGCCAGCTCGCCGCCAGCCAGCCCGAACGCGCGGTCGAGGCGCTCCAGCGGATGCTCGCCGCGCCCGAGGACAAGGGGCCGGAGGCGCGCGCCACATGAACCTCGAAACGGCCCTGAACGCTCAGGAAGGCGAGCCCGCGCCCGAAAGCCTGCTCAGCCGGACCGATCGCGCCGCGGTATTCCTGATGCTGCTCGACGACGAGGAGGCGAGCACCATCCTCGGCCGCCTCTCGCCCGACGAGCTCACCAGGCTCGGCAGCGCGATGATGGCGCTGGGCGAGATCGACCGCCCCCACATGGCCGAGGCGCTGGCCGATTTCGCCAGCGAGGCGGCGCGCGAATTGCTGCCCCGGCGCGGCCGCCCCGATCGGGTGCGCGCACTGCTCGACCGGGCGCTCGGCCCGGCGCGGGCGGACAGCATGATGCAGCGGATCGAGCCCGAGGCGCGCCCGCGCAGCGTCGAGCTGGCGCGCTGGCTGGTGCCGCCGGTGCTGGTGCGCCTGATCGAGGACGAGCACCCGCAGGTGATCGCCGCGCTGCTGCTGCTGATCGAGCCGGAACCGGCGGCCGAGGTGCTCGCCGCGCTGCCGCTCGAACTGCAGACCATGGTGGTCGAGCGGGTGGCGAAGAGCGGGCCGATCTCGGCGCAGGCGGTCGCCACCATCGACACGCTGCTGACCCAGCGCATCACCGCTACTTTCGGCCCGGCGGCACTGGCCCTGGGCGGCCCGCGCGAGGCGGCGAACCTCATCAATCTTGCCGCCGGCGATCTGCGCAACACCGTGCTGCCCGCCATTGCCACCCGCGATGCGCCGCTGGCGACGCGGATCGAGGAGGAGCTGTTCACCTTCGAAATGCTGTTCGCGCTCGATCCGATGTCGATGGGCCGGCTGCTGCGCGATGTGGATTCGGAAAAGCTGGTCGATGCGCTCAAGGGGCTCAAGGAAGCCGAGCGCGCGCCCTTCTTCGCGGCGATGTCGAGCCGTGCCGCCGATGGCGTGCGCGACGAGATCGAGCTGCGCGGCCGCCTCGCCAAGAGCGAGGTGCTCGCCGCCCAGCGCGCCATTGTCGAGATTGCCCGCGGCCTCGCCGAAGCGGGCGAGATCGTGATCGGAAGCGGCAATGGCGAATTCGTCTGAGTGGCTCGGCGCCCTGAGCGTTGTCGAAGCGGCCGCACCGGGCTGGCTCGAACGGCTGGGCGAACCGGCCGATTTCCGTGAGGCCTTCCCCTTCGCCGCGCCCGCCGCGCCGGCGCCCGCGCCCACGGCCGCATCCTTATCCGAGGCTCCGCCCATGCAGGCCGATACGGACCGACTGGCTTTGGCCTTCGCCGAGGGCGAGGCTGCGGGCCGCGCCGCCGCGCTGGCCGAGGCTGCGCGCGATGCCGCCCGCCAGCGCGCGCTGCGGCTCGCCTTCCGCCATCTCGACACGGCGGCGCTGGACGTGCTCGCCGAAGACCTTGCCGACACCGTGATCACGTTGTGCGAGGGGGTACTCGCCGCCCATGTGGCGGATCGCGATGCGCTGCTCGCCCGCTGCCGCGCGGCGGCGGCGCGGATCGGCGGGGCGGCGGATGCGCTTCGGCTGCATCTCCACCCCGAGGATATCGCCGCGCTGGACGCGGATGCGCTGGCCGGCTGGACGGTGATCGCCGATGGTGCGCTCGAGCCGGGCGCGCTGCTGCTCGAAGGTCCCGACGGCGCGGTGCGCGATGGCCCCGCCGACTGGCGGCGCGCGATCGCCGCGGCGGTGCGCGGATGATCGCCGAACTGCAGCTCGATCTGGCGCGGATGCGCGCCGCGCCGGTCGCTGCCGGGCCGGTGCTGACCGGGCGCGTGGTCGCCTGCGACGGCGGATTGATCGAGGTTGCCGGCCTGCCGCTTCCGGTCGGCTCGCTGGGGGTGATCGAAAATGCGGCCGGCAGCGAGTGCCTCGCCGAGGTGATCGGCTTTCGCGCCGGCCATTCGCTGATGATGCTGCTCGGCGATGCCATGCTGCTGCGCCCGCGCGCGAGCGTGCGCGCGCTCGGGGCTCCGGGCGAAGTGCGCGTGGGCGAGGCGCTGCTGGGGCGCGCGGTCGATGCGCTGGGCGATCCGATCGACGGCGGGCCACGGCTCGATCTGCCCCAAGTCTGGCCGCTCGCCGGGCAGCGCGAAGGGGCGCTCGAACGCGCCAGCGTCCACTTGCCCTTCGATTGCGGGGTGCGCGCGATCAACGCGCTGGCCACCATGGGGGTGGGGCAAAGGCTCGGAATCATGGCCGGATCGGGAGTGGGCAAATCGGTGCTGGTCGATACCATCGCGGGCCATGCGGTCGCCGATGTCACCGTGGTCGCGCTGATCGGGGAGCGCGCGCGCGAGGTTTCGGATTTCGTCAACCGCCACATGGCCGGGCGTCGGCGAGGAGGGATCGTGGTGGTCGCCGTCCCCGCCGATCACGCCCCCAACCTGCGCCTGCGCGCGGCGCAATATGCGAGCAGCATCGCCGAATTCTTCCGAGCCCAGGGCAATCGGGTGCTGCTGATCCTCGACAGCCTCACCCGGGTCGCCCACGCCGCACGCGAACTGGCGCTGCTGCTGGGCGAGCCGGGCGCGGCGCGGGGCTATCCGCCCTCCGCGCTGGCCGCGATCACGCGCCTCGTCGAGCGCGCCGGCAATTCCGCCCGGACGGGCGGGGCGGTGACCGGAATCTACACCGTGCTCGCCGATGGCGACGATGCCCATGATCCGGTGGTCGATACGGCGCGCGCGATCCTTGACGGGCATATCGTCCTGTCGCGCGAACTGGCCCAGCGCGGGCATTACCCGGCGATCGACGTGCCCGCCTCCTTGAGCCGGGTGATGGACGATCTGGTGGCGCCCGATGTCGCCGCCGCCGCGCGGCGGCTGCGCGCGCTGATCGCGACGCGCGAGGCGAACCGCGATCTGGTGTTGATGGGCGCCTATCGCGCAGGCTCCGACCCGCTGCTCGACGAGGCGCTGGCGATGAGCGGGCCGATCGATGCCTTCCTGACGCAGCGCCGGGGCGAGGCCGAGCCGCTCGCCGCCAGCCAAGCGGCACTGCTGGCGCTGGCGGGCGCGCGCGATGCGTGAAGCGCGCCGCCTCGGGCTGCTGCGCCGACAGGCGCTGATCGCCGAAGTGGCGCGCAGGCAAGCCTTGCGCGGCCTGGCCGAAGCGCTCGCGGCCGAGGCGCGCAGCCAGGCGCTCGCCTTACGCAGCCGCCAGCTCGTCGGTGCCAGCGCGCCCGGGCCGGGCGTCACCAGCGGCGCGGCGCTGGCCGCCCGCGCGGGGTTCACCGCCGGGCTCGCCCAACTCGCCGGGAATGCTGCAGACGCGGCGCGCGATGCCGCCCGGCAGAGCGCGTGGCAGGCCGAAAGTCTCGCCAGCGCCGAGACCCGCGCCCGCCGCCTTGCCGAACGCACCGCCGAAGCGCGCGCGGCGCTCGATGCCGCCCGGATGCGTCGCGAGGCGGCCCGGGCGCTGCCGCTGGCACGCAAGTTGCAAAGCTGAGCCGTGCCCAACCCGCGCCATTGCAAGGATAACGCGATGATCCCCTTTCTCCCTGAGATGCCCCAGCCTGCAGGACCCTTCGTGCCGTTGCCGCCGCAGCCGGTCGGATCGGCCGGCGGGGAAGGCGCGCGACCGGCACTCGATTTCGCCGGGCTGCTCGATATCGCCTTGCCGGCCGAGGGGACGCTCCCCCCGTCCGAGCCTGTCGCCCCGACAGTCGAGGGTGCGCCGGTCCCTGCGCCTGCGCCGCTTATGCCGCCGCCCCCGCTGCTGCTGCCCGCCATTGGCGCCTTGACCGGGCGCACACCTGCGGCGCCGCCCGATGTTGCGGCCAACGGCACGATCCTGCCGCAAGGCGGCGACATTCTGCCGCCGGCGACGGCGGACAGGCCGGTGCCCGAATTCGCCGCTCCTTCGGCTTCTGAAGGGGAGCAGCCGATTCCCGGCACGCCCCTGGAGGATGCGCCGCCGCTACCGGAGCCGGGCGAGGCGCCGGGCGCTACCGTGCCTACCCCGCTTGCCGCCGCCGCCTTGCCGCCGCTGCCTCCGGAGCCGGAGGTGTCCGGGCAGAGCCTTGCCGCGGCCCCTGCCGCTGGGGTGCGGATCGCGCCCCCGGCTGCGCGCGCGGCGCTTGCGCCTTCAACGCTGCGCCGCGATCCGGCACCGCGCCCGCCGGCCACCCCGCACGCCGAGACCGCGCCGGTCGTCCCCACCGCGGCTGCGCCGACTTCCGAGCTTGCCGTTGCCGCGCCGGAGCCGTCCTCCCCGGCCCCCGGCACCCCGACGCCATCCGCACCCGCGCCCGCGCTTGCCGCGGCGCTGGCGCCTCCTGCCTCGTCAGCGGCCGCCGAGCCGCGGCTGGAGCCGCGCGCGGTCGGCCCGCAGCAGGAATCGGCCATCGCCCAGTTCGGCGAGATCCGCGAGGCCCTGCGCGCCGTGCGGCCCGAAATGACGCTGCGCCACGCCGAATTCGGCACGGTCTCGCTACGGATCGAGGCGAGCGGCGCGGTGCAGGACTGGCGCGCGGTGCTGGCGAGCCGCGATCCGGGCTTCGTCCCCGCGATCCAGGCCGCGCTGGCCGAGCGCATGGTTGCGGCCTCCGCCGATACCGCCGGCACCGGCACCGGCACCGGGGCCGGGCAGGGTGGTTCCTCGACGGCATCGGAGCAGCGCTACGGGTTTTCCCAGGGGTCGGGCCAAGGTTCGTCTCAACCATACCTGGAGCATTCCGGAAAGCGCGACGAGGGGGCTTTCCAGCAGCGTGGGCAGCACCGCCGCGGCGAGGAGGCCGCGTCGCTCGCGGCGCCCGATGACGAGCGTCCCGACAATCGCGAGCGCGGCCTGTTCGCCTGAACCGGCCACACCACAACAGGGAGTTGAAGGTTCATGTCCAATGGCAAGGACAAGGGAGGGTGGGACGGCGTCGAGCGTCGCCAGACGTCAAGCGCACCGCCCAAGGGCGGTATGGTCAAGATCATCCTTGGCGTGGTGCTGCTGCTCGGCCTCGGCGCGGGCGGAGCCTATGGCGCCTTTGCCGCGGGCCTGTTCGGGAGCGGCAGCGGCAATGACGAACCGGACCAGCCCAAGCTGGTGCTCAAGGGCGAGGAAGATCCCTATCCGCTTCCGGGTGTGGAGAAGGAGAAGGACGCGGCCAAGCCGGTCTATGGCGACGGCGGCAGCAAGTACCGCACCGCCTATTACAGTTTCGAGGAGAGCTTCACCTCCAATCTGGCGGATTCGCCCGGCCTGGTGCAGGTCGAGCTGGCGGTTTCGACCCGGCGCGACGGGCGGGTTCTGCAATGGGTCAAGAACCACGAGCTCGCGATCCGCTCGGCAATCCTCGCGCAGCTTGCCGCCACCACCGAGGCCGAGGTCTATGACGTCGAGGGCAAGAAGCGGCTCGCCGCGCGCCTGACCAAGGCGGTCAACGGCGTGCTCGAGGAAAACGAGGGTTTCGGCGGCGTCGACGCGGTGCATTTCCGGGGGTTCCTGGTCCAATGAGAATGGCCCACGATTTTGCCGCCGCCCGGCGCGCGGCACAGCATTGCCGCGAGTTGACGCACGGCATCGGGCGCGGCCCGCGCCCGGAGGAACGCGCGGTGCTGCTGGCGGCATGGCGGCGCGATCTGGCGCGCCTGCTCGCAGAGGAGCTTTCCGGACTGCTCTCGGGCGACCGGCTCGCGGTGGAGGTCGGCGAGCCCGACAGCCTGACCGGCAACGACGTGCTGGCGCGGATCGGGCCGGTCGCTGTCAACAGCCTGCTGCGGTGCGGAGCTGCCGGCGAGACCGCGCTGGTCAGCTTCGATTTCGCCACCGCGATCGCGCTCACCGATCGCTCGTTCGGCGGCGACGGCAAGCTTTCCCCCAGCGTGCCCGACCAGCTGCCGCGCTCGGCGGCGCTGCTGGTGGACGAGGTCGCGGCCACCATCGCCCAGGCGATCACCCGCGCCAGCCTCGGCGAGGGGACCCCGCCGGCCGGCGCGGCGACCGCGGGCGAGGTGATCGTGCGCAGCGAAAGCGCCGTCCGGCTCAAGCCCTTCGATCCCGATGGCGCCGCGCTGCTGTTCCCCCTCGTCATCGCCAACCGCCAGGGGTGCGAGTGGCGCGCGCTGCTGGCGGTGGCTGCGGAGCGCATGGTGCGCCTGCTTCCCGCGCCGGGCCGCACCCGCCCGCATGGCGATCAACGCGCAAGGCGCAAGGCCCCCGACCCGATGGCAGCGCCCTTCGCCGCGATCCCCCTGCCGCTCCACGTGGTGCTCGCCGAGGTCGATCTCTCGCTCGCGCGGCTCCAGTCGCTCGCACCCGGGGATACGATCCCGCTGGCGCTGGGCCGGCAGGTGCCGCTGATGCTCGGCGAGCGGCTGATCGCGCATGGCAGCATCGGCACGCTCGAGGATCGCATGGCGATCCGTCTCGCCCGCTTTCCTGCAGAAGGATGTGCATGATGAGTGATTTGAGTCCCCAGCTGCTGCACCGCTTCGGCGCGGTCGCGGTGCGCCTCTCGGTCGAGCTGGGCCGCGCCGAGATGAGCTTGCGCGATGTCCTGATGCTGGGCGAGGGCAGCACCGTAACGCTCGACCGGTTGACCGACGAACTGCTCGATGTCACCGCCAATGGCCGCGTGATCGCGCGCGGAGAGGTGGTCGCGGATAAGGGCCGCTTCGCGCTCAGGATCGTCAACCTTGTCGGCGAAGATGGGCAGGACCTGCCGCCCGCCTCTGGCGCACCCTCGGCTGCCGAGCCGACCGATGCGGCGGTCAGCCCCGCCGACGCCGACTGACGGGCGCGGACGATGATCGAATATCTCCTGCGCCTTGCGCTGCTGCTGCCGCTGCTCGCCGGGCTGATCTGGGGGAGCCTGTGGCTGACCCGCTGGGTCCAGACCCGCCTTCATAGTGTGCCCGGCACCGCGAGCGGGCGGCAGTTGCAGCTGATCGAGACCAGCCTGATCGCACCGGGGATGAAACTTGCCGTGGTACGCTTTCGCGAGCGCGAGATCCTGCTCGGGTGCACACGCCACGGGCTGGTGCGGCTGGGCGAGGCGCCCGCGGGCGAGCCGGAGAGCGAATGATGTCCATCGCTGCGCTTGTCCGCGCTGCCCTCGTCGGGCTTGCCGCGTTAACCATGTTCTTGGCGTTGCCCGATGGGGCAAACGCCGCCGCGCCCGCCGCCTCAGCCCCCAACCCCGTGGCGGCGGGCGTCGGCCCCGGGATCGGGGGAGCGATCGAGCGCGCGCTCGGTGAGAACGGAGCGGGCGAGGACAGCCCGCTGAGCCTTTCGCTCCAGCTGCTGGTGGTGATGGGCCTGCTCACCATCCTGCCCGCGCTGGTGCTGATGATGACGAGCTTCCTGCGCATCCTCGTGGTGCTGGCGATCCTGCGCCAGGCGCTGGGCCTGCAGGGATCGCCCCCGGGGCAGGTGCTGGCGGGTCTGGCGCTGTTCCTCTCGCTGTTCGTGATGGCCCCGACCCTCGATCTGGTGAACGCCAACGCGATCGCGCCCTATGCCGCCGGAACCCTCTCTGCCGATGCCGCCATCGGCAAGGCGGGCGAGGCCTTCCACGCCTTCATGATGGCGCAGACCCGCGAGGCCAACCTGATGATGTTCACCGATATCGCCGGGGGCGGGACCTTCGCCAGCGGCGCGGACGTGCCCTTTTCGATCCTGCTACCGGCCTTCGTGACGAGCGAGCTGGAGACTGCCTTCCAGATCGGCTTCATGATCTTCCTGCCGTTCCTTGTCATCGATCTGGTCGTGGCGAGCGTGCTGATGAGCCTCGGCATGATGATGCTCTCGCCCACCATCATCTCGCTGCCGTTCAAGCTGCTGCTGTTCGTGCTGGTCGATGGCTGGGCGCTGCTGATGGGCTCCCTCGCGATGAGTTTTGCGTGATGCAGGAAGACGCCGCCCTCCTTGCGCTTGCCGACCAGACCCTGTGGGTCACCGCGCTGATCGCCGGGCCGGTGCTGATCGCCACGCTGGCGGTGGGCCTCGTGGTCGGGATCATTCAGGCCGCGACCTCGGTCAACGAGCAGACGCTCAGCTTCATCCCCAAGCTTGCCGTCACCGCCATCGTCTTCGTGGTGCTGGGCGCGGCGATGATGGGGCTGCTCGCCGATTTCATGGGTGAGATCATGGCGCAGGTCGCCGCGATTTCGGCCTGAACGGGCGCAGGCGGCGATGAACGTCCTCGATTTCGGCCTCGCCAGCATCGAGGCGCAGCTGTGGCAGATCCTGTTCCTGTCGATCCGCTGCGGGGCGGCGCTGATGGCCGCGCCGATGGTGGGGGGCGTGGCGGTGCCCGCGCCGGTGCGCATCCTGCTTTCGATCGTGCTCGGCTTCTTCGTCGCCGCCTGGGTGCCGCTCGCCCCGGCACCCGCGATGCTGAGCTTCGCCGCGATCCTTGCGGTGCTGCACGAGATCGCTGTGGGCCTCGCGCTCGGCTTCGTGCTGCAACTGGCCTTCGCCGTCCCGCTGATCGCCGCCGAACAGATTTCGGGCACCATGGGCCTTGCCATCGCCACCTCGATCGACCCCGCAAGCGGGGCCCAGTCGGGCGCGCTCGGCACCTTCTTCGGAATGGTGCTGAGCCTGCTGTTCTACGCCATCGGCGCGCATCTCCTGTGGTTCGAGCTGCTGATCGAAAGCTATCGCCTGCTGCCCGCGGGGGCCTTTGCCTTCGGGGCGTGGCGGGCTGAAAGTGTCGTGCTGTTCATGGGCTACGGCCTCGCCACGGCGGCCGCCATCGCGCTGCCGGTGGTGCTGGTGCTGCTGCTGGTGCAGGTGGTGACCGGCCTCATCGCCCGCTCCGCGCCCTCGCTCAATCTCTTCGCGCTCGGCCTGCCCGCGGGCGTGCTCGCGGGCATAGCCGCGCTGATCATCGCCCTGCCGGTGATGATCGAGCAGTTCGAGGGCCTGCTGGAGCGCGCGCTTGACCAGTCGGCGCTGCTGCTGGAAGCGGAGCCGCGCTGATGGCCGAGGAAACGCGCCATGGCTGAAGAGACTTCGGGCGAAAAGACCTTCGCGCCCACGCCCAAGCGCCGCGCCGATGCTGCCAAGAAGGGCGATGTGCTGCGTTCCAAGGAGGTGGCGACGCTGGCCGCGACCGGCACGGGCGCGCTGGTCCTGATGGGGCTGGGATCGTGGCTGGCCGATCGCATGGCTGAGGTCGCCCGCGCCGGTTTCGCCTTTGATCGCGCCGCGCTGGATGGTTTTGCGCCCGGTGCGGCGATGACCGATGCCGCCTTGGCGGTGCTGCCGCCGGTAATGGCGCTGGGGCTGGCGGTGGCGCTCGTCACCATCGCCTCGCAGCTGCTGCTGGGCGAGGGGCGTTTCGTGCCCGGCAATGCCGCGTTCAAGGGATCGCGGATCAATCCGCTGACGGGGTTCAAGCGCATCCTCGGCTGGCAGGGCTTGATCGAGCTGGGCAAGGGGCTGCTCAAGCTGGCGCTGCTGGGCGCGATCGCGTGGTTCTGGACGGAGGCGAACCTGCCCGGGCTGCTGGTGCTGGGGCGCAGCCCGCTCGAAGCCCAGCTGGCCTTTGCCACCGGCGCGCTCGCCAGCCTCGTCGGTGCGCTGCTGGCAGGGCTCGTGGTGATCGCCGCGGTGGATTACCCGCTGCAACGCTTCCAGCGCGACAAGCGGCTGAAGATGAGCCTGCAGGAGCTGCGCGAGGAGACCAAGGAATCCGAGGGCTCGCCCGAAATGAGATCCGCGCGCCGCCAGCGCCAGCGCGATCTGGCGCGCGGCGGCGTGGCCAAGGCGATGAAGGAGGCGCAGTTCGTGATCGTCAACCCGCTCCATTTCGCCGTGGCGCTGACCTATGATCCCGCGCTTGCGCCCGCCCCGGTGGTGCTGGCCAAGGGGCGGGGCGAGACCGCGCTCGCCATGCGCGAGATCGCGGGCGAGGAAGGCTTGCCGTTGCTCGAATATCCGCAGCTCGCCCGCGCGGTCTATTTCACCACCCGGCAGGGCCAGATGGTGCGCGAGGAACTCTATGTCGCCATCGCCGCTCTGGTGGCCTTCGTGATGGCATTGAAGCGGGGGGCACGCCCGCGCCGTCCGGTGGTGGAAGTGCCGCCCGAGATGCGCTTCGACGGCGACGGAAAGCTCGAAAATCAGGCTTAAACCCGGGCGGAATTGCCCGTCCTTCGGGGCATGGACAATCCCGGCTCCTCGATCATCTCGGCCCTTGGCGCAGGCAGCGGCGTCGATTTCATCGCGCTCGCCAACGACATCTCGGCCACCAGCTTCGCCTTGCAGCGCGAGACGGTGGAGGCCCGGCGCGAGGCGCTCGAAGCGCAGATTTCCGCCGCCTCGCAGCTGCGCAATTCGCTCACCAGCCTCGCCAGCGCGCTCGGCGACCGGATCCGGAACGGCGATCTCGCCCCGCGCGGCGAACTGGGCAACGCCAGTATCGCGCAGGTGAGCGTGCCGGCCGGCCTCTCGCCGCGCGGTTCCTTTGCGCTCGAGGTGACCCAGCTGGCGCAGAGCCAGACGCTGGTGTCCAAGTCCTATGGCAGCCGCGATGATCTGGTGGGCGAGGGCTCGCTCACCATCCGTTTCGGCACCGTCGACGGCGCGAACTTCACCCCCGATGCTGCACGCGATCCGCTGGCGATCAGCGTCACCGCCGACGACACGCTCGCCACGCTGGCGGCCAAGATCACCCAGAGCGGCGGCGGCGCGGTGAGCGCCTATGTCGCCACCGGCCCGGACGGCGCACAGCTGGTGATCAAGGGCGCCGAGGGTGCAGCGAGCGGCTTCGTGATCGAACCGGCAAGCGCCAGCGCCACCCCTTCTGCGGTGGCGGGCGATCTCACCTATCTCGGCTGGCAGCCGGCAAGCGATGCGGGCGAACTGCGCGCCGCGGCACGCGATGCCGCCTTCCTGCTCGACACCGTCGCCATGACCAGCGCCACCAATCGCGTCACCGGCCTGCCGGGGGGCTTCACGCTCGATCTCACCGGCACCAACACCGGCGCGCCGACCACGCTCACCTTCGCCAACAACACCGATGCGATTTCGTCGGTGATGGGCGATTTCGTCGCCGCGCTCAACGACATCGTCGCGCAGGTGAACACGCTGGCCGCGCCGCTCGGCGGCGAGCTCGGCAATGATCCGGGCGCGCGCGAGCTGCGCCGCGATCTCGCCGCGCTGGCCGGGCAGGTGGTGATGCCGGCGGCAGCAGAGGGCGAGCCGCGCACGCTCGCCGATCTTGGCCTTGCGCTCAATCGCGACGGGACCTTCCGGCTCGACACCGCACAGCTCAATCGCGCGCTCGAGGCCACCCCCGACGCGGTCGCGGCGATGTTCACCGCCGGGCCTTCGGGGGTGTTCGCCACCATCGACCGCTTCGCCCGCGAGAACAGCCTCGTGACCGATCCCGGCTCGCTCGGCGGGTCGGTGAAGCGCTACGAGGCGCAGCTCGAACGCAGCGACGAGCGCCTCGCCCGGATCGCCGAACAGCAGGAGGCCCTGCGCGAACGCCTGACCCGCGAACTGGTCGCCTCGGAACGCCGCGTCGCCGCCTCGCAGTCGACGCTGGCCTTCATCCGCCAGCAGGTCGAGATCTGGTCGGCCGACAACGGCTGATGGGGCGCGCGCCGTGCTGATGCTCGCACACAATCCCGCGGCGGCCTATCGCCGGGTCGAGCTCGACGCCCGGATCGAGGCTGCGGGCGCGGCCGATCTCACCCGCATCTGTCTCGAGGAGGCCATCGCCGCCCTGGGCCAGGCGTTGCTGGCGCTCGAACGGACGCCGCAGGCCGTGCCGCGCGAGCGGCTGGAGCGCGCGCAGACCATCCTGTTGTGGCTGGCCCGCTCGGTCGCGCCCGCCCATCCGCTGCGCGAGAGCCTGGTGACGTTCTACGCCGGGCTCGCCAGCCAGATCGCCGCCAGCTTCGTGCGGCCCCGTTCCGAGGATATCGCCCGCGTGCGCGATGATCTCAACGATCTGCTTGCGGCGGCGGGCTAGCCCACCATCGAGGCGATGATCCGCGCGGCATCGGCCGGGTCCTCGAAAGGATGGAAATGGGTGCGGTCGGGGCGGTAGAGATCGGTGCCCTGCGGCAGGCGGGCCGCCAGCGCGGGCCAGGTCGGCGAGCTCCTGAAATCGGTGAGGCTGCTCGCCTTGGCGCGCACCACCAGCACCGGGATGTCGACCCGCTTTGCCGCCTCGAGGATCGCGCCGTTGCTGCGGCTCGAGGCGTAGACGCTCGCCTCGGTCTCGGGCGCGCAGGCCAGTTCGAACCCCTCGCCCGAGGGCGCCGGGACGAGACCGTGGCGACAGTAATCGGCGAAAACCCGGGCATCGAACAGGCAATAGGGATCGCGCGAGCGGAACCGCTCCATCATCGCTTCGGGCGAAGCGAAATCGCGCTTGCGGCGGATCGCGGGGTGAGGATTGTCGGCGGTGTAGAGCGCCTCGCCCGCGGCGTAGAATTCGGGGGCGAGGATCACCGGGTCGAACAGCACCAGCCGGCTGAAAGCGTGCGGGTGATCGGCCGCCACCTGCAGCAGCGTGTGCGCCCCCATCGAATGGCCGATGCCCACTGCGCCGCGAATCTCCGCCTGTTCGAGAAAACCCGCGACGTCGGTGGCCACCACCCGCCAGTCGTCGATCGGCCCGCCCCCCGATGCTCCGTGGCCGCGCAGGTCGATGGCGTGGACATGGTGGGCGGGGAATCGTTCGATGATCGCATCGAACACCCGGCCGTGAAACCCGGTGGCATGGGCGAACACCAGCGGCGGGGCCGGCGGACTACCGGGCGCGGCGGCCCATTCGTGCACGGCCAGATCGATGCCATTGACGCGATAAGTGCGGGTGGCGGGTGCAGCGCGGGGTGCGGTCATGTCTCTGCCCAACCGTATCGCCCTGCCCAAGTCAATCGCGCGAATTTGTCAGGGGTCAGACAGCCGCGGCCGGCTCGCTCTCGCCCCGGCTCTTGATAAAGCGCCGCGCCTCGGCCAGGCGCTCTGGCGCGATCAGGTGGAGCGCGGCGAGGTAAAGCGCCACGCCCAGCGTCACCGCGGCGGTCAGCGCGGCGAGATCGGCCATCGGCGGCAGCCAGCGCAGCGCCAGCGCCACCCCCGCCGCCATCGCCAGCGCGGCGGCGAGCGGCGGGGCGATCGCGCGCGCGAGCCCGCCCCAGCGCAGTCCGACGATCCGGCCCGACAAGGTCACGGTCGCGCCGGTCAGCACCGCCATCCCGCCGACCCAGCCCCAGGCGAAGCCTGCCACCCCCCATTGCGCGCCGATCAGGAAGGCGCAGGGCATCACCACGCTGCCGAGCATGGTGATCCTCAATGCGGCGAGCGGCACCCCGCGGGCATTGGTGGCAGGCGCAAACAGGATCTGCAGCGTCAGCATCGCCATCGCGACCGCAAGGATCGGCAGCAGCGGCACGATCTCGATCCATTTCTCGCCGAGCAGCACCGGCACCAGCACCGGTGCGACCACCGCGAGGCCCGCATAGGCGGGCAGCGCCACCAGCATCACCAGCCGGATCGTCGCGGTGAGCGCCGCGGCGCCGAGGTCCGGTCGGCGCGCATAGGCGGCATAGGCCACCTCGTTGATCGGCGGCACGAACTTGGCGGCGAGCAGCTGCGCGAGGAACAGGCCGGTGGTGTAGACCCCGAGGCTGTGCGTATCGAGCACCCTTCCCGCGATCATCACGTCGGCCTGGCTCTGCACGAACCAGAACAGCTGGGTCGCCGTCATCACCCCGCCGAAGCCGGCGATCTGGCCTGCGCCGGAAAAGCGGAACACGGGGCGGATCGGGGCGCGCGCGGCCCAGGTCATGCCGGTCGCCTCGGCCAGGATCATCCCCAGCGGCGCGGCGACCAGCGTCCACACCCCCCAGCCGGCGAAGGCCCCGGTCAAAGCGGTCCCCGCTCCCGCCAGCGCCACCACCAGCCGCACCTGCGCCGGGCGGCGGAAGTCCATCCGGCGGCTGAGGATCGCGTGGGGCAGCGCGCAGAACGGCACCGCCAGATAGAGCAGCGACTGGACCCTCAGCAGCGCGGTGACCTCGGGCTGTGCGAACCACAGCGCCACCAGCGGCGCGGCGAGGAACTGGGTGAGGGCGAGCCCGCAATTGAGCAGGATCAGCATTCCCAGCGCCTGGCGCAGGCGTTCTTCGCTGACCTCCTCCTCGCGGATCAGCGCGCTCGCCAGCCCCCAGCCGTTCATGGTGCTGAGCAGCATCAGCATCACCTGGGTCATGGCGAACAGCCCGTAATCGTGCGGCGCCAGCAGGCGGATCACGATCAGGGTCGAACACCAGGACACGATCTGGGTGATCACCTGGCTGCCCGAGCGCCAGATCACGGCATTGCGGACCTGCGCGGCGAGCGAAGGGGCGGTGACGAGAGGATCGGCGTCAGCCATGCGGCGCCCTTGCGCGCAACGCGCCGGAACGCGGGGTCGCGGCCGTCCTGCTTGTGTCCATTGCTCACCTGCTGCCCCGCGGGGGGCGGTTGCGGGCCTCGGGCTTAGCGCGGCGGCGTAACCACGCGGTTAACCTTGGGCGAAGGGGCCGTGGCACGGGCGGCGCCGGAACCGCCCGGCGCGGCATTGATTGACAAGTGGCGGGCGCTTGGGGAAACGCCCCCACAACCTGTCGCCTGTTCCCCCGTCCCCTCGCCGGAGAGCCCCTTGCCCGATTCCCTGCCCACCGGCCCGGCTGCGTTCCGCCAGATCATGGGCCAGTTCGCGACCGGGGTGGCGGTGGTCTCGGTGACGGACGAGAACGGCGCGATCGCGGCGATGACGATCAATTCGCTGGCCTCGGTCTCGCTCGATCCGATGCTGGTGAGCTGGAACCTGCAGAACAGCGCGAGCCAGTTCGCCGCCTATGCCGGGGCCGAACGGTTTGGCTTCAGCATCCTCGCGGAAGGCCAGCAGGCGCTCGCACGGCGCTATGCCGCGCGCGGCAGCAGCGCGCTGGTTCCCGAGGATTTCGAGATCGGCACCGCCGGCCTGCCGGTGCTGCGCGGCGCGCTCGGCCACATCGCCTGCCGCCGTTACGCCGTCCACCCGGCGGGCGATCACACGCTGATCCTCGGCCAGGTCGAGGCGCTGGCGCAACCCGCCACCGGCAGCGGCCCGCTGGTGTTCTTCGGCGGGCGGTTCGAGCGGATCGGGGGTTAGAACACCACCACCGAACGGATCGACTTGCCTTCATGCATCAGGTCGAAGGCGGTGTTGATCTCCTCCAGCCCCATCACGTGGGTGATCATCGGGTCGATCTCGATCTTGCCGGTCATGTACATGTCGACGATCTTGGGCACGTCGGTGCGGCCCTTGGCTCCGCCGAACGCGGTGCCGCGCCAGTTGCGGCCCGTCACCAGCTGGAACGGGCGGGTGGCGATTTCCTTGCCCGCTTCGGCGACCCCGATGATGACCGAGGTGCCCCAGCCGCGGTGGCAGGCTTCGAGCGCGGTGCGCATGACTTCGGTGTTGCCGGTGGCATCGAAGGTGTAGTCCGCCCCGCCATCGGTCATTTCGACGATCCGCGCGACGATCTCCTCGCGGCTCATCCCCCGACTGTCGAGGAAGTGGGTCATGCCAAAGCGCCGCCCCCATTCCTCGCGCGCGGGGTTGATGTCGACCCCGACGATCAGGTTCGCTCCCGCCAGCCGCGCGCCCTGGATGACGTTGAGGCCGATCCCGCCGAGGCCGAACACCACGACATTGTCGCCGACCTGCACCTTGGCGGTGTTGGTCACCGCGCCGACCCCGGTGGTGACGCCGCAGCCGATGTAGCAGGCCGACTGGAACGGCGCGTCCTCGCGGATTTTCGCCACGGCGATCTCGGGCAGGACGGTGAAGTTCGAGAAGGTCGAACAGCCCATGTAGTGGAAGATCGGCTGGCCATTGTAACTGAACCGTGTCGTGCCGTCGGGCATCAGCCCCTTGCCTTGCGTAGCCCTGATGGCCGTGCACAGGTTGGTCTTTCCGCTGAGGCAGCTTTTGCACTGGCGGCATTCGGGGGTGTAGAGCGGGATCACGTGATCGCCCGGTTGCACCGAGGTGACACCCGCGCCGACCTCGCGCACCACGCCCGCCCCTTCATGGCCGAGCACGCTGGGGAAGATGCCCTCGGAATCGAACCCGTCGAGCGTGTAGGCGTCGGTATGGCAGATGCCGGTCGCCATGATCTCGACCAGCACCTCGCCGGCCTTGGGGCCTTCGAGATCGAGCTCGACGATTTCGAGCGGCTGCTTGGCGGCAAAGGCAACGGCGGCGCGGGTTTTCATGGGCGGGTTCTCCGGATGGTCAGCGCGGGCGCGGTACGGCCTCGTGACCGTAAGGGCAATGGCGGCAGGCCGAGCCGCAACATTTCCCGCGCTTGAGATGCGCAAGTCGGGTAAACACCATGTAACCGGTGGCGGGATCGCGATAGGTGCTCTCCCCGCGCGCGCAGGCGGCTTCGTGCAGGGCGTGCCATTCTTGTTCGGTCATTGCGCCCGGCGATAGAGCCATGCAGCGCTGCCGCCAAGAGCGTGGCGCGCAGGTCGCATGTTACAGAATCTCACATGCTATCGCGCCAAGTCACTTGCGCACCCGGCGGATTTGCGCTGTGTCCTGCTGCCACTGTTCGGTCACATGTTTCCCGGAGAGCACCCTTGCGTTTCGTGCTGTTTGTCGTCGCCCTGTTTCTCGCCCTGCCCGCGCATGCGCAGGGCGTGCAGCAGACCAAGGGTGATTTCGAGGATAAGTTCCGCCAGCTCGACGAGGTGCTGCCCGATGCCAACACCTATCGCACCGCAGGCGGCGCACCGGGGCACGAATACTGGCAGCAGAAGGTCGACTACAAGATCACCGCCGAGCTCGACGAAGCCAAGCGCCGCCTGACCGCGCGGGGCACGGTGCGCTACACCAACAATTCGCCCGACAGCCTGCCGTGGCTGTGGATGCAGCTCGATCAGAACATCTTCAAGCGCGACTCGATGGCCGAGCTCACCGATGCCTTCGGCGGGCCCGGCCGGCGCGGGCCCAAGGTCAGCCTGGGTTCCTCGACCGAACCGACCAAGCTTTCGATGGACGAACTGCGCCGCCAGCAGGCGATGGCCGACAGCGACTATGGCTACGACATTTCCTCGGTGAAGACGCTCGCCGGGGCGGATCTGCCGCACACCATCGTCGGCACGCTGATGCGGATCGACCTGCCCGAACCGCTGGCCCCGGGCGCGACAGTCGAATTCGCCATGGAATGGGCCTTCAACATCGTCGAGGAAGACGCGGTGGTGGCGCGTTCGGGCTACGAACACTTCCCCGACGATCCGAGGAAGGGCGGCAACGACATCTTTCTCCTCGCCCAGTGGTTCCCGCGCATGGTGGTCTATTCGGACTACGAAGGCTGGCACAACAAGGAGTTTCTGGGCCGCGGCGAGTTCACGCTCGAATTCGGCGATTACGAAGTCGAGATGACCGTGCCCAGCGATCACATCGTCGCCTCGACCGGGGTGTTGCAGAATCCCGAGGACGTGCTGACGCCCACGCAGCGTCAGCGGCTCGAGGCGGCGAAGAACGCCGATGCGCCGATGTTCATCGTCACCCCGCAGGAGGCTGCCGCTGCCGAGGCCGGCAATCCGCGCGGCACCAAGACCTGGAAGTTCAACGCCACCAATGTGCGCGATTTCGCCTGGGCCTCGAGCCGCAAGTTCATGTGGGACGCGCAAGGGGTGAAGCAGCCCGGCGCCGAGCATGAAACCGTGCTCGCCATGAGCTTCTGGCCCAAGGAAGGGGGCGAGCTGTGGCGCAAATATTCGACCGCTGCGGTGGCGCATACGCTCAAGGTCTATTCGCGCTTCAGCTTCGATTATCCCTATCCCACCGCGCAGTCCGTGAACGGGCCGGTCGGCGGGATGGAATATCCGATGATCACCTTCAACGGCCCGCGCACGACCCTCAACAAGGACGGCACGCGCACCTATTCGCTGGCCGAGAAGATGTTCCTCGTCGGCGTGGTGATCCACGAGATCGGGCACATCTATTTCCCGATGACGGTCAATTCGGACGAGCGCCAATGGACCTGGATGGACGAGGGGCTCAACTCCTTCCTCGATTCGGTCGCGGGCTTCGAATGGGATCCCAACATGCCGTGGACCCGCAGCCTGCCGCGCGACATGATCCCCTACATGGTCTCGAGCCAGCAGGAACCGATCATGACCCAGTCGGATTCGGTGACGAACCTCGGCGCCAACGCCTATGGCAAGCCGTCTGCCGCCTATCACCTGCTGCGCGACACGATTATCGGGCGCGAGCGGTTCGACTTCGCCCTGAAGGAATATGCCCGCCGCTGGAAGTTCAAGCGCCCGACGCCTGCCGACTTCTTCCGCACCATCGAGGAAGCCAGCGGCACCGATCTCGACTGGTTCTGGCGCGGCTGGTTCTACACCACCGATCACGTCGATATCAGCCTCGATTCGATCTACCGCCTGCGGATCGATACCAATGATCCCGATATCGACCTGCCGCGCCGACGGGCCGAGCGCGAGGCCGAGCCCGCACCGGTCGGCATCGGTCTCAACGAGCAGCAGGGTCTGCCAATCTGGGTGCTGGAGAACCGCGGGGTGCGCGACTTCTACGACACCAACGACCAGTTCACCGTCACCCCCAAGGACCGCAAGGGCTACAAGGATTTCCTCGAAGGGCTCGACCCGTGGGAGCGCGCGGTGTTCGACCGCGCGGTGAAGGAGGACGCCAATTACTATGTCCTCAACTTCACCAACAAGGGCGGCCTCGTCATGCCGATCATCCTTGGCCTCACCTTCAAGGACGGCTCGACCCAAAGGCTCCACATCCCCGCCGAGATCTGGCGCCGCAATTCGCGCGAGGTCGCCAAGCTGCTGGTCTATCCCAAGGGCAAGGAGCTGGTGCAGGTGGTGGTCGATCCCGACTGGGAAACCGCCGATGCCGATATCGAGAACAACCACTATCCGCGCCGCATCATCCCCAGCCGGATCGAGGCGTTCAAGGACGAGGCCAGCAAGGACCGCGTCAGCCGCGATCTGATGGGCGAGGCCGCCGGGGCGGAGCCCGACAAGCGCAAGTGATGCTGCGGCGGTTGTTCCTGCTCTGCGCGCTGCTGCTGGCCCCGCTCGCGGCCGCGCCGTCGCAGGCGCACCAGCAGAAGATCGCGATCACCACGGTGTCGGTCAATCCGCGCACCGGGATGATCGAGGTGGTGCATCAGGTGCCGGTGCATGATGCCGAGCACGCGCTGACGGTGCAGGGCGTGCGCCTGCCCGACATCGTCGGCAGCGCCAAGAGCCGCGAGGACTTTGCCCGCTATGTTGCCTCGCGCTTCCTGCTGGAGGTGGACGGCAAGCCGGTCACGCTGGCCTATGTCGGGAGCGAAATCTCGGGCGGCAGCCTGATGGTCTACCAGGAGGCTCCCGCCCCGCCGGGCGAACCGCACGTGCGGATCAATTCGCAGATCCTCACCGATGTCTGGGCGCGGCAGGAAAACCGGGTCAACCTCGGCAGCGGCACCCGCGTCACCACCTTGATCTTCACTGCCGGCGATGGCGCCCAGGAAGGCGTGCTCACGCGCTGAGTCGCAGCGGCGCGGTGTCCGCGTGCTGCGAGGCGAGCCGTTCGCACAGGTCCTCGAGCAGCGCCGGGCGGCCGTAGCGGTAGCCCTGCACGTGGCGGCAGCCGATGGCGCGCAGGAAGGTTTCCTGCTCCTCGGTCTCGACCCCTTCGACCACCACCCTCAGGCCGAGGCTGTGGCCCATCTGCACGATCGCCTGGATGATCAGCCGCGACGGGTGATCCGTGCCGATCGCGGCAATGAACTCGCGGTCGATCTTGACCTTGTGGATCGGGAACTGGCGCAGGTGGGTGAGCGAGGAGAAGCCGCTTCCGAAATCGTCGAGGCAGATGGTGAAGCCGCATTGATCGAGCATCGCCAGCGAGGCGTGGAGCTGCCCCCCGGCATCGAGCAGCATGGTCTCGGTCACCTCGATAGTGAAGTTGGACGGGGTCAGCGGGCTGTCGTCGACCACCTCGATCAGGTGGCGCACGAAATCGTCCTTGCGCAGATCGGCTTCGGACAGATTGAGCCCGATACGCATATCCGGCCCCAGCAGGGAGAGTAGCGCCGGGCCATCGGCAATCACCTGATCGAGCATCACCCGCGATACCCGGCGCGACAGTTCCGGATCGAGCAGCGCGGCGAAGATCTCGCTGGCGGTGATCAGGCTGCCGTCCTCGTCGCGCAGTCGCAGCAGCGCCTCGATCGATTCCACCCGGCCCGTTTCAAGCGCGACGATGGGCTGGTAGGCCGCCATCGCCCGTCCGGCATTGAGCGCGGCGCGCAGGCGCGCGATGGCGCGCTGGCGCTCGCTCTGGCGGGCCTCGATCTGCTGGTCCCAGCACACCACGCTGCCGCGCCCCTCCTCCTTGCCGCGATAGAGCGCAAGATCGGCGCGGCGCATGATTTCCTCGCCCGAACCGGTCTCGTCCATGAGGGCCACGCCGCAAGTCGCCCCGATGGTGAGCGCGCTGCTGCCGAGCGCCACCACATCGTCGAGCTCGCCGACAAGCTGGCCGAGGAAGGCGGTCGCCGCCGCGATCGTCATGCCCGGCGGGAACAGCAGCGCGAATTCGTCGCCGCCCCAGCGGGCAAGGAACATCCCGCGGCGGATGCGCTGGTGAAGATGCGATGCGATTGCCACCAGCACCCGATCGCCGACGAGATGGCCGAGCGTGTCGTTGACGTCCTTGAACCCGTCGAGATCGAGCAACGCCACGATTACCGGATCGCAGTCGGCCCGGCGCATCGCGGCGGCGAGCTTGCGGTCGAAGCTGGCGCGGTTGAACAGGCCGGTGAGCCGGTCGTGCTCGGCCGCGCGCTTGAGGGCGGCATTGCGCAGGTGTTCGTCGGTACAGTCATGGATGATCCCGGCGACGCTGTCGGGCCGACCATCGACATCGATCCGTTCGCCCACCAGCCTGATCCAGCGAAGCTCGCCATCGCCGCGGCTGAAGCTGGTTTCGAAGCTGAAGGGCTTGCCCTCCTCGATGGTCGCGTTGAGCGCCGCGCTGACCATCGCCTGGTCCTCTGGCTGGTAGAGCGCGACCGCCTCCTCGACGCTCACCAAGCGCCCCGGTTCGAGACCGGTAATGGCGTAGACCTGATCGGACCAGAACAGGCGGCGCGTGGCGATGTCGACCCGCCAGGACCCGACATTGGTGGCGCGCTCGGCCTGACGGAACACCTGCGAGGTCTGCTTGAGCGCGGCATTGGCGAAGCTCAATTCGCGTTTGCGGGCGTGGAGCGCGATGCTTTGTTCGGCAAGCTCGGCCAGCACCGCCAGGGGGGCGATCTGATCGCTGCGGAAGGCATGGAGTCGGGGAGAAATCGCGCAGAGCGTCCCCAGCAGGTCGCCGGTTTCGCTGCGGATCGGCACGCCGAGAAAGGAACGGATGAAGGGCGCGCCGGTCACCAGAGGGTTGTCGCGAAAACGCGGATCGGCGCGCGCATCGCTCACCAGCAGCGGCCCGCCCCCGCCGATGCAGACCGCGCAGAACGAAAGGTCGCACGCGGTTTGGTCGCGTTCGAGCCCGGTGTGCCCGAGGAGCCATTGGCGTTCCTCTTCGACGATCGAAAGCAGCGCGATGGGGCAGTCCAGCATGGTGCTGGCAAGCAGGGTGATGCGCGAGAACAGCGCGCGGTCTGCGCTCGTCTCAAGGGCCTGGTTGCCGCTGGCGTCGAGGCGGACGGGTTCGTTCACAAAGCCAGATGGCCCCGACACGATTAAGAAACTGCGCACCCCGCGCTAGGTATGGATTCCTTATCGAGCCGCCCCCGGCAGCGACGCTGCGCCTTGCTCAATCTTGCGGTGGGAAGCGCGAGATCAGATCATTGATGGCCCGGTCGATCAAAGCCTGGTCGGGAATCCGCCTCGGGTTGATCTGCTGCGAGGCCACGCCGTGCCAGATCGGCTGGTTCGTCGTCGTGTCGAATATGTCGATCGCGAGCGATCCGTCGGTCACATCCCTGACCTCGATCTGGCGATAGGACGGCCCCCAGCCCCACGGCCGCGGCCCCCAGCCCCAGCCGGTGTAGAATCGCCCATAACGGCCCCAGTCGGTGATTTCGACCCGATCGCGCCGGCCGAGCGTGAAGGCGACTGCGAAATCGCCGGGCTCGGCCCGGGTGAAGCCGCGGGCGGCCAGCGAACGGTCCACCGAGGCCTTGATCCGCTCAAACAGCAGCGGGTTCATGCCCCTCGGTGGGTTGGTGAACACCCAGCTATGGGTCCGCTTGCTGGCGAAGTTGACGGTGGGGTCAAAATCGGTCCTGATGCTCGGGCCGGTCGCGCAGGACGCCAGCGACAAGGCCAGGGCAGCGGCGGCAAGGACGAAAAGCTTGCGCATGATGGGTCTCCTCCGTGCGAATTATTGCAGCCGCAGCGACGGATGAAATCGGGGTTTCTCCCCATTTGGCGCGCGCGTCCCTGCGGCGAAGTCAGAACGCCAGGCTGAACACGGCTCCGATTTCGAGATCGGTGAAGTCGCGCCCGTCGAAATTCGAGAAATTCCTGAACAACACCGCATTGAACTCGAGGCTCGTGCCCTCGGGCAGATCGAGGATGGGCGTATAACCGAGCATCGAGGCCGAGCGCAGATCGCGCCGGCCCGCGTTGCGGCCCGCGCGGAAGCGCGACAGCCGCAGTTCCTGGGTCAAGGCGATCCGGCCTGCCGCGGGATCGTCGAGGATCGGGATCTCGGCCTGCCCGACGATCAGGAAGCGGCGCTGGCCCGGCTCGTCGGAAAAGCGCAGGTCGGCGTCGATCCGCAAGCGGATGTTGCCGGTGCCGCGCGGGCGCAGCGAAACGAACGGGCCGGTGCGGGTATAGGCATGGTCGGCGAAAGTGCCGTCGAAGGTCGAACGGCTGCGCACCCCCAGCACCAGCGTGGCGAAACCGATATCGCGCGATGCGCGGGCGGTGGCGGTAAGGCGGGATTCGTTGAGTTCGCCGGGCTGTTCGCGGAACAGGTCGGCCTCTGCCGCCAGATCGAAGGTCACCGTCCAGTTCCCGCCCGCGCCGAGGCGATAGGCGATCGCGGCGGCGGGCGTGCCATAGAGCGTCGTGATCGGATCGGTCTCGGTCTGATCGGCATTGGAGGTGTGCAGGCCGGTGAACGAGACCTGTGCCGACCAGGGCGAGGCACCACGTTCCGGGGGCACTTCGGGGTCTTCCTCGTGATCGTAGGTGATGAGGAATTCCGAGGTGTCGTCGCGGTCGGCATCTTCATCCTGGGCGAGCCCCGGCGCGGCCTGGAGACTGCAGAGCCCCGATAGCAGTGCTCCGGCCACGCGCCTGCCCCTTACCGGACGCCGCGGACGAAATCGCGTTCCTGCCATCGACGGCCGAGGCCTAACCGTCCGCCCTCGGGGCGGGCCATCGGCGCGGGGGCAGCGCATGGTTCATGTCGATGTTCTCCCCGCCGGGCCTGCCCGATGGCCGCCGAGGCTAGTGGGACCCGGACCTGCCGCAATCAGGACATACCCCGAGCCGGCTGCGCATCTCGCGCAGCGCGCGGGCGGCTCTGCGCCGCGCTGATCGCGCCGGACCGGCGCCGGCCGCAACCTCGGGGCTTTTCCCGATGGTCTTGGCGCCGGCACAGGCTCAAATTCGCGCCTCGAGAAGGGGCTGGCACAGGGAGGCGCGCAGGCATGAACCAGGCGATGGGAAGGGATGCGGGAGCCGGTGTGCCGCTGCCGTTCAATCGCGGCGCGATGCTCGCGGTCGGGGTGTTTCTCGTCGTGCTCGGCCTGATCGGCGTCGCGCTGTCCTATTCCTTCACGCTGATCGCGCTCTTCTGGTTCGGCCTGATGGCGCTCGCCGCCGGGCTCGGCCAGTTCATCGAGGCGTTCCACGACGAGGGGTGGAAGGCGCGCACGGCGCACGCGTTGATCGGCCTGCTCTACCTTGCTTCCGCCGCCGCGTTGCTGCTGCTGCCATTGTCTTCGGCCTATTGGCTGACGCTGATCCTCGCTGTCTCGCTGATCGGCAGCGGGCTTGCGCGGATCGTCTGGCTGATCGCGCTGCGCGGGCGGCTGTGGCCGGTGCTGGTGAACCTCGTCGGCGCGCTGATCTCGATCGGGCTCGGCGTCTATATCATCCAGATGATCGCTCCGCCTTCGCCTGAAGCGCTGGCCACGCCGGCCGGCCAGCGCGAATGGGCGAGCAGCTGGGCGTGGGTGCTCGGCCTGTTCATCGCGGTGGAATTCATCGTCCAGGGTCTTGCCCTCGTGGCCGTGGCGGCGCTGGCCAAGTCCGCCCGGACGGCGCCGGTGACGGGGGCTTTGTGATGACCCGCGTCGGCGCTGTCGCTTCGACCTTGTTCGCTCTGACCGCGGCCTGCTGGGCAGGCTCGGCCGCAGCCGAAGACGCCCCCTTCACCTTGCGAGCGGGGGCGATCATTTGCCGATGTCGATACCACGGTGCGGGTGGATCCGACCCGGTTCGAGGGGGTCGGCGTCGAACTCGATCTCGAATCCGATCTCGGCCTCAGCGAATCGCCAGCGATCGGCTTTGTCGAACTGGGCTATCGCTTCGCGCCGCGCTGGACGGCGAATTTCCAGTATCTCACGCTGTCCCGGGATCGCTCGGTCAGTCTGTCGCGCGACATCACGGTGGGTGACACGACCTTCCCGGTCGACGCGCGGGTTGCCGGCACCTTTTCGTCGAACCTGTACAAGGCCCACGTCACCTGGTCCCCCGTGCTGACCGACAAGGCTGAAATCGGCATCTCGCTCGGCGCGCATGTCACCGATTTCACCTTCGCGGTGGAGGCCGGCGGAATCATCGGCAATGTCGCAGGCGGCGCCCGTGAGGAGCGCCGCGAAGTCACCGCGCCGCTTCCCAATGTAGGCCTTTTGGCTTCCTACGAAGTCGTCCCGCGGCTCAGGGTGGCGGCCGAGGTCAATTATCTCCAGCTCAGGATCGACGAGCTCGAGGGCGGGCTCACCGATATCGAGGCCAGCCTCGCCTACGACGTCACCCGCCGGATCTCCATCGGAGCAGGCTATCGCCGCCTCGAATACCGGCTGGACCTGGAGCGCGAGCGGTTCGAAGGGCGGGTGCGCTACGAACTGGGCGGACCCTTCGCCTACCTCACGGCGCGCTTCTGAACCGCGGCGCCTGCGGCGAGGCCCGGTTGCAGCACCAGCCGCAACCCGCGGACCCGCCGCTTGCGCATCCGCTGCCTCAGCGGCTCACGCGGACGTTCTGGCCCGATCCCGACACCCGCACGCGGTCGCCCGCCCGGAAGTCGCGCGGATCGCCCGGCTGCACGACAGCGATATAGGTGCCGTCATACGCGCCGTCGTCCAGCAGGATGACGATCTCGAGGCCCGGAGTCGACCGCCCCGCCGGCCGCGGCGCCGCCGGCAGCGCCAGCGATGTTACCGGCGGTGTTGCTGCCGATCATGCTGCCGAGCGCGCCCCCGATCACCGCCCCCGTGACCGCGCCGACGCGGGTGGTGCCGGCGCGAATCTCGACGGGCCGCACGGATTCGACCGTTCCCATACGAACCTGCGGCTCGCGCATCGATTCCTGCGCGGCAAAGGAATTGGCGGACGGCCTGGGCGCGCATCCGACTACCGCACAGCCGAGCGCGATCGCGGCCAGCGAAAAATGTACCTGCTTGTTCATGCCTGTTCTCCTCCGGAACCCGAAATCCGTTCATAGGCATGCCGCAGCGTCGCGGGATGAGGTATCGGGATTTACCCGTGCAGGCCTGCGGGTATGTCCCCAAAGGTCGCCGCGATCGCTCGGTCTGCCGCGAGGCAGGGTTTGCCCTCTTTCGCGGCCCGCGGTTTGATCGCGAACTCAGGGTAAAGCCCGATGGCCGATCCGCCTTCGACCACTAGCACCGGACAAGGGTGAATACGGAGGCGCGCCAGCCGGGGACACGGATCGCGGCCGGGCCGACCCGGGAGACGGAAGGATCGCACCTTGCAGCTGGCCGAAACGACAGACGACATGATCATGATCGCGGGCGGCGAATTCCTGATGGGTTCGGATCGTCACTATCCCGAGGAAGCGCCCGCGCACCGGGTCCGCGTCGACAGCTTCCTGATGGACCGCCACCTCGTCACCAATCGGGACTTTGCCCGCTTTGTCAGCGCCACCGGTTATGTCACCTTCGCCGAACGCCCGCCGCGGCCCGAGGACTATCCCGGGGCGCTTCCGGACATGCTCTATGCCGGATCGATGGTGTTCACCCCGCCGCGCCAGCGGGTCGATACCAGCGATTGGAGCAAGTGGTGGCGCTATGTGAAGGGCGCCAACTGGAAGCAGCCCTATGGCGCCGGCAGCGCCCGCAAGGCCCTGCCCGATCATCCGGTGGTCCACGTCACCTTCGGGGACGCGATGGCCTATGCCCAATGGCTCGGCAAGGACCTGCCGACCGAGGCGGAGTGGGAATTCGCCGCGCGCGGCGGGCTCGAGGGCGCCGAATTCGCCTGGGGCGACGAGCTGACCCCGGGCGGGCGGCACATGGCCAACACCTGGCAGGGGCAATTCCCCAGCGAGAACCTGCTCGAGGACGGCTATCCGCGCACTTCGCCGGTGGGGGTGTTTCCGGCCAACGGTTACGGGCTATACGACATGATCGGCAATGTCTGGGAATGGACCCTCGACTGGTATGTCGCCACGCATGCGGCGCCCGCCAAATCCTGCTGCACCCCCGCCAATCCGCGCGGTCCGCGGCGCGAGGACAGCCTCGATCCCTGTGCCGGAGCGGTGGCGATCCCCCGCAACCGGATCGACATAGCCGTTCTCGCCGTTGAGCTCGTTCTCTTCGCGATAGGTCACCGCAATGCCCTGTTGCAGCTGCTTGGCATCGGTCATGGCGACCGCCGAGCCGTCGACCCCGATCTCGCCGGTCACGAATGCCCCGCCGATGATGCCGACCAGCTTGAAGAAGGTCGCACCGGTCGTGATGTTGATGCTGGCGAGACCCGAAAGGCCCGAGAATGCACCCGGGCCGAGCACGATCTGTGTCACCCGGTCGCCCGCGTCTGCCTCGGTGTGCTGAGCGATGCTGCCCTCGGTGAGCGCGGCATCGCCGATCGCCAGAATCGCGCTCGAAGCCTGCTGGTTGCCGCCTCCTGCGGCGATGTTGACCGCGAGCCGGCCGGTGTGGACGGCCCCTTCGCCGCCCTCGAGGATCACCGCGTCGGTAGGCAGGGTGGCGCTCTGCGCGGAGAGGCCCTGTGACATGCCCGCAATTGCCAGCGCGGCGAGAAGCATCGCGGCGCGCCTCATGGGCGGCCTCCCGTCTGCCTGCCGTTCCGGTCAGACGGAGCAGCATGAACGTGATGCAAGCATCGGTGATGGGTCGAATTGGAGAAATCCGGTCTTTTACTACGTCAATATTAACCGTATGATGCAACTGTCGTGAAGCATTTTATTCAAATCTGACTAGTCTATAATTGTTACATGCACAGACTTGCCACGCGGCTGAAGAGTTCCTCGCGTGTGCTTACCCCGATCTTGCGATGGCACTGGCGGATGTGGGCGCGGATGGTGTGGACGGAATTGTGGTGGCGCTCGGCGATGGTCTGCGGGGCGCAACCGTCCATCAGGTCCATCACGATCCGCGCCTCGCACGGGGTGAGTCCGAACAGCACCTGCAGTTCGCGCAGCGGCGGCGCGCCATTGCGTCCGGGAACCGTTACGACGAGGCAGATGTGATCCTCGTCGATTGCGGCGGCGCGCACCAGAACCGGCTCTCCGCCGTCCGCCGGCGCAATGATCGCGATTTCGGTTTCCGTGCCGCGCACGCCGAGCAACCGGGCGGCCGCCCGACTCGCCGCGCCATGGTCGCGATGCAGGCGCGGTGCGCGGGCGGAATTGCGCGGGCCGAAGCTCGCGAGCATGTCAGCTGGACCTGCGAGAACCTTTCCGAAGCGGTCGACAATGACGCGCGCCTTCCCGTCCAGCCGCGTCAGGGCGTCGAGCACGAGGTCGAGGTCGGGTTTCCCGGCGGGCGGCAAGACAGTTTCGTTGTCGCTGGTCATCCGACGTCCCCCCAATTGGTCGCTTCGGCGGCAGAACATGCCGCACGGGCCAAGGTGCCGGACATCCGCAAACTTCCCGAGTTCTTGCCGGCTCGAGGGGCGGAACCGGGATGAACCGCTACGCCGAAATCCAGTTGACCCAAGACTGACGAATACCCTGCCGTGTGGCCCGGGTCGGGATCCGCAAGCCTGCCCAAAATGACCGGATTGGGGTTGGATATGCGAGATCATGCAGCGCGACATCGCATCGCCGTCCGCGAACCCTTTGAATGCCGAGCTTGACGCCCGGGGGATCAGGAGCAAGGTCCAGTAGCGCACCAGCGGGCGGATGCTGGGGTTGGCTGCCTTACGGTGCAGGGCCGCACTTGCGGTCAGTTTTTTCCGGACAGAGAAACAGGGAGGGACGGGCCGGAAGATCCGGCTCTTCTTGCGTGCTCTGACACACTGCCGGCGTCAGGCGAGGCGAGAATCCCGCAGAACTGCGCCACTTTCGTGGCCCTATCTGCCCGAAGGCAAAATCTCGTTTTCGGGAAACACTGTTTGGTGCGGTCGAGAAGACTCGAACTTCCACGGGCTTTCGCCCACAACGACCTCAACGTTGCGCGTCTACCAGTTCCGCCACGACCGCACTCGGGTTTGCCGGGGCAGACAGGCGCTGGCCCCGCGGTAGGAGCGCGCCCCTAGCAAGGGGCTTTGCCCGGTGCAAGCCCTTTGACGAAGGCGGCCGGACAGGGCGCGAAAAAGCCGCCGGCCGCGCCGCCCGGGGCGATCAGTTGGGGGCCCAGCCGAGATCGGCCACGGCGGCGCCGGGCGGGATGTTGGCGATCGCCTCGGTCACGTTGACGCTCTCGCCCGGGGCCAGCTCGCGCTTGGACGGAACGACCACCCAGTCGCCGACCTTGCGTTCACGCGCATCGCTGAACACCACCAGCAGGTTGGGCACGGCCAGCGTGTCGCGCCCGGTATTGCTGATCGTGCCGCGCACGCGGAAGATCCTCTCCCCGTTCTCCAGCGTTTCGCTGCGCTGTTCCTCGCGCGGGAAATCGAGCTCGAGCCCGGGCTGGCCGATGCCGAAGGTGGGGCGGTTGACCGGGAACCATTCGGGCAGGCCGTAGGTGTTGACCGCGAACACGGTGGCCGCGGCCAGCGCGGCGAAGATCGCCGCGGCGATGGTCCACATCCTCAGCGTGTTGCGCCGCCGGGTAAAGGGCGCGCGGTAATCGAATTGCGAGACGCTGCCGTCCTCCTCGCCGTCCTCGTCCGCGAAGGGCGGTTCGGCCTCGGCCATCGCCGGGACGGATGGTTCTGCGGCCGGGGCGGCCGGTTCGATCGAGGGCGGCGGCGGTGCAGCCTCGTCGCGCGGCTGCTGCGCCAGCCCGCGGCGCAGCGCGCGCACCGCGATGGTGGCCTGTTCGTCGGTTTGCCCCGCGGCATCGGCGGCCTCGGCCGTGCGCCAGTGGTTGATCGAGGGGCCCTGAGCGGCCGCGTCGTCGACCGGGCCGGCTTCGGCCGGCGCAGACGGAGGCGGGGCTGGCGACGGGGGCGGCGCGGGTTCGGCGGTCGGCACCGGTTGCGGGGCGGGCTTTTCCGGCGGAGCCGGCTGGGTCAGTTCCAGTTCAGGGGGTTCCTGAAACCAGCTATGCTTGCACTTGGCGCAGCGCACGGTGCGGCCTTCGCTGCCGATGGCAGAATCCGGCACGGCGTAGCGGGTAGCGCAGGCTGGACAGGCGATGATCATGTCACAATTTGCATAGTCCTCGTGCGGTGCGGCACAAGAGCAGCGGCGCCGAAGTCTGCCAAATCGGCGCTTTTTTCCACACTGGGGGTTAACTATAGGCCTCCTGCGATGTTCGACTTTCCCCGATCCTGCGCGGCTGATAGGTCCGCGCCATGAACGAGCGCGGCGCCGAGATCGTGAAATTCGACAATGTCGGGCTGCGCTACGGCACCGATCCCGAGGTGCTGAGCAACCTCTCCTTCACGCTCTATCCCGGCTCTTTCTACTTCCTCACCGGGGCGAGCGGGGCGGGCAAGACCAGCCTGTTGAAGCTGCTCTACCTCGCCCAGCGGCCCTCGCGCGGGGCGATCCGGATGTTCGGGCAGGACGTGATGACGATGCCGCGCGAACGCCTGCCCGATCTCAGGCGGCGGCTGGGGGTGGTGTTCCAGAACTTCCGCCTGGTGCCGCACCTCACCGCCTTCGACAATGTCGCGCTGCCGCTGCGGCTGGCCGGCGCGGACGAGGCGCGGATTATCAAGGCGGTGTCGGACATGCTCGAATGGGTCGGCCTCGCGCACCGCGCCCAAGCGATCCCGGCGACCATGTCGGGCGGCGAGCAGCAGCGCGTCGCCATCGCGCGTGCGGTGATCGCCCGGCCGCGGATGCTGATCGCCGACGAGCCGACCGGCAACGTCGACCCGGAAATGGCATTGAAGCTGCTGCGCCTGTTCGAAGCGCTCAACAACCGCGTCGGCACCACCGTGGTGGTGGCGACCCACGATGTCCACCTGCTCAAGAAGGTGCCGGATTCGCTGATCATGCGGCTCAACAAGGGCCAGCTGTCCGATCCCACCGGCGCGCTGCGCTATCCACCGCGTCCGGCGGCGGCGCCGCGTGCGGGGGACCCGGCATGAGCGTGCCGCCGCTTCCCGAAGCGCCCGACGACGGCGCGGTTGCCGTCGCTGCGCCGGCGCAGGGCGCACCGCGGCTGTTGCCGCGGCCACGCATGGGCGGGCTGATCCCCTGGGTGATCGCGATCCTCATCGCGCTGGTGGTGATCGCCGCGGCCGGGGGGCTGGCGCTCCGGAATCTCGCCGAGAATGCCCGGACCGAACTTGCCGCGGCGGTCACGGTGCAGGTGATCGAACCCAATCCCGATTTGCGCGGCGCGCGCGGCGAAGCGGTGGTCGCAGCGCTGAGGGGCATGGAGCTGGTGCGTACGGTGCGAGTGGTGCCGCAGGAGGAACTGGCGGCGCTGCTCGAACCCTGGCTCGGCGAGGGCGCGACCAGCGGGGATGTGCCGATCCCGGTGCTGGTCGATGTCGAGCTTACCCGCCGCGCCGCGCCGGCCGAGATCGCGGCGATCGCCCGCGCGCTCGAAACCAGAGTGCCGGGCGCGCGGATCGATGCCCAGAGCGAGTGGCTGCGCCCGGTCTACAGCGCGCTCGGGGCGCTGCAATGGCTGGCGTTGGGCCTCATCGGGGTGGTGGCGTTGGCGACCGCGGCGGCGGTGTGGCTGGCGGCGCGCAACGCGCTCGCCCAGCATCGCGAGACGGTGGAGATCATCCACCTTCTCGGCGGCACCGATCGCCAGATCATCGGGATATTTCTCGGCACCGTCCTGCGCGAGGCGGCCTTCGGCGCGGCGCTGGGCACGATCCTGGGGGCAGGGGCGGTGTGGCTGCTCGGCCAGCAATTCGCCGCGCTCGACAGCGGCATGGCGAGCGGCGGCGGCCTCGCGCCGACCGATTGGCTCGCGATCGCCATGGTGCCGCTGGCCGGGGTGCTGCTGGCGCTGGCGACCGCGCGGATGACCATTGCGCTTGCCTTGCGCGACATGCTTTAGGCCCGCACCATGATCCGCCGCGTGCTTTCCGTGCTGTTCCTGATCTGGGTGACCGGCTTCCTGTGGTTCGTGGTCGCGCTGCCGCGCCCGGCCGAGGAGGCGATCAGGACCGACGCGGTGATCGTGCCCACCGGCGGGGCCGGGCGCATTGCCCGCGGGCTCGAAGTGCTCGACGCCGGGCTCGCCGCGAAGATGCTGGTGAGCGGGGTCGATCCCGAGGTGAAGCCGGGCGAGTTCGCCGCCGAATTCGGGGTCGCGCCCGAACGGATGGACTGCTGCGTCACCTTGGGCTTTGCCGCGGTCGATACCCGCTCCAACGCCGCCGAGACCGCCAAGTGGGTGGCGCAGAACGAGGTCCGCTCGCTGCGGCTGGTCACCACCGACTGGCACATGCGCCGCGCCGCGGGCGAGCTTGACCGCGCCCTGCCCGATCATGTCACCGTGATCCGCGACGCGGTGCCCTCGCGGCCCGATCTCGGCACGCTGTTCCTCGAATATCACAAGCTGCTCGCGAGCCGGGCGGCGGGACTGGCGGACCTTTGAACACGCTCGTCGCTGCGCTGCGTTCGCTGGCCTTCTACCTGCTGTTCTACGGCGGGAGCGCGCTGCTGGTGATCGCTTCGGTGGCGGCGATCCTCGCGCGCAGGCAATGGTTGCGGCCGGTGGTGGCGAGATGGGGCACCTGGCACCTGTGGTGCGTGCGGAACCTGCTCGGGATCGCGGTGGTGCTCGACGGGGAGCTTCCCCAAGGCCCGGTGCTGATCGCGGTCAAGCACGAGAGTTTTTTCGAGGCGATCGATACCCCGCGCCTGTTCACCTATCCGGCGGTGTTCGCCAAGCAGGAACTGTTCCGCATCCCCGGCTGGGGCTATTCGGCGCTCACCTACGGCCTGATCCCGGTGGCACGCGAGGAAGGGGCCAAGACGCTGCGCGCGATGCTGGCGCTGGCCAAGCAACGGGTCGACGAGGGCCGCCCGCTGGTGATCTTCCCCGAAGGCACCCGCGTCCCCCACGGCACCCGGCCGCCGCTGCAGGCGGGGTTCGCGGGCCTCTACAAGCTGCTCAAGCTGCCGGTGGTGCCGATCGCGGTCGATAGCGGGCGGCTCTACCATCACGCGGTCAAGCGCCCGGGGCGGATCACCTACAAGGTGGGCGAGACGATCCCCGCAGGCCTGCCCCGCGAGGAGGTCGAGGCGCGGGTGCATGCGGCGATCAATGTGCTGAACGGGTAGGGGGCGGATCGGGCCGCAGCATCCGTGCCGCGCCCAGCCCTGCCAGCGCACCGGCCAGCTGTGCCAGCACAAAGCCCGGCACGTCGCCCGGCCCGATCCCGGCAAAGGTGTCGCTCAGGCTGCGCGCCACGGTGATCGCAGGATTGGCGAAGCTGGTCGAGGACGTGAACCAGTAACCGGCCGCGATATAGAGCGCGACGCTGGCCGGCACCCAGTCACGCCGGGCCTCAAGCGTGGCGAGGATCGTCAGCACCAGCCCGAAAGTGGCGATCACCTCGCCCGCCCACTGGCCAGCTCCATTGCGCGCGTGGGCGCTCCATTGCAGGATCGGCAGATCGAACATCAGGTGCGCGGTCCAGACACCAAGGATACCCGCACCCACCTGCACAATCGCATAGGCCAGTGCCGCGCCGGCGCTGATTTCGCCGCGCAGCGCGAAGACCAGCGTCACCGCCGGATTGAAATGCGCGCCCGAAATCGGCCCCAGCATGGTGATCAGCACGAACAGGATCGCGGCGGTGGCGAGCGTGTTGCCCATCAGCGCAACGGCGATGTTCCCGCCCGCAAGGCTCTCGCCCATGATGCCCGATCCGATCACGGTCGCGAACAGGAAGAACGAACCGATTGCCTCGGAAAGCAGAGCGCGCTTCACGCCGCGCCCTCCATCGCACCGATTCCGGCAAGATGAGCCTCCAAGTCGGCACGCTCCATCGTCTCGAACGGCAAGGCGAGCAAGGCTTCGGCGCGCAGCGTCAGCCAGTCCCAGGTCCGCGCGAAGGCGGCATCGACGGCAGCATCGTCGCCGGTCACGGCGGCGGGATCGGGCAGGCCCCAATGGGCGCGCAGCGGCGTTCCGGGGAACACCGGGCAGGCCTCGCCCGCCGCACTGCCGCACACGGTGATGGCAAGGTCGATGCGGGGCGCATCGGGGCCGGTAAACACGTTCCAGCTCTTGGAATGGAGCCCCGAGGTGTCGATCCCGCGTGCCGCCAGAAGCCGCAGCGCGCCCGGATGGACCGCGCCCTTGGGCTGGCTCCCGGCGCTGAAGGCGGTTACCCGCCCAGCGCCAAGGCTATTGAGGATGACCTCGCCAAGGATCGAGCGGGCGGAATTGCCCGTGCACAGCACCAGAATGTTCATCGTCGCCCCCGATTGTCAGGCTCAGCAGCAGGAGGGGGCTGCGGTCGCCGCCGGCGCCGAAGCCGCCTGTGGAACGCAGCACGCGCCCGCTGCGGCATCGGCATTGGCGAGCTGTTCGAGATCGGGGCTGCCGCCATAGGTGGTGCTGCCCCCGCTGGTCAGGAAGGCTTCCCAAACCACCCCGTCGGGATCGGCGATCCAGCTCTTTTCCGACCTGGCGTAGCAGCAGGTGGTCGTACCCTCCTCCAGCACCGGGCGGTCGGCGGCCTTGAGCCGGGCATAGACCTCGGCCAGTTCGTCTGCATCCTCGACCTGCAGGCCGACATGCTCGATACCCTTCGCCGCACCTTCGCGCATCGAGATGGCAAAGTTGATGCGCGGGTCTTCGAGCATCCACTTGGCATAATCGGGCTTCACCACGCTGGGTGCGGCACCGAAGAGGTGCGTGTAGAAGGCGACCGAGGCTTCGAGATCGGTCACGCCGACGTGCATGTGAAAGCGCTTCATCAGACAGTCTCCGTGGTATTGGCGGTTTGGCAGGCGGAGGCCCCCTCGCAGGGGACGCCTTGGCAGCAATTTTCGGTGAGGTAGGCCATCAGGCCGTTCATCGCGGCATAATCGGCTGAATAGATGATCGAGCGGCTTTCGCGCCGCTGAGTGACGAGCCCGGCATGGGCCAACTGGGCAAGGTGGAAGCTCATCGACGAGGGCGGCACGCCGATTTTCTCGGCCAGCACGCCGGCCGGAATGCCTTCGGCCCCGGCCTGCACCAGCAGCCGGAAGGCGGCAAGCCGATGCTCCTGCGCGAGGGCGCCGAGTGCGCGGATGACGTGGTCTGCCTGCACAGGCTTACTCCAATGATTCGAGAAAAATGGAAATATCGAAACTTCGTGGCGACGGCAAGCTCTGCGCGCTACCGCTTTCCTACGCGCCGCCGCCGTGTCAGCATCCCCGCCATGACCTGCCGCCAATGCCCTATCCCGCAGTCCTTTGGCCCCTTCACCCGGCCGCGACGTGCCGGGCAGGGTTTTCTGTTCCTGGACAGTGTCTCATGTGTCTCCAACAGGCCCGCCGGAAGGAGGCGTGGGGGCGGTCAGGCGCCGTGTTCGCGGCCGAAATCGGGCCGCTCGTCGTCCTGCCCCTGCTCGATCACCGCGCGGCGGATGGCGCGGGTGCGGGTGAACAGGTCGAACAGCGTGTCCCCGTCGCCCGATCGGATCGCGCGTTGCAGCGCGGTGAGGTCCTCGGTGAAGCGGCCGAGCATCTCGAGCACCGCGCCGCGGTTGGTCAGGAACACGTCGCGCCACATGACGGGATCGGAGGCGGCGATGCGGGTGAAGTCGCGGAAGCCCCCGGCGGAGTACTTGATGACCTCGCTTTGCGTCACGTCCTCAAGGTCGCTGGCGGTGCCGACGATGGTGTAGGCGATGAGGTGCGGGATGTGGCTGGTGACAGCGAGCACCAGATCGTGGTGGGCGGCGTCCATCAGTTCGACCTTGGAACCGAGTGCGGTCCAGAAGTCGCTGAGCGCCGAGAGCGCTGCCTGGTCGACGCCATCGGGCGGGGTGATGATGCACCAGCGATTGGCGAAGAGCGTGGCAAAGCCCGCTTCCGGCCCGCTCTGCTCGGTCCCCGCGACGGGGTGGGCGGGGATGATGCAGGCCCCCGGCAGCGCGGCGGCGAGCGCGTCTGCCACCGCGGCCTTGGACGAGCCGACGTCGCTGACGATGGCATGGGCGGCAAGGCCCGGGGCAATCGCCCGCGCCGCGTCGCCCATCGCGCCGACGGGGACGCACAGGATCACGAGGTCGGCGCCCGCGACGGCGGCTTCGGGGGTATCGGCGATGGTGTCGGCCAGGCCGCGCGCTGCGGCGCGTTCGCGGACCGAGGGATCGCGGTCCCACCCGGTGGTGGTGATGGCGAGGCCCCGCGCCTTGATCGCGAGCCCGATCGAGCCGCCCAGCAGCCCGAGACCGATGATGGCGACCCGCGCGATGCTCACGCCGGCTCGCCGCACAGGGCGCGCAAGGTGGCGATGACGCGGGTCATGTCCTCGGTGCGGCCGATGGTGATGCGCAAGGAGCATGGGAGCCCCTGCGAAGGCAGGTGGCGGACGGCGTATCCGGCGTCGGCCAGCGCCGCGAGCGCCCGGTCGGCCGTCACCGCGCCGGCGAAGTGGACGAGCAGGAAGTTGGCCTCGCTCGGGGTGAAGGTGAGGCCGTGATTGCCCAGCGCCGCAATCGCCGCGGCCAGCCGGGCGCGTTCGGCGGCGTTGTGGGTGCGGGCGGCGGCGACGAAGTCC